>Ga0302315_10001101_pt1 | contig 28513 bp, 26 predicted proteins | sample III_Palsa_N3_1_FD_200532 | JGI IMG/M metagenome (GOLD analysis project Ga0302315, IMG submission 200532) | Peat permafrost microbial communities from Stordalen Mire near Abisko, Sweden - III_Palsa_N3_1 | ecosystem: Environmental > Terrestrial > Soil > Palsa > Peat permafrost | place: Sweden...
AGTTGATAAGTGGTTATGGCTTCTTTTTTATCATCCAATATATCGCGGTAAAAATTGGCTATATCAAAATAAGCGTTAAAAATACGCAGGTTTGATTGTGCCAGCTTATCGGGCGTAAGCGGCAGGTTTTGTACAATTTGTTGGCGATAGTTGGCCGCTGTTACCGCATTTTTCTCCGCCAGCGGATCGGCCAGCTTATCAGTACCGGGGTTGCGGCCCGGGCCAGCGCCATTGGCGCTTGTAGCGATAGAGCTTGAGCGGTTACTACGGCGCCAGTCATCCTCCAACTTACGGGCACCCCAGGTACGCTTAAAATCGTTATAACCCTGGCTTACCGCGTTTGAGTTGTAAAAATAAAAGGTGCTGCCACCGGGCGTACTGAATACCGTACCCGGCGCTGTATTTGAAGCATTTTTGGCCGAATTGGCTATATTAAGCTGATCGGCCTGTTGCTGCAATATTTCGCGGTTAACCATAGTATCAATTTTCAAGTCCCTGGTTTTTTCATCATAACGGGCCAGCATTTGCAGGGTATCCTCGCGCGATATGATCTGCAGCCTGTCGGTAAGCAACTGCAGGTTATTGGTTTTCTTTTGGATAAGCTGGTAACCGGGGTAGTTTGGCGATAGCGTAGTTAAAGTGCTGTCATAATACTTTTTGGCATTTACATAATCGGCCCTATCGCTAAAATCAATATCGGCAATGCGCAGGTATGATAAGCCCTTTTGGTTTTGATTTTTTATGCTGCTGCGGATGGACAGCTTATAGTTTTTAATGGCGTTATTAATGTCCTTATCGCCAAGGTATATCTGGGCTATCTGGTAATATATCTGGTCTTTAAATTCCTTATTATTGGGGTTTTTAAGTAAGCTCTTCAACCTGTCTGTCCGGCTGATCTTAACGCCATTGCGCATATCTTCAATACGTATGCGGTTAAGGTCGGCATTAAAGGCCATCTCGAAATTGGCGTTGCTTTTGGCTATGTGCCCATAGTTGGTAAAGGCATCGTTATTTTTGCCGTTAAGTTCCTGCAGTTGGGCCAAAATAAATGTCCAGCGGATGCGCTGTTTTGTGTTGCTGGTATAATGTATGGCCTGTTTTGCCATCTCCTCACCATCGGTATAATCCTGCACATTAATATCATATTGCAGTTTGGTGGCATAAACATCGGCGGTAATGTTTTTTTTGGGGTTGATGTTTTGGAAGGCAGTATCTAATGCCAGTTTTACCTGTGTCCCCTGATCAAGGTACATCAGGGTACGGGCCTTCCAAACCCACGCTTCCTGAACCAGGTTAACCTGCTTGGGAAATGAGCGTATCACATAGGAGAAATACTCCGAGGCATCAAAATAATTTCCCCCAAAATAATTGGCCTTGCCTAAAACCAGGTAAGCATCGCCCAAATAATGGCTTTGCTCCTTAATATTGATGATCTTGTTGGCTTTTATAATAGCCGAGGCCAGATCCTTATCGGGTGCGGTGCTTTTGGCGCTGGCGGTATCCTGGTAAACGCGTAATATTTCGTTGTATGAGTCGATAAAAGCCAGTGCGTAATCATCCTGTTTTTGCTGTAGTATTTGGTTGGCGTTAAACAGTATGTTGTAATGGGCGGTTAAATTTTGCATGGTGCGGTCAAACCCATTCTTTTTTTCGAGTGAGCAACCTGCCATCAGCAGTACAAAAAACAACAGAATTATTTTCCCCGGTACAGAAATATTTGAAGCTTGCCTCAAGATAAAGCCATTTACAAAAGCTTTGCTAAAATACTAAATAGTATGAAATAGGTTTAATAAATTTGCAGATGGCAAAAAACGAACAGGACGACAACAGCGGCTCATTTAACGGGTATGCAAAATACAGCGCCCTTGGTTTCCAGATGATAGCCATTATAGGCATATTTACCTATGCAGGCTATAAAATCGACGCTGCTGAGCATCATGATACGCAATGGGTTACGGCCATGCTTGCGCTGGTGGGGGTTTTTATATCTTTGTTTATTGTTATAAGGGGGCTGAAAAGCTGACCACAAAACCGCTATGTCATTTCGAACCTGCATGCGTTGGGGAAAGCAAGGGGGCAGGTGAGAAAACTTATACAAGCGATTAGACCTTAATTCCGATCTGCCTATTGATTACATATTGTTTTTGAATAATAATGTGGAATTATAACTTTTATATTTATATCACAACCAACCCTGATAAAACTGTATTGTATATAGGGGTTACAAATGATGTATGCAGCCGGATATATCAGCACAAAGAAAATAAAGGGGATAAGAAAACCTTTGCGGGAAGATATTACTGTTATAATTTAGTTTACTATGAACATTTTACTCATATTTAAGAGGCCATAGCACGGGAAAAAGAATTAAAAAAATGGCGCCGGGAAAAGAAAGAAGCTTTGATCGAGTCGGTAAACCCGGAATGGCGCTTTTTAAATGAGGAAGTTTGTGAATGAAGCAATATCTAAACCATGGGAGCAATTTCATAACCCCGTAAACGCAGGGCGTATAAGATTTCTCCTCACCCCCTCTGCTCTATTCTCTACCGGCTCGTCGAAATGACATAAAGTTTTAATATTTTTGCTGAAATTATCACAAATGAAAATACTTCCTTCCATCTTGCTATTCCTGTTGTTTACCTTTATTATTGCCGTACCGCCGCTGGTGTTGCAATATACCGGCAATGCAGATTGGTTAAACCCCGGTTTCTGGATGATATTCTTCTTTATGTCGGCGCTTACTTTTTTAGTATTGATGCTGATGCTGGTGGTGAATGAGAAAAAACCAGACTATTTTGCGCAGGCTTTTTTGGGTGGCACTACCATAAAAATATTGGCATGTTTGATATTCATATATGTTTTTTTGTCGAATAATAGGCTAAATAAGCTGGTTTTTATGGCCGATTTCTTTTATATTTATTTATTAAATACTGTCTTTGAAATTTATGTTTTGTTGCGTAACTTGCGGCACAAAAATTTAAGGTAGAAAACTTCATTTAGATGATTAACAGCTCGATTTTGAACTTAAAACTTTTTAAACTTTCATGCATTTGCGCGCTTTTTTTGGCAGTACTGGCATTGCCGGCATTAGCAATGGCGCAAAATGATACCACTAAAAAGGACTTTGACCCGACGCCGGTAATTATGGAACACATTGGCGATTCGCACTCGTGGCCATTGGTGTTGCCCCTGGTAAAAGAAATACCTATCCCGCTACCGGTAATACTTTATACCGATAAAGGGATGGAGTTTTTCTCATCGGCCAATTTAATGCCCGAGGGCACTATATATAAAGGCAGCAACTACAATTACGAGCTGGTAGAAGGTCATATAAAAGCTATTGACAGTACCGGCAAAGTTGACGAAGCGGCAAGCAGTAATGTTTGGGATTTTTCCATCACCCGTAACGTGATCAGCATGTTTATGACGATGGCTGTTTTGATGATCGTATTTTTAACCGTTTCGGCAACCTACAAAAAACGTGTTGGTAAAGCGCCTAAAGGCTTACAATCATTTATGGAGCCGCTTATACTGTTTGTAAGGGATGATATCGCTTTCCCCAATTTAGGCGTAAAGTACGCGCGGTTTATGCCATTGCTGCTTACCATATTCTTTTTTATACTGATCAATAACCTTTTTGGTATGATCCCGTTCTTCCCGGGTGGCTTTAACCTTACCGGTAATATTGCCGTAACACTTGTACTATCGGTAGTTATATTGCTTGTGGTTAACCTTAACGGTAACAAGCATTACTGGAAACACATATTTTTGCCCGACCCATGGTGGTTATTCCCTATCATGATCCCGGTAGAAATCGTTTCCATCTTCTCGAAGCCTATCGCTTTGATGATACGTTTGTTTGCTAACATTACCGCGGGCCACATTGTAATATTAAGCCTGATATCGCTTATATTTATTTTTGGCACGCTTTGGATATCACCTGTTTCTATTGTATTTGTGGTGTTTATGGATCTGATAGAATTGCTGGTAGCATTCCTGCAGGCGTATATTTTTACGCTGTTGTCGGCATTGTTTATCGGTATGGCTATCGACGACCATCACCACGCTGAAGTTTTGTAATTAATTATCTATAATATATACACGTTTAAATTTAACACACAATGACTGGAATGATTGGAATGGTTTTAGCCCAGGCTACAGAAGTTGCAGGAATGCACGGAAGTATTGGCCCTATTGGCGCAGGTTTAGCGGCTATAGGTGCTGGTATAGGCATTGGCCAGATTGGTGGTAAAGCTGTTGAAGCTATTGCCCGCCAGCCTGAAGCTGTTGGTAAGATCCAAACAAACATGATCATCGCTGCTGCCCTTGTAGAAGGTGTTGCCTTGTTCGCGGTGGTTGTTGCCATGCTTGGCGCAAAGTAAAAAAACAACCCGGAGCGATTGGCCCCGGGTTTGTTTTTAATGCTTGCATTTAATTATTAAAAAAAGAGAAACATACTGAAATATGGAATTAGTTACACCCAACATTGGTTTAGTTTTTTGGACTACTATATGTTTTGCAATACTGTTATTTATACTGGGCAAATATGCCTGGAAACCTATTTTAGCTGCTGTTAAGGAGCGTGAAGATTCTATCGAATCGGCACTGTCAAAAGCAGAAGCTTTGAAGGAAGAAATGGCCCGCATAAGTAACGAGAACGAAGAACTGTTAAAACAAACCCGTGCCGAGCGCGACGTTATTTTACAGGAAGCCCGTAAGGTAAAAGACCAGATCATAAACGATGCTAAAGATGCTGCGAATGTTGAAGGTTCGCGCCTGATAGAAAAAGCAAGGATCGAGATAAACAGCCAGAAAGCGATTGCCATGGCCGATGTTAAGAACCAGGTTGCTTCATTGTCATTAGAAATTGCTGAAAAAGTATTGCGCAAACAATTTGACGATGCCAAAAAGCAGGACGAACTGGTTACTGAATTATTAAAAGAAGTGAAATTGTAAGAAGTTAAAAGTTGAAAGTTAAAAGTTGAAGGTTAGCGCCTTACTTTAAACTTTCAACCTTCAACTTTCAACTAAAAATATATGTCAGAAATAACGGTAGCAATTAGGTACGCCAAATCACTTATAGACCTGGCCATTGAGCAAAATGCTTTGGAAGAGGTGAATAAGGATATGGATTTGTTTATACGTACCATAAAGGCAAACCCGCAGCTAAACGCGGTTTTGGCTAACCCTATTATATATCACGATAAGAAGATAAAGATCCTTGAAGATATTTTTGCTAACAAGGTAAGTAAGGTAACTATCGCGTTTTTCAAACTGATGGTAAATAAAAGCCGTGCCGAGATATTATATCCTGCCGCGCTTGAGCTTATCAATCAGTACGATGTTAAAAAGAATATTGTAAAGGCTTCGGTAGTTTCAGCAAAGGCCTTATCCGAAGAAAACAAAAAAACAATTATTGCCGAAATTGAAAAATCAACCGGCGGTACTGTAAAACTAAGCACCAAAATCGACCCGGAACTGATAGGCGGTTTTGTGCTTACTGTTGGCGATAAGCAGGTTGATACCAGCATAAGCAGCAGTTTGGCAAGATTGAAAAGGGATTTTGCCCATCGCGTGGTTCCAGTGGCTAAATAAGTAAAAAATAAAAACTCTAAAATAAAATTTAAAAAATGGTAGAGGTAAGACCAGATGAAGTATCAGCAATATTGCGCCAGCAATTGTCGGGCTTCAAGTCAGAATCTGAATTAGAAGAAGTAGGCACCGTATTGCAGGTAGGCGACGGTATTGCCCGCGTTTACGGCTTAACCAAAGTACAATCGGGCGAGTTAGTTGAATTTAACAGCGGCTTGCAAGGCATAGTGCTTAACCTTGAAGAAGACAACGTGGGTGTTGTATTACTGGGCCAGTCGGACAATATTAAAGAAGGCGACACCGTAAAACGTACCAACAAAATTGCTTCTATCAATGTAGGCGAAGGCATGCTTGGCCGTGTTGTAAATACTTTAGGCGAGCCTATCGATGGCAAAGGCCCTATTGCCGGCAAAACCTATGAAATGCCTATCGAGCGTAAAGCGCCGGGTGTAATTTACCGCCAGCCGGTAACCGAGCCTTTGCAAACAGGTATAAAAGCTATCGACGCCATGATACCTATTGGCCGCGGACAACGTGAGCTGGTAATTGGCGATAGGCAAACAGGTAAAACTGCGGTTTGTATCGATACTATCATCAACCAAAAAGAATTTTTTGCAGCAGGAAAACCGGTATTTTGTATATATGTAGCTTGCGGCCAAAAAGCTTCAACCGTTGCGAACATTGTGCGCACGCTTGAAGAAAACGGCGCTATGGCTTACTCTGTTGTTGTAGCTGCTACCGCTGCCGACCCTGCTCCTATGCAGTTCTTCGCGCCGTTTGCAGGTGCTGCTATTGGCGAGTTCTTCCGCGATACCGGAAGGCCGGCTTTGATCATTTATGATGACCTTTCGAAACAAGCTGTTGCTTACCGTGAGGTATCGCTGTTATTACGCCGCCCACCAGGCCGCGAGGCTTACCCGGGTGACGTATTTTACCTGCACAGCCGTTTATTAGAGCGTGCCGCTAAGATCAACCAGAATGATTCTATCGCCAAGGAAATGAATGACCTGCCTGAATCATTAAAAGATGTGGTAAAAGGTGGTGGTTCATTAACCGCTTTGCCAATTATCGAAACACAAGCAGGCGACGTATCAGCATATATCCCAACCAACGTAATTTCAATTACCGACGGGCAGATATTTTTGGAGTCGAATTTATTTAACGCAGGTGTTCGCCCGGCTATTAACGTGGGTATTTCGGTATCACGTGTGGGTGGTAACGCGCAGATAAAATCAATGAAGAAAGTTGCCGGTACACTTAAGCTCGACCAGGCACAATACCGCGAATTAGAGGCGTTCTCGAAATTCGGTTCAGATCTTGACGCATCAACCAAAAACGTATTGGATAAAGGCGCACGTAATGTGGAGATCCTTAAACAAGGCCAATATTCGCCCGTAACAGTTGAAAAACAGGTAGCTATTATTTATTTAGGTACTAAAAACCTGATGCGTAACGTACCTGTGAACAAGATAAGGGAATTTGAAAGCGAGTTTACAAGCCAGCTGGAAGAACGTCACCCTGAAGTATTAGCTGCCTTAAAAGCAGGTAAATTGGATGATAGCATCACTGGCACACTGGAAACAGTTGCTAAAGAATTATCGGGGAAATATAATTAGGGGGTTCGTGGTTTGAGGTTCGGGGTTCCGGTACAAATCACAAAAATTACTTAGAAAAAGGTGGCTACGTAACTGGCAACAGGAACCACGCCCCAGGACACTAAACAAAGAATGGCTAATTTAAAAGAAGTAAGAAACAGGATAGCATCGGTAAGCTCAACGCAGCAGATCACCAAGGCCATGAAAATGGTTTCGGCGGCTAAGTTGAAGCGGGCCACTAACGCGATTGTAGCGCTGCGCCCTTATGCCAATAAGCTTAAGGAATTGCTGGCTAACCTATCGGCAAGTTTAGAGGATGGTTCATCACCTTTTTTAGTTGAACGCGAGCCTAATAAAGTGCTGGTAGTAGTGGTAAACTCTAACCGTGGTTTGGCCGGCGCGTTTAATGCTAATGCTATTAAAACTGCCAATAATGTTATTGCCGAAAAATACAGCAGCCAGCTTCATGCCGGTAATGTATCCATAGTAGCGATAGGTAAAAAAGCCCAGGAATATTACCAAAGGCGCAAATACAATGTTATTGGCAACAATAACGATGTGTACCTCGACCTTAATTTTCTTAATGTCTCGAAAATTACCGAAAGCATTATGGAAGGCTTTTTGAAAGGCGATTATGACCGTGTGGAACTGGTTTATAACCAATTTCGCAACGCGGCTGTGCAGATACTAACCACCGAGCAATTATTACCGGTACCAAAGGCCGAAAAAACCGAAGCTGCTAAAGCCAGCGGCGTACAGGTTGACTACATTTTAGAGCCTTCGCAGGAAGCTATAGTAGAGCAACTGATACCAAAGAACATTAAGATACAACTATACAAGGCTGTATTGGACTCACACGCCTCAGAACATGGCGCACGAATGACTGCAATGGACAAGGCGACAGATAATGCCGGAGACTTGCTAAAAGCCCTTAAACTGGCTTATAACCAGGCACGCCAGGCAGCTATCACCACCGAGCTTACCGAAATTGTAAGCGGCGCGGCAGCTTTAGCAGGATAAAAAGCTATTATTTTATACTTGAAAAAGGCACCGGTTTTACCGGTGCCTTTTTTTGTTTGCAGAATATAGGAAACAGCAAAGCTGATACTAATTATCAATGATATTCCCATCACGTCATTGCGAGGAGGAACGACGAAGCAACCCCACAATACAAGTATTGAACATGCATATCGCCGACTTGTATAGTGAGATTGCTTCGTTCCTCGCAAGGACGCGGGAAGAAAGAAAGTCCATCATCTGTTTTGTTAAATAGTGTTAACATTCTCATTACTAAATTTCTACCGGGTTACCTTTTCATTATCCGGGTATCAATAGTAACCTAATAATGAAAAACATGAAACCAAAACTTATTATTATGCTGCTGGCAGGCATTATACTGCTTGGCGCATGCAAAAGAAAAGCCTACGAAATTGGAAATGACAGCACCGCGGATTCTGCCGCAGTTGTTGCTGACACTTCCGCTAACATCAGTAAGCTGGTAAAAACGGCTGATATCCGCTTTAAGGTAAAAAATGTGGAGCAAACCAGCGAGGGTATATCGGCATTAACCTTGAAATTCAACGGTATGGTTACACACCACGCCATGACATCGCTGGCAGAACAAAGCCACGATGTGCGCCTCAATAATGATTCGGTGATGCGTGTTTCAGCGTTTACTACCAGTGCCGATATGACCGTGAAAATACCTACCGAAAAAATAGACGATTTTTTGAATACGGTAAGCCACATGGGCATTTATGTGAATGAACGGCGGATGGATATTGAGGATAGATCGCTGGATTATTTATCGGCGCAAATGAAGTTGAATAGCCGTAGGGAACTGATCGCCCGGCAAAAGAGCGGAAAGGTGGTTATAAAAGACCCCGATGCCGTACTTAACCTTAAGGATGACCTGGTGGATGAGCAGATAAACAACCGCCGGATTGACAATGAGGTAAAGTATAGCGTTATCAGCCTGAACTTTTACCAGAGCAATACCATAAGCAAGGAGGTAGTGGCAAATGATGATCCTGCCGATTACAACCTGCCATTTTTTAAGCGGCTGGGTATGGCCTTTTCCAATGGCTGGTTTCTGCTGGGCGAACTGGTGATTAGCCTGATGAATTTATGGGCGGTTTTATTGTTTGGCGCTTGTACATGGATCGTCATAAGGGTTGTTGTAAAAAGGAAAGTTAAGCCTACCATTTGAGCGGGCCTTTGTTGCCGCGGGGTTTGGGGGAACCCTGCGGTTTTTTTAATTCGTGGTTCATTACAGCAACTTCACCATCACGTCATTGCTGAACGAAGCAAACTCACATGATAGGTATTCAGTATATCAACCGTAAACCCGTCGTATGGGGTTGCTTCGTGCCTCGCAATGACGCGCGGAGAGAAATAGCACATTTTACTTTCATCATCACATGAATGACAATTTTGGTTGGAACCCGTCATCATCACAACAACCTTTTTTCTCACTTATTTAAAAATTCCAAAAACTATGCATTAACTTACGGCAAACATTTATATTTTTGCTTAATAATTTGAAATACAAAATGGATAGTAGATTAGAAGAAGCCAGCGCGCCGCGCCATTATATACAGCTTGTTGTTGTAATAGTTATAGGTTTGGTAGGTATTTACCTCCGATATGCCGATTTCAGGTACAGTTCGCTGGTAGCTGACGCTATTTTACTGATAGCCGCCTTTCTGATGTTCAGGATCGTGTTCAGGATAATGAAATAAGCAATTTATTTAATTGCCTATCCTGTAAGCTAATGCCAGCGATAAGCTGCTCCCAGCGCCGGTATTACGGCCTGTTATAAACTGCCCGCCGGTTACCAGTACTGTAAACTCCCTGGTAAAGGAGTGCCCGTAAGTAAGCGATACCTGCGTAAATCTGAAATCTTTTGTAAGTGTGGGGTTGGTTTCAATAAACTGTTTATCGTTACTCACCGTATAAAAACCACCTATAGCTACCGACAGTTGATTTTTAAACGCCTGATCGAGCGTTAGGCCGAAAGTACCATTGTACCTATCCTGAAAAGGGCCGCCATTACCAAAATACTGCCTTACGCCATTATCCACATTAAAATAATAATTACGGTTAAACAACATGCCGCTGCCTGCAAATGAAAGTTTAAGCTCGGCGCCCTGCTCATCGTAACCCAACAGGTGGTTGTTATACAAAGGGGTAATGCCCGTAGCCTGTAACGAGAAATAGTAGATATAGTTAATATTGGCGAGGTAATATTTTACGCCCACTTCCAAGTCGGTTAGGCCCGAGCTTTTGAAGCTTTGATTACCTTCGGTAAAGTTATTTACAACGTAGGGCACATAACCAACTACCGCAAAACGCCTGGAAATGCCATACTCGGCATAAAGCGAATAACTTATCGAGTTGAACTTGCCATTGTTAGCAAATGGCTTTTTTACACCGGTTGAGTCCCATTGTTTATCTGCAAAAAAGTAAGTCACCGAAGGCGATAATACCAATCTGCCGGGGCGTATAGGGAAACCGCCTGCGTAGCTTTTATTTTGCGCTATAGTTGTAACTATGGCTACAACAAATAAACATTTTAATAGGGATCTGGTAAAAGTCATATTATTTAAAATATATAATTTTTATAGCGTAAAAATTATCCAGCTCATCTTTTCAAGCCATTATTACGCCGTTATTGCTTTTTTTGTTACTATATGCTTCGGTTACGATCTAAAACAATGCAAAATTGTCGCGCATCCAGCGGCCTTCTAAATTTTTGTAAACCAGGCTTACTTCGTGCCCCAGGTCGCGAAAAACCAAAATACGTTTTTTTGATGTAATGCCATTAAAGGCCGCGTACTCATTATTTGGCGGTGCATATGGGTCGAGCAAGCCTATCCCCATGATCATATTACAAGTAAGGTTCGACGCGAAATTTTTCCCATCAAAATAATCAAGGTTATCCATCACCTTATCCATAGTAAGGCCGGGTTTTGTAGCTACATATTTTTCAAAGCTGGTAATAGGCCACAGTACTTCGCCGGGCAAGTTGCGTATATCGCAAAGTATAGGGTTTTGCGCCGAGCATAGCGCTACACGCTTATCCAAACTGGCGGTAGCCAGGGCCAGGTAACCGCCCATGCTCCCACCCGATGCTAATATCTGATCGTGCTTAAGGTAGGGCTGGCTGCATATAAAATCAACGCAGCGCAGGCAATCCATTATGGCGCCGCGCATTACGTAGCGATCCTTATCCTCTACCCTGAAGAATATATACTCATCCTTACGGGTATTGATCGGGTTGCGGCTTTTGCCTTGCCCGCGTACATCAAGGGTGATGATAGCCAGATCATTATCCAAACCCATCAACGGTGCCATATCAACCTGGTAGCCGGGCAAGCCCAGCAATACCGAAAATTTATGTTTTTTATCTTTTATAATAGGGATGGTCATCCAGCCGTGGATGGTATAATTGTCAAGCGACTGCATTTCAATGGCGTACACCTTACGGTTGTCCGAATTCATTTTTGGCACCGCGGTAATTTTAAAGTTTGGCGCTACTTTTGCTAATTCGGCTTTGGCGGTTGCCCAAAACTGGTCAAAATCGGCAGGTTTTGGGTGCGATGTTCTTATTTCGCCGGGGCGGATACCGAATACGCGGAGGGTGGTATCGTCATAATCAGATACATTCACCATAAAGCTCACCTTGTAAAAGCCTGGGTTCTGTTCAGGAATTTCGAAATTATAGCTGCCTGAGCTTTTTTTGCCAATATGCACCTTAACTACATCGCTGTTTAGTTTTTTGCCGCCTTCGGTATAAACCTGGTAAGATACGGTACCCTCCTGCTCATCGTCAGTGGGGTTTTTCACCTCGAAGGTATAGCTGGCCCGGCTATCGTAAAAGGCGTTTTTGTTGGGCGTGGTTAATACGGTTGATACCGATGCAGCATCGTTGCTGGTGGTATCGCTGTTTTTATCAGCAGCTACCATCTTACCTCTTTTTACAGTGCCTTGCTGCAAATCAGCAGCAGGTACCTGGGCCATGATCTGTTGAGCGCAAATGACTGCAACCGAACAGAAAACTATGTATAAAATTTTTACCATTTCTTTTATTATGTATTACGCATGGATTTTTAGTGCATCGTTCTCAGGGTTCCGTGGTTTGTTTTTGATAAGGAAATCTGATTTACGTATATAGTGATTTAATGGTTCTTCTATTAGTTTAAACAGCGTTACCGATATGATGTTTAATACGATAAACGCGTATACAAGGTTTAGCCAATCGTACTCAAACGGCGAATGCCAATCCACGCCCCATTTATCGTACAAATTGAACATCCAATCGTTAAGATTATTGCAGGCATTTTTTATCAGGGTGTCCATCCAGCCTAAATGCACCAGGTAAAATATGTAGGAGCTTTTGCCAAGCAGCTCAATAAATGGCATTGCCAAAAAGCTTTTAAATATAGTGGTTTCGGTAAGGATCCCATAAAAAAAGAATGCTACCGCTATACATAAAAAGTAATTGTTGGTGATGATGCCAATTGGGCTTTCTAACCCGGCTCCCCAGCCTGCGGGGATGGGTTGCAGTGCCATTACAAATACGCAAACGAAAATCAGCAGGAAACCGAGGTAAGTCCACTTGATCTTATTTGTACGTTCCAAACCTCTTTTAAGTACAATGCGGGCTAATTGTACACCCACAAAAAACTCGAAACACCGCCCAAAAAAGGTAAACACCAACACGAAAGGAAGGTTGCCAAAGAAACCATGCCAGTTTAAATTACGGAAGATCAACACCATTAATACAGCAAACAGCGTAATAACAACCGGCTGAATATAAAATTTGCCATACCTTTTGGCGATTAGAAATATAATAGGTGCTGAAAAGTAAAAGCATTCTTCAACCGTGAGCGACCAGCCTTGCGCAATGCCAGTATTCCAAAAATCAAAAAAGAACCCGCGCAGGAACGTTATATTCAAAAACATAAGCGCCACAGGGTTGATATTGCTTTTTTGGACTATTGAAGGATCTTTAGTTATAAAATAATAGGCAAAGGCCGCCACCGTGAGCAAAAAGTACATGGGGTAAATGCGCGCCACGCGGTTTTTAAGATATTGCAAAAACCAGTCTTTTGTTAGCCCCTCAAATCTATTATAGTACCTGAATGTGATCAAAAAACCTGATAAAACAAAGAAAATAGACACACCGATATGAAACTCGCCAAGGAAGCGTTGCACGATATGGGGAAAATTAGCATCAAATACGTCGCAGTAATGGGATATGAATACCAGGTATGCGGCCATGGCACGCACGCCTGTTAAAGCCGGAACATAGTTTGAGTCGGTTCGTTTAGTCAAAACAGCTTTAATTATGCCCTAAAATAGGGAAATTTCATAGAATAGTATGCAAAGCGGGTACCAATATAATACGATACGGTTATAGGAAATGTTAAAACGTCCCGCTTGCCGCAAACTGAATACTGCAAACTGCCCACTGCTTACTGCAAACTGTACCTGCTGCCCTGCACCACCCCTCTTTCCAATATCTTCTGGTCGATATAATATTGTATTTCGGATTTTTTGAGTTGCCAGTTGGGGGCTATCAGCAGTTCCCTGTCGCTTAGGCCAAACAGGCGCTGGATAATAACGTCAGGGCGCAGCAGCGGCAGAAAATCGCACAGGAAATTGGCATATTCCTCAAGCGTGAAAAGCTTGAAAGGTTGGCGCTTGTATTTTACGCCCATAACGCTGCCCTCAACAATATGCAAATGGTGCAGCTTGGTGAATTTTATCTGTGGGTGACGGTTGATCTCGTGCGCGTAGGCGAGCATTTGCTCATGGCTTTCCCAGGGGAAACCGAAAATGGTATGTACGCATACATCCAGCTTGCTGTGCTCTAATAGCTTCAGGGCATTCAGCAAATCATCATGGTTGCAACCGCGGTTGATCTGCGCCAGGGTATCGTTATAAATACTCTCCATACCCATTTCAATATCCACATCAAACCTATCGGTATAGCTTTCCAGCAGGGCGATCTTTTCGGCATCGATGCAATCGGGGCGGGTGCCTACGCTCAGGCCTACAATATCTTCGGTATGGTAGCTTAGGGCTTCGTCGTATAGCGCTTTAAGGTAATGCGTTGGTGCGTAAGTATTGGTATTGGGTTGAAAGTAAATAATGAATTTATCGGCCTTGTTGCCTTTGCGGGCACGCTCTACACCTGCTATAACCTGCTCTTTTATGCCGGGGTTATTGCGCGAAACGGATGGCGTAAAAGAATCGACATTGCAATAAGTACAGCCACCATAGCCTTTGCTACCGTCGCGGTTGGGGCAGGTAAAGCCGCCATCAACAATCACCTTAAACACCCTTTGACCGGGATATTTTTGTTTGAGGTAAGGGCCATAGTTGTTATAGCCTTTTTCCCAGGTAGGTGCGGTTGGTGTTTGTGTTAATTGCATTGCAGGCGCAAAGATAGGGATTTTTTGGGTTCGGGTGGTGGGGTTCGTGGTTCGGGTGATATTGATGTGCAAATCAATACCACATTTTCAGATCAGCATATTTTCAAATTAAAACCATCTGCACATTTGCATATCTGCACATCATTCTCTCATTTTCAAATCATCACATCTTCAAATTTTCAAATTAAAACCATTCTACCCAAAAACCCTATCTTTGCATAACCAATTACGACTATGGAAAGTGTTGCTGTTTACCAGAGTAAGAATAAGATACGTTTTGTTACCGCCGCAAGCCTGTTTGACGGTCACGATGCTACCATTAATATTATGCGCCGCATATTGCAAAGCAGCGGTGCCGAAGTGATCCACCTGGGCCATAACCGCAGTGTGGATGAGGTGGTTAACTGTGCCATACAGGAAGATGTGCAGGGCATTGCCCTCACCAGTTACCAGGGCGGCCACGTGGAATATTTTAAGTATATGTATGATCTGCTGGCCGAGCGCGGGGCAGGCCATATCCGTATTTTTGGCGGTGGCGGCGGGGTAATACTGCCTGCCGAGATAGCTGAACTACAAGCTTATGGTATTGCAAGGATCTATTCGCCCGATGATGGCCGCACCATGGGCTTACAAGGTATGATAAACGATATGCTACAGCAATGCGACTACCCCGTACGCACACATTTGAACGGAGAGTTGAAGCATTTAAAGGATAAGGATAGCAAGAGCATTGGCGCGCTGATCACACTGGCGGAAATGGGCCAGCCAGCCTCTTTCAAATCTTCCCCGAAAGAGAGTGCTTTAAAAAACAATAATATAAAAGTCTCCCCTACCGGCGGAGATTTAGAGGGGGCTTGGGCTCCCGTGCTGGGTATTACCGGCACAGGCGGTTCGGGGAAATCGTCGCTGGTAGATGAGCTGGTGCGGCGCTTTTTGATGGGTACTGATAAAACGATAGCCATTATATCGGTTGACCCAAGCAAACGAAAAACGGGCGGCGCATTACTGGGCGACAGGATAAGGATGAATGCCATTAATTCGCCACGGGTATATATGCGGTCGCTGGCTACGCGGCAGGCCAACCTGGCCTTGAGCAAGCATGTGCAGGAGTCGGTGGATATTTGCAAGGCTGCCGGGTACGACCTGATCATTGTAGAAACAAGCGGCATTGGGCAAAGCGATACCATGATAACCGATTATTGCGATGTATCATTATATGTGATGACACCCGAATTTGGCGCGGCTACGCAGTTGGAAAAGATAGATATGCTGGACTTTGCAGACGTGGTGGCGATAAATAAGTTTGATAAGCGCGGCGCATTAGATGCTATACGCGATGTGCGGAAGCAATATAAACGCAATCACCATTTGTTTGCTGCCAAGGATGATGAACTGCCGATATACGGCACTATGGCATCGCAGTTTAATGATCCCGGCATGAATGAGCTTTTTGCGGCTGTGTTGAAGGTTGTGAAAACCAAGACGGGTGTTGAATTTACAGTAAGCAACGCATTGGTTGTAGCGGAGGAAACTGAAGTTGAAAAGACATACATCATCCCGCCAGACAGGATAAGGTACCTTGCCGAGATTGTGGAGAGCAGCAAGGCTTACAGCGATTGGGTGGATGAGCAGTGCGGTGTGTCGATGAAGCTGTACAATTTAAAGGGGGTGATGGAGATGTTGGGAGAATCAGTAGAGACGCAATACTTTGCATCTCAAGCCGATGGTCACGCCAAGCAAGAGACGCAAAGTATTGCGCCTCTACGGCGGGTATATAATGATTTAGAAAGCCATCTCCACCCTGAGTGCAAACGCCTGTTAGCCGAATGGCCGGCTACCGTCAGAAAATATAAAGCCGAAAATTTCATATACAAAGTACGCGATAAGGAGATCAAACAGCCTTTGTTTTATACTTCGCTATCGCAATTAAAAATACCTAAAATTGCTTTGCCGCGCTATGAGGCCTGGGGCGATATTTTACGCTGGCTGCTTACCGAAAACCTGCCGGGCGAATTCCCTTATACCGCCGGAGTTTTTCCGCTAAAGCGGGATAGTGAAGACCCTACCCGCATGTTCGCCGGCGAGGGTGGCCCCGAACGTACCAATAAACGGTTTCATTATGTATCACTTGGGCAACCGGCGCATAGGCTGAGTACAGCCTTTGATTCGGTTACCTTGTATGGCGAAGACCCGCATATCCGCCCTGATATTTATGGGAAAATAGGTAACGCGGGTGTAAGCATTGCCACGCTCGATGATGCTAAAAAGCTATATTCAGGGTTTGATCTGTGTGAAGCTGCCACATCCGTATCCATGACCATTAACGGGCCCGCGCCTATGCTGCTGGGCTTTTTTATGAATGTGGCGATAGACCAGCAATGCGAAAAGTATATTAAAGAGCATAAGCTGGAGCATTTGGTAGAAGCGAAGTTTAAGGAGGTGTATGATGATAAGGGATTGAAAAGACCGCGGTACAGCCCCACCCAACCCTCACCGGCAGGGAAGGCTTTAAAAAGCATCAATGCAAAAGGCTCCCCTACCGGGGGAGATTTAGAGGGGGCTTTGCCTGCTGGCAACAACGGCCTCGGCCTCATGCTGCTCGGCCTAACCGGCGATCAGATCCTTCCGCCCGATGTTTATGCCAAAATTAAGGCCAATGCCATTGCCACCGTTCGCGGTACGGTGCAGGCTGATATATTAAAAGAAGACCAGGCGCAGAATACCTGCATTTTCAGCACCGAGTTTGCGCTGCGGATGATGGGCGATATACAGCAATATTTTATAAATGAAAAGGTGCGGAATTTTTATTCGGTATCTATTTCGGGCTATCATATTGCCGAAGCGGGGGCCAATCCTATCACACAACTGGCATTTACCTTGTCGAACGGGTTTACTTATGTAGAGTATTACCTGAGCCGCGGGATGCATATTGATGATTTCGCGCCAAATTTATCCTTCTTCTTCAGCAATGGTATCGATCCGGAGTATTCGGTGATCGGCAGGGTTGCACGAAGAATATGGGCTAAGGCTGTTAAAAATAAATACAAAGGGAATGACCGTTCGCAAAAGCTGAAATATCATATCCAAACCAGCGGCAGGTCGCTGCATGCGCAGGAAATTGATTTTAACGACATACGCACCACCTTGCAGGCTTTATATGCCATTTATGATAACTGCAACTCGCTGCATACCAACGCGTATGACGAGGCCATTACCACCCCTACCGAAGAATCCGTGCGCAGGGCGATGGCCATACAACTCATCATTAACCGTGAGCTGGGCTTGGCAAAAAATGAGAACCCTTTACAGGGCGCTTTCATTATTGAAGAACTGACCGACCTGGTTGAACAAGCCGTACTCACCGAATTTAAAGCCATTAATGACCGTGGCGGCGTTTTGGGCGCTATGGAAACCATGTACCAGCGCAGTAAGATACAGGAAGAATCGCTGTATTACGAAACGCTTAAACATAACGGCGAGTACCCTATTGTGGGCGTAAATACCTTTTTGAATAAAAAAGGCTCACCAACCGTTACCCCGGGCGAGGTAATACGTGCTACCGAAGAGGAAAAACAATACCAGATAAATACGCTGGAAGCTTTCCAACACCGAAACAAGGCGATCGTGCCGCAACTGCTAAAGAATTTGCAAACCAAAGCCATAGCAGGCAATAATATTTTCGAGAGCCTGATGGAAGCATGTAAATTTTGCTCCTTAGGGCAAATCTCACATGCCTTATATGAGGTTGGCGGGCAGTACAGGAGGAATATGTAGTAATATTTGTGAGTGGTGAATAGTTTATAATTTTAAGTATCTAATCAGGAAAATTAAAGCACAATTCTGAATTACTCTTACCCTAAATGAAAAGCACCCTAACCCTGCTGCTATTACTGCTATACAAACCCATAGCGCCACCCGATAATGTTTTAACCCGCTTTAAAACCCCTGCTGGCTATACACAGGTAAAAACCCAGCCCGGCAGTTTTGCTGATTGGCTGCAGGCGCTGCCGCTCAAACCGGCAGGCACCCCTACCCGTACCTATAAAGGCACCATTGCCGCAACCGATGTATATACCGCCGCGGTGATTGATATAAGCGTAGGCAACGAGGACTTGCAGCAATGCGCCGATGCCGTGATGCGCCTGCGTGGTGAATACTTGTACCATCAAAAAAACTTTGCAGCCATCAGCTTTAAATTCGAGAGTGGCTTTATATGCGATTACCTGCACTATGCCAATGGCTACCGCTACCACAATGATAAATGGGTACTAAAGTCAACAAAACATTACAGCTATTCAACCTTTATGCGCTACATGAACCTGGTTTTTATGTACGCCGGAACATTGTCATTACAAAAAGAACTGCATCCCATAACCAATATTAATGACCTAAAAACCGGCGATATATTCATCCACGGTGGCGCGCCGGGGCATTGTTTTATAGTGATGGATGTGGTAGAGAACCGCGATCATAAAAAGCAATTTCTATTGGCGCAAAGCTATATGCCGGCCCAAAATATACAGGTACTGCAATACGATGGTTCGCCGTGGTTTAGTATGGACAGGCTGAGCGGTATTGCTTATGGCGAGTTGATCAGTCCGGTTTATTTGCGGGGGTTTGGGGAGTAATGACTGATTTTATTTTTCGACATCACATAACCGCTATTTATGCAACCCGTAAAATAAAAATGCAAACAGGTCTATTGCGACATGCAGAATTATAAGCACTTTAATGTTGCGGTATTTTTGATAGTGATAGCCGAAGATCATGCCGAAAAGAAAGGTGTAAATTATTTCGCGCAGGTTTTTATAGCCCAGGTGCGCGCAAGAGAACATCAACGCCGAAATAATAACCGGGATATACTTATTTTTAAAAAACAGCGACAACCTGCTGAGCATATATCCCCTGCAATAAAGCTCCTCGGTAATACCAGCGCTAATGGATCCAAAAACAAGCAACACAGGATGGGCCTTCATTATCTGCATCATCCTGATCATCAGGCTGTAATTATCATGCCAGCCAAGCAAGGCAGGTATGCGCGAAATGTAACCTGCCACAAAAACCACCAGCCATAAAACAACAAATGATACGGCATAAAACTTAAAGCCATATTTTTCATCACGCCACAATAAAAACTTTTGTACTTCTGCATAACGGGCATATAAAACAAGCAAACCCAAAACCGCCCATATCAGTAACCTTGAAACAGTAAGATGTAAAGTGTAATCCTTGCCCGACGAATAAAAGATCATCCCCAAAAAAGGATAAAGCAGGAATGGTAATATAATGCCAACTAACATTAAAGCGTAATACCGCCGTTTATTTACGGCAGCAGCAGGCATAGTTAATTCATCGTGTGGTTCATCTGCTGTCATTGGGATAAGTACTTAGGTTGATAAATTATCTGACCCCTAATATAAAAATATTTCAGTTAGTGGTATGCTTTATGTAGTAATACAGGTTTAAAACTTTAAGCCATAAGCATTGTAGTACCAGTATGAAAATATTTGCACTCGACTTCCTCCATATATTTGTAATTACGGTGATAACAGCATTTGTGATACTATGCGTACTTGCAATGATGGGTAAATTTGATCATTGGAGCACGCGCTTTATCAGGCGGTATGTTTTCAGAAAGAAAACCGGGATATACCGTAATGAAAAAATTGTACGCGAAGAAAACATGTACCCGGATGAGGAATAAGTTGGCAGTGTGCGGTTGGCAGTTTGCACGCCTTGTTTGACTATTAAGTTAGCATCAAAAATACTGGCAATTATTTACCATCTGCCAACTGCACACTGAAAACTGCCAACTGTTACTGACTGGTAAGGCGGTCGAGCGAACGTTTATCTGGTGGCAGGGCCTCGAACTTTTTATAGCAGTCGTTCACATAAACCGCCATTGATTCCCTGTCGTTACTTTTTACAAAAGCATAACTTGGGCGGTACATGCTCATAAAATCTTCAAGTTCCTGCCCTTTTAGCGGCACAAGGCTGCCCACATAGGCCATATTAAAAGCCGCGTCGACCTTACGGTCTTCCTCTTCCATAGCAAAATAGCGTTTCAGGCGGCGCGCATCGTGCGATTCCTTTCCAAACCAACTACTTGGCGACAGCACATATACTTTACTCTTCTCATAAACTTCGGGGTATTCCTCGCGCGGGTCAAAGGCTTTACGTGTATCGCTGATGTTAACCTGGCGCAGGGCTATGGTAAGTACCGTCATGCTTACTTTTTTGGGTGCCATATCAATCACATACAAGGTATCAGATACATACCCCGGCGAGTTAATGATAAGCGTATGGCCCGGCGCCGACCTGATAGCGAAATCGCCCTCATTATTGGCAAGCACCATTTGGTTATTGTTAATATCCCTTATAAAAACATTAATGAGTTTGGTATTGTTGCCCCGCTCACGCACCGATCCTTTTAACAGGTTTTGCGCGTTTACGGCGCCAGTTGCAAAGCTTAGCAATGCAATGGCAAAAAGTTTCAGTTTCATAGCTGTATGTTAGGTATGCTAATTTAACTAAAATTAAAGGGTATAGTTTGATATTTAACATTTAATTTATGTAAAGATGTTGTGGTGATTTTAGTTGTCGGATGTGAGAAATATAGCAGGTTGATTTAATGATGGTTATGAGGCCTGCATAGTTATAATGCCCGTTTATTTGTGTCCCTCAATTTTTTTTGTGGTTCAAACAATCTTTTCGCCGCTCAATTGCCGCCGGGCTGTTACTTTTGGCTTGATCCAAAAGTAACCAAAAGATCAAGCCAACAAAATCCTTCCACCCACGGGCAAAACACCCAGGCCCGCGTTTGTTGGCTGGCCTTTGCCCGCCTTTCTTTTAGGCTTTACCGAAATTCTTTTTTACCCCTAAAGCTTTCCTGTTATCCGCCAGTAGAACAGCTTCGGGCGAAAGCAGGCAAAACAATGGTGGCCTGTGTGGTTGCAGGGCATAGGAAATTTTTGCTGAAGCGTTGGAATTGCGTGTGCGAAGCAGGGCAAAAAGATTCCAGCCCGGGTTTTGCCTGATTTGCAGGGCAAAGGCCACGTGCGGCAAAGAAGCATTTCTACTGGCTTGATTTTTTGGTTCTTTTGTATCAAGACAAAAGAACAAAGCCTTAGCGGCTAGCGATACCAAACTATAGGTAAATGCCGAAAGCTTTGCTTAAAACGTTAAGGCCTCTCTACAACGGTATATTCCCATGCTTTTTCCTCGGATTATTCACTACCTTATTCTCCAGCATTTTAAACGCATGAATGAGTTTCAGGCGAGTTTCTTCGGGTGTTATCACTTCATCAATAAAACCACGCTCGGCAGCTCGGTATGGGTTGGCAAAAGTATCTGAATACAGTTGCTCCATCTCGCGCCATTTGGCTTCCTTATCCTCGGCAGCGTTAATTTCGCGTTTAAAGATGATCTCGGCTGCACCTTTGGCACCCATTACGGCTATTTCTGCAGTGGGCCATGCGTAATTCATATCAGCTCCAATGTGCTTGCTGTTCATCACATCATAAGCGCCGCCATAGGCCTTACGGGTAATAACGGTAATGCGCGGCACTGTAGCTTCGCAAAAGGCATACAGTAGTTTAGCGCCATTGGTGATAATAGCGTTCCACTCCTGGTCGGTGCCCGGTAAAAAGCCCGGTACATCTTCAAAAACCAATAATGGTATATTAAAGCTATCGCAAAAACGTACAAAGCGCGCGCCTTTGGTTGATGAATGTATATCCAGCACCCCGGCCAAAAACGCGGGCTGATTAGCCACAATGCCAATGCTGCGGCCCGCTAAACGGGCAAAGCCTACCACAATATTCTCGGCAAAATCCTTATGCACCTCTAAAAAGCTGTCGGCATCAATCACATGGTTTATTACTTCGCGTATATCATAAGGCTGCGAGTTGTTGGCAGGCATTATGGTATTCAGTTCGGGGCGTAATTCGTTTTGGGCTTCGTAAGCTAAGGCCGGGGCGGTATCCTCGCAATTTTGCGGCATATAGCTTAGCAGCTTTTTAACATGCTGAATGGCCGAGATCTCGTTAGGGCAGGCAAAATGCGTAACGCCCGATTTAGTGGCATGCGTAGTTGCACCGCCCAGCTCTTCGGAAGTGATCACCTCGTGCGTAACCGTTTTTACTACGTTGGGCCCGGTTACAAACATGTAGGATGTGTTCTCCACCATCAAAATAAAATCGGTAATGGCTGGCGAATACACTGCACCGCCAGCGCAGGGGCCCATAATGGCCGATATCTGCGGCACCACGCCCGATGCCATGGTGTTGCGGTAAAATATATCGGCATAGCCGCCTAACGATACCACGCCTTCCTGTATACGCGCGCCACCCGAATCATTCAGGCCTACCACCGGTGCGCCGTTCTTCATGGCAAGCTCCATTATCTTACATATCTTTTCGGCATGGGTTTCTGACAATGATCCACCAAAAACGGTAAAATCCTGCGAAAAAACATACACCAAACGCCCGTTGATGGTGCCGTAACCAGTGATCACGCCATCGCCGGGATATTTTTCCTTTTCCATTCCAAAATCAACCGAGCGGTGCGAAACCAGCATCCCTATCTCCTGGAATGAGCCCTCGTCCATTAAAAAATGCACCCGCTCGCGCGCGGTTAGCTTTCCTTTTTTATGCTGACTATCTATCCGCGCATGGCCGCCCCCTAAAAGTGCTTCGGCTTGTTTTTGTTTGAGTAGTTTTATTTTGTTATCCACAGTATGGTTATAAAAATGCAAGATGCTAAAAATAGTAATTATCAGGTAATAATGTTTAATCTTAAGTCGGGAGTGTTTAGTCTTAAGTTTGTTTTTTGATTTAAGCAGGCTAAGGACTTAAGACTATGGACTAAAATTTTGGGCGTTCCCGCTATTCAACGGGCAGTGCTATCCGCTCATATTACACAGGCGTTAGGCACAGGCCGGTATCAGCTGCTATCACTAACGCAGAACGCACTCCGTTGACTCACCCGGTCTTAGCTGCGCTCGACCACCCTCTCCTCCGCAAGCGGGAAAGAGGGTAAGCTTCTTTCTTGTTTTTCACCCTCTTTGCGCAGCAGAGAGGGTCGACCAGCGAAGCGTAGTCGGGGTGAGTTAACGGAGCGCGGCAAATTAACATGGCAATCTCTTCACCATACATGCTGCGGATAAGCCTTTGGCTTTGCCCGGCATGCCAAAAAAGTTTAAGCTTTTAATTACATTTGATCGTATCATCATAAAGTACGCAATGCCAACCCCTAAAGATCATACCCGCAGAAAATTTATTACTAACTTAAGTTTAAGCACAGCCGCCATCATGACAACACCCTATTTAACCAAAGCTGCTAATTTTTTAAAAACGGATGATAGCTACAACGTAGGGCAAATAATGGATATGTTTATAAAAATTGTACCTAATGCGCCTTTTGCCAGTACAGTTGATACCTTAAAGGCCGGCAGCCGTGATACAGTGGTAGGCGGGATAGTTACTACCATGTTCCCTACCATCGGGGTGATAAAAAAGGCCATCAGTTTAAATGCCAATTTTATAGTGGCCCACGAGCCTACTTTTTATAACCATACCGATGATGTAAGCTGGCTGCAAAACGATGATGTATACCAATACAAGGCTGATCTGCTCAAAAAGCATAACATAGCTATCTGGCGTAACCACGACTATATCCATAGCCTGCAGCCCGATGGTGTTACTACGGGCGTAGTAGCGCAATTAGGTTGGAAGCAATACCAGAAATCGGCCGCCATGTTTGCTATCAATCCGTCAATTATGCTTAGTGAACTCATTAACCATGCTAAAAAGCAGCTGAATATTGAAAAGGTACGCTATATAGGCGACCTGTCGCAGCCATGCACCAATGTTTTACTGATGGTGGGCGCGGCAGGCGGGCAGCGGCAAATAAGCGCCATCAGCACTTTAAAACCTGATGTACTGGTATGCGGCGAGATAGCTGAATGGGAAACCGCCGAGTATGTGCGCGATGCCCAAAGCGAGGGGCGTAAGCTATCGCTTGTAGTATTGGGGCACATCGCCAGCGAAGAGCCGGGTTCTGAATTTATGCGCAACTGGCTGCAGGAACGCTTACCCGGTATGAAAATAACCCACGTGCCATCAGGCAACTCACTTTCGTTTGCTTAAGCTATGCTAAAACGCACCAAGGGAGATCGCAGCCTTAAGGAAAACCTATTGCTGGCCTCATCAACGGCTTTGGTGGCTGGCGCTACCAATATTTCGGGGGTTATTGCCTTTTTGGCGTACAGCACCAGCATGACCGGGCATTTTGCCAACCTTGCTAAAAATGTTATTGAGCGCAACCTGCCTGAAGTGATCGTACTTTTGATATGGTTATTATTGTTTTTCGCCGGTGCCTTTGCAGCCAATTTTTTGGTAAGGTGGCAATCGCATAAAAGCGTTTACCGCGCTAATGCTTTGCCTATCGTTCTGGAGATCATCATTTTACTGTTGGTAGCGTTTTATGGGCGAAATTATTATGCCGAAACCTTGCAGGAAAAGCAATTGATTACCAGCGGTATCATACTGGCTATGGGTTTGCAAAACGGCATGGTAGCCAACATATCCGGCGGTTTGATCCGCACCGCGCACCTCACCGGGATGTTTACCGAGCTTGGCGCCGATGCTGCTGAATGGGTTTATAAATCAAAAAGATCGGCTGTGTTAAGAAACAGGATGTTCATTCGTTATACCGTGCTTGGCTTTTATTTTTTGGGCGCGCTGGCAGGTGGTTATTTGTTTGATAAATATGATTTTGCCCTGTTTTATTTTATCCCGGTGATATTGATGCTCATCCTGTATTATGACCTTTCGCCCATTGCTTTGCATAAGCTTACACGATTATTTTCGATAAAATGAAAAAAAGGCGGATATTTAGCCCCTAATAAGTATCTTTAAACACATGTGCCCCAAACCCGAAGAAACAATCCACGATACCAGCCATATCTCGTATGAGACACTGCTGCAAGGCAATAAAAAGTTTGTAGAAAAGTCGTTAAAGGAAGACCCTGAATATTTTACCAAACTGGCTAACGGCCAAAAGCCACCGGTTTTATGGATAGGCTGCGCCGATAGCCGCGTACCCGCCAACCAGATAACCAATACCAGCCCGGGAGAAATATTTGTACACCGCAATATTGCCAATATGGTTATCCATTCGGATATGAACATGCTGTCGGTACTGGATTATGCCGTAAATGTACTGGAGGTAAAACATGTGATCGTAACCGGCCACTACGGCTGTGGCGGCGTTATTGCCGCCATGACCAACCAGCAATTCGGCCTGATTGATAACTGGCTGCGCCACATAAAAGATGTTTACCGCCTGCATGCCAGCAAGCTTGATACCATAAAAGATGAAAAACTCCGCGCCGATAAACTGGTGGAATATAATGTAATTGAGAATGTTTACAACCTCTGTAAAACATCAATTGTACAAAATGCCTGGCAAAAAGGCCAGCCCTTAGGCGTACACGGCTGGGTGTACAGTATTGAAACCGGGATTATAAAGGACATGAACGTAAGCACCTATGACAATGCCAATATGGGCAATGTGTTTAAATTTAAATAATAATGCTCATTAGTTCACTGGTTCATTAGTTCATTGGTGCATAGTTTAATATACTATCTATGAGTTATTATAATCTTGAAGAATTAGAAGTTTATCAATTAGCTGAAAGTTTTGGGGATGAGATTTGGGTTTTGGTTGCCGGGTGGGATTATTTTGCAAAAGATACGATAGGTAAGCAAATCGCACGTTCAGCCGATTCTATTTCAGCCAACATAGCTGAAGGATATGGCAGATATCACTATAAAGAAAATAAAAACTTCTGTTATTTTAGCAGGGGATCAATTATTGAAACAAAGGGCTGGTTAAAAAAATCAAAAAACCGGAGCCTTATTACAGAAGAACAATTCAATACATTATTTGAAAAGCTTCAAACAATCCATCTTAAATTAAATGCTTATATAAAGTTCATTGGTAAGGTTAGTAAATCCGACAATAAATCAGATTAACGAACTATTTACCAATGAACTAATGAGCCATTGAACCAATGAACTAAATTTCTTTATTCAAAAACGGATACCTGTAATCCTTTGGCGGATCAAATGTTTCTTTGATGGTGCGTGGCGATACCCAGCGTTGCAGGTTTAAGGCCGAGCCTGCTTTATCGTTGGTACCTGATCCTCTTGCACCGCCAAATGGCTGCTGACCTACTACCGCGCCTGTGGGCTTATCGTTCACATAAAAATTGCCCGCCGCGTTGCGTAAAGCGTAAGTGGCTTTAGCAATAGCATACCTATCCTGCGAGATGATAGAGCCTGTTAGGGCGTAGATGGATGTTTTGTCAACAATGTCAAGCACCTTATCGAAGTCTTTATCCTCGTACACATAAATGGTTAATACCGGACCGAAAAGCTCTTCGCACATGGTTACATAGTATGGGTCGATAACCCTGATCACAGTTGGCTCAATAAACCAGCCTTTTGTTTTATCATACCTGCCGCCTGCTACTATTTCAACACTTTTATCGGCTTTGGCGGCATCAATGTATTTGGCTAGCTTATCAAACGATGCTTCGGTGATCACAGCGTTGATGAAATTGCCAAAATCCTCTACGGGGCCTATTTTAAAGGAGGCGATATCGCGCTGCATGTTCTCTTTAACAGCAGGCCATAACGATGCGGGGATATAAGCCCTGCTTGCCGCAGAACATTTTTGCCCCTGGTACTCAAACGCGCCACGAACCAAAGCGGTACTAACCACATCAGCATCGGCGCTTGGGTGTGCCAGCACAAAATCCTTACCGCCTGTTTCGCCAACTATACGGGGGTAAGTTTTATATTTATGAATGTTGTTGCCTATGGTCTTCCACATATTCTGAAAAACCGGGGTCGATCCTGTAAAATGGATCCCCGCAAAATCAGGATGCTCAAATATTACATTGCCCGCTGTCGGGCCATCTACATATACTAAATTAATAACCCCGGCAGGCACTCCCGCTTCGCGGAAAACCTGCATCAGCACATTGGCGGCATATATTTGTGTATTGGCGGGTTTCCAAACTACTACGTTGCCCATCATGGCGGCGCTGGTTGGCAAATTACCCGCAATGGCGGTAAAGTTAAACGGTGTAAGCGCGAACACAAAGCCCTCTAAAGGGCGCTGCTCTACCCTGTTCCACACACCTTTTGGCGATATGGGGGGCTGCTGCGCATAAATTTCGGCCATGTATGATACGTTGAAACGCAAAAAATCTATCAGCTCGCAAGCCGAATCTATCTCGGCTTGGTAGGCATTTTTGCTTTGTCCCAGCATGGTAGCCGCATTAACTTTGGCGCGGTATGGGCCGGCCAATAAATCGGCAGCCTTTAAAAATATAGCTGCGCGTTGCTCCCAGGGCATATTTTCCCAATCGGCCTTGGCAGCCAAAGCGGCATCAATAGCAGCGGTTACGTGGCTTGCATCGCCAAATGAAAAAGTGGCCAGTAAATGCTGGTGATCATGCGGCGGGCGTATTTCCAGCTTTTTGCCAGTACGCACTTCCTTGCTGCCAATATACATGGGTATATCCAAAACCTGGGCGCGCGCCTCGTCAAGCGCAGCTTTTAAAGTGCCACGCTCCACACTACGCGGGCCATAATTCAATACGGGTTCGTTCTGCGGTTGCGGAACGCTGAAAAATCCTTTAAGCATAATATATAATGTCAGTTAAAACAGAACAAATATAAGGATTATGTGCAGATGTGCAGGGTTGCAAATATGCAAATTACGCGGAGGTGATAATTGGAATGGTTTTGGATATATGCCCGTACATTCAAACTTAAAAATTATGACAAACGTAGTATGCCTTATAGTAAT
>Ga0302315_10001110_pt1 | contig 28363 bp, 26 predicted proteins | sample III_Palsa_N3_1_FD_200532 | JGI IMG/M metagenome (GOLD analysis project Ga0302315, IMG submission 200532) | Peat permafrost microbial communities from Stordalen Mire near Abisko, Sweden - III_Palsa_N3_1 | ecosystem: Environmental > Terrestrial > Soil > Palsa > Peat permafrost | place: Sweden...
CCTAGTTTATCCGTTATTACTTTTGTGGCTTTGACCTCTCTCGCCGCCGGCCTTTCCCTCAGTGGCTGCAAGCCCGCTTACACCAGCACCGAAACCACCACCACCCTCACGCCAGCGCCCAAGCCGCCCGCCACGCCAAGCTCCTCGCCGTCCGCGCAGGACCGCCCCCTCATCATCTGTTTCGGCGACTCCCTCACGGCCGGCTTCGGCACCGACCTCGGCCAGTCCTACCCCGACCACCTCCAGCGCCTCCTCGACGCCCAGGGCTACCGCTACCACGTCGTCAACGCCGGCATCAGCGGCAACACCACCAAGGACGGCCTCGAGCGCATCCAGCTCGTCATCGCTCGCCATCCCCAAATCGTCGTAGTAGAGTTCGGCGGCAACGACGGCCTCCGCGGCCTGCCCATCGAACAAACCCAGGCCAACCTTTCCAACATGCTCTCGCAGCTCCAAGCCAGCGGCGCCGAAGTAGTCCTCGCCGGCATCACCCTCCCCCCCAGCTACGGCCCCGACTACATCAAAAAATTCGACGCCATGTATCCCGCACTCGCGAAGCAACACCACGTCCGCTTCTTACCCTTCCTCCTCAAAGACGTCTACAACGTCCCCGGCGACATGCAGGAAGACGCCACCCACGCCACCGCCCAGGGCAACAAGCAAGTAGCCCTCAACGTAGAAGCCCTCCTCAAGCCCTTACTCAAAAAATAAAAGGTGCGCTCATCACTTCGTGGATAATGGTGCATCCATGAACATCGAGCTCAGCAAGAAGCGTGCTCATCGAATCCGAGACTACGTCCTCTACTTCGCGATCAGCTTTGCAGTCGTCGGCTTGATCCTATTTGTCGGGTTGTCGCATGGCGACCACGACAAGTTCATGAAATGGCTATTCTTTTCCTTCTACACACTTTCGTATTCGGGTATGTGATTGAACAGAGCCGAGCGCTCTGGAAGCTACGCTCATTCTGGCTACTCCTGGGCCTGTTTCTGCTCCTGCATTGCATAGTCCTTGCGGCGATTTTGGCTCACACGCAGCACCTCAAAGCGATTAGCTGGGTTCCTGGTTTTGTCGAGGTAGTGTTTCTACTGCGCTCGACTCAATGGTTGTTCCGCCCTACCCCATCACCACGATAGGCTGCACCAGCGTCCCAGCCACCCGCTTCGCCACGCACAGCAACTCCCGCGGCCCGCTAAACACTTTCACCATCTGCGCCGCCGAAAACTCCGGCACATTCACCTGCATCCCATTCCGAATCCGCCCCGCCGTCTGCTCATCCACAATGACCGATGGCATCTCGGGCAGCAGCGACCGCGGATGCGGCAACCGCGCCTCCACCTCAGCCGCACTCATCGCCTTCAACTCCTCCACCGTAATCGCCTGCTCCAAACCAAACACGCCCGCCTGCGTCCTCCGCAGCGACGACAAGTGCGCGCCGCATCCCGCCAACCCTCCAAGCTCATGCGCCACTGACCTTACATACCCGCCCGCCGAAACCCTCATCACAAACGAGGCCGTATCCCCCCCCAACCCCGTCAGCTCAAACTCCTGAATCGTAATCCGAGCCGCCTTCACCAGAACCTCTTTCCCCGCCCGAGCCAGCTTATGCGCCGGCACTCCACCAATCTTCTTCGCAGAAAACACGGGAGGCATCTGGTCCATCTCACCATGAAATCGCAAGGCCAGCTCTCTCAACTCCGCAAGCGATTTCCCCAACGCCACAGCCTCACCGACCGCCTCACCCTCAGCGTCGAACGTATCGGTAGCAAACCCAAACCGTATCGTCCCGGTGTACGACTTCTCCGCCGCACCAAAGAACTGTGCCAGCCGCGTGTACTTCCCCAGCAGCAACGGCAGCACGCCCGTAGCCATCGGATCCAGCGTCCCCAGGTGCCCCACCGAGCGCTCCCCCGTAGCCCGGCGCACAATCGCCACCACATCATGCGAGGTCATCCCCGCAGGTTTATCGAGTATCAAAAGCCCATTCATGCCGACGCCAGCCCATTCATGCAACTGCTATTGTCGCTCACTTCAAGCTCGCACCGGCTCGCGCACCCCTCTTTCCCTACATTCCACCAAACCGCCGCCATCTCGACCGAAGTCTTCGCGCAGCGAAGACGCAGTGGAGAGACCCCTGTATTGGCAGTTGCGTTTGCTCTTGCTTTTCTTTCTGTCATTCCCTCTGGGAATCTGCTTCTTCCTTTGCCGTTGCCTTTGCGTCTACTCTTGCCTCTGAGGATCATTGGATTTGTTTTTGCTCTTGCCTCTGAGATAGGTCCGGGCTTTAGCCCGGACATCAACGAGACACCCATCCACGGGGCTTTAGCCCCTGGGATATCTCTGCCTTCGCTCCTGCTCTTGCCTCGCGAAAGCGCGCACCCACCACTCGAAGCCTTCGCCGTCCGCGCAGGCCTATCGCTCCGCCCGCACCAACGACAAAAACTCACTCCGCGTCTGCAACTGCGTCTTGAACACCCCGCGCAACGAGCTAGTCACCGTCAGCGAGCTCTGTTTCTCCACCCCACGCATCATCATGCAAAGATGCTGCGCCTCAATCACCACGCCCACGCCCTGCGGCGCAATTGCCTCTTCAATCGCCTCGGCAATCTGCTGCGTCAACCGCTCCTGCACCTGCAGTCTCCGCGCAAACACATCCACAATCCGTGGCAACTTGCTCAAGCCCACAACTTTTCCCTGCGGCACATACGCAATATGCGCCTTGCCGAAGAACGGCAGCAGGTGGTGCTCGCACAGAGAATAAAACTCAATATCCCGCACGATGACCATCTCGTCATAGTCCACATCGAACAGCGCGCCATGCAGCACCTCAGCTACCGACTCCCCATAGCCCTTGGTCAAAAACGCCATCGACTTCTCCATCCGCTTTGGCGTCTGCTGCAGTCCATCCCGCGTCGGGTCTTCGCCAATCCTCTTCAGCAGCTCCGCATAGATCTCCTGCACATTCGCATCCTGCAACTTGAGCGCAGCGTCTACCGCCGTCGGCGTGGAAAGCCCATTGCCGTTTTTTGAGGCACCGTTCTTCAACCCATCCTCGAGTTCAAATTTCGTAGCCATCCGTCCAGCCTTTCTTCTATCTACTCCCCAACCAGGACTTCGTCATCTCGACCGGAGTCTCGCGGCTTCACGCGAGACGCAGCGGAGAGACCCCTGTATTTCGCACTTGTCGTTGCTCGTTTTCTCTCAACAGCCACAGGTCCCTCCAACGTCGGATGACTAGCGCACCCGCGCGCCTTCACCGAAGTACTCAAAGGAATTGTTTCCCGTCTCTTCAATGGCGATACGTTCCAGCCGCAACTGCGGATAACCCTTCGACTCCGCAAAACGCGAGAAGATACTCCACATCTCCACACACACATTCTCCGTCGTCGTCACCCGATCGCGAAAGGCCTCCAGCGTATTCAGATTCGCGTGGTCAAACAAATCCAGCACCTCCCGCTGCGCGAACAAATCCAGGTCGGATAAGTTCACAACCATCCCCGTCGTCACATCTACCGGCCCCGACAGCGTCACCTCAACGACATAGTTATGCCCATGCCCAAACGGGTTATTGCACTTCCCAAACGTCGCCCGATTCTCCTCTTCCGACAGTGCCTCTACATGCAAGCGATGCGCAGCGCTGAAGTGATACCGTCTTGAAAAATGAGCGATCACGCGGCTCATGCGCCCTCACCGTAGAAGTCGGCAAACAAATCCGGCATCTCGTACACTCGCACGCGATGCAGCTTCGCGTGCTCAATCTTTCCCTCCAGCCGCCGCCAGATCGCCACCGCAATATTCTCGGTCGTCGGAATCACATGCTCAAACTCCGGCACCTCGAAATTAAGATGCCGATGGTCATACACCGAAACCACCTCACGTTCGATGATGTCCTTGAGCTGCTTCAGGTCGACAACAAACCCCGACACCGGATCGATCTCCCCCGCCACCGTCACCTCGAGCGTGTAATTATGCCCATGCCCCTGGCGATTAGCGCACTTGCCAAACACCCGCACATTCTCCTCCTCGCTCCACGCAGGATTCCAGTAGAAGTGGGCGGCAGAAAAATCGGCTTTGCGCGTAAGCAGGATCATAGAGTTATTCGACCACGTGGGACATCTGTTGGATGCCGCGGCCCAAGCCGGGATGCTACCAGATCAGTCCGACCCGCTTCAGCGCGCCGCTCAAGACAACTCTCACAATGCCTGACTGGCCACTCAGCTATCCCTGCTTTCTGCTACGCGAAACGATGCTGAACACATCGATTTGTGCACGAAACTGGGCTAAGTCATACACAAAACTCACAGGTATTCGCCTAGATCCGATACTCCCGCCCCTTCCAGGCCACTACATGCAGCACCCGATGCCGCACCCAACTCCACACCAGCAGCCCAATAAACAACGGCAACGCAAACACCGAACTTGCACAATCCAAAGGACTAAAGTTGGACCGCCGAACCCGGCTGTAGTACCGCAACAGCGTCCGCGCCCATATCAGCAGGATCACCACTTTCTGCCAAATCGCCAGATAGGACAATGGAATCAACAAGATAGGCAGCATCAACAATCCAATATCCAGCAGCCGCCACGCCGCCAGCGTCAGCGCATGCGGAAACAGCAGCGCCAAATTCTTCGTCCACCCCTCCACCATGTCATTGAATCCAAAGTACATATGCGTACTCAAAGCGTCCGGCGCATAGCGAAACCAGATCCCCTTTCCAGCCCGCTTCACCGCATACGCCAGCTCAACATCCTCCAGCACCGAAGGCCCCACCCCCCGATGCCCGTCTACAGCAAAATACGCGTCCCGCTCTACCATTAAAAACTGTCCATTAGCAGCCGCAAGTGGCTTGTTTGCATCATTTACATCAACAGGCTTGTAGACACTAGCAAGCTCCGAAAACACCAGCGGCATCAACGCCCGCTGCCAGAAACCAGCCACAACCTGCCGCGGCGAGTACGACAAAAGCCCCACATTTCGCGCCCGAATCTCCTCCAAAGCCCGCACCAGATCCCCCGGTTCATGCAGTGTATCCGCGTCGGTAAACAGCAAATACCGACCCCGCGACGCCTCCGCTCCGAACCAGCAAGCGTTCGTTTTCCCAGTAAACACGCGGGTTTCCGCACTCAAATCCAGCGGAGGCGCCTCCAACACCAGTACCCCGTCAAACCCCTGAAACCCCTCCGCGATCTCCCGCGTCCGATCGGTCGACCCGTCATCGACCACAATCAGCTCCCACTCCTTACCTAACTCAAACGGACCCCCACTCTGTATCACCAATTTTCTCAAGCAGTTAGCCAGATTTCGCTCTTCGTTCCGAGCCGGCACAATCACCGAAAGCTGTATATTCCCCGCAAAATCCAACGAGCTAGCTGTGTCGTTCACAACTTCGTATTATAGGGATGCGAGGATAGCGAATTTATGCGGCAAATCATGCGTGCAGGTCTACTGATCTCAATAATCTGCACCCTCGCGACAGGTTGCGATCGAGGCACCCTCTCCGACCAGATTGGCCGGCCAGCGCCCACATTCTCCATCAGCGATGGTCAGCACGCCGTCGACCTGCAAAGTCTTCAAGGCAAAGTAATCGTGCTCAATTTCTGGGCCAGTTGGTGTGCCCCCTGCGTCGAAGAAATGCCTAGCCTGCAGGCCTTCCAGCAACAAATGCCCGAGGTCCAGGTCGTCGCCATCTCAAGCAACGAGGCCTTCGCAAAGTACCAGCACTACGTCGCCCAGCAGCATCTCACCCTGCTCACCGTCTTCGATGAGAACCAGACCTCCAACAAGCTCTACGGCAGCTTCAAATTCCCTGAAACCTACATCATCGACAAGCGTGGCATCATCCGCCGCAAGCTTATTGGTCCGCAAGATTTCACCAGCTCAAGCTTCCTCAAGTACATCCAGAAACTGAACTCGTAAGCCCGGCCGTCGCGCTGTAAACTTAATACCATGACACAGCTTGACGTGATGTATCAGTACGGCTCGGCCCCAAGCGAGGCTGCAATGATGGCGCTGGCACAAGTTCGCAAGGTCTATGGCATACGCCACCTCCAGGTCAACGAGACGGGGAAGACAATTCGCGTGGAGTATGACGCAACCCGCCTCACCGAGCCCATCGTGCACCAACTCCTACGTCGCTCCGGTCTCGATGTCCTCGATCGCGTCTCGCTGCTGCCACCACAGCCTGAGCCCGTCGTAGCCGCGCCCGCAGCATAGCTCAACCGCGCATGCGCACGCTAAAGTTGATCGCAGCGCTGCCATCGGTTATTCTTACTTAGTTGCATCCTTGCAATGTGCGCCCGTAGCTCAGCTGGATAGAGCGCCTGGCTACGAACCAGTAGGTCGGAGGTTCGAATCCTTCCGGGCGCACCACTAAACCCACAAAAGAAGTAGGTATCAGTACCCAAAAACGGGGCTTAAAGGACCTGCCATGAGTATCTCGTCAAAGCTCGAAGCTGCTCTCGGCGATCTCCAAAAGGGTGGTCTCAGCTTCTTCCTGTCTGGCATGTTCTCAAAAGTGTCTCGCGCGAAGACGGTCGTCGTGAAGTTGCCTGGCGAGGGGCAGGTTTCGGTTCGCCCGGGCCAAAGCGACTTCTTTACCGTGCGCCAAGTCTTCATCAGCGAGGACTATCACCTGTGGGGCAGCGCCCGAGAGCGAATCGACCGGGAATATGAACGAATCTGCGCCAATGGGATGGTGCCAGTGATTATTGACGCAGGCGCAAACATCGGCGCGGCTACCATCTGGCTGAAAAGGCAATTTCCAAAAGCGTCTATTGTTGCGGTTGAGCCTGATCCCGGAAATGCAGCCATGACGCGCGGAAATGTCGCCAACCTAACGGACGTTATCGTTCTTGAGGCCGCAATCGGTGGCGAACCTGGGTTTGTCACAATGGTACCGACCGCACATGCATGGGCGGTAAAGACGAGACGCGCGGACGCGGGATGCGAAATTATAACCATTGATCAAGCGGTCGCAATGGTGCCTTCGGGAAAACTATTGATGGCGAAAATCGACATCGAAGGCTTCGAAAGCGACCTGTTTGACGGTGATCTGCGCTGGATGGAGGATGTGTCCGGCGTCTTCATCGAGCCGCATGACTGGATGTTGCCTGGGAAGGGATCAAGCCGAAGCTTTCAGGCAGCGTTCGGCGAACGTGATTTCGAGATTTTTCTGCGTGGCGAAAATCTACTTTATGTGCGAAGAGAATCGCAGTCTGCTTGAAACGTCGTGTCCAGGTTTCTGATGCAAACCACCAAGCCCCGCTCGATTCCCGAGCGGAATGACGCCGATAATCTCGATCCAAAGTCTGACAACCATAAAGTCCGGCAAATATCCTCTGGTTGTCGTATAGTAAAGAGGACCAACTTGGTCGGATATGTGGTTCGATGGATGTTTTGGCTCTGAGTGACGCGAAAGTAGGCAGCGCAGGCGTGGTGGAACGCGTCGATCTGCCGGACGAGGTGAGCCATTACCTTGCCCATCTTGGGTTCCTTCCTGGCACCAGCGTCGAGATTTTGCGCCGTGCTCCTGCCGGTGACCCGCGAGTCTATCGTATTGACGGGGTTGAAGTTGGACTTCGCAATGAAACCGCCAAGCACATTTTTCTTCGCGTGATTTCAGACACAGCGGATAATTCTCCAACTGCGACAATCGAGGCTGCATGAGCTGCCACGCCACAGCCGTCGTCGAGCCCATTGAGGAGAAGATCCCTACCCCTCCTGGTGCCAAGCCACGCATGCGAACGGTCGCACTGATTGGTCCACCGAATTGCGGTAAGTCCACGCTCTTCAATCGACTCACTGGCATGCGCCAGAAGGTGGCCAACTATCCGGGTGTGACAGTAGAACACCACTCGGGCCGCATGAAGAGCATCGGTCGAAATGACCTCACACTGATTGATCTCCCCGGAATTTACAGTCTTGCTACGTATTCCGAAGATGCTCGCGTTGCCGTTGAAGTATTGACGGGAAAGATGCCCGGCGTTCCGAAGCCGGATTGCGTGCTGCTGGTGCTGGATGCGACGCATCTGAATCGGCAGCTCATGTTGGCGGCACCTGTATTCTCAATTGGGCTGCCCACGCTGGTTTTGCTGAACATGTCCGATCAGCTGGAAGCGCGTGGCGGAAAGATTGACACGCTCGCTTTAGCCCGTGAATTGGGCCATCCTGTGGCATTGATCAGCGCTGCGCATGGCAAGGGCTTGGAAGCGATCCCTGACTTTTTGCTGCGTGCTGGCAGCAAGCTGGATGATGGTCTGCGGCCTGTTCAGTTGCCTGTGCTGCAGAGCGCGGCGTCTTGCCGCAGTTGGGCTACACAAGTTACGGCTCGCACGAAGTATCAGTCGCCCGCGGCTTCGCTTTGGACGCGGCGGCTGGATAGTGTGCTGTTACACCGGGTTTTTGGGCCTCTGTTCTTTTTGGTGGTTGTGATTGCTGTGTTTCAGGTGGTGTTTACGCTGGGGCAGCCGCTGAGTGACGGTATGGGAGCTATGCTGACCAGCGCAGGCGCCAAGGCTGCTATGTGGTTGCCTGACAACTGGTTGCGGGCATTGTTGCGCGATGGTTTGTGGAATGGTGTGCAGTCGGTACTGGTGTTTTTGCCGCAAATTTTGCTGCTGTTTCTGTTTATCGGGATCTTGGAAGACTCGGGGTATCTGGCTCGCGCGGCGCTGATTGCCGACCGGGTGATGCGGTCGATCGGGCTGAACGGTAAGGCGTTTATTCCTTTGTTATCAGCATATGCGTGCGCGGTTCCGGCGATTATGGCTACCCGGACCATTGAGAATAAGAGGGAGCGGATTGCGACGATTTTGATTGCACCGTTTATGACTTGTTCGGCGCGTTTGCCGATTTATACGCTGATTATTGCGGCTTTTATCCCGAATCAGCGGTTTCTGGGCGGTCTTCTCGGGCTGCGTGCGCTGCTCATGCTGGGACTTTATGTGATTGGATTCCTCGCCGCGCTCATTACCGCCAAGATGCTTAACTCCTCTGTTATGAAGGCTTCCCATGCACCGTTCATTCTTGAGTTGCCGCAGTATCGGTGGCCTACGGTGACGTCTTTGGGGCTAAGACTTTATGACCGGGGTAAGTTGTTCCTGAAGAAGGCTGGGACGATCATTCTGGGAGTGACGTTTCTGGTGTGGTTATTTAGCGTTCTGCCGATTCATGGGGGGCAGTTTTCGGCGCTAAGTACTAGTGTTATCGGGCACTTGGGGCATTGGATTGAGCCGGTGCTACGGCCGTTGGGGTTCAATTGGAAGATCGGAATTGGCTTGTTGAGCTCGATTGTGGCTCGCGAGGTCATTGTTGGGACGCTGGGAACGCTCTATGGTATGGACCCGGCTACTCACTCGCTGGGGCTGCAAGTTGCTCTGCGGCATGATATTACGCTCGGTGGGGCGATTGCGCTGGTGGTGTTTTTTGCCTTCGCGATGCAGTGCACCTCGACGTTGATCATTGTGCGGCGGGAGACCAATAGTTGGAAGCTGCCGGCGCTGCAGTTTTGCTACATGACGACGGTCGCGTATGTGGCCGCGTTGGTGGCAAATCAGGTAATTTCGCGGCTGTTTTGAGGCAGACTTAGCCCTGTTTCGATACACAAATCGCGTGCTTTAGCTTGGTTTGGACGATTCTATTCAGTTGTTTCTTTGCACCAGGACTTGTGCAAATGTCAAGGAAGCTTGTCTACGCTTTCCTTCGCATGTCAAGTGACCTTTACACCTACGGCTGAGGCGCGAAATTTGGTGCGGCGTTTAGCCGTGATGGAAGTAGAAGATGTTCCCGTCGAGGTCCTGGACGGTGAATTGGCGGATGCCCCAGGGCTTGAGTTCGAGGGGGTCAGTGATGTTGGCGCCGGTCGATTGAAGGTCCTGGTAGGTGGCGTCGATGTCTTCGGCGAAGACCCAGTGGATGGCCGGCTCGAACGGCCCCTCCCTCCGGCGGAGAAAGATTGTGGCCTTGCCGTTGGTCACGGCGCCGATTTTTTTGCCTGGGGTGAGCCATGCGATTTCGAAGCCGAAGACATCGCGGGAGTGTTGTTGGGCGCGTTCGACGTCGGCGACGGGTAGCTCGGGGACGGGTGGACCGGCGATGAGAAGTTTTTGTTGGGTGGGCATGGACGTCTCCTTAGGTTTTTGTCCGGGCTAAAGCCCGGACCTATCTCAGAAGCAAAAGCAAAGGCAACGGCAAAGGAAGAAGCAGGTTCCCAGAGGGAATGACAGAAAGAAAAGCAACGGCAACTACAAGGGTCCTTCCTTTTCACTCCGCTCGAGGGTCAGGATGACGGCGTTTCGGGGTAATCGCAAACGCAACGGCAAAGGCTGCGCGTCGTTTGGCTTGGGGTTAGCGTTCGCCCCACTTTAGTTTGCTGCGGAGGACGTTGAAGAAGCCGTTGGGGTGGAGGCGGAGCAGGTGGACGTTGCGGCTGGATTTGCGACAGAGGATGCGGTCGTTGAGGATGAGCTCGACCGCTTCCTGGCCATCGACGGTGAGGTAGGTTTCGTGAGGAACGACGTCGACGACTACGGCTACTTCGGTGTCGCCGGGAAAGACGATGGGGCGGATGGTTAGCAGGTGGGGACAGATTGCCGTTAGGACCATCGCATCGACTGTCGGCATCAAGATCGGACCGTTGGCGGCGAGGGTGTAGGCGGTGGAGCCGGTGGGGGTGGAGACAATGACGCCATCGGCGCGGAAGCGGGCTACGAACTGGCCGTCCATCTCGATGGCGAATTCGCCCATGCGGGCGATGGCGCCCTTGGAGAGGACGACGTCGTTGAGGGCGTCCCACTCGCGGAGGAGCTGGTCGTCGCGAAAGAGGCGCGCGTGCATGAAGCTGCGGACGTCGATGACGGCGGTGCCTGCCATCCAGGCGTCGAGGGTGGTGTAGAGCTCGGCGAGGGGGACCTCGGTGAGGAAGCCGAGCGAGCCGAGGTTGACGGCGAGGATAGGCGTGTTGGTGAGGGCGAAGGCGCGGGCGGCGGAGAGCAGGGTGCCGTCGCCGCCGAGGGAGATGACGAGGACGGGGTCGTGGGCGGCCAGGTCGCAGCGGGCTATCGCGTCGTCACCGAGGCCGATGTAGGAGGCGCTGTCGGGCTCAAGGACGGGGGTGAAGCCGTGGCGCGTGAGCCAGTCGAGGAGTTCGGTGAGGATGAGCTCCAGCTCAGGTTTCTGCGGCTTGGAGATGATGGCTACCGTGGGCATGGTGAGATGAGTGTACCGCGAGGTGGCGCGAGAGGTGGGGGTGTTACCCGATTGGTGACAGACCTCTGCACGCCGGAAAGTGCTACGCTGCGGATCAAGGAATGCCTTGGGCAGTGCTCGCGGGCTGAAAAACGTAGTTGGGCAAACACGGCGTTGCAGGAGAGATCGATTGACGACGAAGAATCTTCCCGCCTCGCAGAAAAATAAATCGCTCGCCGCATTTCAGGTGGGGGCTAGCGTCTCGAACTTCCGCCCAGCAATGAGCCCAGCACGCCGCGAATAATCTGCCGGCCCACCGTGCTTCCCATCGTCCGGGCGGCGCTCTTGGCCATCGACTCTACCAGCGAATCGCCGCGGCCGCTTGTGCCTCTCCCGGCATTCAGCACGCCGCTCAACATATTGCCTGCGTTGCTCGCCCAGCCTGGACTGCTGGCGTTTCCCGCAGCTCCATCCGCCGCGGCAGGCGTAGCCGTTCCGGAAGCATCCACCTTCCCCTTCAACTTTTCGTACGCCGATTCGCGATCCACCACGGTCTCATACACCCCGGCCACAACCGAGCTCTTGATCAGCGCCTCTCTTTGTTCCGGCGTGATCGGCCCGATCTGGCTATGCGGCGGACACACCATCGCACGCTCAACCATTGCCGGAATTCCCTTCTCATCCAGAAATGAGACCAGCGCTTCACCCACTCCCATCTGCGTAATCGTCTCTTCCACATTCAACTTCGGATTGGCACGGAACGTTTGTGCCGCAGCCTTCACCGCCTTCTGGTCCTTCGGTGAAAACGCACGCAGGGCATGTTGCACTCGATTGCCCAACTGGCCCAGAACCGTGTCCGGCACGTCGATGGGATTCTGCGTGACGAAGAAAACTCCAACACCCTTCGAACGAATCAGCCGCACCACCTGTTCGATCCTGTTCTGCAAGACCGAAGGAAGATCGTTGAACAGGAGATGCGCCTCATCAAAGAAGAAGACCAGCTTGGGCTTCTGCTGATCCCCTACCTCCGGCAGCTTCTCGAACAACTCACTCATCAGCCAAAGTAGAAACGTTGCATACAACTGCGGAGACTTCATCAACTGGTCCGCAGCCAGGAGATTCACCACGCCGTGCCCGTTGCCGTCCACCTGCAACAAGTCTTCGATGTTAAGCGCCGGCTCACCGAAAAAAAGATTGCCTCCCTGTTGCTCCAGCGTTACCAGGCCGCGCTGAATCGCGCCGATGCTGGCCGCTGAAATATTTCCGTACTGCGTCTGGTATTCCTTGGCGGATGAGCCTACATGCTGCAACATCGCCTGCAGGTCTTTCATATCCAGCAGCAGCAAACCACTGTCGTCGGCGATCTTGAAGACCAGCGTTAACACGCCGGACTGCGTATCGTTCAAGCTCAGAATCCTGCTCAACAGTAGCGGTCCCATCTCGCTTACGGTCGCCCGCACAGGATGCCCCTGCTTGCCAAACACATCCCAGAACACGACCGGACATCCGGCAAACGTCACCTCGCCGAGGCCCATGCTCTTTACTCGTTCGTCAAACTTCGGCGAGCTCTTCCCCGGCTGGCTGATTCCCGAAAGATCTCCCTTCACGTCGGCCGCAAACACGGGCACGCCAATCGAACTCAGGGCTTCCGCCATCACCTGCAGCGTCACTGTCTTGCCCGTACCCGTGGCTCCGGCTACCAACCCGTGACGATTCGACATTCCCGCCAGCAGATATAACTCATCCGCGCCCTTCGCGATCATTGGCATCTCAACCATCGGCGGCATCCTCCATAAATCTTCAGAGATTCAAGCCTACACATTCCGCCTGACATGTTGTCGCGCCCAGGCACTCATTTTTTCGGTGGGGTCGAACTGGCACTCTTCTTCTTCCCGAAAATCTTATTGAAAACACCGGCGGTCTTGTTCTTGATCGCCGTCGCATTGCCTTTCATCACGCTGCCCACATCCGCGGTGATGACCGGGTTCTCCGCCGTGCCCGTAATGTTAATCGGGATACCCTTGGCACTCGAAGGCTTCTTCGCAGCCGATGAGCTATTCAGGCTTGTCAGGATATTGACGCCCACCTTGTTGAGCCCCTTCGCGCTCGTCACCTTCGAGATCAAGTGAAAGTTCAGCTGCCCCGAAGGCGATACCGTGCCGCTCCCCGTTGACTCTCCCAGCGCAGGAAGTACCGAGTAGATATTCGTAGTAACGCTCCCTGCTTTAGTGACCCGCATGTTCGCGCGCGAGATCGTGATGTCGACCGTATTCCCCGTCTTGATGCCACCCATCGCAGCGATACCAACAATCTTGGAGCCCAGGTCGTACCCAATCAGCTTCGTATTCCTGATCTCGTACGAGCCGACAATCACGTTATCGGCTGCCGTACCCTTGATCGCGAAGTTCGCCGACAGCGTCCCACCTTTGAGCTTGGCGTTGTTGGGAAGCTTTACGCCGACCGCCGGCATCAGCGCCTGCAGGCCGTCGATAGGAACACTCTGCGCCAGCAGCTTCAGATCAAACACCTGTTCGTTCGCCGCCAGTTGATAGGTCCCCTTCACATGAACAGCGACAGCGCCAGTCTGCAGCGCAAGGTCAGCGACTTGCCCGGTGTTGTCTTTCAGCGAGTGCCCAACCTGGTAGCTAACGTCCACAGGATACGGCGCCGCCTTCCCGCCCTTCAGCAGGATCAGGTTCTCGGCGTGAAGTTTCCCGGAGCTCGTCACGTTCACGCCGTCAGACACGACGTGCGCATCCAACCCCGCGATCATTGAGATCCCAGCCGCCGCGTCGACATATCCCGCCGCCACTGGATCCAAATGCTTGATGCTCAACTGCGCATCGAAGGCCGTGGCCGCGGCGTCCTGCGGATTGATCGGCCCAACCGTTCCTGTAAGCCCAAACTCGCCGTCACCCGGCAGCGACGCGCTCACCGTGAACGGAAAACCTTTTGCCAGCGAGAAGTTCGTCAGCGTGACATCGAGATGGTCGTAGACCTGCGGCTTTCCCTTCGAAGGCAGCGTATCCACCGTAGCCGTGCCGTCTTTGATCGCGATCAGGCCAACAGGAAAATCGGCCAGCGCCACAGGTTTACTCGTGCCCTGCGCGTCAGCGCCGGCACCGTGGCTCAGCGTCGAGTAGTTCCACTTCCCATCCTCGTCCTGGATCAAATGGATCTGCGGAGCATCCACCTCAAAACTCCGCACCACCAACTGCCGATCATGGATCAGGGGCTTCATCTCCACACCAATGCGCACTTCCTTCGCTGTAAAGAACGCAGCCTGCCCGAATTTCGGATCGTCGGCGATCGCGAGATCGCTCGCTACCAGTCCTCCCGTCCTAAGCGAGAAACTCAGATCGCCAAGCGTGACCTTCCGCGAAAGCGCTGCCGTAAGCTTGCTCTCGATGATGGGGCGAAACGTGTTGGCGTTCACCAGGAAATGAATCGCGGCTGCTGCAAGTAACGGCACCGCAATCACCACCGCCAGAACGATCTTTACCCACGTCTTCATGAATCCTCCGGGTTTGAGAAAGAGGCTACTCCAACTTCATTGTTCGCCCATCGCGCGGTCCAGGTTGGGTCCGCTGCCGTGCCGAATGCGGAAACCAAATTGTACCGCTGCGCTGTCCAGGCACGGCAAAGGACGGCATGGGGACGAAACGGACCACTCATGACGATGTCTGGCTTGGAAAGGCGTGGTTGGCTACTGCGGAGTTGAGGGCGCCGCTGTCGGGGAAGGAGTGGCTGTGTTTGCGGGCGCGGAGGCTGTAGATGCTGGGGGCGCTGGCGGGTTGGGCTTGGCTGTCGGGGCGGAGGATGCGGCGGCTTCGGTGGGTTTGTGCAGTGGGGTGGGGAGGGTTACCGTCGCGACGTTGGTGGGGTCGTCGCGGAGCTTGAGGTAGAGGGTGGCGCCGTCGGTGGGGGTGGGGACGTTGAAGGTGCTTTCGGCGAAGCCGGTGGGGACATCGGTGGGCTTGGCGAAGTCTTTGCCGGCGGCGAAGGATTGCGCGAGGAAGAGGTTGTCTCCGTTGAGGGCGCAGGTGGGGGCGTTGGCGTCTGTGCAGTGGATCGCGGAGATTTTCGGCGTGCGGACGAGGGTTCCTAGGCCGATCCATTCACCGGTTGTGCCGTCGGCCTGGACGGGGCGGATGGCTAGGCGGCCGAAGGCGGATTGACCGAAGGCCTTGAGGGGGTCGAGGTGGGCTACGGCGGTGTTCGCGTCCTGGAGGACGAGGGTGTTGTCGGCGAGCGAGAGCTTGGTGTGGACGGCGTTGTTGGCGGTGGCGACTTCGATGGCTTCGTCGCGCGGGAAGGCGTCTTTTGTTTGCACGACGAAGGTGACGGTGCCGTTGAGGGGGATGTCGGATTTGTTGGTGAGGACGACGGCGAGGGCGCCGGGCTGCTCGGCAGGCGTGGATTTTATGGAGACAAGTTTGAGCGAGGGACGGGCGGCCGAGGCGGAGATCTTGGCGTTCATGGTGCGTCCGTCCTTGAGTTTGACGATGGCCTCGGAGCCTTCGGCGGGAGAGACGCCGGTCTTGGATTCGAGGTGAAGGATTTCGTCGTTACTGTCGCTGGCGGGCGTGAACGTCTGCTTAGCTATTTCGACTGAGGAGACGTTCTTGAGGCCTTCGCCTGAGAGAGTGGCGAGATTGTCACCAGCGTGGATCTTTAGGTCGCCGACGGTGATGCCGGCGGTGTAGGCGGTGAGGGGGACCTTGTCGCGGTTGGCGTCGCCGAATTGCTGGATGGCGAGGGAGTAGCCGCCGGGCTGGACGGTCTTGAGCGAGACGTCGAGGGCGAGAGTATTTTTCTTGTCTTTATCGGGGTCGGGCTTGAAGGTGACGTCGACGTCCTTGGCTTTTTCGCTGGAGAGGGCGATGTGCTGGATGCAGCCGGTGCAGTTGCCGGTAAGGGTGAGCTTGTTGTCCTGGCCGGCGAGCAGTTGGGTGTTGCCGACGATCTTCCACTCTTTCCCTGCGACCTGCTGGACGGTGAGGGTCGGGCCTTCGAAGGCGTCGAATCCCCAGTAGCCGCGGATGGTGCCGGTGACGGTGAGGTCGGTGGAGGCACCGATTTTGGCGGGAGATTTGGCGGCGGTGGGAGCGGCCTTGAGCGGCTCGTTGGGTTTGAGGGGCTCGCGCTTCTTGTCCTTCGCGACGACTAGACCACCGGACCCGGGATCGGCTTCGAGGGGAAGGTCGGTGACGGCGCCGGTGCGGTTGAGGTGGAGGACGAGGTCGTGGGCAAAGCTGGTGGCGAAGACCAGCGGCGCGCCTTCAAGGGAAAGCACCATCTTGGGTTGCAGGAGGCAGGCTACCTGGTTGGGGTCGTGCGGCTTGAGAGGCGGGAGGATGGCTTTCTGGATGGCGGGCAGGCCGATGACGATGACCGACTGCGGCTTGTGGAACGAGGGCGGCATGTTGAGCCTGAGGTTGAGGGTCTGGCCTTCAGGGAAGCTGAGGCCGGGGATGTACTGATACTGTGCGGTGCGGAGGCTGGCGATGAGCTGAATGGCGTCCACGATCGTCCCGACGTACGCAGAGTAGAGGCCACCGCCGGCCGGCGCGGTGTAGGAGGCCTGGTTGATGAAGTCAGAGGAGGGGCCGTTGGAGAGAGCTTCGGCGATGGTCTGGCCGTGGCCGTCGTCGAGCAGAACGGGAGCGCTGGACTGGGTGAGACAGATGACCTGCTGATCGACTGGCTGCTTGAAGCAGTCGGCATTGGGCTTGAGGGCGAGGGTCACGGCTAGTTTCGCCGACCGCTCCTGAATGGCTTTGGGGTCGTCCAGAGAGACGCCCTTCATGGCGGCGAGGTAGTGCTCGATGCGCTGCTGCTGGAAGGAGGCTTCGTTGAGGTCGGCGTCGGCGCGGATGAAGAGGCCCGGGCGAGTTTTTACGGCGGAGCGAAGGGTTTTGAAGTCGCCGCCGGTTTGCGGTGCGACAAACATGATCGCCTCTTCGGCACCCTGGGGAACGACGATGGTGGTGCCTTCGATATTTTTCTTGTCCCAGGTGTCGATCAGGGTGAACCAGTTGTCGGGCGGCTCGTTGGTGGTGCCGCGCAGGAAGGCGATGATGAGGAGCAGATGATTGGACTGGGTGCTGGGGAGGTCGGCCTTTACCCAGATTTTGTCGCCGGCCTGCAGGCTGGGGACCTGGGCGATGGGAAGCGTGGTGCTCCCGCGCGTGATGCGGACGTCGATCTTGGGGCCAATGAGGTCGAAGCGCGCTGCGTCGGCAGCGTGGAGGGCTGGGGTGAGACATGCCGCGAAGAGACACGCTGCTGCGACCGAATAAAGTTTCATATCGGCTGGTTTAGACGCCGTGCGGGGCGGGTAGGTTGTGGACTCGGCGCAGATGGGGCTAAGGGCTTGATTTTGATGGGTCTGTGGACCGAAGACAGAGGCGTCCCAGGGGCTGAAGCCCAGACCTATCTCAGGAGCAAGAGCAGGTGCGACGGCTGAAGCAGATTCCCAGAGGGAATGACAGAAAGAAAAGCAGGCGCGTTGCAAGAGCAGTGGTGTCAGGATGCGGCGAAGCGGGCGTGGAGGAGGAATTCGCGGTTGCCTTCCATGCCGAGGATGGGCGAGTCGATGAGAGCGAGGGCTTCTCCGCCGATGGCGCGGACGGCGTCTTCCACGCGATGGACGGCTAGTTGATGGGCAGCGGGGTCGCGGACAATGCCGCCCTTGCCGACGTGCTCGCGGCCGGCTTCGAACTGGGGTTTGACGAGGAGGACGGCTTCGCCTTGCCAGTGGGTTTCTGGCGGCGTGAGGGCGGAGATGACGGCGGGCAGGACGAGGGTCGCAGAGATGAAGCTGACGTCCATGGCGAAGAAGGTGATCCGAGATGAGAGAGGCAAGCGTTCGTCGCCAGCCCAGGTCCGAGAATCCGGACCCGGGGCACCCGGGTCCTGCGCGGACGGCGGGGGGTTTGCTGTGGCTAGTTGGCCTGGGGTTAGGAGGCGGGCGTTGGTGCGCTCGAGGAGGGTGACGCGAGGGTCGGTGCGGAGCTTGTGGTGGATTTGGCCGTAGCCGGTGTCGACCGCTAGGACCGAAGCGGCGCCGGCTTGGAGCATGCAGTCGGTGAAGCCGCCGGTGGAGGCGCCGATGTCGGCGCAGGCCAGGCCTTCGACGGAGATGTTCCAGGTGGTGAGGGCGGCTTCCAGCTTGAGGCCGCCGCGGGAGACGTAGCGGAGGTCGTCGCCTAGGAGACGGATGGTGACGTCGTCGGAGACAGAGGCTCCGGATTTGTCGATGCGCTGCTCGTTGACCAGGACGCGACCGGCGATGATCATGGCTTGCGCGCGCTCGCGGGAGACGGCGAGGGAGCGGTCAACTAGGAGCTTGTCTAGGCGTAGTTTCATGCGAGGGCGCTAGGGACAGGATAGCGGAGTGGGGGTGAGGTTGGTGCGGCGGGCAACGGCAAGAGCAAATGCAAGAGCAAAGGCCAATACAGGGGTCTCTCCACTGCGCTTCGCTTCGGTCGAGATGACGGGGTTTGTGGCGGGTTTGAGCGATACCTCCGGTCGAGATGACGGGGTTCGTGGTGGATTCGATCGGTGCCTTCGGTCGAGGTTACGGAGTTTGGGTGGAGAGATCGAGTGCCCAGAGGTTGGAGTTAGTAGAATCGTTTGCGCGCAGGTGTAAAGGAGAAACGATGGCATTGGCGGAGTTGAAGGTTGGGATGCGGCATGCGGCGACGATCGTGGTGGAGGACCGGCTCACGGTGAAGCGCTTGGTGGGAGAGTTTGCGCCGGGGACGGACATGCCGCCGGTGCTGGCAACGGCATACATGATCGGCTTTGTGGAGCAGACCTGCATTGGGCTGCTGGAGCCTTATCTCGAGCCGCAGCATCGGAGCCTGGGGACGCAGGTGAATCTTAGCCATAGCGCGGCGACGCCGGTGGGGATGAAGGTGACGGCCGAGGTGACGCTCGAGAGTGTGGAAAACCGGCGGCTGCGCTTCAGCGTGGTTTGTCGCGACGAGGTGGATGTGATCTGCGAAGGACAGCATGAGCGGTTTGTGGTGGATATCGATCGGTTCCTGCAGGGCGTGGAGAAGAAGCAGGGGGCTGCAAAGACGGATGGGAGAGTTATGGGGGTATAGAGGTCGACACCTAGGTACCGGCGTTGGTTGTAAGCCCTGATGCGGGACGCAATGAATGACGTACACTGGATTTTTAGTCGGGATTTCAACTAGGTTTCGCGGGCGATGGATGCCCATCATGATGCTGGAAGGGTGCATGGATTCCAGCCGGTAAACAAAGGTTGTCTGCCTCCTTAACCCCGGCGGCAATCCATTCGACCTACGAGTGCGTTCTATGAACAGTGGCATGGAAGAGTCGATAGGAGTGGCCCGGCCGGCAGAGGAAGACGGCGAGCTGCTCACACGAGTCCTGCGGGGCGATGAAGGGGCCATGGCTGTATTGTTCGACCGGTACTCGAAGATTGTGTACTCGGTCTCGCTACGTGTGCTGCGCGACACGGCATCGGCCGAGGATGTGATGCAAGAGATTTTCATGCAGATCTGGAGAAATCCGAGCAGCTTCGTGTCAACGAAAGGAAGCCTCGGGGGATGGTTGGCGGTGGTAGCACGCAATCGGTCGATTGACACGCTGAGACGGAAGCGGCCGAGCGAGCAGGTGGAAGAGATGAACCTGGCTTCGTCGTGCAATCTAGCCGATGAGGCAGAGCGGTCGATCTTGATGGAACGGGCCCGGGCGGCGGTAAAGTTACTGCCGACTGAACAGCGGAAGACTTTGGAGATGGCATTCTTTGACGGGCTCACGCACTCGGAGATCGCAGAGATGACCGGCGATCCACTGGGGACCGTAAAGACTCGAATTCGCAGCGCGTTGTTGACGCTGAGAAAGGCGTTCCAGGCATGAATACGATGAATCACATCTCGCCCGATGATCTTTATTTATTCGCGCTGCAGCTTCTGCCTGACGCCGACATGAAGGATGCTGCGACTCACTTGAAGGATTGCGCGCAGTGCCGCGGCCTGCTGGGAGAGATCCAGGGAGACCTGGCAGCCTATGCGCTGACCGCAGAACTGCAGACGCCGCCAGCCCAGGCGCGCGAGCGGCTGCTGCGGCAGGTTGCGGAAGAGAAAAAGGTCATTCCGATGCCCGCTCCGATTGCGGCTCCGGTGGCCGCTGCTGAGGAACAGCAAGAGCATGATGAACCGCTCCTGCATCCGCGCAACAGCCGAGTATCCCAGATGTACGTGCCGGAAGAGCGGGAGCCGCGGCGGTGGTTTGCGCCGACTATGGCCTGGGCCGGGTGGAGCATCGCCGCAGTCATGGCCGTGATGGCCGGTATGCAGGTGGACCAGCGCAAGCTGGCGGAGCAGGATCTCTCGGTGGCGCAGTCGCAGCTAACCCAGAGCGCTGCACAGATCGAACACGCCAAGCAGGTCGTCAATACCCTGCGCGATGCGAGCGCCATGCAGGTCGCGCTGCACGTTCCGCTGAATGCGGGCGCGGTGCCGAAGCTCGATCCCGAAGGGCATGCGACCTATGAACCGAGCACCGGTGCGCTGGTGTTCGTGGCCGACCACCTGGATCCGCTGCAGCCGCAGAAGACCTATCAGCTTTGGCTGCTGCCGGCGACGGCAGGAGAGGCTCCGATCCCGGCAGGGGTGTTCAAGCCGGATGTGAATGGGAATGCAACCGTGGTAATGCCGCCGCTGCCCAAGGGCGTGGCTGCCAGGGGATTCGGCGTGACCGTGGAGAATGAGGGCGGATCGAAGACGCCAACTCTGCCGGTAGTGCTGTCGGGAACGTAAGGGCAGGGCTCAGGGTCCAGGGATTAGAAAAGGCCAGCTGGCTGCAGAGAATTGCAGCCAGCTGGCCTTATACGTTGTTGGCTAAGGTTACTGAACCCTGAGCCCTGGACCCTGTTTCTAAGGCTGAGTGACGAGTACGCGGAGGCCGTTGCCCTGAAGCGGGATGTGGGTCTGAACGCTGTTGGTATCGGTGTAGAGCACGTTCAGGTACTGATTGTCGGAAGCCGTGACGTATACCTTGCCGGTGGGCTGGCCGCCGGTGGCGGAGACGGAGTTGGGATGACCGAAGATCAGGTTGGAGGTGCCGTTGGCTAGGGCCGTGGCATTGCTGCCGGAGACGCCGCAGATGGTGGTGACGATCTGGTCACTTTGGAGATTGATGACGGTGAGGGTGCCGGAGTTGGGGTCGGTGCAGGTGCCGGTGCTATCGGCCTGGTTGATCACATAGGCAGCCGGGGAATTATATTCCGTACCCTGGAGGACCGAGACCATGGTGGGGTTGATGCCCACGGGGACGGTGGCGAGGATTTGGCCGAAGCCTGCGGCGTCGACGGGGTTGGTGCTGCTGCAGTTGGGGTTGGTGGATTGCGCAGCCGGGTTGCAGAGCGGGATGTTGATGACGCTGAGGCTGCCGGCATGAACGCCATCGCCCTGATTGAGAACCACGAGTCCGGTGTTGACGGTGTTGAGGTCAGCCCACACGGGATTGTTGTTGGGGCAAGGGGCGTTCCCCGTGGTGGGATTGCTGCAGAGTGGAATGGTTCCGGGGCCGGAAGTGGTGGTCCCTGGCGGCAGGGTATCCAGGGCGTTGCTGGGGACGTTGAGGACAGTGATGGTGCCTGAGGCCTTGTTGAGGATGAAGGCGCGGCGATCGTCGGTGGTCATGACGCCGTAGACGGGATCGAGGCCGACGGGAATCTGTGCGGAGTCAGAGAGCGAGGTGGTGGAGACGGTCTCGATGGCGTCGACCTGCCCTAAACTGCTGGCGCCGTTCTGGCTGATGGCGTAGACGCGGGGTGTGCCGGTGGCTCCGACGACGTAGGCCGGAGTACCAGTACCCTGAATGCCGACAGTGTCATAGAGGGCGGCGGTGCCGGCGTTAAGCGCGGCGACGGTTTTGGTGCCGGCCTGGGGAATGAAGATGGTCAGGAGGGCGCTGGCCGGCGCAAACGAACTGATGCTCACCGGGCTGGAACCGACGGGCAGCGTGGTCTGCACGACCTGGCTGGTGAGCAGGCCGACGGGGTTGGAGAGTGGGATGGTGTTGAGCGATCCCTGGGGATCGATGACGATGCCCTGGGTTCCATTGGCATTGAGCTGGAAGTAGCTGGGATTGGCGAGGATCTGCGGCGTGGCCGTCACGGTATCGCCTGCGTAGTCGACGACCGTCATCAGGCCAAGCGAGCCGCACGCTGGCGTCAGGACCGGGCAGGGATTGGAGATGGCGACGGCGAACTTCTCGGGCTGGCCGGCAGGTCCGACGGGACCGATGGCACTGACGACGGGGCGATACTGGTTACCGCAGCCAACAGTTGAAAGTACGGCGGCGAAGCTGAACGTGAAAACGGCGATGCCTGCGAGCTTGCTGCGGCGAAGACGATTCCCTACTGGCTGGTGCATGTGGCGCAACGTTACGAACAAACAGTACTCCCCGGAAGAGGCCGCTTTGATAGGTGATAGACGTACAGTTCCGGCGAAAGAAATCGGAACTGCGGACCAAATCTGCGCGGGACCCTTCGACACCTGATTGTAAACGAAAGTGGCCGGTGAATTCCCGAATCGAGGGATACGGCGGGATACTGTAGCGATGGGAGCGAACACGATGAATGAAGCGGAGACGATGCTGGAGATGCTGGGAGGGCGGGCGGGGGCGCCGCGCACGTTGGCCGTGGTGGGGCTGTCAGATGATCCGGGCAAGGCGAGCCATAGCGTGTCGGCCTACATGCAGGCGCATGGATACAGGATTTTGCCGGTGAATCCGGGGATTGCGAGTGCGCTGGGAGAGAAGAGCTATGCGTCGCTAAGTGAGCTGCCGGTGAAGCCGGACGTGGTGAATGTGTTTCGGCTGCCGAAGTATATTCCGGCGATTGTGGACGAGATGCTGGCGTTGGGGCTGAAGAATCTGTGGGTGCAGATGGGGATCCGGAACGACGAGGCGGCAGCGAAGGCGGAGGCTGGCGGGATCCGGGTAGTGATGGATCGCTGCATCATGGTGGAACATCGGCGGCTGGGCATCGGATAGCGGGTTAATTCCCGGTCCCGACAAATGGATGACAATTCTGCGGGGATTGAGCTTCTACAATAGTCGGATGAGGAATGGACGTTTGAGGATGGTGGGCGCACGGCTGGCTGTTTTGTCGCTGGCAATGGTCGGGTTGACGTGTTGGGGGGCGGGGTCAACGGCGCGGGCACAGATCCCTGAGGCGGGCAATGGCGGTCCGGGGCCGGTGAAGGCGGAACATCTGACGGCGGAGCTGACGACGCTGTCTCCTCAGATTGCGGTGGGTGGAACGCTGCAGGCGGGGCTGGTGCTGACGATCGAGGAGCACTGGCATGTGTATTGGATTAATGCGGGCGACTCGGGCGAGCCGCCGGCGATTAAGTGGACGCTGCCGCCGGGGATCACGGCGGGGCCGATGCAGTTCCCTCCTCCGACGCGGCTGCCGCTGGGGCCGCTGATGGATTTTGGCTACGAGGATGGGGTGGCGTTTCCGGTGATGCTGACGGCCTCTCCGACGATGAAGCCGGGCAAGGTGCATCTGGATGCGCATGTGACATGGCTGGTGTGCAGCAGCGTGTGTTTGCCAGGCAAGGCGCACCTTGGGATCGACGTGGATGTGGTGAAGGGGCCTGTGGCTGCGCCTCAGCCTGTAGGCGCGCTTGGCTCCGCGATGGCTGCGCTGCCGAAGACGCTGCCGGCGACGATGAGCGTCAGTGCGGTGGGCGATGCGAAGCAGATCCAGGTGACACTGAAGACCGGGACGCAGGAGACGGATGCGGCGTTTTACCCGTTCGATCAGGAGGTCATCGATAATGCGGCCGAGCAGCCGGTGGAGTCGCAGCCGGATGGCATCAATATCTGGCTGAAGCGTGCGGCGGATGCGACCACTCTGCCGAAGACGCTGCATGGGTTGGTGGAGTTGAGCTCTACCGAGGCGTATGACTTCACGGTTCCCATCACGCAGGGGACGGTGCCGCCGCTGCCGATGACGGCGAATAAGACTCCTGATACGAGCAATGGGCCGGACCTGAATGCGTTTAGCGCGATTGGGCTGGCGTTCCTTGGCGGGCTGCTGCTGAACCTGATGCCTTGCGTGTTTCCGGTGCTGTTTTTGAAGGGGCTGTCACTGGTGCACTCGTCCAATGAGGAGCGCGGGCGGCAGAGGGCGCATGGGCTGGTGTATACGGCCGGGATTGTCGTCAGCTTCTGGGTGATTGTTGCGGCGCTGCTGATTTTGCGGGCGGGCGGGCGCGAGCTGGGTTGGGGATTCCAGTTGCAGTCGCCGGGGTTTGTCGCGGTGCTGGCTTCGCTGGTGTTCTTCCTTGGCTTGAGTTTGGCGGGGCAGTTTGAGATTGGGCTTTCGCTGACCAGCGCTGGCGGTGAACTGGCGCAGAAACCTGGACTCACTGGCAGCTTCTTTACGGGCGTGCTGGCGACCGTGGTGGCGACGCCTTGCATGGCTCCGCTGATGGGCGCGGCGGTGGGGTTTGCGCTGGTGCAGGCGGCTTGGGTGACGTTTGTGGTGTTCACGGCGCTGGCGCTGGGGCTGGCGCTGCCGTACCTGCTGCTGACGATGCAGCCGCAGTGGACGAGCAAGCTGCCGCGGCCGGGAGCGTGGATGGAGACGCTGAAGCAGCTGGTGTCGGTGCCACTGTTTGGCACGGCCATCTGGCTGGTGTGGGTGTATGGGCAGCTGTATTCACCTGAGGGCGTGGACCGGATGGTGTGGCTGTTGAGCGGCTTCCTGGTGCTGGCGATTGCGGGATGGACGCTGGGTAAGTGGCCAGCGAAATGGGGATCGGGAATTGCGGCGGTGGTGCTGATTGTGATCGCACTGGCGTTGCCGCTGCGTAAGCCGACGGTGGATACTCTGGTGTGGCAGCCGTATACAGAAGCTAACTTTACGGCCGCGCGAGCGACGGGGCAGCCTGTGTTCATCGACTTTACGGCGGCGTGGTGTTTGAGCTGCCAGGTGAATGAGCGCGCGGTGCTGAAGTCCAAGGACGTAGAGAAGGCGCTGGAGAAAAACCACGTGCAGCTGCTGAAGGCGGACTGGACAAAGTACGATGATGTGATTACGCGGGAGCTAGCAGCGGTGGGGCGCAGCGGTGTGCCGACGTATGTGATCTATCCGCCGGGGAAGGTTTCGAATCCGGATGTGCTGCCGGAGTTGCTGACCAAGTCGACCGTGCTGACGGCGATTCAGAAGGATGCGAAACCGATGGGGACGGAGTAGGCGGTTGCAACGAAAGCTTCGGGATGGCCGTCTGAATTATGCAGGAGGGTTGCGATGAAGACGATGCGCGGCATAGCGGTTGCGGCAGGGTTGGCGATGGTGTGCGCGAGTGCGTTAGCGCTGAAGCCGGGAGAGACGGCTCCTGAGTTCAAGGGCGTGGATTCGAATGGCAAGGTGCAGACGCTGGCGCAGTATCGCGGCAAGTACGTGGTGCTGGAGTGGGCCAACAAGGGCTGCCCGTACGAGCAGAAGCAGTACAACAGCGGGAATATGGAGCGGCTGCAGAAGGAGTGGACGGCGAAGGGCGTCGTGTGGCTTAGTGTGTTGTCGTCGGCTCCGGGACAGCAGGGGAATGTAACGGCGTTTGAGGAGAATGAGTATCTGCGGGAGATGAAGGCTGCGCCTACGGCGGCGATTCTTGATCCTAGCGGAACGATTGGGCGGGCGTATGACGCGAAGACGACTCCCGATATGTTTGTGATCGATCCGCAGGGAAAGGTGGTGTACGAGGGCGCGATTGATGATCAGCCTACGCCGGATCCTGCGGGCTTGAAGAATGCGAAGAATTATGTGAGTGCGGCGCTGGAGGCGTCGATGGCGGGGCGGGCGGTGGCGGTGCCGGTCACGCGGAGTTATGGGTGCAGCGTGAAGTATTCAAACTGAGCAGTTATTTGCGCGCGTAAAACCAATTGCCGCCCCAATCTCGATCGACCGTTTGTTGCGATTCGATGCTCACTGAGAACAGCGGAATGGACAGTTCGGGGTACCCCGCGTCCAAAGCTATTTTACGTATTTTTCCGTCAAAGTCCTTGTCATCCAGCAGCTGGCGCTTCTCGCTATCCGTGTCCACGTCGATCAGAACGCAGAAATATCGGGGATCAATGCTGCTCATGCCCATGCTGGAGACCTTGGCATTGGGAAGGCTGCGCTGCACTAGCTTTCGAACGCCGCGGCGAATTCTCCAGATGGGCCTGACAAGATCCCATCCCATGCTTTGATAATGATTCACGATGATCGAGAGCGTGAAATACGCGATGAGCGCGACTATGCCAATCGCGATCCAACTCATATCAAGCCTCCCCTTTGGCTTCCCTGATCTTACGTATCTCTAACAGGCGCTGGGCTAGGAGTTTTTCGCGGCCTTCCTGGGTGGGGTGGTAGTAGGTGCGGTTGGCTAAGTTGTCGGGGAGGCATTGCATGGCGGCTACCTTGCCTTCGACGTCGTGCGCGTACTGGTAGTCCTTGCCGTAGTCGAGTTCCTTCATGAGCTTGGTCGGGGCGTTGCGGAGGTGGAGGGGGACGGGCTCGGCGGGGTGGGATTCTATGTCGGCCAGGACTGCTCCATAGGCGGCGTAGACGGCGTTGGATTTGGGCGCGAGGGCTAGGTAGACGACGGCTTGCGCTAAGGCTAGTTCGCCTTCGGGGCTGCCGAGGAAGTGCATGGCGTCGCGGGCGGAGAGGCAGAGGTTGAGGGCTTCGGGGGCGGCGAGGCCGATGTCTTCTACGGCCATGCGGACGATGCGGCGGGCTACGTACATGGCGTCTTCGCCGGCGGCTAACATGCGGCCCAGCCAGTAGAGGGCGGCGTCGGGGTCGGAGTTGCGGACGGATTTGTGGAGGGCGGAGATGATGTCGTAGTGCTGCTCGCCCTTTTTGTCGTAGAGGAGGACACGCTGCTGGAGGGCTTCGGCGGCGATGGCTGGGGTGATGATTTTCTCGCCGCGGCCTTCGGTTAGCTTGGCGGCAACTTCGAGGGCGTTGAGGGCGTTGCGGGCGTCGCCGGAGGAGTAGCTGGCGATGGTCTCGAGTGTTCCCTCATCGGCGCTGAGATTGAGTGCGCCTAGGCCTCGAGCGCTGTCGGTGAGGGCGCGATTGAGGAGGGAGATGATGTCGGGCTGCTCGAGGGCGCGGAGGGTGTAGACGCGGCAGCGGGAGAGGAGCGCGGCGTTGATTTCGAAGCTGGGATTTTCGGTGGTGGCGCCGATGAGGCGGATGCTGCCGCGCTCGACGTAGGGGAGGAATGCGTCCTGCTGGGCCTTGTTGAAGCGATGGATTTCGTCGACGAAGAGGATGGTGCGAGAGCCGTACGTCGCGGCTTTCTCGGCGTCGACCATGACTTGCTTGATTTCCTTGATGCCGGAGAGGACGGCGGAGAATTCGATGAAGGTGGCGGAGGTGAGGTTGGCGATGATTTTTGCGAGGGTGGTTTTGCCGACGCCGGGAGGGCCCCAGAAGATGAGGCTTGCCGAGTCATCGTTTTCGATTTGGAGGCGGAGAGGTTTGCCGGGAGCGAGCAGGTGGGATTGGCCGAAGAACTCGTCAAGCGTGCGGGGGCGCATGCGCTCGGCTAGCGGTGCGCGCTGGGCCGAGGGGTTCGTGGCGGGGTCGAGATTGGGGGCGAAGAGGCTCATAAAGGCAGGGGATAGAGTGTAGAGCGTAGAGCCGGTGCTAGGGGTTGGATGCAGAGCGCTGGCGGAGGGCTTCGTAGAGCAGCGTGGAACCGGCGATGGCGGCGTTGAGGGATTCGACGGCGCAGGGGATGCGGACGCGAATTTGCGCGAGCGCGAGGGCTTCGACGGAGAGGCCCGCGCCTTCGTTGCCGATCATAAGCGCTGCGTGCGGGACGAAGGTGGTTTCGAGGAGGCTTAGCGAATCAAGGCGCTGCGCTACGGCTGCGTAAAGAACCGTTCCCTGCTGCTGGAGTTGCGCGGCGATTTGCGCGAGCGGCGCGCGGGTGAGGGGCATCCGGAAGACGGATCCGGCAGAGGCGCGAACGACCTTGGGGTTCCAGGGGTTGACGGTGTCGGGCGTAAGGAAGATCTGTTGCGCACCGAAGGCTTCGGCAGAGCGGATGAGGGTGCCAAGGTTGCCGGGATCCTGCAGGCTTTCGAGAACGAGCGTGATGGATTGCGGCTGCGGAGGGGGC
>Ga0302315_10001112_pt1 | contig 28336 bp, 21 predicted proteins | sample III_Palsa_N3_1_FD_200532 | JGI IMG/M metagenome (GOLD analysis project Ga0302315, IMG submission 200532) | Peat permafrost microbial communities from Stordalen Mire near Abisko, Sweden - III_Palsa_N3_1 | ecosystem: Environmental > Terrestrial > Soil > Palsa > Peat permafrost | place: Sweden...
TCGCGCGTCGTCCGGCTTGGGGGTTTCGCCAATGCCGGATTCCAAATGTTTCAAGACTGCAGGCGGCACTGCAATCTCGTATTTGCGCAAGATCGCCAACGCTTGCGCACAAGTGGTGGGGTCAGGCAGTGTCGGCCCGCTGGCGATGATGCCGGGATCGTCGCCAGGGACATCGGAAATCAATAACGTCACTACCCGCGCCGGCGCGCAAGCCAACGCCAGGCGGCCGCCCTTGATCGCCGATAAATGCTTGCGCACGCAATTCATGTCGGCAATCGTTGCGCCGCTTTTCAACAAGGCTTTGTTGATCGCCTGCTTTTGTTCAAGCGTGATGCCTTCGGCCGGCAAGGCCAGCAAGGCGGAACCACCGCCGGAAATCAGACATAGCACCAGATCGTTTTCAGTCAGGCCCTGGACCATCTTCAACATGCGTGCTGCGGCATGCCGCCCGGCTTCGTCCGGCACCGGGTGCGAGGCTTCCACCACTTCAATCCGTTTGCAATCGGCACCGTGACCGTAGCGCGTGACCACCAGGCCTTCCAGTTCGCCTTGCCATTGATCTTCCACTACCTTGGCCATGGCGGCGGCGCCCTTGCCGGCACCGATGACCAACGTGCGGCCGCCAGGCGCCGGTTTTGGCAGGTAGGCAGGCAGGCATTTCGCTGCGCTCACGGCCTCGACCGCACTACCGTACAGGTCGAGCAGGAACTTGCGGGGATCAAGTGTTTGCATGGTAGAACTTTCTTTCATTTACGATTCATCACAAATATTTTGTGAGCTAACAATAATTTAATGCCTTGCTCAACCCTCCGTCATTCCCGCGAAGGCGGGAGGCCGCCCCGCGGGAACGACGGGGATTATTTTTGCTAAACCTACACAAATGCGGTTTTTACCCACCAAGAAATCGAAACAACTTCATTTACTTTGAGATCGTGCATCCCGCTTGCAACGGGATGCATCAACTTATAGACCGACCACAAACAATCAAGCCTTGGCGATCTCGTGATTCGACATCAATTCGATTGCGCGGCACAGTGCCGAATGATCCAGGCCGCCCATGCCGTTGGCTGCACAGGCATTCATCAATTCCTGGGTCGCGGCGGTGTTAGGCAAGGATACACCCAAAGCCTTGGCGCCTTGCAAAGCCAGGTTCAAGTCCTTCTGGTGCAATTCAATACGGAAACCCGGATTGAAGGTGCGCTTGACCATGCGCTCTCCATGCACTTCCAAGATGCGTGACGCAGCGAAACCGCCCATCAATGCTTGCCTTACTTTGGCTGGATCGGCCCCTGCCTTGGAGGCGAACAACAAGGCTTCGGACACCGCCTGGATATTCAAAGCGACGATGATTTGGTTGGCGACCTTGGTGGTCTGTCCGTCACCGTTGCCACCAACCAGCGTAATGTTCTTACCCATCAAGTCGAACAACGGCTTGGCCGTATTGAACGCACTTTCCGGTCCACCCACCATGATGGTGAGCGATGCTGCCTTGGCACCGACTTCGCCGCCGGAAACCGGCGCATCCAGATACTGGCAATCGAGTTCGTTGATCTTCTTGGCAAAACCCTTGGTGGCAATCGGCGAAATCGAGCTCATGTCGATGACGATTTTTCCCGAGGTCAAACCGCTGGCGACGCCGTTGTCGCCAAACAATGCCGCTTCTACATGTGGCGTATCGGGCACCATGATGATAATGATGTCGGCGCGCTTGGCCACTTCGCCACCCGATGTACAGACGGTCGCGCCGCCTTCCACCAGATCGAACGGTGGGTTCTTGATGTCGTGCAGGTAGAGTTTATGCCCGCCCTTTTGCAGATGCCCCGCCATCGGCGCGCCCATGATACCCAAGCCAATGAATCCGATTTTTGCCATGATATTTCCTCGTAATTTGTTTAATTCGCGCTTAATTCGCGGTTAGTTCGTTTATTCAAGAATGCGGTGTTGAGACTTAAACCGAGCCTTGCCACGCATCGTGCGCGGTACGCCAGCCGAGTCCTTCGACGGTGCCTGCTTTCGGCTTGTATTCGCAACCGATCCAGCCGTCGTAGCCGATGCCGTCCAGGAAGGCGAACAGGTAGCGGTAATTGATTTCGCCTGTTCCCGGTTCGAAACGGCCCGGATTATCGGCCAGTTGTACATGTTTGATCATCGGCAGGTTCGCCTTGATCGTGTTCGCCAACTCACCTTCCATGCGTTGCATGTGATAGATGTCGTATTGCACGAACAGATTATCCGATCCGGTGTCCTGGATCAGGTCCACCGCCTGCTTTGTTCCCGACAAAAAGAAACCAGGGATATCGAAGGTGTTGATCGGTTCGATCAACAGGCGGATGCCTTCCGCCTTCAACTTGTCGGCGGCGAAACGCAGGTTGCTAACCAGGGTTGCGCGCGCTGCTTCATGGCTCACGCCTTTCGGCTGAATACCCACCAGGCAGTTGAGTTGCTTGACCTTCAACGCTTTCGCATAACGGATCGCATCGCCGACGCCATGCTGGAATTCGCTGACGCGATCCGGGTGGCAAGCGATGCCGCGCTCACCTGCCTCCCAGTTTCCGGCAGGCAGGTTGTGCAGCACCAATTCGAGCTTATGCGTGTGCAATCTGTCGGCGATTTGGTCGACTTCGAACGCATACGGAAACAAAAATTCAACGCCGCGAAAGCCGCTGGCAGCGGCAGCCCCGAAGCGGTCCAGAAATGCATGCTCGTTAAACAGCATGGTCAGGTTGGCAGCAAATTTTGGCATGTCGTTCTCCAGATCAATCGAGCATGGAAATAGCGGTCGCAGTCGGCGCATCACCCGGATGGATCGCTAATTCCTCGAATTCATTGACTGCGTTGATCTCTGTTCCCATCGAAATATTCGTGACCCGTTCGAGAATGATTTCAACGACGACCGGCACGCGGTATTGCTTCATCCACGCTTGCGCCTGTTTGAACGCATCTTGAATATCATCCGGCTTGGTCACGCGAATCGCCTTGCAACCCAGGCCTTCGGCGACGGCAATGTGATCGACGCCATAACCTTCTAGTTCCGGCGCGTTGATATTGTCAAACGCCAGTTGCACGCAGTAATCCATCTCGAAGCCACGCTGCGATTGACGGATCAAGCCGAGGTAGGAGTTGTTCACCACCACATGCAGATACGGCAGATTGAACTGTGCGCCGACTGCCAATTCCTCGATCATGAACTGGAAATCGTAGTCGCCCGAAATTGCCACCACTTGACGCTTAGGGTCGGCAGCGCAGACGCCAAGCGCAGCAGAGATCGTCCAACCCAAGGGGCCAGCCTGGCCGCAATTGATCCAGTGACGCGGGTAATACACATGCAGGAACTGAGCGGCGGCGATCTGCGACAAACCGATCGTGCTGACGTAGCAGGTCTCGCGACCGAAGGCCTTGTTCATCTCTTCGTACACGCGCTGCGGTTTGACCGGCACGTTATCGAAATGGGTGCGGCGCAGCATGGTGCGTTTGCGCTCCTGGCAATCCTTGACCCAGACCGAGCGATTCTTCAACTTGCCGGCGGCTTTCCATTCCTTCGCCAATTCGACAAACAATTCGAGCGCCGCACCGGCATCGGATACGATACCGTAATCCGGGCCGAATACACGACCGATCTGGGTCGGCTCGATATCGACGTGGACGAACTTGCGCCCCTTGGTGAAGACATCGATCGAACCGGTATGGCGATTGGCCCAGCGATTGCCGATCCCGAGCACGAAGTCGGAAGCCAACATGGTGGCGTTGCCGTAACGATGGCTGGTTTGCAAGCCCACCATGCCGCCCATCAATGGGTGGTCATCGGGAATCGCGCCCCACGCCATCAAGGTTGGAATCACCGGCACGCCGACGATTTCAGCGAATTCGACCAGCAAAGCCGATGCATTGGCGTTGATCACGCCTCCGCCTGCGGTAATCAATGGGAATTCGGCCTCATTGAACATTGCCAGCGCTTTTTCGATTTGTGCGCGGGACGCCTTCGGCTTGTAGACCGGCAAAGGCTCATAAGTATCCGGATCGAACTCGATTTCGCCCATTTGCACGTCGAACGGTAAATCGATCAACACCGGGCCCGGACGGCCGGAGCGCATCAGGTGAAAAGCTTGCTGGAATACGCGCGGCACCAGGGCCGGTTCACGCACAGTCACCGCCCACTTCGTGACCGGCTTGGCGATCGACTCGATGTCGACTGCCTGGAAATCTTCCTTGTACAAACGGGCACGCGGCGCCTGGCCGGTAATACACAGGATCGGGATGGAATCGGCCTGCGCCGAATACAAGCCGGTAATCATGTCGGTGCCGGCCGGGCCGGAAGTGCCGATACACACGCCGATGTTGCCGGGATTGGCACGCGTATAGCCTTCCGCCATGTGGGCCGCGCCTTCAACGTGGCGTCCCAGTATATGCTGGATGCTTCCTTGCTTCTTCAGCGCAGCGTAAAATGGGTTGATCGCAGCGCCCGGCACACCGAACGCCTGCGACACCCCTTCTTTTTCCAACACATATACCGCTGCCTGGGCTGCTGTCATCTTTGCCATGCTAATACTCCTGAACTTGATTGGTGAGTAGATCGAATCGGATGACTGCATGCTATAACTTCAGCGTTTGTTTGATAAGAGTATAAAATATCGCTTTATTCGATACTCCTAGTATGGAATTCTGAAGGAGCAGGAAAACGATGGACAAGCTCAAGCAAATTGAAGCATTCGTGGATGTCATTGAAAAAGGCAGCATGGCGCGCGCGGCGCTGGAGCAGAACATCACCCCGGTGATGTTGGGTCGGCGTATCGATGCGCTGGAAAAACGGCTGGGCGTCAAGCTGATGCACCGCACCACCCGTCATTTGACCCTGACAGAGCAAGGCAGCGTGTATCTCGATCAATGCCGAAAGTTGCTAGGCGACTTGGAACAGGCGGAAAAGCTGATATCGGAGGGCCGCCATAAGGCGACCGGGCACTTAGTAGTCTCGGCACCCGCTGCCTTCGGCCGCAAGCATGTCGCGCCGCATGCGCCGGGCTTTGTGGCAGCCAACCCGGAAGTGCAGATTTCCTTCAACCTCACCGACCGCGTGGTCGACCTGGTGCGTGAAGGCTATGACCTCAGCATTCGCATCGGCGGTGCCATCGATCCCAATTTTGTCGCGGTAAAGTTAGCCGGCAACCGTCGCGTGGTATGCGGCACGCCTGATTATTTCGACCGCAACGGCATTCCGCGCACGCTGGAAGACCTCGATCAACATAACTGCCTGTCGTTCAACCTGCAAGGCGGGCAGCAACGCGGCTGGTACTTCCAGAAGAACGGCAAGCCGATCACCATCAGGACCAACGGCAATCTCGATTGCAATGACGGCGAATTGCTGCATCGCTGGGCCAGCGAAGGGCTGGGCCTGGCATGGCGCTCCACTTGGGAAATCCAGGCGCAACTGGCGGCTGGCGAATTGATCACGGTTCTGGACGAATACGCCCTGCCGCATTACGACATCATGGCGGTCTACCCGCAGCAAAGACATTTGCCGGCGAAGGTTCGGTTCTTCATCGATACGCTGAAGACAGTTTACGCTCAACCGGGATATTGGACCCAGCCGGTTTTTTCAATTGGATCGTGAATTGGCGGCTTAAACCGAATGAATCGCGGTGCGCTCCATTTCAGCTACTTCGGCACGTAGCCAGTCGCTGAATAATTTGACTTTGCGTAAGCTGTGAGTCCCCTTGTTACACACGATTCGATAACAATACTGGGGAGGCGACTGCCTGCACGGAAACAATATCAGCCCGCCCTTTGAGATATCTTCAAAAGCAATCGAATAAGGCACCAGTGCAACACCATGTGCGGCAACGGCGGCTTGCACCAATAGCCCTGAATGACTATAACTGCGCGAAAAGTCGCAATCCGCACTGCTGACGCGATTTTCCTGCAATAAGCGCAACCAATCTTCCTCTCTGCCTTCATTGAGCAACGGAAATTTACTCAATGCCGACAGGGTCAGCGCAGATTTCCTGCCCGCCGGCTTTTTGCTTAATAAATCGGGGCTGTACACCACGACGAATCGCTCACAAATCAAGATAGTGGCGTCGTCATCACTCGCGATAGGGCCATGTCGAATCGCCACATCGCAATTTGAATGCGCAAAGTCGATCAACTGATCATTCGACTCGATACGAATATCCAACTCGGGATGGCGCTCGTTGAAGCGATGCAATCTCGGGATCAGCCATTTCATCGCAAATGAATGCGTCGCCGAAACGCGCAAAACCAATTCTTCGTCACCCTCTTGTAACGCCCCCACCTTGGCACCTAGTTCGACCAAGGCCTTGGCAACCGTAACGGCCAATTCCCGGCCCTTTTCAGTAACCGTCAAATGCCGCGCATGCCGCGTGAACAGCGCAAATCCCAGCGACAGCTCCAGTTGTTTCATTTGCTGGCTGATCGCAGCCGGGGTCTTGTGCAATTCCTGTGCCGCCAATTTGAAGCTGCCCCAGCGGGCAGCGCACTCGAAATCAATCAGGCCGGAGAGGCTGCGCAAAGGTTTGTTCATGATCACAATAAGTTAGATTAACTTATTCATAGCATAGCAATTTCTCGTTTGTTGTGCACAAATTCATAATAGATAATTGAAAAACCAAAAAAAAGGAAATGCAATGAGCAAGAATATTTTGATTATTGGCGGTACACGCTTCTTCGGGAAATTGCTGGTGCAGAGCTTGCTGGATGCCGCTCATCAAGTGACTATCGCCACGCGCGGCCAAGCCATCGATCACTTCGGTAAGCAGGTGAAGCGCATCAAGGTCGACCGCAGGGATGCCGCAGCGATGCAAGAAGCCTTTCGCAGCATTGACGGGTACGACATCGTCTACGATCAGATGTGCTATTCGCCGCTGGACGCTGCGATCTCGGCGCAAGTATTCGCCGACAAGGTCGGACGTTACGTGATGGCGTCTACCATCGAAGTTTATCAGCATTTGCAGGGCGCGATTGAACGACCATTTCTTGAAACCGATCTGAATCCTGGAAGCTTGCCGATAGAGCCAGACCGCCCCTGGCACACCCCCGAATTCGCGGAGCGATTCTACGGATTGGGAAAACGCCAAGCGGAAGCTTATTTTTATCAAGATGGCGGCTTGCCACTGGTTAGCGTGCGCATCGGCCATGTCCTGGCCGGGCCGCAGGATTTTACTGAACGCCTCGCCCATTATGTGAAACTCGCTGCGAGCAGAAAACCGTTGCAACATTCCGTGTGTCTGGGAAAGAGTTCCTTCACCAATCCGGTGGCGATCAGCGATTTCCTGTTTTGGGTTGGCGAGCAATCCTTTTCCGGCGCTGTCAATAGCGCCTGTGGTGGCGAGCTAAGCGCATTGGATATCTTTCAACGGACGTGCACGCTGATGCAAATGGAAGCCGCGACCTTGCCAGTAGTCGCGCCACAACAAGCATCTGTGTTGAGCCCTTTCGATTATCCGTCCGCCTATATGATGAACACCGACAAAGCGACGGCGCTCGGCTATCGCTTCAATCACAGAAAAGATTGGCTGGACGATTTGATCCGGCAGCATGTCGCGACGATGGCGACAGCCGAATCGAACTTCTGACTGGAGTCACTCATGATCGATATTGTGAATGTATGGGCATTCCTGCTGGCGGCGATGCTGATGATCGTCGCGCCCGGCCCGGGCACGTTTTACGTGATCGGTAAAGCACATCAATCGCCAAGACTCGGGAGCCATGCAACCCTCGGCATTGTTGCCGGCGACGTGGCGCTGATCACTATTTCCGGCCTTGGCTTTGCCTCGTTGATGGTTCGATGGCCACTTATCCTATTGGCTGTCAAAGTTCTCGGCGCAATCTACTTGTGCTATCTGGGTTGGGATTTGATGGCGGGTGTACAACAACAAGAACCACAAATTGCCCTGCGTGAAAATCAGCCGACAGATACCCGCCAAAGCTTCTTGAAAGGTCTGTTGATTACACTCGTCAACCCCAAGGCTGTCTTGTTCTTCGCGGCTTTCTTTCCCTTGTTTATCAGGATTGGCGCAACTAGCACGATGCATAGCTTTTATGTACTTGGCGCAATTTTCGAATTGCTGAATCTGACCTACTTCGTAGTCGTCATACTGGCGGTGATGAGAATGCGGCAACGACCGATTTTCGATCGTTTCCTTAAAGGCGGATTCGATAAGCTCAGCGGCATCGCGTTGACAGGCTGCGGCTTGTTGATATTGGTCAACGAACTATTTCGACACTGGTAACTTGGATTGAAGCGCCAATTACAATCCCGCTATCCAAAACCTTGGGCTACGAATTGGGCGATTTTTCCACCCGATTGCGTCCAAGACGCTTGGCTTCCAGCAGTGCTTTGTCAGCCGCTTCGGTGAGGCCGGCCGCTGTATCTGAGAAGGGATAAGATGCGACGCCGGCGCTGAACGTGACATAAAGCGCGCCGCCCGGATGCGCATGCGGAAGCGCGGAAAAATCGACGCGGATGCGGTCGATGACCGATCTGGCTTGCTCAGGATTAACGTCCGGTAAAGCGATAAGGAACTCTTCTCCGCCGTAGCGGCCAATCAAATCGATGGAACGCAAGCGCGCCTTCAATAGCCACGACAAGCCGCGAATGACCTGGTCGCCCACCGGGTGCCCGTAGGTGTCGTTGATCGATTTGAAATTGTCGATATCGATCATCGCAACCGTCAAGGCGCCATGTTCGGCGGTTTTCCCGACCATCGTCTTCAAGCGCGATTTCGCCGCAGTGTGATTCAGCAGGCCGGTCAAACCATCGAGGCGGCTGGAGCGTTGCGTTTCGCGAAAACGCTCGATCTTGGTTTTGACAACTGCCGCCAGCAAGACCGGATTAAACGGCTTGATCAAAAACTGGTCGCCGCCTAAGCGCAATGCTTCCACCTGCATGCCAACCGCCGACTCACCCGACAAATAGACGATCGGCATGGAGCTATACGCGGCCATCTGGCGCAAGACCCGCGTCGCTTCAACCCCATTGAAGCTCGGCATGTACATGTCCATCAAGATTAAATCGGGGCGATAAGATTCCAGCACCGTCAGCAGCTTGCCGGGTTCGTTGATGGCATGCGTATCGATGCCATGCTGCGCCAGCGTGCGCTGAATCAAGGCCATCGCGACGCGCGAATCTTCCACCACCAACACCCGGTATTTTTCCTGCTCGTTGGTTTTTACCAGGTCGAGTATGCAGTTCAATACCATCGACGATTGTTCTTCGACCGGGATCGTGATGTCGATACCGGCGCGCATCAAGGCAACGATCGGCTCGATCGACGACTGCGCACCGAGGTAGATTAATTGACTGGCCGGGCAACTTGCGCGAATTTCTGCAATCCGCGCGAACTCCTCCGGCTTGGTATTTTCATCGCCTGGAATGAAAAGTACGGCCAGCGGCATATCTTCCGGCGCTTGCCCACTCTCCCAGCCAGGTTCGAACATCTTGAAACCGAAAAACTGCAATTGACGGCTCAGTGCATCCGCCATGTCACTTTTTTCGGTAGCCGAAATCATCCACACCGAGCGCGGCTTGATCCAGTCGATATCGGGAACCGGCAACACCGGCTCATCGGCGCGACGTTCGGTATTGGTTGGACGCGAAGTCTGCACCGAGCCGAATAGAGTATCCATTTGCCGCTGCAAGGAAAGCACATGCTGGCGAGAGATCGGATGCGTGGACTCATCACCGAGCTTAGCCAGCGCGGCGTTTTCCAGGCCTTCGCACAGACGCACCAGGCCCGGCAAGCGCAGGCGCGTGAAATACTCAGCCAAACTATTGACCGCTACTGCAAATTCGATGAATTGCTCGAAACGACCGTCGGCCACGTAACGCTCCCATCGGGTGCGTAGTACGTATAAGCGATCTTCAATGGAATTGGGGAGTAACTGGGACATGGCCAGACAATTAAAGGCAAGGCGACATTATCGCGGATCGGCATCGCTCAAGCAACGGCATTAATCACTTGACTGTTTGCTCATTAAGCAGTCGTCAATTGACGACGAAAGTGATTTTGAACTCTGACTACCTTGAAAATCAAGGATTTACCTGCAGCTGCAGGATCCGAAAAACGATGTAGTCGTTAAAATCGCAATTGTGGCTTCGAAATATAATTGAAGACACAAATAAAAAAACGTCGCCAAAACAAAAACGCCCGCTTGCGCGGGCATTTTTGTAATCCTGGCGTCCCCAGGGGGATTCGCCTACATACTGCAGGCCGCGGAATCGCTTGCAAGCGATTCCCTTCGAATCCCCCGCGTGAGCCGCGCAGGCGGCTCTCTTGGTGCCGCCAAAACAAAAACGCCCGCTTGCGCGGGCATTTTTGTAATCCTGGCGTCCCCAGGGGGATTCGAACCCCCGTACTCACCGTGAAAGGGTGATGTCCTAGGCCTCTAGACGATGGGGACAGAAATCTGTCCTGACTGCTAGTATTTCTACTTCTTACTTTGCGATCCGATCAATAGACGTTGGCAACGTCTGACCGGTCACTTGCTGCAAAACTGGCGAAAGCTGACTAAAATCAATCAAAATAATAAGGGCCGCGCGATGCGGCCCTTATGATGAAGCTCAATAAAACTGTTTCAATGTATTGAGTGCTGAATTCAATTCCACTGAAACTTGCTTAATCCTGGCGTCCCCAGGGGGATTCGAACCCCCGTACTCACCGTGAAAGGGTGATGTCCTAGGCCTCTAGACGATGGGGACAGAAATCTGTCTCTACTTCCAGCTTTCAACCTCGCTAAAACAACAACTCGGCTGAACTTCTGCTACCTAAATTTGCTGGTGGAGGTAAGCGGGATCGAACCGCTGACCTCTTGCATGCCATGCAAGCGCTCTCCCAGCTGAGCTATACCCCCTGCGCAGAAGCGAAATTATAGCAAAGAATTTGCTCCTGTGTAAATCCCCATTTTGAAATTAAGCTAAATGATTGCTTAACCGTACCATTACGACCTCGCGGCCGAACAATTCGATCACCGCGTCGATCGCCGGCGTTTGCAATTGTCCGGTCAACAGCAGACGCATCGGCATCGCCAATTGCGGCATTTTCAGCTTGTGCGCAGTGAGCACTTCCTTGAGCATTGCCGATATTGCCACCTTGTTCCATTCGACGCTCTTGCACTGCTCGGCAAACCGCGCCAGCGCCGGCTTGACTGCATCGGTCAAATGCTGAGCCAGCAAGACTGCATCAGGTGCCGGTTGTCGATAGAAAATTTTCGCGGAATCGGCCAATTCATTGACTGTATGGGCGCGTTCCCGCAGCAAGGCAATCACTGCCTGCAGATTCGGCGCGCCATCGAATTGCGCACCGTCCTGCTCGAGGCGCGGACGCACCAGCGTTTCCAGACGTGCCAAATCGGCTTGCTTGATGTAATGATTATTCACCCACGCCAATTTTTCGGTATTGAACTGCGCTGCCGATTTCGACAGATGATCGAGGTCGAACCAGGTGCAAAACTGCTCCATCGAAAACACTTCGTCGTCGCCATGACCCCAACCCAGTCGCGCCAGGTAGTTCAGCATGGCTTCCGGCAGATAGCCTTGCGCTGGATAATCCATCACGCTCACAGCACCGTGGCGCTTCGACAATTTCTCGCCGTCGGAACCGAGGATCATCGGCAAATGACCGTATTGCGGCAGCGTGGCACCCAACGCATTCAAGATATTGATTTGCCGCGGTGTATTGTTCACATGGTCGTCGCCACGTATCACGTGCGTGATCTGCATATCCCAATCGTCGACCGCCACGCAGAAATTATAAGTCGGGGTGCCGTCTGGACGGGCGATCACCAGATCATCCAGCTCGCGATTGGAAATCGTGATCGAGCCTTTCACCACATCGTGCCAAGTCACGTCGCCATCCTGCGGATTACGGAAACGCACGACCGGCTGCACACCGGCCGGCACTGCAGGCAGGATCTTGCCTGCTTCCGGGCGCCAGGTGCCGTCATAGCGCGGCTTTTCGCCCGCAGCGCGTTGGCGCTCGCGCATCGCCTCGACCTCTTCCTTGGATGAATAGCACAGGTAGGCTGTACCCGCTGCCAGCATTTGCGCCACCACTTCGCGATAGCGATCCATTCTTTGCATCTGATAAAACGGGCCTTCGTCATGCGTCAGGCCAAGCCATTGCATGCCATCGAGAATCGCTTGCACCGCTTCAGGCGTCGAACGTTCCAGGTCGGTATCTTCAATACGCAAAATGAAGGTGCCGCCGAAGTGGCGGGCATAGGCCCAGGAAAACAGCGCAGTACGGGCGCCACCTACGTGGAGGTAGCCGGTTGGGCTGGGGGCAAAACGGGTGCGGACTGGATTCGAGGCGGTCATGGTAACGAAAAACGGCCTTGGGTTGCCAAAGCCGTCATAGGGAAAAACATCATTTTACCTGAATCGCCGACGCCAATCGACGATTCAGGTCCGACCAGGTTCCCGGTTAAGCGCAGAAATTTATCATTTAAACAATACAGCAGCCTTTTCCAGCGTGACCATGGCGCCCCAGATGATCGGTATCAACACGGCAGCCCAGGCCAGTACCACAATCACCATACTGCTATCACCGGTCTGCGTGCTGGCCGCAGCACCAGTGGCGCCGGCCATCTCGCGCTCGTGGGCGAGTTGGCGCTCTTTCGCCAGTTCCTGCTCGCTCATGAAATACTTGTCGGCAACCGGGCGAATCAGTAAGTTGCAGATCAACCCCAGCACCAGCACACCAGCCAGGATATACATGATTTCATTGTAGGCTTCAGCCTTTGGCACGCCTTGGGCGATCTTGGATTCGCGCAGATAGGTAATCAGCACCGGCCCGCAAATGCCGGCCGTCGACCAAGCGGTCAGCAGGCGGCCATGGATCGCGCCCACCATCTGCGTGCCGAACATGTCGGCCAGGTAGGCCGGAACCGTAGCGAAACCGCCGCCATACATGGAGAGGATGATGCAAAAACTGACGGCAAACAGGGGAAGATTACCGGCCTGCGCCAGCGTCGGAATCGACCCGTACAGGATCAGGCCGAGGATGAAGAATACACAGTAGGTACCTTTACGACCGATATAGTCCGACAGCGACGCCCACACAAAGCGCCCGCCGATGTTGAATAGCGAGATCAGGCCGAGGAAACCGGCGGCGATCGAGGCAATAGCCTTTTTCTGGTCGGCGTTCAAATCGTTGAATCCCGCAGTAATGCCGAGCAGGCGTCCACCAAATACCTCCTGCAGCAGCGGCGAAGCCATGGCCAACACGCCGATGCCGGCGGAGACGTTCAACATCAGCACCAACCAGATCAGCCAGAATTGCGGCGTCTTCATTGCGGTATTGAGGTGTACATGGCGGCTCGTGATCATCGCGTTGTCGTTGCTGTTGGCCGGCGGGGTCCAGCCGGCGGGTTTCCAGCCCAATGGCGGCACACGGTAGCCAAGCGCGCCGGCCATCATGAAGATGAAATAGATCAATGCCATGACCAGGAAGGTTTCCCAGACGCCAACCGAGGTTGGCGTCGCGAAATATTTCATCAGGCGATCAGCCAATGGCGCTCCGATCATTGCACCGCCGCCGAAACCCATGATCGCCATGCCGGTCGCCATGCCGCGCCGGTCGGGGAACCATTTTATCAGCGTGGAAACCGGCGAGATGTAACCCAGGCCGAGGCCGATCCCGCCGATTACGCCGGAACCAAGCCACATGATCCACACTTGGTGGATATAGACGCCCACTGCAGAAATCACCAGGCCGCCGCTCCAGCATACCGCAGCCACTACGCCAGCCTTGCGCGGGCCGGCGTGTTCGAGCCAGCCGCCCCAGATCGCAGCGGCGGAACCCAATACGACGAAGAAAAGGGTGAACATCCACACCAACGTCGAGATTTTCCAGTCGCAATTGGTGGCGAATATTTCGCCCATCAAACCCATGTCTTTCGGACAAGCCACCGAATTGGTGATGCCGATTGCTTTCGACAAAGGCAGCCAAAACACCGAAAAACCGTAAGCCATGCCGATGCACAGGTGGATCGCCAATGCTGCCGGCGGCACCAGCCAGCGATTGAATCCCGGGCCGGCGACAGTCCTGTCCTTGGCCAAAAAGTCCATATTGAACATTGATTCTCCCTCGTATGCGTGGATGCGGTTTCTGCACTTGGCGGCAGATAGTTCATAGTAATTATTATTTCCCGACATTAACACTCGGAAAGTGTTGAATATGCGACGGGTTACGATAAAAAGCAATCCGCAGTGCACAAGGGATGAGCGCTGAAGCGGAAAGAAGCGATTTAATTGGTGAAGTTAATTAGCAATAAGGCAATGAAAGATTTTACCCACCGCGGTTACCAGAGTAAATGTTGGCGTCATAGCCGATAAAAAACGGGCCAATACCTTCGGATATCGGCCCGCGCCCTGAATCGAATGATGTTTACGTATTTTGTATAGTAATCGTCGGAAATTTGCTCGACATATCCTTGGCTTTTTCCGCGACCTTGACCGCTATCTTGCGCGCGATGCTTTTATATATTTCGGCGATAGGCCCGTTCGGCTCGGCGACCACGGTCGGCTTGCCGGAATCGGCTTGTTCGCGGATCGACATGGTCAACGGTAGCGCTCCGAGGAAATCGACGTCATATTCGGCGCACATTTTTTCACCGCCGCCGACACCGAAAATCGATTCGGCATGGCCGCAATTCGAACAAATATGCGTGCTCATGTTTTCCACGATGCCAAGAATCGGGATGCCGACTTTCTCGAACATTTTCAAGCCCTTGCGGGCATCGAGCAAGGCAATGTCTTGCGGCGTGGTGACGATCACGGCGCCGGTCACCGGCACTTTCTGCGACAAGGTCAATTGCACGTCACCGGTACCGGGCGGCATGTCGACAATCAGGTAATCCAGGTCGCGCCAGTTAGTTTGCTCCAACAATTGCTGCAAGGCTTGCGTCACAATCGGGCCGCGCCACACCATCGGTTCAGCGGGGTCCACCATGAAGCCGATACTGGACACCTGCAAACCGTGATTTTCGAGTGGTTCCATGGTCTTGCCGTCCAGGGTCTCGGGCCGCCCCGAAATTCCCATCATCATCGGTTGCGACGGGCCGTAGATATCGGCATCAAGAATACCGACTTGCGCGCCTTCCGCAGCCAATGCCAAGGCCAGGTTGACTGCCGTAGTTGACTTTCCAACCCCGCCCTTGCCGGACGCCACCGCGATGATGTTTTTCACATTTGACATCAATTTGACGCCGCGCTGCACCGAATGCGACACGATTTTTGTGTACACATTGACATGGATACCGGCCACTTCAGGCAACGCCTTGATTGCCTGCTCCACCGCCAGGCGAATCGTTTCAATCTGACTTTTTGCCGGATAACCGAGTTCGACATCCAAGCTCACCTTGCCTGCCTCGACCTGAATATTTTTCGCCGACTTACTGGAAATCAAGTCTTTTCCGGTATTTGGATCGATAACCAGGGCCAAGGCCTCTTTTACTGCTTCAATCGTGACGCTCATTACTGCTCCTGAAAATTATTGGACTGCATTCCTGCCGGGACAATCACCTGTCAAGCACCGGTCAATCAGCAACATCGGGCAATTGTCCAGAATCAGGCGACAGTCTAAACCAATCCGGCCGGATCGGCCGCTTACCTGTTATTACCCGCTATTTCACCGTCCGGCGCGGTAAAACACCCGGTCACTGCTAAAATCATGCTTTATCCATGTTTCATTACCAATAAGCACGACCCTATGAGCACTTCAACGCCACGCCAGCTTTTCGTCACTACCGCGCTTCCGTACGCCAATGCCGGATTTCATATCGGCCACATCATGGAATACATCCAGGCCGACATCTGGGTCCGGTTTCAGCGCATGCAAGGCAATGAAGTCCATTTTGTCTGCGCCGACGATGCCCACGGCGCTCCGATCATGATCGCCGCCGACAAGGCCGGCATGACGCCGCAGGAATTCGTGGCCGGTATCGCGGCAGGCCGCAAATATCCGCTCGATGGCTTTCATATCGGCTTTGACAACTGGCATTCGACCGACGGCCCGGAAAACCATGCCTTGTCGAAGGAAATCTATCGTCGCCTACGCGACGATGCCAAACTGATCACGACCAAGACCATCGAACAATTCTTCGATCCGGTCAAGAACATGTTCCTGGCCGATCGCTATATCAAGGGTGAATGCCCGAAATGCGGCGCCAAGGATCAATATGGCGACTCTTGCGAAGTGTGCGGCGCAGTCTATGCGCCGACCGAGCTGAAGAACCCCTACTCGGCATTATCTGGCGCGACGCCGGTGATGAAGTCGTCGGAACACTATTTCTTCAAGCTGTCGGACCCCAAATGCCGGGACTTCCTGCGGCAGTGGGCACTGACGGACAACCGCCTGCAACCGGAAGTAGCCAACAAAGCCAAGGAATGGCTGGAAGGCGAAGATGGCCTGGGTGATTGGGACATCAGCCGTGACGCGCCCTACTTCGGCATCGAAATCCCGGATGCGCCGGGCAAGTATTTCTACGTTTGGCTGGACGCGCCGATCGGTTATCTGGCTTCGCTCAAGAATTACTTTGACAAGACCGGCCGCGACTTCGACGCCTTCATGGCCAACCCCAATACCGAGCAATACCATTTCATCGGCAAGGACATCACCTATTTCCACACGCTGTTCTGGCCGGCCATGCTGCATTTTGCAGGGTTGAAGGTACCGAACAACGTCTACGTGCACGGCTTCATCACGGTCAGCGGCGAAAAAATGTCGAAGTCGCGCGGCACCGGCATTTCGCCGCTGCGCTATCTCGACATCGGCATGAACCCGGAATGGCTGCGTTATTACATTGCCGCCAAGCTCAGTGCCAAGGTCGAAGATGTCGACTTCAATCCTGACGATTTCATTGCACGGGTCAATAGCGACTTGATCGGCAAATACATCAATATCGCCAGTCGCTCCGCCGGTTTCATTGCCAAGCGTTTCGACGGCAAAGTGGTGTCCGACTGGGCCACCGACACCGATCCTTTCCTGGCAAATTTGCGCAACGTCGCGCCTGAAATCCAGTCGCAGTACGACCAGCGCGAATTCGGCAAGGCCTTGCGTGCGATCATGGAGCAGGCCGATCGCGTCAATGCCTACGTCGATGCCAACAAACCGTGGGAATTGGCGAAAGACCCTGCCAAGGATGCCGCACTGCAGGAAGTCTGCAGTCGCCTGTTGGAAGCGTTCCGCATCTTGACGATTTACCTGAAGCCCGTATTGCCAGCCCTGGCAGTACAAGTGGAAGCGCTGCTGAACCTGCAACCAATGCAGTGGTCAGACATCGGCACGCCTTTGCCGCACGGCCACCGCATCAACGCCTACACCCACTTGATGACACGCGTCGATGCCAAGATGCTGGACGATCTGTTTGAAGCACCGGCACCGGCAGAGATTGCCGCCGCAACAATTGCACCTGCGGCGGCAGCCGACAGTGCAGAGATCGAAGAACTGGCGCCGGAAATCAAGATCGATGATTTCGCCAAGATCGACTTGCGCATCGCCAAGATCGTCAATTGTGAACTCGTCGAAGGCTCGGATAAGCTGCTGCGCCTGACGTTGGATGTCGGCGAAGGTCGTTTGCGCAATGTGTTTTCGGGAATCAAATCGTCTTACCAACCGGAAGAATTGGTCGGCAAACTCACTGTGATGGTGGCGAACCTGGCGCCGCGCAAGATGAAGTTCGGCATCTCCGAAGGCATGGTGCTGGCCGCTTCGGCAGCCGACGAGAAATCCAATCCGGGTATCTACGTATTGAATCCGTGGCCGGGTGCATTGCCAGGCATGCGGGTGCGCTAGTCGCCTGAACCCTGATCATTACCCATAAGCGGGCTTTTCTCCCCTCGCTCGCTTGCGGGAGAGGGGCGAAACCCGTGGCTGCCACTCGCCGGATATCATCTCAACCAATGCTGGCAGTTTCCATCATCACATCGTTTTCATATTTTTCGAACGCACCCTCGATAATTTTACATAGCTCGGCTTGATCCCAAGGCTTGTTCAAGAACTTGTACACTGCGCCAAGGTTGATGGCATCGGTGACGACGCCGACGTCGGCATAACCGCTCAAGACGATTCGCACCGTTTGCGGGTACATTTTCCTGATCCGGCTGAACAGTTCAATGCCGGTCATTTTGGGCATGCGTTGATCGCAGACGATGACACCAACTTCGTTGGTAGCCAGAAAATCAAACGCAGCAAAAGCGCTTTGCGCCTTGAGGATATGGTAGCCCTGGGCATGCACGGTACGTGCGATTGCAGTCATGACATTCGGTTCGTCATCCACCAACAATAGCGTGCGCGTGGTCCGCTGGCGTCCTAGGGTCTCCATCGATAAACTTCGATGCTCGCGCAACAACGCGGTGCACTGCTCGCCGGATATCGCTTCGCTAAAGTAATTCCCCTGGATCTCGTCGCATCCGCGATCTGCCAGCAAAGCTAATTGACTGCCGCTCTCGACGCCTTCAGCAGTGACTCTGAGGCGCAGGCTATGCGCCATCGAAATCACGGCATCGGAAATGGCGAGGTCTTCCGGGTTGCGCTCGATATCGCACACAAAGCTTTGATGCAGTTTGATATTATCCAGCGGGAATTGTTTCAGGAAACTCAGGTTGGTATAACCAGTGCCGAAATCGTCGACTACCAATCGCACGCCCAGGCTGCGCAATTCACGCAATACGCGGATAGTCGATTGCGGGTCCTGCATGGACAGCGTTTCCGAGATTTCCAGCTCCAGGCATTCCGGACTAATTCCGGTTTCCTGCAAAACACTCCTGACGACAGCGGTGAAATCTTTTTGCAGGAATTGCAAACTGGAGATATTGATTGCGATTGGCAGCGCGACCACGCTTTCCTGTTGCCAGATTTTCTGCTGCTGGCATGCGGTGCGCATTACCCAGGTTCCGATTTGATGCATCAAGCCGATTTCTTCCGCCAAGGGAATGAAGCTCATCGGAGGCACCACGCCAAGTTCGGGATGGTTCCAGCGTATCAGCGCCTCCAGCCCTATCACTTTGCCGGAACGCAAATCGACCTTCGGTTGATAATGCAACATGAACTCATTGCGCTCCATAGCGCCGCGCAAGCTGCGTTCCAGTGCCACTCTTTCATTGATGCGAATCGTAAGCTCGTTGGTAAAAAACTGGAAGTTATTGCGCCCCAACTCCTTGGCCCGATACATGGCTGCATCGGCATTTTTCAACAGGCTCTCGACATCCCGTCCATCCTGCGGATAGAAGGAAAATCCGATGCTGCACGTGGTTCTGATTTCACCGTCGTTGACGATGATCGGTTCCGCGATGCTTTGCAGAATCCGCTGCATGGCGTGCAAAGTAATGTCTTCATTTGCCTGGTCATACAGCACCACCACAAACTCGTCGCCACCCAGGCGCGCCACGGTATCCGACTCGCGCACGCAACTCAGTAAGCGGCGCGCAACTTCGACCAACAATTGATCGCCGGCCTCGTGCCCAAGGCTGTCGTTGATGAATTTGAATTTATCCAGGTCGATATAGGCAACCGCCACCTGGCGCTCATACCGTTCCGCGTAACTGACCGCCTGTTGCAGGCGATCGATCAATAGATTGCGATTCGGCAGGCCGGTCAACGCGTCATGCCCGGCGCGAAAACCGAGCAGGTCCCGTTCGTGTTTTTGCTTCAGGTGAAAATGAATACGCGCATTGATTTCATCCAGCGCATACGGTTTGGTCACGTAATCGACGCAGCCCAGCTCAAACGCGGTGACCTTGCTCAGGGTGCTGTCCACCGCGGAAACAAAGATGACTGGAATCTCGGCGTATTGGGATATCGTCTTCAGGCTGCGGCAAATCTCGAAGCCATCAGATTCCGCATTGCTGACGTCAATCAGGATCAAATCGGGTACAGCGAGATTAATTGACTTCAGTGCCAGCGCGGCACTCGTGACGACCCGTACTGCGTAACCACAATCGCCAAGATGATCGGACAAAGAGTGGGCATTCGAAGACGTATCGTCAACGATCAGGATTTCATCAATCTCGACGTCAGCATGCACCAACATCTGATCACCTCGCGTGCAAAACAATACCGATGGCAAATAGCAGCGCGATCCAGCACCTGCGGCCACTCACCGTCTTGCCATCAGTCAATAGCTTGCTCCATGATAATACTGCGATTGCGCTGCGCGCACCATAGAAAACAATTAAAGGTAGCAGAAATCTATTACTGAAAGTAAAGATACAACAAGAAAACCGGATCCTGGCCTGATTTGCGAGAAGTTTGTGCAAATAAGGCAAGTCTAGCAACTCGAGGCAGTAAAACGGCTTAAGCGAGCAAGACAATCGAGCCAGACAAGGTAAAATAACACGTGAATTCACCTTGTTACCAAAAAGACCATGAAACTCCCGCCAAAATTTCAATTATACGAATCCGAAGCCAGTCAATTCATCAATCAGTTGAAGAAGCAGAATCCACAACTGGAACAATCGCAACGTGCCGGCCGTGCGCTGCTGTGGGATAAAGAACCGATCGACCTCGATCAAAAACACCGTGCCGACGAATCGCGCGTCAATCAACAGGCTTACGTCTACCAAAATAAGTGACTCACTGCTAATGAGCAACTCGCAGGAAGCGCTGCTGGCTCAACTGCCATCCAGCGCCCCCGACTTGGTCCTGCCGGGGCAACCTGACTCGACACCGAATGTGATCGACGGCGTGGCGTTTGCACGCCTTTACGGCGAGCCGCTGTTTCGCCTGCCCAACGACCTCTACATCCCGCCCGACGCGCTGGAAGTTTTCCTGGAAGCGTTTGAAGGCCCGTTGGATTTGCTGCTATATTTAATCCGCAAGCAGAACTTCAATATCCTCGATATCCCGATGGCCCAGGTGACCTTGCAATACCTGGAGTACGTCGATCAAGTCCGCGTCAACAACCTGGAGCTGGCCGGCGAGTATTTGCTGATGGCGGCGATGCTGATTGAAATCAAGTCGCGCATGCTGCTGCCGGCCCGGAAAGCTGAAGCCGGCGAGGAAGCGCAAGACCCGCGCGCGGAACTGGTGCGGCGTCTACTTGAATACGAACAAATCAAACTTGCAGCACAACAGCTCGATACCCTGCCCCAGCTTGGTCGCGATTATGTGCGCGCCCAAATTTTCATCGAGCAAAGCATGGTGCCGCGTTGGCCTGAAGTCAATGTCGTCGATTTGCAGGACGCCTGGGCAGATGTCTTGAAACGGGCAAAATTGACCGCCCATCATATGATCAGCCGCGAAGAATTATCCGTGCGGGAACACATGACCGGCATATTGCGCCGCTTGCAATCGACGAAATTTGTCGAATTCGCCGATCTTTTCGACCCCGCGCGCGGCGTGCCCGTGTTGGTGGTCAATTTCATCGCCCTGCTTGAACTGGCCAAGGAAACACTGATTGAAATTACGCAAGCGGAAGCATTCGCGCCGATTTATGTGCGTCTGGCCTATGCCCCCAGCTAACCTGGCGCATGGAATCATATCGCTTCGCATTACACCCTGATAGCCGGAATCGTTTTAATCGGCGCGTCAAAATAAAAAATCCAGCATTGCACACGAAGGGCGTTTCATGAAAATCATTTCCTCGATCGACGAATTACGCGACCAGATGCGCGGCCAATTGCGCACGGCGTTTGTGCCGACCATGGGCAATCTGCACGAAGGCCATTTGTCGCTGATGCGATTGGCGCGCAAGCATGGCGACCCGGTGGTGGCATCGATCTTCGTCAACCGCCTGCAGTTCGGCCCGAATGAGGACTTCGACAAATATCCGCGCACTTTCCAGGCCGACGTCGAGAAGCTTGAAAAGGAAGGCGTGTACGTGCTGTTTGCGCCGACTGAAAAAGATCTCTACCCGGAACCGCAGGAATTCCGCGTGCGCCCGCCCGACGATCTGGGCAATACGCTGGAAGGCGAATTCCGCCCGGGATTTTTTACCGGTGTCACCACGGTCGTCTTGAAACTGTTTTCCTGCGTTCAACCGCGGGTTGCGGTATTCGGCAAGAAAGATTATCAGCAATTGATGATCGTGCGGAATATGTCCAAGCAATTCGCGCTGCCGACCGAAATCATCGCCGCCGAAACCTATCGCGCCGATGATGGTTTGGCGCTGTCGTCACGCAACGGTTATCTGTCGGCAGACGAGAGAAAAGAAGCGCCGGTGCTCTATCAGACCTTGAACGAGGTTGCCAACGAAGTCCGCTCCGGGCATTTGGATATCTCCGAACTGGAAAAGAACGCCATGGCCAAGATGGCTGGGCGCGGCTGGAAGCCGGACTATATCTCGATCCGCCGCAGGGCCGATCTGCAACCGCCATCAGCCGGCGACATCGCACAGAAAGAAGCATTGGTGGTGCTGGCGGCTGTGAAACTTGGCGTTACCCGCTTAATCGATAACCTCGAAATTTGATGCCGATGGCACAGGCTGATAGGTCGGCAACGCCACGCCAGTGGCTAGCGCAATTTGCCGGCTTGCTGCTGTTGTGCGCACTGCATGCAATGGTATTGGCGAGTCCGGTCACGGTCGAAGACGATGCACACCACGCAGTAGTCCTGGCCGCGCCGGCACAGCGCATTATCAGCCTGGCACCGCATGCCACCGAACTGCTATTTGCAGCCGGCGCCGGTAATAAAGTGGTCGGGGTCAGCGAGTACAGTGATTATCCAGCGGAAGCCAAACGGATTGCGTCTGTGGGCAGCAGCGCAACCTTGGATCTGGAGCGCATTATTGCATTGAAACCAGACCTGGTCGTGACTTGGGGTAGCGGAAGTCCGGCGGCGCAAGTCGCAAAATTGCGTGGACTTGGCATCAAGGTATTCGAAAGCGAACCGCGTGACTTCGCCGATATTGCCTCCTCGCTCGAGCGTTTGGCGACGCTGGCTGGCACGCTGCCCGCGGGGCAGGCCGCAGCCGATGCCTTCCGCGTTCGCTTGCAATCATTGCAATCGACCTATATGCACCGTGCGCAGGTCAGCGTGTTCTACCAAATCTGGCGCTCCCCGCTGATGACCTTGAACGACGATCATTTGAGCTCGAAAGCCATCCGCCTGTGCGGCGGCGAAAATGTTTTCGGCAAGCTGCCGCAATTGGCCCCCACTGTCAACACGGAAGCAGTCTTGCAAGCCAATCCGGAAGCGATCATTGCCGGCAGCGGCGAAAACGATGACGCACTGGCATCCTGGCGTAAATTTCCCCAGCTTCTTGCCGTCAAACACGGTAATCTATTCATTTTGAATGCGGATACCCTGACACGCGGCGGGCCGAGAATTCTGGACGGCACTGAAGCGCTTTGCAAACAGCTTGAGTCGGCACGCCTTCGTAGATAGGACGAATAAAAAATGACGCTGCTTTTTATTATTCTGGTAATCATTGGACTACCTCTTTGGCTTTGGCTGGCTTCGCGCATATCGCAAGTCAGCAACACCGGCGCCCTGCTCAGCCTGTTCCTGGTGATTCCGGTATTTTACTGGACCTATAAATTGTGGCATAACCGCCGTGCCAATTTGCGCACTCCGGCAATCGCCAATTTGATCGTCAACATGATTGCGCTGCCGTGCCTGATTTTTTACAGCAACCACTATGCAATCAGCCAGATTCGCGAAGCGTCCGTCGCAAAGGACGACCCCAAGATGACGCACTGGTGCCAGGAACAAAACGACGCGGTGTACGATCCCGTGCTGCAGGTTTGCGTCGAGCCCTCCAAGGCCGACGTATTGGCGCAGGAAAAGCGCGATAACGTGATGGGGCAACTGGAGAATCAACTGAACCAGCACGCGGTTGCCGGCGAACTGAATCGCGACATCACACCTGAAATCACCACATTGAAGAAGTCGCCGGATGTCGCCGATGCGGCAAGTTATCAGTTCTTGCCTGCTTCGGCATCGCAACACCCGCTGCTGATGGTGCTTTGCATTTCGGAATCGGCCTGTACCCATATGGCCAATAAGCAGAAAAAAGAAGGAAGTACCAATATCGCGGTCGGCAAAGGCCGTTTGCTGTTATTGATCGCGCCCGACTCGGTTGACGACGCGCAGTTGAAGAAGATCAAGGCAGCGATGTCGAAATTCGCACCTAGTTAATTACTTTATTTCTCCACCCAGGCAATCAATTCCTGCCACTGTTCAATATCCTTCTCGACCCGTGACGGCGCTACATCCCATAGCGTGGTGCCATGCGCCGCGAGTTGCACGTAGTTTTGCGTGTCGCGCAGAAATCCAAGCACCGGCAAGCCGAGGCCGTTGACATAGTGCGTCAATTGCTCGGCAGCGCGAGTCCGGCTATTGACGCGCATACCCAATACGCCGATTTGATATTGGCCCTTTTGCTCTTTCAACTTCTGCAAAAATTCCTGGGTTGCCAGGATATCGAACATGGAGGCTTGCAAGGGCACGATCACCTTGTCGGCAATCTTCAGGACTTTTTCAAGGCGGCCGCCATGCAAGCCGGCAGGCGTATCCAGCACCATGTGCGTGGTTCCCTTGGGTGGCTTAGCGATATGACCGTCGACGATCTCCCATGCAGAAATCGGCGGCAAGGTTGGCGAGCGCAACCCAAGCCACGAACGCGACGACTGTTGCACGTCGACATCGCCCAACATGACGTTATGCCCCTGAAAAGTGAAATAGCCGGCGAGATTCGTCGCCAAAGTACTCTTGCCGACTCCACCTTTAGGATTGGCAACAACGATCACTGGCATGATTTATTCCTTATTAACTAGATTGTTAACATCAAGGACAATTGGCGACATATTGCTGGCACAAGAATATCATGTCAAATTGAAATGTCATACTCGCTAGAAACAACAAGCCGATAAGATGCAGGTATTTTGCGATTTTGGCTGGAAGATTGCTTTATTTGCACTATTTCTTCAAAAAATTGCCCGATCCTCGCAATGCAGCACATCAACGGCGCCTTGGAGCACGGGAATCAGGGAAATTGCCTGCTTTTATGACAGAATACGCACCCCGCTGTCTTAAAATACCCGGATGCAGAACTCTTCAATCAATATCGCCATACCGCCCGACGACGAGCAGCACGATACCCTGCAAGCATACTTCAAACCCGAAATAGCTCCCGACGACATCGAAGCAGTATTCCGGTTGAAACGCTCGCAACCGATGATCCAGGCTTTCACGGCCCTGTTTCACGGCGGCTTCGACGGGGTATTGGTGCGCCTGATGGTGTTGCGCGAACTGGCTTCCGACGCTGAATCGCCGGCCTTTTCGCGCGCCGATATCAATATCAAGCTGGCTTACATGGAACCGGAGCGGCTGGAAACCGTCTTGGCGCGGCTGCGTTCGCATCAATTGCTGGCCTGGGACCAGGCCCAGGGCGTTTATCGCGTGACGGCGATGGCGCGCAATGTGTTGTCGGCATTGGATAGTTTGTTGCTGTTGAATCAAAACGATGATGAAGTCGAGATGGGCTTCCTGTTGTCTCAAGTTGCCGGTGCGCAAGCAATCGGCGGCGTCACGGCCGAGCAATTGCAGCACTTGTTGGGACGGCTGGTTGAATTAACTGAAGAATTCCGCGATGCCATCGCTTCCGGCTCGGAATTCCGCCTGCGTACGGCGCAAGCGAAATGGAATGTTGCCTGTGATTGGGTGGAAAAAGGCTCGGAAATCATCCATGCAATCACGACCGATGCCTTGGCCGATAGCGCAACCCACCGCGCCGCGCAAGCGATCGGGCGGGCACAGAGCGCATTATTGAATATGCAAGGCATGTTTTCCCGTGCCTTGAACCAGATCGAGCGTCAGCGCGTGCATCTGGGGCAATCGGGCCTGTCGACCACCGATATCAAGACTTGGTTGCTGCAGCAGGAAGACTTGAGTGGGCTGGCTGCCGGGGCCTTGTCGCAACCGGTGTCGCCGCTGTTTATCACGCCGGCTGAAATGATCGACGTGGCAGAGGCGGAGCTGCTATCGGCACGGGCTGAAGTGATTGCCAACTCATTGCCGACCGGCCAGGATGCGCCGGTGACGCTGGAAGAAGAAACGCCGATGATGCTGGAACTGGACGATTGGCTGGATCGCTTATCCACGTTCACCGCCACGCCCGGCAAGCCGGCGCCGGTGCAAAACACTTTGTTGCCTGCCAGTTTTGCGGTTGCATCCTATCGTGCATCGCTATTGCCATTATTGGGCGATGTGAGCGAATCGAGCTTGCAGGGCGCGACCGCGAAGCTGGCGCGCTTGCCGATCCTGTTTCGTTCCAGCGATCAGATGATACGGCTGTCGGACCCGCACGTAGCGGCGATCTCGAAAGCGTCGCTCTCGCACCAGTCAGGCTCAGAAATAGAATCAGAAGCAGAATCAGAAGCAAAAACCGAATCAGAAACTGAAGCAAGCCAAGCCCATGAATGACGACTCCCAAATATTGATTGCGCGCCTGTTGACGCATCAGACGCTGAAGCGCGATGACCGCCTGGTGCGGCGCGCCTTGTCGGACGAATTATTTCGCGCCGATGTCGACACCCGGCTGGCGGCAGTCGGCTTGAAGTTTCTCGATAACGTGTATGCCGACCATGTGACGCTGGCCCTGGCGCGTGAAGTCGAACCGAAAATCTTCGGCGCCCGCGAAGTCTGGCAAAACAATAATTTCGGCCTGGCGCGTGATGGCGTTGCGTTGCTGGTGGTGCTGTGGGCGCAAATCATCCTGCCCAAACGCGAAAGGCAGGAAGCGCACCAGCCGGCTGACCAAGACCAGAACGACATGTTCGGCAAAGAAAAACCAATGCCGCGCGCCGAGGATACCTCGATCGGTATTTCCTACCGTGCGCTGCTGGCCGATTTCGGCGACAAACTCGGCAAGAAAACCCGGATGGACATGAATCTCGGACAATTGTCCAAGCTGGGCTTCATCGAGCGCAAAGGTGATTACATCCTTGAAGGCCCGCTGCTGGACTTGATGATGGATACCGATGTATTGAAAGAACGCATCATCAACGGCGCGTTGGCCGATGTATTTCAACGCCCACCGGTGTCAGTGCCAGCGGTGCCCGGCGTTTCGCCCCTTCCCACGACGGAATAAGACAGCCCATGTTTCATATCAAATCATTAGAACTGGTTCATTGGGATTACTGGCAACGGGTCAAGAATATCCCGCTGGACGCCAAGATCATTACCATCGCTGGGCAAAACGGTTCCGGCAAGACCACCCTGCTCGACGCACTGCGCACACTGTTCGGCCTCGATTGCTCGATGGGCCGCACCTACAAGCATTACGCGCGACACTCCGGACAGCAATCGGCATGGCTAAGGGCGGTGGTCGACAACAAACCGGTGGGCCGCCAGTTATCGAATCGTCCTTTCCGCTCTTCGGGTTTTTTCAGCGATGATGAAGTGACGCTGTTTTGCCAGATACAAAAAAACGGCGGCGACTGGAAGCGGCAATACCTGATGCGCGGCGGTATCGTCGAAATCGAAGAAGTACAAGACGCCAGCGATTGGCTAGGTGTGGAAACCTATCGCAAGCGCCTCGCCAATGCCGGTCTGTCTCCGGCAATGGCGAAGGTGCTGGCGCTGGAGCAAGGCGAAACCGACAAGCTGTGTGAATACGCCCCCCGCCAATTGTTGGACTTGGTGTTCCAGGTGTTCGGCGACAAGGAAGTGCTGGATGCGTACGACGAAGCCAAGCGCCATCAACGCGATACCGAAACTGAATTGCAACGCTTCGAAGCCGAACTGGAATCGTCGAAGACCAACCTGGAAGGCTTGCGCCTGCGCGTGGCCAATTATCACCAATGGGAAGGCTTGAACAAGGAGCGCAAGGACCTGCAGGAAGAGATCCTGCCGACGCTGGAATATCACGAAACCCGCGAGCAAGCTGCACGTGCCGGCAAGGCGCTGCGTGATACCAGGAAGTCGCTGCGCATGCATGACAGTCAATTGTCCGACAAGCGAGCGGACTTGGCTTTGCGCGCCAATACCCTGAGCGCCGCACAGCAGAACGAGGCGTCGCTGGAAACCGAAAAGTCGACGCTGGAAAGCAAGCTACAAGAAATCAATAGCAAACTTAAGCCGCAAGAGAGCTTGCTGGAACAAAAGCTGCGCCTGCAAAAATTGGCGGCCGACGCCGGCGCGGACATCAGCGAAGTCACCACCGCTTTGCAGGAAAACGAAGCGGCGCTATCGCGCCTGCGGCAAACCCGCGACGGCATTTCCAGCCGGTTGGCGACCGACAAGGAAACCATCTCCGCGTTGCAAGGCAAGGCGGCGATGCCGGAACCGGAAAACGTGCGCGCCATGCGTCGTGCAATGAGCGAAGCAGGGATCGGCCATGTGATGCTGCCCGATATCGTCGAAGTCAGCGATGCACGCTGGCA
>Ga0302315_10001113_pt1 | contig 28319 bp, 27 predicted proteins | sample III_Palsa_N3_1_FD_200532 | JGI IMG/M metagenome (GOLD analysis project Ga0302315, IMG submission 200532) | Peat permafrost microbial communities from Stordalen Mire near Abisko, Sweden - III_Palsa_N3_1 | ecosystem: Environmental > Terrestrial > Soil > Palsa > Peat permafrost | place: Sweden...
TTATCCAAACCCTTATAGAAAAAAACTTTACACACGTTAAATAATTATTTTATTTAATTGTTAAATTATTGAGAAACTGTTGTTAACTTTGTGTTGCCCTTAATAGGGCATGTTTTTCATAGGTAGATGTAGGGTCGAGTATTTATATTCGACCCTTTTTTATTTCCCTAAATTAATGGAGGCAATGTTGTTGATGAGATTATGATGAAACGAAAGATAGTTGTTGCCATAACAGGGGCCAGCGGCGCTATATATGCTAAGTTATTATTGGAGAAGTTACAACAGCTAAGCGGGCAAATAACCGAAGTTGCCGTTGTAATGTCGGCCAATGCCAAACAGGTATGGCAACTTGAACTTGATAACGGGGATTACAACAAGTACTCCTTTAAATTCTACGAAAAGCACGATTTTATGGCACCATTTGCCTCAGGCTCGGCCCGGTTTGATACGATGGTTGTTGTGCCCTGCTCTATGGGGACACTTGGCAGGATAGCAAGCGGCGTATCTGATGACCTGATTAGCCGTGCCGCTGATGTAATACTAAAGGAACGCCGTAAACTTATACTGGTAGCCAGGGACACGCCATTAAACCTCATCCACATCCGCAATATGCAAACCGTTACCGAGGCAGGAGGGATCATCTGCCCGGCAGTGCCATCATTTTACAGCAAACCAAAAACTGTTGAAGAAGTGGCGATGACCGTTGTGAACAGGGTAATAGATTTAATTGGGTTGGAAAACGAAAGCTATCGTTGGAGTGAAGATAATTAGTATTTCTAAATCTTAAATTTTATGCCCCCGGTTTCGGGGAGGTCTTTTTTGCTCACGAGTACAACTTTAAAGTCCTCGCCAACAAAACAAATTATATAGGCTGGAGTCCGGTCATAGCCAAAGCTGCTGTTATAGGCGATCAGGAAACCCTTTTTTACTTTTTTATATTTAAAGTAATGTGTGGTTTTTACAGGTTCATCCTCGTGCATATCATACAACCGCAACCATAAATAAGCCTTGAATTTATTGTCTATTTTACTCAAAAATATCTTCATGGTGCTGGTATCAGCAACCGTTAATATTTTATTGTTTTTTGTTTGTGCCGATATATACCAGGGGAAAAAACTGGGGCACCAGCATGCTGTAAAACATACTAAAGGCTCGCACTTTGATAATACTACGGTATCTGAGATTTTTTCAGCAGGTGCCGGATAACGCGATAGGTTTTTATAATCGGTGCCCGGGCGATTGTCTCCCCGGCGCCTGTACGCCGATGCCCATGTGTTAATTTCCAGTTTTTTATAGATTTTCGAAAGCTTTAAGTTTTCTAATAAAGATGTATCCGGATAAGTTGTAAAACCTGTGGTATCATTTAGATATTTTTTAATAATACTGGGGTCATTTGCATATGTTGCAACAATAAAAATATCGTGCTTGGGTTGCTGCGCCATTACCGGAATTGCAGCAGCGAGCAATAGGAACAATACTAAAAAAAATCTTTTATTCATCACCTCTCTCATAAGTCCACACTAATTTATGTACTAAACAAGATGATAGGTGATGTTTAACAGTTAAGTTACATACCCATTAATAAATTAACCATGTTGAGCGATATGTTTCACTCAGGAAACGAAACGGAGCGACTTAGCATTATTTTGTATAGCCAGCGCTATTTTTTCAACCAGGTCTTTTTCCAAAAAAGGCTTTAATACCACGTCGTTAATACCGGCTTTTAAATAAATATCCCTGTCCTCCTTTATTACATTAGCGGTTAAAGCTAATATGGGGGTGTTGGCTTTAAAAACATCAGCATAGTTTCGTACTATATGCGTTACTTCCAGGCCATTTAATTCGGGCATTTGTATATCGGTAAGTACCAGGTCGTACCTGTTTTTTTCGTACAGCAGCACTGCCTCCTGCCCATCGTGAGCTATATCATATCTTATTTTCCATTTTTTTAATATGGTAGTGCCAAGCAGTATATTAAGCTGGTTATCCTCGGCAAATAAAACATACTTATCATTAACCAGTTCGGCCATTACTTCATCACTTAGAGCTTGGATAACAATACGCTCATCAATTTCGGCTTTTTTAAGCGGCAGCTCAAAACTAAATGCCGATCCCCGCCCAACAGTACTGCTCACACTTATGCGGCCACCCTGTAGCTCAATTATCTTTTTGCATATGGCCAGCCCTAAGCCAGTGCCTTTGTGCTGTGTAGCTTTTTGTGCATTGGCTATTTGCGAAAATTCTTCGAAAATATATGGCAGATCATTTTTATCTATGCCTAAACCGGTGTCTTTAACTGTAACTTTTAGCAAAATATTATCCCCGGTTTTGTTTTCAATACGTGCGCTTAGGGTTATTTTCCCCCTTACGGTAAACTTAATGGCATTGCCAAGCAAATTCATCAGCACTTGCTTTAGCCTCATTTTATCACCTTCGCAGCACAAAAACTCATCAATTATAATATCGTTTTCCAATATAATGTGCTTCTTTATCGCGTGGATGTTCATGCTGGTAAGTGCATCTTCCACTGCATGATGGAGCATAAAAGGCGAACTTTCGAAATTCATTTTGCCAGTTTCATATTTCGAAAAATCCAATATTTCGTTCACCAGCCCCAGCAGCATTTCTGATGAGTTTCGTATAGCATCCACCTGCTCTTTTTGTAGAGGCGACAGTTTTTGTTGACTTAATTGCTCCGAGAAACCAATTACCGAGTTTAAAGGCGTACGTATTTCGTGGCTCATGCTGGCTAAAAAACTACTTTTCGAGTCGGCATATTGTTCTGCCTTGTCGCTGTAAAAAATAATTTCCTTTTCGTTCCTGTAGATCTTCCAGATGTTATAAAATACAAGTATCAATAGCGATAACAGGAAAATAAAGTTCATGACTGATACCTGCCTGAATTCAAAATATACATTGGCCAGGCTTCCTTTTAATTCTAATTTGCTATCGTTAATATACATTAATTCAACCTCCTTGTACAGCCTTAAGCTGGCTATCATTTCTTCAATAAGGTTATTGTTGATAATCAGTATCTGCCTTTCGTTTGATCGTAGCTTGTTATTAACGGCATTAAGCTTTTTATAATAACTTTTATAATTGTGCCCGCCAATAGCCCCATCGTTTTTGGTTGTTAATGTTGATGTGGTTACACTATCTTTTACAACCAGTGGCTTTGATTGTGTATTGTTTTTTTGAGATGAGAAAGCGGAGAGTATCCTTCCAAAAAGTTTCTTTTTGGGTTTAGTGTCCTGACTTTTAATCGTATCTATCGTAACTTTATGTTCAACCTTTACCACCGGTGTTGGTGTTAGCTGATCGATCTGGTTCAATGATCTGTTGATTTTTGCAGAGTACCTGATAAGGCTATCGGTAAGCAACCTTAGTTTAATATAGCTGTCGGTCTTTTCGGTTTTCTCCTTCATCAGTTCCTTGAATTTTTCAGGATTTGAGTCTGAAACATCTTTACTGGTGAATTTTATCTTGTCAATAACCCCTGAGATCTTAACTAAATCATTCGAAAATCTTTTGAGATAACTTTTATCGCCCGTAATGGTATACAGGCGGCTATTGTTATCAGCGCTATATAAATTAAGGATGCAACTATCAATCAGTGATGAGTTTTCCCTTTCGGAAATGAGCTTTTCGATACTCGAGTGCAGGTCTTTTGCTTTTTTATAATGCAGGTATAAATAAAGGGAACTAACAAACAGGGCGCTGAAGAGTAGCACTATAATCAAATATCGCAATATGGGTATTTTTCTTACGCCTCTGGCCATGTGATATTATTGGTTTTGATTAATTGTGAATGATACATTTAGTAAGGTTGTTTTTAATCCTAACATCATCATTCACAAAAGGTTCGTTATAAAAGTATTCCTATAAGTTGTATTTTAAATTGATTTAGCAACCAAATGTATAAAATGATGTTTATTGTCGCAGAATTTTTACCATGCGAAATACCTTACACTAAACTAATCGCTCACGGCTAATTAACTAATCTGTTAAATCCTTATCTTTGCAGCCGGAAATGAACAGGAAAGTTGCTTTTTATACATTAGGCTGTAAGCTGAATTATTCAGAAACATCATCCATTGGCCGTCTTTTTACGCAAGCTGGGTTTAATACGGTTGATTTTACCGATACGCCCGATGTTTTTGTAATAAACACCTGCTCCGTTACCGAAAACGCCGATAAAAAGTGCAAGAAAGTTGTAAAAGAAGCGCTGAAAATATCGCCCAATGCCTATGTGACCATAGTAGGCTGCTATGCACAATTAAAACCAAAGGAAATAGCCGAAATACCAGGCGTTGATATGGTTTTGGGCGCTGCCGAAAAGTTTCAGATAGTTGATTACATTATTGATCTTACAAAAAACCCGAAGGCATTGGTTTATAACCAGCCGGTAAGTGAAGCAAATGAATTTGTTCCGGCATATTCATTTGGCGACCGTACACGTACGTTTTTAAAGGTGCAGGATGGTTGTGATTACTCATGCTCGTTTTGCACCATCCCATTAGCGCGTGGGGCCAGCCGCAGCGATACCATTGAGAACGCCGTAAAACAAGCAACAGAGATAGCGGCCTCAGGGGTGAAAGAAATTGTGCTGACGGGTGTTAACCTTGGCGATTTTGGCATAAGAAATGGCAGCCGCGAGTATAAATTCTTCGACCTGGTTAAGGCGCTGGATAAAGTTGAGGGGATTGACCGGATACGCATATCATCGATAGAACCAAACCTGCTTACAGATGAGATCATTGAATTTGTAGCTATATCAAAGCGTTTTGTGCCCCATTTTCATATCCCGCTGCAATCGGGCAGCGATAAAATACTGAGCCTGATGCGCCGCAGGTATAAAAGGGAACTGTATGCCAATCGCGTAGCAAAAATAAAACAGCTTATGCCCAATTGCTGCATAGGGGTTGATGTGATCGTAGGCTTCCCCGGCGAAACCCGCGAAGATTTTATTGATACCTATAATTTTTTAAACGAACTGAACGTTTCATACCTGCATGTATTTACGTTTTCCGAAAGGGAAAATACACCGGCAGCGGAGATGAAAGGCACTGTGCCCGGTTCAACAGGTGCTGAGCGGAGTAAAATGCTGCACATATTATCTGATAAAAAACGCCGCGCTTTTTATGAAAGCCAGCTTAATAAAACAGATGAAGTATTGTTTGAGGGTGATATTAAAGATGGTTTTATGCATGGCTTTACCCGCAATTATGTAAAGGTAAAAACCAAGTATGACCCGGTACTGGTAAATGAGTTAAAAACGGTTTACTTAACCAATATTTCATACGATGGTGACGTTGAAATAACCGAATCTGAAGAAATATTAGTGCATTAAAAGCTATATTCGCTGCAAATTATAATATGTTCCCAACCATCACCTCGCTTTTAAAGTATCTTTTCAATATAAACCTTCTTCTGCCTATACAAACTTTTGGATTTTTTGTAGCCATTGCATTTATTGGGGCTTATTGGGCCTTTACCGAAGAGTTTAAGCGCAAGGAAAAGCTGGGCTATATTCATTCGTTTGAAAAAACTGTAACCGTTGGCAAACCTGCTTCGCCACTTGAACTGGCCGGTAACGGAATTTTTGGTTTTATAATAGGTTATAAAATATTGGATGCCATCCTGAACTATCACCAATTGATAGATAGCCCGCAGGATTTTATATTGTCATTACGAGGCAACTGGTTTGGCGGGATAATTGTTGCCGCCTTGTTAATTTACTGGTCGTACGCCGAAGCTAAAAAGCAGGAATTACCTCAACCCAAAAAACAAAAGATACAGGTTCATCCCTATGAACTGATGGGCAGCATTTTATTGTGGGCTGCTATATGCGGTTTTGCAGGCGCTAAAATTTTCAATGCCCTTGAAAACTGGCAAGAATTTTTAAATGACCCCATAGGTATGCTGGTAGGCTTTAGCGGCCTTACCTTTTACGGTGGATTAATTTGCGGTGGCGCTGCCGTATTATATATAGCCTGGAAACATGGCATAAAGCCTTTAACCATGCTTGATATTGGTGGGCCGGGCATGATGTTATCTTACGGATTAGGCCGCATAGGCTGCCAGATGAGCGGCGACGGCGACTGGGGCAAGCCAAACCTTGCACCCAAGCCACATTGGTTTAGCTGGGCGCCCGATTGGATGTGGTCATTTAACTTCCCGCATAATGTGAATGATCAGGGTGATTTGATTCCGGGCCTTTCAAAAATGGCGATGGTAAATGGGAGAATGGTTGAAACGTGTAAATTTTGCCATGTTTTACCGCAAGGAGTTTACCCTACATCGTTTTACGAGTGTGTGGTTTGTATATTACTGTTCTTGTTTTTATGGAGTATCCGCGACCGTATAAAAACTCCCGGTATTATGTTTGGCATATACCTTGTTTTAAATGGTACCGAACGCTTTTTAATAGAATTTATAAGGGTTAACACCCGCTACCAGATCGGCAGCTTATCATTTCCGCAAGCGCAATTGATCGCAATTTTACTTTTCATCTTTGGCGTAGTCTTAATTGTAACGGGATTGAATAACAGCAAAAAAGCTACCGTACAACATGGCTAAAAAATTACTGCATAAAATATCAAGGAACGAGATAGCAAGGTTTGTGTTTTCGGCAGGCTCAGGGTTTTTGGTTGATATGTCGGCCTTTTATGTATTTTATCATTTTTTGTTCATCAGCAAAACATACCAAATATTTAATGCTGCGGTAAGTAATTATGCTATTTCGTTTTCTATATCCTTTTTTATGGGGGTTACAGTAAATTTTTTGCTAACACGTTATGTAGTGTTCACAGAGTCAAAGCTGTCGCCTTATAAACAATTTATCCGTTTTATTTCGGTAGCCACTATTGGTTATTTTGCCAACCTTATAGTAATTGAGCTCCTGGTAAAAAAGGTGGGTATGCAACCGCCAATAGCACGCCCTGTAGCAGCGTTAAGCTTATTTTTCGCAAGTTATTTTGTACATAAAGTATTTTCATTCAGTTTGTCATTAAGGCATTATGCAGTTAGAGCAAATAACAATAAAAGTAACTGAGGTTGCAAAACAGGCAGGCGCGTTTATAAGGGAACAACGTAAGATATTTGATCCGGCAAAAATAGAGTATAAGGGTTTAAATGACCTGGTATCATACGTTGACAAAACCGCCGAGCAAATGATAGTTGCCGGGCTTGAGAAGATCTTACCCGAAGCCGGGTTCATCACCGAAGAAAAAACAAAAACTAAACTTGCCCCACAATTTAACTGGGTAATTGACCCGCTTGACGGCACCACCAATTTTATTCATGGCCTGCCGGTGTTTTCGGTAAGCATAGCCCTGAAGGAATACGATGAACTGGTGAGCGGTGTAGTATATGAAGTTAACCTTGACGAATGTTTTTATGCGAGCAAAGGCTCGCCGGCCTATTTAAATGGCCACGAAATTAAGGTGAGCGATACCCCCACCTTAGCCAAAAGCTTGGTGGCAACAGGTTTTCCTTATTACGATTTTACAAAGCAAGCAGCCTATATTGAATTGTTTACCGAGTTGATGCGCAATACGCATGGCCTGCGCAGGATGGGTTCGGCAGCAGTTGACCTGGCGTATACCGCATGTGGCAGGTTTGAGGCCTTTTATGAATATAACTTAAACGCCTGGGATGTAGCCGCCGGTATATTGATAGTTAAACAGGCCGGGGGCGAGGTGGTTAATTTTAAAGGAGGTGATGAAGTGATCGATACGCGCGAACTGGTAGCTACCAATGGAAAGGTAACAGCCGAGTTGCTGGATTATATCCAAAAATATTTCAAATAATTAAAACTATTATAGGCAGTGTTAACAACCTATGTCATTGCGAGGAGGAACGACGAAGCAACCTCGTCACGTTATATGTATGTTGGTTATATACAGCGACGAGTTTGCCGCGGCCCGCTTCCGCTCATGTCATTGCGAGGGCCTCGCAATGACATGCTGGGGGACTACTATTAGCTAATATTGTCTTAATTCCGGTTTATAATGCCTCAGATACCACTTCGGTAACCTCAGGAACCATACGCTTTAATAAATTCTCGATCCCGGCTTTTAGGGTAACCGTTGATGAAGGACAGCCGCTGCATGAGCCGCGAAGCTCAACGGTAACCACACCTTCGCCGAATGATTTATACGTAATAGCGCCACCATCAGACTCAACAGCAGGGCGTACATAATCGTGCAGTATTTGCTGGATTTTTACTTCTATATCGCTTCCCTCAAAATTTCCGGCTTCTGGTTGATCTTCTAATTGAACTAACAATTCCGATTCAACAGCGCCTTTTACAAACTCTTTTAGTATCGGCAATAGATCTTCCCAATCGCTGCCTTCGGTTTTGGTTACCGTAACAAAATTACTGGCGAAGAAAACCCCGTTGACAAATGAAAACTTGTATAACTCCTTGGCGAATGGCGATTTTTCAGCACTTTCCTTTGTAGCAAAGTCGGCGCTGCCGTTGATCAGCAACTTGTTCACAATAAACTTCATGGTTGCCGGGTTCGGGGTTGATTCAGTATATACGTTGATATTCATTTTCTTAAATCTCTAATTATTCTTCAACAAATTTATATAGCTTTTTGATTTATATCATGCTATTAAATTGTTATGACAGGTACATGACTTATTCGAACGTGTTGTTTTTTTGTTCGTTATCAGGAAAAGCTTTTTTTAAAAGGTCTATTTGAATCTTTAATAAATTATTTGTTTGATGTTGTTCCGCAATTTGTTTTTCCTGGTTTTCAATTATTACATAAACTTTCCAATACCATAATACAAGACTTCTAATAATTAAAAATATAACTAAGCAAAATCCAAAAACAAATAATGCCGTAAATAGTGTAGGCAGCATAGATGAGTTGCTATCTGCTTGAGCAAATAATAAACGCGGAGTAAATAATGCAAGTATAACAAGGATTAATTTTTTCATGTGATTGGTTTATTTAAATGAACCACAAATTAAAAAAAATCCGCATCACGTCAAATTCCTGTGTAATTTCCCGGTGTAATTTTTTTGATTTCGGCCTTCACCTCATCGCTTACATCCAATGTTTCCACAAAAGCAGCTATAGTTTCCGCATTTACCTGTGTATTGGTACGTGTAAGCTCCTTTAATGCTTCGTATGGGTTGGGATAACCCTCGCGGCGTAAAATGGTTTGTATGGCCTCTGCTACCACCGCCCAGTTTGCTTCAAGTCCGGCAGCTATGGCCTGTTCATTCAGTAATAACTTGTTTAAGCCTTTGATAGTTGATTTCATGGCGATAAGCGTATGCCCAACCGGCACACCTATATTACGCAATACGGTTGAATCGGTCAGATCGCGTTGCAGCCTTGATACCGGGAGTTTGGCGGCTAAATGCTCAAATAAGGCGTTGGCTATACCTAAATTACCTTCGGAGTTTTCAAAATCAATCGGGTTTACCTTATGCGGCATGGCCGATGAACCTATTTCCCCGGCCTTTATCTTTTGCTTAAAGTAATTCATGGAGATGTAGGCCCACATATCCCTGTCGAGGTCTATCAAAATATTATTTATCCTTTTCAGCGCGTCGCACTGGGCTGCGAAATTATCGTAATGCTCAATTTGCGTCGTGAATTGCGAGCGGCTCAATCCCAAAATATCATTCACAAAATGATTGCCGAATGCTTTCCAGTCTGTTTTGCTATACGCGATGTTGTGGGCGTTAAAATTGCCCGTAGCCCCGCCAAATTTTGCCGAGTAGGGTACCTGTTTTAATAAATGCAACTGGTTTTCCAGGCGTTCAACAAACACCTGTAACTCTTTCCCCAAACGTGTTGGCGATGCCGGCTGACCGTGTGTATGTGCCAGCATGGGTATTTTATCCCAATCGGCAGCATATTTTTTTAAGAGGTTGATTAAATCGGCAAGCAGCGGGTAGTAAACATCGTGCAAAGCCAATTTAAATGAGTAGGGTATAGCGGTATTGTTTATATCCTGCGATGTTAAACCAAAGTGAATGAACTCTTTATATTCACTGATGTGAAGCTCGTCAAATGCTTTTTTAATGAAATACTCAACTGCTTTAACATCGTGATTAGTTATTTTTTCAATATCCTTTATGCTCTGGGCATCCTGTTCGGTAAAATTTTGGTAGATGCCGCGTAACTTTTCCGCTAAATTTTTATCAAACTTTTGTAATTGCGGTAGCGGATGTTCGCACAGGGCTATGAAATATTCAATTTCAACAAATACCCGGTATTTTATAAGTGCGAATTCCGAAAAATACCCGGCCAGTTCAGCAGTAGCATTATGGTAACGGCCATCAATAGGAGAAATTGCTGAAAGAGGGGAAAGCGTCATTTGATTTATTTTTTGCAAAGGTAACAATTATGCGGATTGTCGGTAAAAAGTAATTTACTTTGGAAACTTTGAAATCTAAAAATGTTTCCATAGTTTTGTGCCGGAGATAAAAATGGTACCAGTAGAAAGAATAATTCAAGGCGGCGAGGATCTGTTTTTAAAGGCAGGCATCAAGAGTGTAACGATGGATGATATAGCCAAACACTTAGGCATATCAAAAAAAACCATCTATCATTTTTTCAAGGATAAGAATGAATTGGTGATAGCGCTTACTAAAAAGAAGCTGCAGGAAGATGAAGACCAGATGAGTGAGATCATCAGCAAGTCGGACAATGTGATCGAGGAAATGATAAATATGATGAAATGCTCGGAAGAGATATTTTCAAGGATAAATCCTATCGTGATACACGATATGCAAAAATATCATCCCGATGCATGGAAGCAATTTCAGACTTTTAAGGCCGATGTATTGGTGAAAAAACTTGAAGAGCTATTGATCAAAGGAATTAAGCAGGGTTATATCAGGACCGATATTGATGTGAAAATAATAGCCTTAATGCGCGTAATGCAGGTAGAAATGGGCTTTAACACCGGCCTGTTCCCCTTAGCTGAATTTAGCCCGTGGAAAGTACAGGTGCAGCTTTTGGAGCATTTTAATTATGGTATATGTACGCTTAAAGGCTATAAGTTACTGGATCAGTATAAAAATATAAACAATGATTAATGCTGCTGACATAAGGTTGTCAATGCACATAAGACCTTTACAAAAAAAATAAAAAGAACAGGATAACCCCTTTAAATAATAACAATGAGAAATATACTACTTATAGGAGCCATTATTTGCAGCATAGGTACAAAAGCCTTTGCACAACAGGCGCCGCAAGATTCCACCTATCGTTTTTCTATACAGGATTGTGTGAATTATGCCTACACCCATCAGCACGATGTAATGAATGCGGCGCTGGATGTTAAAAGCGCTAATTACAAGGTAAAAGAAACCATAGGCCAGGGTTTGCCACAAGTTAGCGGCGCGGCTGGTTTCCAGGATTATTTTAAAATCCCTACAACTTTAATACCCGGTGAGTTTTTTAATGCGCCTGGTACATTCATTCCTTTAAAATTTGGGGTAACCTATCAATCAAACCTTACGCTAAATGTAACCCAGATACTTTTTGACCCCAGCTATATTGTTGGTTTACAGGCCAGCAAAACTTATAAGCAATTGTATGAGCGCAGTTACACACGTTCAAAAATTTCAACCAATGTAAATGTTACCAAGGCATATTACCAGGTATTGGTAAGCGTGGAGCAGATAAAATTACTTGATGCGGATATTGCACAGCTTAAACAACAAATGGACGAAACAGCAGCCCGCAACAAACAGGGTTTTGTTGAAAAGGTAGATGTTGACCGTATTACGGTGCAATATAACTCGTTGGTTACCAATTTGGAGAACACCAAACGCTTATTGGTTTTGAATTACCAGCTATTAAAGTTTCAAATGGGTATGCCGATCGAATATGCCTTGATATTAAACGACAAACTTGAGGATATACAACTTAATGCAAATGTAGCCGATACCAGTGCCGATAGTACCGTATATCGCAACCGTATTGAATACAATTTATTAGAAACCCAAAAACGCGTAAATGAATTTGACCTGAAAAACAAAAAAGGCCAGTATTTACCAAAATTAACAGCTAACGGCAGTTACTCGGCATCTTATCAGGATAATAGTTTTAGTAATCTTTATTCAACTAATTACCCATCGGGATATATAGGCATATCATTGAATATCCCAATATTTACAGGTGGCCAGCATTTAAATCAGGTAAGGCAATCTCAGATAGCAGTTTTAAAATCAGAGAATGACCTGGACGATGCCAAGAAAAATGTTAACCTGCAAATTAATGAGGCCCGTACTTATTATATCAACGGCCTGCAAACCTTAAACGACCAGAAAAAGAATATGGATCTGGCTGCCGAAGTACTTAGGGTATCAAAAATAAAATATGAGCAGGGCGTAGGTTCGAGCCTTGAAGTTACACAGGCGCAAACTGCTTTACAGGATGCAGATAATTCATATATACAGGGTTTATATGATGCTTTAGTTAGCAAAGTTGACCTTGACCAGGCATACGGACGTATTAAATAAACTAAACCCACATTAAAACAGACATATAATAGCACATGAAAAAATTATTATACATACCAGCAATATTGTTTTTGGCGGCTTGTTCACCAAAACCAAAAGATAAAAAAACCGAACTGGCCGATCTGAAAAAGCAACAGGCGGAAATTAATTCAAAAATTACCGCGTTGCAGGCGCAATTGGGCACTACGGATTCAACAAAAGGAGCTGATGTAAGCGCCATCATATTGAAACCGGGCATGTTTACCAATTATGTGCAGATCCAAGGCCGCATAGATGCGCAGGATAACGTTACCGCCTATCCGCAGGCCAACGCTATAATTACCGCCATTAATGTTAAGGTTGGCGATCATGTAAGCAAAGGCGAAGTATTGGCACAGTTGGACAACAGCGTTTTGGTGCAAAATATTGCACAGGCACAAACGCAGGTTAATTTGATGAACACTTTATTTGAGCGTCAAAAAAACCTTTGGGATCAGAAGATAGGCACCGAAGTGCAGTTTTTGCAGGCACAAACAAACCTGCAGAGCGCGCAAAAGCAAGTGGCATCATTACGCCAGCAGTCGGACATGTACCGTATAGTATCGCCTATAAGCGGTGTTGTTGATCAAATGGACTTAAGGCTTGGGCAGGTTGCCGCACCAGGTGCGACAGGCGCAGGTATACGTGTTGTTAACGCCGATGTATTAAAAGTTAAAGCTGATGTGCCTGAGTCGTACTCGAGCAGTGTAAACAAAGGCGATAGCGTTAAAATACTATTTCCAGATGTTAATGATTCATTAACAACCCGCGTCACTTTCGCGGCAAAGGTTATCGACCCTAATTCGCGCAGCTTTGGCATCGAAGTACAACTACCACACAATAAAGAATACCGCCCTAACATGACCGCGGTATTAAAGATCGCCGATTACTCGAAGCGTAATACCATTGTGATTCCTTTAAATAGTATTCAAAAATCAGATGAAGGCGATTATGTGTATATCAATGTAAATGGTTTTGCCAAACGTAAGGCAATTACCGAAGGTGGTACATCAGGTGGTTTCACTGAGATCACCTCGGGCCTGTCTGCCGGTGACCAGCTGATAACCGAAGGCGCAAGCGAACTTGGCGACGGTGATAAAGTAAGGATATTGGCATCTGGTAATTAATTATACAAATCTGATTTCAAAAAAATGAAAGACCAGGAAAAAGAATTCGGGCCATCAAGTTGGGCCATAGATAATAAAAGGGCGGTATATGTACTTATATTTTTAATTACATTATTGGGGTTTTCAACCTACAACTCCCTGCCTAAAGAAAACTTTCCGGATATTACTATCCCCAAAGTTTATGTAACAACAATTTACCAGGGCCAGTCGCCGCAAAATATTGAAACACTGGTTACCAGGCAGCTTGAAAAGCAGCTAAAATCGCTGAAAGGCTTAAAAAAAGTTACCTCCAACACACAGCAAAACGTTTCGCTAATAACAGCGGAATTTAATACTGATGTTAAGATAAGGGATGCCAAGCAGGATGTTAAAGATGCTGTAGATAAAGCCAAACAGGATCTGCCGCAAAATGATAACCAGTTAAAGGAAAGTACTGTATCCGATATAAATGTATCTGATCAGCCTATATTATATATCAATTTATCGGGCGATTATGACCTTAAAAAGTTAAAGGAATATGCCGATAACCTGAAGGATGATATTGAAGGTATGAAAGAGATATCGCAGGTGGTTGAAGTAGGCGCATTAAAGCCAAATATCCAGATCAATGTTGATATCAATAAAATGTCTGCAGCGCAAATAAGCTATACGGATATTATAAATGCCATCGGGTCTGAGAATATCCTTTCTACAGCCGGAACTATAACCAATAGCGGCGAACAGCGTGCGGTTGATATTAAGGAAGATTTTAAAAATGCCGCTGAAGTGGCAGCAATGGTGATCAGGAACCCGTCGGGAAAAGCGGTTTACCTGCGCGATATTGCCCAGGTACAGGACGGTTTCCAGGATCAGGAAAGTTATGCGCGCCTTAAAACGCCTAATGACCCTAACTTTAAAAACGTAATTACCCTGAATGTAAGCAAGCGTGCCGGAGAGAACCTGATAGAGGCTTCGGATGAAATATATTCGCTTATCAAACAAAAGCAAAATACTATTTTCCCAAAAGGGTTGAATATTACAGTTACCGGCGATCAGTCGGACAAAACACGTACAACACTTAATGACCTGATCAATACCATTATCATCGGGTTTATATTGGTAACCATCATCCTGATGTTTTTTATGGGGAGCACCAACGCCATATTCGTGGCGCTGTCGGTACCGCTGTCGTGTTTTATAGCGTTTTTGTTTATGCCGGTGATCGGCTTTACGCTCAACATGATCGTGCTGTTCTCATTCCTGCTGGCGTTGGGTATTGTGGTGGATGATGCTATTGTGGTGATAGAAAACACGCACCGTATTTTTAATAATGGGGCTGTACCTATAAACAAAGCGGCAAAAATAGCTGCCGGCGAAGTTTTCATGCCTGTATTTTCAGGCACCATGACCACGCTTGCACCGTTTATCCCGCTGGCGTTCTGGCATAGCTTAATAGGTAGCTTTATGTTCTTTTTACCTATAACGCTTATTATAACGTTACTGGCATCGTTGGTAGTTGCTTATATCATGAACCCTGTTTTCGCGGTTGACTTTATGAAACCACACTTCGAGGGTGAGCATGACCATCAACGGTTTGATAGAAAGACCACACGCACAACTTTAATACTTGCAGGTATAGCGGCATTCTTTTACATAATTGCTGCGCTTGGTGGTATAAGCATTGCCATTGGTAATTTTGTGGTGTTAATGATTGTTTTATTCCTGTTTAACCACTTTGTATTATTAAAGGTGATAGACAGGTTCCAGAAAAAAGCATGGCCGCGTTTCCAGTCGTGGTATGCCAGGTGGCTTGAAAGGGCTGTTCACAATCCGTGGAAAGTGCTTTTGGGTGTTGTTGTACTCTTCTTTTTCACTATAGGCTTTTCAGTAGTTAGTAAGCTTAATGTTGAGCTGTTCCCGTCATCTGATCCAAACTTTGTATATGTATATGTAACCATGCCTATCGGTACCGATCAGTCGTACACTAACCAGGTGGTACAACAATTGGAAAAACGTGTTGCACAGGTAGTTGAACCCGATAAGGATATTGTATCATCTATCATCTCCAACGTTTCTGTAGGTGTTACCGATCCATCAGACGAAGACCAGGGCACTTACTACAATAAAGGTAAGATCACTGTTGCGTTTGTAGAATTTGGCAAAAGGGATGGCAAGGACACCAAAAAGATCCTGCAAAATATCCGTAATTCCGTACAAGGCGTTCCGGGAGCTAAGATCGCGGTAGCACAGGAAGCCAGCGGGCCGCCGGTGCAAAAAGATATTAGTTTGGAAATAGCAGGCGATAATCTTGATACGTTGGTTAAAACCAGCGCCAGGCTTAAGAAGTACCTGGATCAGCAAAATATAAGTGGTATTGAGAATTTGGTGCCCGATGTGCAGGCTGATAAACCCGAGATTATTTTTGATGTGGATAGGGAGCGTGCCAATCGCGAAGGTATAACCACCTCGCAGATCAACCAGGCTTTACTTACTTCAATTTATGGTTGGAAAGCATCTGATTTCAGGAATACAACCGAGGATAATTATGAAATAGATGTCCGCGCGGCAGAAGATCAGCGGAATGATATTGATGCGCTGCGCAATATCAAGGTAACCTATCGTGATATTGCCACGGGTGGTACCATAAGGCAGGTGCCTATCTCGGCATTTACCGATATAAGGTACACCAATACCTACGCCAACATTAAACACAAACAACAAAGGCGTGTAATAACTTTAGGTTCAAATGTAATAAAGCCATTTACACCTACTGATGTAAATGCGCAGATAGCACAGGCATTAAAAAACTTTAAATTACCCGAAAATGTTTCCATCAAAATGGGTGGTTCGCAAGAAGATCAGGCTGAAACCGGCAGCTTTTTGGGTACGGCTTTGCTGATCTCATTTGGTATGATATTGGTTATTCTGATGGCACTGTTTAACTCGATAGGTAAAACGCTGATAATTTTAAGCGAGATATTTTTCAGTATTATCGGTGTATTCCTGGGCTTGAGCCTGTTCCACATGACATTCTCTATCGTTATGTCGGGTGTAGGTATTATAGCCTTAGCAGGGGTGGTCGTCCGGAACGGTATATTGCTTGTCGAATTCTCGGATATGCTGTTGGAGCAGGGGTTAAGCATTCACGATGCGGTTGTAGAAGCTGCACGAACCCGTATGACTCCGGTATTGCTAACAGCCAGCGCCGCTATATTAGGGCTAATACCTTTAGCGGTAGGCTTTAATATCGACTTTGCCGGGTTATTCTCACATTTTAAACCACATATTTATTTTGGTGGTGATAACGTTGCCTTCTGGGGCCCATTATCATGGACAATGATATTCGGTTTAGGCTTTGCAACACTTATTACTTTAATATTAGTGCCTTGTATGTACCTGATACGTTATAACATGAAAGAAAACATCAGGAAGCGCCGTGAAAGCAGAAACGAGCGTTCAGCGCGCGAACTTAAAGTAAAAACCACATAAATTTCGCATACTGTATAGTATAAGGGCCACGCTGATGTTTCAGTGTGGCCCTTTTGTATCTAACAAATTAGCTTAGCTTTTTCGCCAGTGTTTTAAGGTGAAGCTTTTTGGCAAGTTTAGTTAAGCGCCTTTCGTTTTTACTGCCAGCATCAAGTGCATCATAAACAAAACCAGCCGTTAATGCATATACCGCATGGTGAAACCCATCAATGGCAATAGCTTTTGCATCTTCTTTATATACCGGTGGCGCCGCGTTAAATTTTGGCAACATGATCATTGATGAACCCCATATCGCCCCGAAATGTACTAAAGCAGCAGGGATCCCCTTTAAGCCGGTAAGTCCTATAATACCGCGTGCTATGCCCCAGGTTGTGCCATAGGCCCAGTGCAATTCGTTCGATAGCTGCTCCTTTTGTTCGGCAGTTGCTGGTTTTACGCCTACGGTTTCCTTGGCAATCTTTACAGGCGCGTCGCTGGGCTTGCGTTTGGTTATTCTCATTTCTATCATCTGCGATATGGTGATGGCCGCCGTTGCCGCCAGCCCTGCAATAAGGCCTTTGCCTATCGCGCTGCCCAGCTCGCCTAAAGCATTATTTTCATGTAGTTTCATAGGTATGTAATTTGATGTGTTATTGTATATGCAATTTGTGTACCATAGCGTTTAGGAATGATTATTGTATTTAAGTTAATATGCAATTGAAAATTTCACATCCGTTTTGGCAGGTAGTAGGTATAGGTGCATTAGCAGGTATGCGTACATCGTCGGCCCCGGCAATAACCAGCCATATTTTAAGCCATCACCGTTCAAAAAGGTTGGAGCATTCGCCTTTGAGCTTTATGCAATCAAAAACCGTTGCCGATACCCTTAAATTTTTGTCGATGGGTGAACTGGTGATGGATAAGCTGCCATCAACCCCAAACCGGATAAAACCGGCAGGGCTGGCATTCCGTTGCCTTTCGGGCGCGCTGGCAGGGGCAAGTATAAATAAAGCTACAGGCGGTAAAGTACTTGCAGGCGCTTTATTAGGCGGCGCGGCAGCTATTGCGTCAACCTATATTACTTTTATATTGCGTAAAACCATTGTTAAAGATACAGGCATTATCGACCCGATAATTGGCGCTATTGAAGATGCGCTGGTAATAGGCGCAGGCATAAGTTTAGCACAAATTGCATAATTTGTAGGTGTTAATGGCATTCAATTTCTTCAGAATGTTTACAAATTTAAAGTGTAACTTAACCAACCTAAACAAATTTGCATTTTAGGGCATATATAAATTATATAAATTTGGCAACTATGCACAGGTAAAAACCGTATAGTTTTTAGCCCTGTTTATATATTAACATTTTTTTAAATGAGTACAGTTATTACGGATCAGCAGGATATTAAGCGGGAAAAGATATTAGAAGCAGCTCATGACCGTTTTTTACATTATGGTTACTCAAAAACAACCATGAATGAAATTGCCGGTGACATATCCATGTCGAAGGCATTACTTTACTACTATTTTCCTGACAAAAGCGAGTTGTACATAGCTGTTATGCGCAAACTTGCCAATGATTATTTAAAGGCGATGGAAAGCCATGAACTTGGCGACCTGAAAGAAGTTTTTATTTTCCAGGTTAATATGCATCATGAATTTATTGTAAAAAATTATAATTTCTTTGACTTTTTCAGGCTGAACGAGCAGAATTTGCCCGATACCATTTGGGATATTGTAGGGCAGGTAAGGCAGTCGGAATCAAATTTATTAAGCAGGGCCATAAAAGCCGAAGCAGAAAGGGGCAATATAAAGCGTATTGATAATCCTGATGAAATTGTTGAGCTGCTGCTTGATGCCCTGCACGGGGTTAGGGTAGGGGCATTATCGCACAAAAAAACAAGCTTCCCGCGTAAGGAACACCTGGATGAAATTCATAACAAACGCTTATTGCTGATTGATATTTTTATAAAAGGCCTTAAATATTAAGCGCCAACCGGCTTTATAAGAAGTACTACTGTCAACCATTGGTAAAAATAAACACGTTCAATCACACAAAATCAATTAATTGGTAAATTTGACCATCTAATTTAATTAGTCAAATAGTTTTTTGTTTCTATTGGTAATTATTTGAGATACTCCTTTGTTTAAGGTGTTGTTTTAGAGTGATTGATACAGGCCGGAAAGATACTTTCCGGCCTGTTTTTTTATATGATCTGGTTGATCTTACTCTTCATTAAGGTTAAGTACTTCCCAGTTTCTTTCTTCGGTTCTTAAACCACCTTTATATTTTAAAGTGATCTCGAAATTTGTCCTCTGGTTACTTCCAGTGCCATCAGGCGTTTCAACAAAAGATTTGATAACATATACCGAATCCTGTGTTTGGCCGAACTGGAATGCAGAGTCGGAGAAAGTAGCATCAGGCGATTTAAGGGTAGGCCTTACAAAATCTTTGGCTATTTCATAAACATCAGTGCTTGATGGTGCACCGGTAAAAACATCTTCTACCGACCCGGTTAAGGCAAATTTGATTACGATAGCTACAAAGGCAATGGCAGCAAATACCAGTACCACTACGCCCTTCATTGCTGATTTTTTCTTCTTCTTCTTTTCAGCTAAGTATACTTTTCCCATCTTTAAACTTATTAAATGGCTTGGTAGAAATTATAACATAGGTAGCTATCCCCAAATTTTTGGATGGTCATTTCCCGGGTAAATATTAAACCAATATCAGCGCCACCTTTCAGGATGTTGTGATCCACAGCGGCATTGAAATCATTGGGCTTATTACCCGGTATGATATACATACGAAAATTACTCTCAAACTGTCCGCTCAAAGAAGGGATCAAATAAGCGGATAGGTTTAAAAATTGTGAATAAAGATAGTCTTGCCTAAATACATGCATCCAAGTAATTGATACTAAGGTAGTAAATAAAATAAATGTTCCAACAAATTCTATCATTCCTATAAAATTAAATTTATTGATTTTTTAAAATTTTGCTTTGAATAATAAATTATCCCCTCTTTACGAAAATATGGCATAGCTTGTTGCAAATATTTGCCTATAAATCTGCTGATTTTTGAAAGCTACGGCAATAACCCATATGGGTTATTTTTTTGATGGGTTATGTTATTATAATTGCTGGTATTTATAGGATATATATCAGCCAAAGAAAAGGTAAGACACTAAGATGGCTGCTATTATCCCGGCAAAATCGGCAATGAGTCCAAAGGGCACAGCATAACGACTATTTTTTATTCCAACCGAACCAAAATATAGGGCTACAATGTAAAAGGTGGTATCGGCAGAGCCATTAAATACACATGATAATCTGCCTACAAAACTATCTACCTTAAAATGTATCATATTTGAAATCATCATTGACCTGGCGCCTGAGCCGCTTAAGGGTTTTAATAACGCAACAGGCAAACCATCGCAAAAGCGTGAATCGATATTTAAATGAATGCAGGCCCATTTAAAGCCATCAACAATATAATCAAGAGCGCCGCAGGTTCTAAAAACACTTATCCCTACTAATAGAGCTACCAAATAAGGTATTATTTTGATACACACTTCAAAACCCCCTATGGCACCCTCAATAAAAACCTCAAAAACATTTACTTTTCTTATTATTCCTACCACAAGAAATAAAACGGGTATAACAAATATGATAAGGTTGCTTGCTACTTTTGAAACCTCTTCTATCTGCTGTTTAGTTAAACATTTATCAAAATACCATATCATTAATAATAAAAAGGCCGTTATGCCACCAAGCCAACTGATAATAACTTTGTCAAAAAGATTTATTTTTTGCTTAATGGCCACGGCAATTATACCAGCAAGGGTAGCGACAAATGTGGCTATGATACAAGGAATAAAAACATCAGCAGGATCATGGGCATGTAATATGGCTCTTTGGGCAATGATACTTATAGGCAATATAGTTAAGCCGGAAGTATGTAGTACCAAGAACATGATCTGTGCATTCGAGGCTGTTTCCTTTTCTTTATTTAGTTCCTGTAAACTACCCATTGCTTTAAGGCCAAAAGGTGTGGCCGCATTGTCAAGCCCAAGCATATTAGCTGAAAAGTTCATCATCATTTGCCCAGTTGCTGGATGATCCTTAGGAACCTCAGGAAAAAGACGATGAAAGAATGGGCCTACAATACGTGATAAAAACCTGATAGCGCCAGCCTTTTCACCAATATTAAGAATGCCCAGCCATAAAGCCATATTGCCGATGAGTGGCAAGGCAATATCCATTACGGATGATTTTGATGAATCAAACATGCCATCAACCAATTGCCTGAATATTTCGGTATCCCCAAAAAATATAAGCCTAATAAGCGCTATTACAAAAGCAATTAAAAAAAAAGCTATCCAGATATAATTGAGGGCCATTGGTATGATTAAAGTTTTGAAGATAGTAAATAAAGGGAAAAGGAGAAAGCTTAAAGGTGAAAGGTGTTAAAAACATGGACTACAAAAGTAGAAAGGCAAAAGGTTTTTTTAAATTGCGTTAACTTCCAATCAGAATAATTATATGAAAGATACAGTAAACGACTTGATAGATGCTATTGATGATTTTTTAAAAATTAACCAGGAAGCTATTGATTGGGAAAACAAGACGTCGCCTGATAAATGGTCGAAAAAAGAAATAATAGGCCATTTGATCGATAGCGCGCAAATAAACCTGCAACGCTTTGTACGCTGCACCTACGAAGAGAATTTTAAGTTGATATACGCGCAGGATGAATGGGTGGCAGCAGCACATTACCAGGATACCGATATTAAGGAAATTTTAGACCTGTGGATATTACTCAACAGGCAAATTGTACGTGTATTGTTAAACTACCCCGCCAACAGGTCACAAGCACAATGCGATAATGACAAAAACGAAGTCAAACTGCATACGGTAGAGTGGCTTGCGGCCGACTATGTACGGCACATGCAACATCATTTAGGACAGGTGAAATAATTGCTGCCGTGCCGAATTTATTTAGATACTATCTTAAATTCTGTACGGCGGTTTTTGGCGCGGTTTTCATCATTGGTATTAGGTACAATAGGCTGTGTTTCGCCATAACCTTTATATACCAGCCGCTGGGCGCTAATACCCGCGCTTATCAGGTATTGGTAAACAGATTTTGCCCGGTTTTCAGACAATAGCTGGTTCGACTGATTATTGCCTACATTATCGGTATGCCCCGAAATTTCTATGTGGATAGTTGTATTCAGGGTTAAAAAGTCGATCAGCTTTTGTAGCTCGGCCTTTGAATCGGGCTTAATATCAAACTTATTGGTATCGAAGAATATGTTGTTGAGTACAACCTTATTGCCGATTTCGATAGGGGAGAGTTCTATGGATAAAATATAAGGATCCTTCGGTTCGTGCCCTATCAAAGAAAAATTAGCCGAATAAAACAGGTAGCCATTCTTAGAAACATTTAACCCGTAGTTTTTTCCTGCTGTTATGGTAGCCAAAAAGTCGCCATGATCGGCTGAACTCACATCCTGGTAAACAGCCAGGTTTTTCTCCAGGTCGATGATCTCGACATCGGCATCCAGCGGTTGTTTGGTTTTGGCATCGGTTACAATACCTTTTACATAGGTTACAATATGGGGCCGCATGTTTGCCGGCAGCTCGAAAGTGTAAATATCATAACCCCCATAGCCATTAAGATTATTCGAAGCAAAAAACGCATAGCTGCCATTTGCCGTTACCGTTAAGCCGTTTTCATCGCCGCTTGAGTTGATGGGATAACCCATATTGATTGGCTTTTGCCATTTACCATCCTTGCCTAAATGGCTAACGAACAGATCTTTGCCACCCATACCCGGCCAGCCATTAGAGCAAAAGTATAGCGTACTATCATCAGCATGAATAAACGGCGATTGCTCATCATAGGCTGTATTGATGTTTGGGCCAAGGTTTTCAGGTTCGCTCCAGCCTTTATCGGTTACGGTTGATTTCCATATATCATAGCCACCATAACCACCTTTGCGGTTACTCACAAAGTAAAGCGTGCGCCCATCGGAACTTATAGAAGGCTGAGATTCCCAGCCCGGTGTATTTACAGGTGGTTGCAGGTCATAAGGCTTCCCCCAATCATCACCTTCTTTTTTCGCTACGTAAATATCGCATCTGCCTAAGCCATCGGGGCGGTTGCAGCCAGTAAAAAACAAATATTTACCATCCTGCGATATAGATTGGGCACCCTCGTTATAATTGGGTGTGTTGATGTTGTTACTTAAATAAGTAGCCGTTTGCCATTTGCCATTAACCTTTACGCTTTTATAAAAATCCTCGTTATTATTTATTTTGCGGGTAAATATTAAAGTGCTTTCGTCGGCTGTTTCTACGGGCAGGTATTCATCGTCAGCGGTATTTATCTCGGGGCCCATATTCACAGGCTTAAATGGTACAGGGTGTTTTAAGGCATCGATACTAAAAGCACAATCCCTAAGCAGTTTTTTAGCAAAAAAAACATCCTGATCGGTAATATTGGGGTAAGTTAAATATTTTGTAAGATGCTGCTGTGATTGTTCATATTGCGCATCGCTGATCTCGATTTCGCCTAATTTAAGGTATACAGCCCTGCTGAAATCGGGGTTAAGGCTAATAACGGCCAGGTACTGTTCAATAGCAGGCTTATTTTGCTGCATCAGGCGAAATACATCACCCAATTGCAAATGTGCCTCAATAAATTTTGGATCGGCCTGTATGGCTTGCTGTAATTCGGTTATGGCAACATCAAACTCATGGCTATCAATGCTTTCATTCGCCAGCGCAAAATGCTTTATGGCCTGTTTATCAGTTGTTGAATACTGGCCCTGCTGGGCATAAGCAAAAACAGCTAAAAAAAATGAGAAAACCGACAGGATTAAAACCTTCATCCCTTGCTGATACGATATTTTGTATCCGAAGTTACATTTATTAAGGGATATTTAAATATTTGTGTGTTTGCAACGATATTTCCCAATGCGGGTTGTTCATTACATAGTCAACAATAAGGGGTGTCATTTCCTTTGATTTCGACCATTCAGGCTGCAGGTATAGCTTGCAAGCAGTCGATACCAATTTAGCATGCTGCTCGGCCCATTCAAAATCCGATTTGTTAAATACGATCACTTTAAGCTCATCGGCTTTTTCGGCTACACTGGTTTGAGGCCCTTTGAATTTTTTTGGCGACAGGCATATCCAATCCCAATTTCCGGATAAGGGATATGCGCCCGATGTTTCGATAAATGTTTTGATGCCTTTTTGCTGTAACTGCGTGGTAAGGTAGTCGAGGTTATAGATCAATGGCTCGCCGCCGGTTACCACCACAGCTTTTGATGGGTATTTTGATGCGTTTTCAACTATGGTATCGGCAGCGGTAAGGGCGTGCAGTTCGGCATCCCAACTTTCTTTAACATCACACCAGTGGCAGCCCACATCGCATCCGCCCAAACGAATAAAATAAGCAGCTTTGCCGGTATGAAATCCCTCGCCCTGTATCGTATAAAACTCTTCCATTAAAGGAAGCAATGTGCCGTCATCCGGAATTTGGTGTGCCATTTTGCAAAGCTACTTTTTTAGGCTGAAAGCGGAAAGCAGAAAGACTAAAGCTGACGATACGGTAACATAGTGGTTTGGTGGATCTAAAATAGCTGTGTTTATACATTTTTTTACTTTTTGCTTTAAGCTTTTCACTTTTAGCTATATAATAGTTATTATTACTTAAAATTTACAAGGTGAAAAAAATACCCCTCATATTGTTTTTTTTCGTGCTGGTCTGCTTCAGCTCGTGTGTTGATATTGAGGAGCATTATGATTTTAAGGCAGATGGATCATGCAATGTTGTTTACGGCTTTGATATGAGCAGCGCCGTATCGGTTTTAATGAACCTCATGTCCGACTCGGTGCGTGCCACCCCGCAGTTCTCGATGGTAAAAGATACCAGCCTTAATTTTTACAGCGCCCTGCCTGATAGTACCCAGCAAAAAATGACCTTCGATGAAGCCAATATGGCCAAGAGCAGCAACCTGGCCATAAAAATGGATCTGAAAAAGAGCATAATGAAGGTAAGTATCAATCATTTTGCAAAAAACTCTGCCGATCTGAAATATTACCTCCAGCATATTTCAAAAATATCCATGAGCGATCAGTTAAATGCCGTCACAAAAAATAATAAGGATTCAAAAAGCTTCGATGCGCAGGAACTGGTAGCCGGGCAGGATTATTATTCGTATGAAATAACCCCGCATAAGTTTTACAGGGTGATTGATAAGGCGAAATTTAATGTCTTCCTCAAAAAAACACAATCAACCCTTGCCATGGCCAAAGCCATGCTGATTGATATGCCCTATAAAATTGTGCTGAACTTTGCCCATCCGGTAAAAAAGATCAACAATTCAAAAGCCATGCTCTCGGCCGACAGGAAAAGGGTGATACTGATAACCAATATGGACGAGATGATAAAAAACCCATCCGTAATGAACCTGAAGATCGACTTTTGAGTGTATGAAATGGTATAAAATACCTGGCATTGAAAATTCGCATCAGCCATTCATCAAAAAAGTAAAAGCAGGCGGCAAAAACATTTGTATGGTAGGGTATGAGGGTGAAATATTTGCCTTGTCGGCAAAATGCCCGCACGCGGGTGGCGACTTGAGCGAGGGATGGTGCAAAGATGAAAAACTTGTTTGCCCCATCCACCGGTATTCTTACAATCTTCATACTGGAAAAGGCAGCGAAGGACAAAACGATTATATTGATGCTTACCCGGTTGAGGTAAGGGACGATGGCATATACGTTGGTATAAGCGGTTTTTGGGAGCGGATAATGGGAAATTGATAGAATATATATTCGGGAATATAAAATACCTTTTGTTAATTATGCTTTGTTAAACTGATGTGATAAAAGTTTTAACTACTTCATACATTCCAGGTTCAAAACTTGCTATTTTTAATGCCTGTTGCAGATAAGGGGATGCCGCCGGATTACTACGCATATTTTGATAATCTTCTATGCTTTTCCATTGGGCATACATTGTAACTTTGGTTCCATCCAGGCTTTTATGAAGTGCTGATGAGATAAAACCGGTAATTTTTGTCACGTTTCCTTCAGTTGCTGATATTAGTAAATCAACCAAACTTTGCTGGTTAATTGGGTCTACAGTAAATACATTAATAAGCGTTAAATAACTATTTTCAACTGCAATATTTGTCATAGTTTTAATGATATTTAAGTGACGGGGTATTAATTACTTATACACCTCTTTCTTTGCCGAAGCCAAAGTGTTTTTCAATAATCCTATAATGGTCATCAAACCAACACCGCCCGGTACAGGTGTGATCCACGAGGTTTTTGGCGCTACGTTCTCAAAATCAACATCGCCAAATAATTTATAGCCCGATTTTGTTAGGGTTGATGTTTCCCTGTTCATGCCTACGTCAATTACCACAGCGCCGGGTTTTACCATATCGGCAGTGATAAAATTCTTTTTGCCGATAGCTACAATCAGTATGTCGGCCTGTAAAGTGAAGCTTTTAATATCCGCTGTACGGCTGTGGCAAATAGTTACGGTGCAATTGCCGGGGTAGGTATTACGCGCCATTAAAATACTCATAGGCGAGCCCACAATATTACTGCGGCCAACCACCACGCAATGTTTACCTGCTGTTTCGATACCATATTCCTTTAACATTAAGGTAATGCCATAGGGAGTGGCGGGTATAAACGATGGCAGGTTACGCTGCATGCGCCCAAGGTTAACCGGGTGAAAGCCATCCACATCTTTACGAAAGTCAATATTCTCGGTTACTTTTTCAGGATCAATATGTTTAGGTAGCGGGAGCTGTACAATAATGCCATCAATATCAGCATCGGCGTTAAGTTCAGCAACCTTAGTTAAAAGTTCCTCCTCGGTAACGTCGTCCTCATAGCGTACCAGCGACGACTTAAAGCCTACTTTTTCGCAGTTTTTCATTTTACTGGCTACATAGGTTTCGCTACCGCCATCATGGCCAACCAATACGGCAACCAAATGCGGCTTGCGACCGGTTTTTGCCAATATTTCGGCCGCTTCTTCAGCTATTTCAACCTTAAGTTTTTCTGATACGTATTTTCCGTCTAATAACTGCATTTAACCCCCTAACCCCCCAAAGGGGGAACATAGTTTATAATAATATATTTTAGCCCACCATGCTAATCAAAAACTCCCCCTTTAGGGGGCTGGGGGGCTAATCCAGTTTCAAAACAGCCATAAACGCACTTTGCGGTATCTCAACATTACCTACCTGGCGCATGCGTTTTTTGCCTTTCTTTTGTTTTTCCAAAAGTTTTCGCTTACGCGATATATCGCCACCATAACATTTGGCGGTAACATCCTTGCGTAGTGCTTTCACCGTTTCGCGGGCTATAATTTTTGCGCCGATAGATGCCTGTATAATGATCTCGAACTGCTGGCGGGGAATTAATTCCCTTAGTTTTTCACATATTTTTTTACCGAAATCATACGAGTTACCACGGAATATCAACGACGATAGCGCATCCACGGGCTCAGCATTCAGGCGGATATCCAACCTAACCAAATCCGAACGGCGGTAACCAATTTGGTGGTAATCAAATGAGGCGTAACCTTTGGAAATGGTTTTTAGCTTATCATAAAAATCAAAAACTATTTCGCCCATTGGCATTTCAAATATCAGCTCAACACGGTCAGATGTTAAATATGACTGATTTTTAATGAAACCACGTTTTTGAATGCATAGTGACATTATAGGCCCAACAAATTCAGATTTGGAGATAATAGTAGCCTTAATATATGGCTCCTCTACATAATCTATCCGGCTTGGGTCGGGCAGGTCTGATGGATTATTCACCGTTATTGGCTCGCCTTTGGTCGTATAAGCAATATAGGATACGTTGGGTACAGTGGTGATCACCGTCATGTCAAACTCGCGCTCCAAACGTTCCTGGATGATCTCCATGTGCAGCATCCCGAGGAACCCGCAACGGAAACCAAAGCCTAATGCGGCCGATGATTCCGGTTCAAAAACAAGCGAAGCATCATTTAGCTGCAGTTTGCCCATTGATTCACGCAGTTCTTCATAATCCTCGGTATCAACCGGGTAAATTCCGGCAAATACCATTGGCTTTACTTCTTCAAATCCCTGTATGCCTTCGGCGCATGGGCGGTCGATATGGGTAATGGTATCGCCCACTTTAACTTCCTT
>Ga0302315_10001117_pt1 | contig 28272 bp, 24 predicted proteins | sample III_Palsa_N3_1_FD_200532 | JGI IMG/M metagenome (GOLD analysis project Ga0302315, IMG submission 200532) | Peat permafrost microbial communities from Stordalen Mire near Abisko, Sweden - III_Palsa_N3_1 | ecosystem: Environmental > Terrestrial > Soil > Palsa > Peat permafrost | place: Sweden...
CATTAAGCAATGCTGCCAATACCTGGGACTCTGCTTTTGTATATGCAAAAACAGAACACTGGGTAATAGACCAGTTTACAGTGCACAGTTACACCCCAGGACAAATCATTACTAATCCTCCAAATCACTTTTATGCCAGTTATCCCTTTGAGCAATACAACGGCTTTTTTCTTACCGGTAAACCAATATGCCTCGACACTTTGGGCGAATGGTATTTTGATAGTACCAGTAAAATAATTTCTGTCATACCATTGGATACCAATAGCCTACAAACATTAGGCGCTGAGGTTTCTGTACAAAGCAATTGCATCCAAATAAGTAATGTGCAATATATTACCATAGAAAACCTGCAATTGGAAAAAAGCCTTGCAGACGCTCTGCTTATACAAGCGACATCCAACATAACCATTAATAACTGCCCTTTTGCACAGGCCGGGCGCGATGGCGTTGGCGGCTTTGCGGACTATTCTACAACTAATACTAACCTTACTATTACCAATTGCTCCTTCACTGATATAAATAATACAGGTATTGACATTGGCGCAGGCAGCTCTATTTTAATAAAAAACAATACAGTTAAACGGTGTGGATTAGTTCCTGGTATGGGGCAGGGATTTGACAATGGTTACGGTGGAATCTACTGCCCTTCCAACTCGACGATAACAGGTAATATTGTCGATAGCGTAGGCTATTCTGCCATACATGTAAACAGTAGCGATACGGTAACCTACAACCTATGCACTCATTACGGGCTTACAAAAGACGACTGCGGAGGAGTTTACTTCTGGAGCGGAACAGGAAATTATGTGGCTTACAACATTGCCGGGGATGGCTTCGGAAATGGAGAGGGCACAATTTTTCCTAACCGAATGATGATTAATGGCATTTATTCAGACGACCACTCTACCGGAAATACTATTATTAACAATACCTGTTACAGAAACCAGACGGGTATAGTGATACATAATACCGGTAATACGCTGGTAAGAGGCAATGTATTATACGACAACTGGGGCCAGCAACTTCTTCTTCAGGAAGGCGACCCTCTATTCATTCCTACTATGCTTTATGGCAATAGCATATACAACAATATTTTTCAATGTTTAGACCCCAGCCAAGATGCTGTGCAACTAATAACAGCTAAAAACAATGTAGGAACAGCCGGAACATTAGATAGCAACTACTATTGTAACCCATACTCAGACAACCTGGTTGGAATTTCATACGTGCCTGGCTATAATAGTGGCGACACTACTACTACCCGCTATAATACATTGACATTGAACGAATGGCAGGCAATCTATGGCTACGAGCCTAACGGGCATACTGCATACGATTACCCGACTCCTTATGCAGTATATACTAAGCAGGGGGCAGACCGAATATCAAACAGTACGTTTAACAGTTCCATTAGCGGCTGGTGGACGTATGGTAATGCGAACTTTACCATTCAGCAGAGCACTACCAACCCAGCCATGGACGGAGGCTGCCTGGAAGGCCAATACGCTACAGACACTACCTTGCAAGTAGGCAATTGGGGAACTTCACCTATAACTATACAACAAGGGCAAACTTACTTGCTCACCTATAGTATAGAAGGGGTACAAAACGGAGGCATGCAGGTATTATTGAATGAATCAACAGCCCCCTACACCAGCTCTTGTATCCCTTTTACCCCTATGGCGCCTTTTACAACTTCAAGGACAAATGACACTTTGCTATTTTACGGCAACTTTACTACTACCACATCACTTATTTTTAGTAGTACTAACGCGGACGGTGTTTTCTGGATGGATAATATTGACTTTTATGAAGTAGTTACTGATACAATAGCCTCTGTACCCCATCAAACAAGTATATTATTTACTAATCCGTCCTTTTCACCTTTAACCATTCCTGCGGCTGGTAAATATAGAGATCTTAATGGCAAAATTTTAACACAAAATATTACGCTTGCTCCTTTTAGCTCAATAGTATTGAAGAATTTAAACACATTGACGGCAACAGGGGTTATACAATCTAATTCTATCAGCTCCCCTCTTATGGTATATCCTAATCCGATCACTACTTCTTTCCATCTTTCAGGAATTACTAACGCCGGTGCATTGGAAATTTCTATAATAGACCAAATGGGAAGAGAAATTTTCAATAAAACAGTAGTACAAAACGAACCTATTACCTTTCCTGCGAATTCACCAAATGGTATTTATTTTGTTAAGATAATTAGCGCCCAAACATCACAAACGGGAAAAATCATTTATATAGGCCTGTAGCATTTAAATAGTAATTAATTCTTATATGAATTTAAAAGTTTAGCAACCTTTATAAGGTCAAACTCTATTCTTTATAAAATAACCTTACGTAAGGTAAAACACAAATAACCCGGCAAACGTATACACCCATAATTATAAACTTTTAACAATTATGGAAATGATATTTATAGTCCGGAAGATTAAATCGTCTCACTGGGAGGGAGAGGAGAAAGAAACGGGCAAAATATTGCAAACTGGCTCAACAAAAAAAGAAGTAGTTGCAAAACTAATAGCGTTAGGGAAAAACAAAAGCAAAGTAACCATTTTGAACGAAGAGGGGGAAGTCGTAAAAACACTTATCAGAATCGCTTCACAGAAATATTCAAAAGCATAATTGCTATAAAAACAATAGCAAAACATATCTTTTTCTCTAGTTTCTTCCCTGATTAAGCAGCGTTATCAACATAAATATACTTAAAAGATACTGCTATAAAGAAGCGCTAGTTACTAATTTCTTCTAACATAGGTAAACCTAAAATAGTATAACCAATAATAGAACTATTTGCCGATAACTAAAACGCCAAAAGTATTTGGAGTTACGCTGGTTTTGGGGTTAGGTGTTTGTGCTGTTGCCTTAGGAATAGTAAAATCAGCTGCTGGAATGTATAAAAGATGTTTAGCCTTATCCAGAGCAATAGTTTTAGCTCCTTTTTGAGTTTTCACATTTTCCAATACCTTATAACTGTCTGCATTTTCTTGTTTTATTACTGTTATAGTGCCTTCGCCGTTAGAAGTAAATATTAGCTGTGTGGCAGGGTCAAAAGCAACCCCATCAACTTTTTCCCCAATGGGTAGTGTTGTTACTACTTTGCCAGTTGTAGCGTTTATAACTACCAGAAGTTTGTTAGCGCATCCGGCAAATAACCGTTGGTTTTTTTCATCCCAGGCAATACCAGTAGGTTCTTCTCCTGGGGCAAGCGGCCATCTGGCTTTTACTTCATAAGTTTTAGCGTCTAGTGTTATTAACTCGCTCTTATCTTCAAGGTTTAAATATATGTTGCCCTTCCCATCAGAAACTGCAAGTTCGGGCATGCCGCCAAGTTTTACTGTTTGCAGTACAGTAAGCTGCTTTGGGTCTATAATGCTTACATCTCCACTCTTATTGTTAAATGCAAAAACATTTTTTGAGAAGGCATCATATATAATATGGTCTGGATTACTACCGGGTATTTTAATTGTTTTAATAGTAGACAGTGTTTTAAGGTCAAACACAGTAACTGTCGAATCCTTTCCATTGCTGGTAAAGCCCTTACCGGCTTCATTAACAATGGCTATACCATGTATACCTGGTGTATTTTTTACTTCGCCCGCAACAGTTCCTTTATCAATGTCTACTACCTGCATTATTGTGCCATGCGAAACATATACTTTTCTTGAAATATCATCAAAAGTGATAAAATCCCATTTGCCGTCTCCTTTTACTTTGACTTTTTTAATGACTTTATACCCGGATTGGGAATAACCTGATTGAATAAAAACTATAGATAATAAAAGAACAATGGAGTATATATATGGCATTTTTTTCATAATAATAGTATTAAAGGTTTCAAAATTTATTCACAACGCAATAATCAAATTTTTGCCGTTACTTGCATTAGATCTGTTGTTAAATAATTATTAACAATACCGAAAGACTGAAACTATAAAAACAAAATAGCAAAAGTGTTACTTTAAATTATTAATATATTTTTGTTATAGTATTATTAAAAGGTTCATTGGTTTATTTATAAATACGCACTAATCAATTATATAGCCTACTATACCTTTTATGTAATCTGAGTAGCGTTACAACTAAAAATATTAATCCAAAAATATTCCAGATTTGACCTTTTGCTTTGCGCAAAAATTATTTTTTACCCCTAATACTTCATCAAACTCTTCTGGCACACATTTTGTATCTAACATCATTACTATGCATTGGTGAATTTTATTGAATAAAATTTTTATACAATAAAAACCATTTAGCTACGTAATTTATGACGAAAGGTTCATTCAAAAACATCCTTTATCATAAACCATAGAAAAACTAAATTATATTTTACTATTAATTCTTCAATTCAGAAACTGAATTGAATTAAACTTTTAGGTAAATGACACACTTAATAGACAATAAAGGCGATAAATTATTTACAACTATTTTTTATCCTAACGGAGGCAAAGAAACAATAATTCTTCTTCACGGAGGACCTGGCGTTCCAGACGATCTTGTAGACGTCGTAAAAGCCCTCTCCCAGAAGTTCCAGGTAATTACATTCCACCAAAGGGGAACCCAAAAATCACTATGTAAAAGCAATAATTATTCAATGGACGCCTATATCTCAGATATAGAAACAATAGCAGCCTATTGCAATGTAAAGAAGTTCCATTTATTCGGGCATTCCTGGGGCGGTTTATATGCACAAATTTATGCTCAAAAACATCCTGAGCAGATATTGAGTTTGCTTTTATGTAACCCTGGTTCTGGGACAGGAAACGAATGGAAGCAGACAGAAAAAGAAGTTTTGGAATACAACAAATCAAAATGTACGTCTGAAGAATGGATGAAAATGGGTATAAATTCTTTATTAGGACTGTTGGGGAACGACAATGCCTACAAACGCCTCTTTAAGCAGGTAATTAAGAATTACAACAAAGATTTTGTAAAAACCAACAATGTGGGAATTGATCTTGACAACATTAAAGCAGCTCCAATAAATCACACCAGAACAGAAATACTAAAATACCCCTTGCTTAAGCAAATCAAAAGTCCCGACTTTCCGGTTACTATTATATACGGGGCCAAAGACATTTACAAAACAAGCAAGGAGTTTGTGGTTAATCGTTATCCGACAGCTAAAGTCTGGACAATTGAAAACTGTGGGCATTTCCCCTGGTTGCACAACCCTGCAAAATTTAAATTGATAGTAAATCAAATAGTTGTACACCCACTAAAACAAACGTCAAACGTCGCAGAGGTACACTAGGAACCCTATTATTTAAATTTACTATTTAGTAAAACCTACCTGTTTTGCTATAATTTTATCCAATAATCGTGTGGGGAGTAATTTGGGTATTACTCGTTTCATAAAGCCATCTTTTACTAAGGCATACCGCGCTTTAGGCTTTTTAGCAGTAAATGCTTTTGCAATAAGTTCGCCCATTTCTTCGGCTGTATATCCAGTGGGGTATTCATTTAAAATATAATTTGCATATTTTTCTATATAAGGATAGTAAGGGCTTGCTTTATACAATTCCGGTTTTACGCCTTTATCCCATATTGGCGTAATAACATTGCCAGGCCCTACTACTATTATATCAATTTTATATAACATAAGTTCTCTTCGCAGTGTTTGCGAAATCCCTTCTAATGCAAACTTAGAACCTGTATAAGCTCCAACAAAAGGCCCCGCCAGTTCTCCAGATACCGAAGAAACATTTACTATTCGCCCAGGCAGGTTATCATGTCCTTCCCTAGCCCCAAGCAGCGGAAGGTAAGCTCTGGTTACATTTAGAAGTCCAAACACATTTACCTCAAAGTGAAAACGTATTGCCTCCATAGGCATTTCTGCGAGCGGGCCGCCTATTGCTACTCCTGCATTATTGATAAGGCCGGCAAGCCCTTTTCCTTGTAATATAGCCTCTACTATACCTACAGAAGCTTTTACTCCTTCTTCATCAGTTACGTCTAGTATAATAGGATAGCCGTTAGCTCCTGTTTCTGCTTTTATTTTTTGTTTGTCTATCTCAGACCGCACTGTGCCTATTACCTTATAACCTCTTTTAATGAGCGAGTGCATTAAAGCGTTACCTATGCCGGTAGATACGCCAGTTATCAATACAAAATCAGATGGTTGTTTCATTTTTATTATAATTTAATTAAATCTACTTAAGATTAGGTATAACAAAATTAAAATAGATACTCAATAGAAAACATACACAAAATGCAAAAAAAAGCCAGATACTAAATCTGGCCTTAAAATAATAGTAGTAACAAGTTTTAAATTATTACTTTATAGCTTCGTAACGCGTTTTTTGCGAATTCATTAGCTCCCTGTTTTTTTCTAATTCTTTTTTGTCCTTGTGAGAAAGATCCGAAGCAGCCAGCTTATCCATAGCTGCCTCTGAATCGCTGAATCTATTAAGCCATATATATACTTCTGCCAGATTTTCCAACGTAGCTATAGTAACTTTTTCATTTACTCTGGCTTTCTTTTCATGAGGTTTAGATTCTTTCATAGCCGCCTCCCAAATTTCACTTGCTTTTGTCAAGTTCAATGCAGCCTGGTCTTTCGATGTTGTTAGTTGATTTAAGCCTGCTATAGCTGCTTCGTAGGCTTGCTGATAGTCGTCGTAATTTAGCCCCTCATGTTCTTTAACAACATTCACTTCTATTTCTCTTTTTACTTTAAGATAACCATACTTGTCGTTCAAATACCCGGCTATATAATCGAAATTATCTTTTACCGCTTTCTCCTCAAGAGAAGTTACAAATGTATTTTGAGTGTTAACATTGTTCCAGTAATAACTCAGTTCTGCGTCGCTATAGAAACCAGGGGTCTGCGCAGTTTTGTATTCCGCTAGTTTTGCAGGCATCTCGTCCAAAACAACCCCCTTGCCTGGAACTTCAACTTTAACTCCCATAGTATGCCTGTACGAAATTAGATAGTAATATTGAGTTACCTGACTGGAGACTCCATTCTCAGTCCTGGTTGAAATATTACTCTTAGGCTCAGGTTCAAGCATTTCAAAACCTGCCATGGTAATAGTAATAGTTACAGCATTTGTAGGCAGATTTTTAAATCCTTCCAGTTTTATGCCGGACGCTAGTACCTCAGGGGTAAACAATTTTTGATAATGCCCTTCTGCAGGAACTGTTTTAGAAGGGAGAGAGGGCATTTGCTTCTGTGGTTTTTTTTCATTTAACAAGTCCTTTTCTACCACTTTTTCCTTAAGCGTTTTTTGATTATACGCGGCCATATCTGCATTGTATTTAGCGTCCGCCTCTGCGACTTTTTTATTGTAGTCAACCATATCGGCATTGTATTTATCATTGGCGTCTTTAACCTGTTGTTTATAAGCATCCTTTTGTGCTTTAACGCTAGGTTCATAGGCCTGAACTACCTTAGTAGTATAATTCGTTATGTCTTTACTTATTGGTTCCAAGGGATACTGCACATACTCAAATGAAACCTTATTTTCATCTATCTTTTGAGAATAACTAAAAGAAAAAATCGCAAATAAAATAAAGCTTAAAAAAATCTTTTTCATGATGTTAAGATAAAGTGTAACAATATAAAACAAAAGTATTCTTATTTTTTTAATATCCCCAATAAATTATAACCAACTTTGTTACAATTTATTAAAACTTAATTGCATTAACTAACAGAAGCATGTATGTGTGTTTAAAGAAATATATCTAAAATATAATGTATAATAATATTTACTACATTTGATTGTTGCAAGGCCAATGAACACTCTTATTACCCTAATTCTCGTCGTCTTTTCTGGTATTGCATTTAGCCAGGAGCGTCAACAATTAAGCGTCGCTAAAGTAAAGACCAAAACCGAATTCCTTTATCAATTCAAAAAGAATGGCAGAATGGAGGAAAAAGGTAGGTTTCTTTCAAAAATAACATACAATAAAAAAGGGGAGGCAGTAGAAGATTCAATAGTTTGGACTGAAGGAATGTGGCAAAAAGGAAAAACAACTTACAACGAGCAGGGCGAATACCTTACAAATCTGAATATAGTAAAGAAAGAGGATGGCAGGATAGACACTAGCTTTACTACTTATTATTACCAAGGCGATAGCGTAAAAAAAACATTCGACAGGTATGGAATGCTCAAATCGCATGAAGTGAAGGTAAACGATACTCTTAAGAAATTTTACGACGGTTTTGGAAATCTTATTTATATGGCAACTGAAAAAGAAACCCTTGTTAACCAAGACGACATATATAAACGCCGTACGTCAATTACCTCAAGCCCCGAAGGCCTGGCATACAACTATACTATTTACTACCTGGATAAAGAGGGGAAAGTAGTTAAGAAAGAAATAGACAACAACCGGATAGAGAAATACATTTACGATGCTAAAGTAAGAAGAATAGAAGCTGCCGAATTTACCATGCAAAATGAAGTAGCGGGCAAAACAACTTATAACTACAATGATAAGGATATACCCACAGAAATTATTTCTTATGATGAGAAAGGCAAACCTATAGATAAGATAAAATGCTTTTATGAGTATTTTGAATAAGATAAAACATGATAGTAAATACTACTATTTTATTTTATTCTTATAGTATTAAGGCAATCAGGCCTATAGTTATCTAGCTGAGTAAAATTACTGGCAATTACCTGCTTTAGCGTTTCAAAAACTGCTTAATATTAAAAAGACGGCAGCCTTTTATTTATTCTAAATTTAAAACTCTGCTTTGGGCATTGTAGTAAACTTTCATAAAATTCCCTACCTTTTTGTATCCACTTTGGCAATTAAGAATTATATTTAACGTTTAGTTGTTGCAACATCTAAATAACAGGGCAACCTTCACGTTTTTATGAAACCAATTAGAAATCTGATATTTATAAATTTATTTTTTACCTTAGTAGCTTGTTCGCAGGCAGAAAAGAAAAATCATATCATAATGGATGAGACTGTATTAGACAACAACGCTTCAAAAATGGATACCGCAACTTTTGGAGCAGGCTGCTTTTGGTGCATAGAGGCCGTATTTCAAGATTTAAAAGGGGTAAAATCCGTTACTTCGGGTTACTCCGGAGGCGCAACTATAAACCCAACCTACGAACAAGTATGTTCTGGCACAACCGGCCATGCCGAAGTAGCCCAAATCGTTTACGACCCTGCTCAAATCTCATTCGATGAATTGCTGGAAGTGTTCTGGAAAACCCACGACCCCACTACGCTTAACAGTCAGGGTAACGATCATGGAACACAATACCGCTCTGCTATTTTTTACCATAACCAAAAGCAAAAAGAACTGGCGGAAAAGTATAAAAACGAACTAAACAAATCAAAGGCCTGGGACAAACCCATTGTTACAGAAATTGTTCCTTTTAAAGTGTTTTACAAAGCAGAAGATTATCACCAGAATTATTACAATCTAAATGGCGATCAGCCCTATTGCAGATATGTAATACAGCCTAAAGTAGATAAGTTTCACAAAGTGTTTAAAGACAAACTAAAACATTAAAAGACAATTAACTGCAAAAAAACTTTTTAGCCCAATTTCAGAATACAGGTAGTGGTATTTTTGATGTAATACAAAACTTATGGAAAACCTAAAACCATACGCTTCTTTTTTGTTAAACAACTACCTTGATGAGCTTACACGGGAAAATATAAAGCTTACAAGGGAGTTAAAACTTCCTTTGCTAGACTTGTTTGCCCACTTGAGTGAAGAAGAATTATTCCAGCTGAGCAGGCAGGGACAGGAAACCTTTCTAAATGAGATTATAGAAGGCCATCCTTTTGAATCTGCTATGAAATCACTATGGGACTGGAGAGACAACAAATTACCTGGTATATCCAAAGATAAAATATCACTTACAGACTTAGTATTGGGATACAGCTCAAGAAAAGACCTTTTTTCTCACTTTCTTCCCCTTTATACCAATGATATACAAAAGGCGCTAGCTGTAGTAAGTAGTCTGGAAAAGCTTAACAGAGATATTGAGAAAGAAGCCTACAAAATATACCTGGATATACAACAAGAAGAGCTTAAAAGAGAAAAAGACTTTACCCTATCTCTCATAGAAAATAGTATAGACGGTATAATGGCATTTGACAAGGAGTTAAAGATTACCGCTTTTAATAGCCAAATGGCTAAAAGACACCAGGTAAATGTTTCGTATTTTATAGGTAAAAAAATATTTGATGTATTTCCGCACTATGAAAAAGCCGAAGAAAATCTGGCAATAACAAAAGTATTACAAGGCATCCGCGTTTTTATAACCGAACGCCCCTACCGCTCGTCCCCGGGGTATTACGAGGTAAATATGATCCCTTTGCGTAACCCCCAGGGGGAAGTAACAGGGGGCTTCTCCATAGTACACGATATTACGGAAAGAAAGAAAAGCGAAAGCTTATTACAAGAACAAAAAGATAAACTAGCAGCAAATAACGAAGAGTTACTAATTGTAAACGAGGAGTTACAAGCCCAGCGTGAAGAATTACAGGCGTCTAATGAAGAGCTACAGGCAGTTATATCAGAACGCGAAGAAATAGAAGAAGCTCAGAAAGAGAGTGAATCTAAATTCCGGCTGCTGGCAGAAAATTCTACCGACGTTATTGCCAAATACACCTGCGATGGTATATGCACCTATGCCTCCCCTTCGGCCCTGACCTTATATGGCTATACACCCCAGGAAATGGAAGGAAAAAGCCTGTTTGCACTTGCTAACGAGGCTGATGTGGAAGAACTAAAAAAAATATGTGATACTGTTTCTTCTGGTTCAGATGCAATAACCTTCTCCTACCGCTTCCATTGTAAAGACGGTTCTTATAAATGGATAGAATGCACAGCAAAGGCAGTGTGGGAACACGGAGAGATAGAAATTAACGCAGCCAGCCGCGATATAACTAAGCGAAAAGAGACAGAAGAAAAGCTAATCAGAAACGAAATGCTTCTCTCCGAGGCGCAATCCATAGCCCATTTGGGAAGCTGGGAATGGGATATCCTTGAAGACGAAATAGTATGGTCGGATGAGATGTTCAAAATATTTGGCAACAGCAAAACTGATGAAAAACTCACCCTGGAAGACTATATAAAATATATAAGTCCTGAAGAAGAGGGAGCCAAGCTGATGAATGCCATAATGGACGCTGTAAGCCTGAAGGAGTCCTATACCATACAACATCACATAATCAATAAAGCCGGAGAAACTCGGTGGATCCTGTCTAAGGGTAGAATAATAACAGAAGAGGGTGGTAAAGTAAGTAAGTTGGCTGGTATAGCATTCGATATTACCGAACTCAAAAAAACGGAAGAAGAATTGCAGAAAAGCCAGGCGGAACTACTGCTCACAAACAACCAACTAGAGCAGCGGGTAGAACGAAGAACAGCAGAGGTAAAAAGGCTTGCAGAAGAATTTATTTTCCTGGCAGAGTCTATACCTCAGCTGGTATGGACAGCTGGCGTTAACGGAAAAATAGAGTACGTAAACCAGAAAATGAAAGACTATACCGGGCGGGGCAATGAAGATGATTTTAGCGCCGGGCCAGACGTACACCCGGAGGATTTGCAAAGAGTAATGCAGGCATGGCAGGAGTGCGCCCGCACCGGCAATCCTTTAAATATAGAGTTTCGCTTCCAAAGGTACGATGGCGCTTACCGCTGGTTCCTGGTGAGGGCGCTACCTTTAAGAAACAACGAAGGAGAAATAGTAAAATGGTTTGGAACCTCTACAGATATTCATGACCAGAAGGCAACAGAGGAGTCTGTAAGAAGCCAGAATGCGGAGTTAAATAAAATAAATACCGACCTTGATAATTTTATTTACACTGCCTCGCACGACCTTAAAGCTCCCATCTCCAATGTAGAAGGCCTTATCAATACGCTGTTCAGTGAAATAGAATTATCTGATAATGTTGCGCATCTTAAAGATATGATCTACAAATCTATTGATAAGTTTCGAACTACTATTAAAGACCTTACAGAAGTTTCTAAAGTGCAGAAGGAAACCGGCGAAGATGTGGAGCTGATAAACTTTACAGACCTGATGGTAGAAACTAATGATACCATACACGATCTGATAAAGAAAACAGGAGCGGTTATTACCACTAATTTTGAAGCGCCCCAATTGTTGTTCTCCAAAAAGAACCTGCGCAGCATTTTATATAATCTTGCCTCTAACGCTGTTAAATATTCTTCCCCTGAACGAACTCCTCTAATTACTATTACCACAAAATCCGAGGGCGATTTTGTGCTACTTATAGTTAAAGACAATGGTTTGGGAATAAAAGCCTCTAATAAAGATAAAATATTCACCATGTTCAAAAGATTTCACGATCATGTGGAAGGGTCGGGCATTGGCCTTTATATAGTAAAACGTATTGTAGAAAACTCAGGAGGCAAGCTGGAAGTAGAGTCAGAAGAAGGCCAAGGCTCGGAATTTCGGCTTTGGCTAAAACCTCCGAATAAAATGGCGCCCGCCAATGAATAAAATGGGGTTAAAAATAGTTGGTTTTTACCGTAAGCTCCAGAACGCTTTGTTTTAATGCAAAATGGGCATCCTCATACTCAGGCGGGCCCATAGAGGCTTTAGCGTCGTTAGAGGCCCCATAGCCCTCTTTGGGTATATGGATAAAATTAAAATCCATCTTTCCGTTCTTATTCTCGTCGTGCATATAAATAGCCGCATAATCTCCATAAGGCAGATCGTCAAAAACCGCGGTGGCCTTACCGCCAGAGATAGGAAGTAGTAATTTCTTATAACACTTTTGGGCATCAGATGGAAAACCATCGCTTCCCTTGAACAAACTAATGGCAATTACCCCCTCGCTGGACCGGATGTTGGTGATATGTATAATTATTTTTCCTTTATCAGTAGCCGTGGTAAAAGAAACTATTAAACTAAACAGGGCAGAAATAAAAAGCATACTAAGAGATTTACATCTAAAAGTACTAATGAATAGCCTTTTTTACAACGGCAAGACTTATTGAATTTAATTAAGCAATTGGGTTAAAACAACTAAATTAATTTCTCATCCTACTACTTAAACATTTTTTTAACTGTTTTATTTTAGCAATTTTGCCTTAATGAACATAGCTTTATTATGCAACTCCTTCGCCTGGGGAGGGCTTGAGATGAATAACTACAAACTTGCTCTTTGGCTTCAGGAAGCAGGAAACAATGTACTACTTATATGCCCCGCCAACTCAAGAATAGAAAGTGAAGCAAAAGCGTCTGGGCTAACCGTACAACAAATACATACGCACTTTAAACATACAGATGTAAAAGCGGCTTTGCAGTTAAAAAAAATGCTCAAGAGTCATCAAAGCAAAGCCCTTATTATTGGGTACTCCAAAGACATCCATTTTTCAATATTGGCCAAATTATTGCCGGGCTATCGCTTTAAAACCATATACCTACAGCAAATGCTTGTAGGGGTAAACAAGAGAGACTTTATCCATACTTTTATATACAACAACCTGGATAAATGGGTAACGCCTCTTAATTTTCTTAAACAAATGGTACTGGAAAGAACAAGAATAAAAAGCGATAAAGTTGTAGTTATTCCTCTATCCATTGAACTTGACCGTTTTCTGCATGTACCCGAAACTAAAGAAGCTATAAGAGCAGATTTGAATATCCCCCAGGATGCTTATTTAATTGGTATAATAGGCAGGATTGATCCGGGGAAAGGACAACATTTGCTTATAGAAGCATTAAGGATATTGAAAGAAAAAGGTATTGAAGCGCATGCTTTGCTTGTGGGAGAAAATACATATTCCTCTTATTCTGACTATTTACCCAACTTATTAAGAAACATAAAAGACTACGGTCTGGAGAAGCAGGTGCACCTAAAAGGGTTTATAAAAGAAGTAGAACGCATGTATAAAGCGTTAGATGTATATGCGATGGCTTCTTGCGCAGAAACTTTTGGTATGGTTACCATAGAGGCTATGGCTACAGGCATACCTGTAATAGGGGCTAAAGCAGGCGGAACTGCTGATATTATTAAAGAAAATATAACAGGCTTATTTTTTGAGAATGAAAACCCTAAGCAGCTTGCCGATAAAATAGTAGAATTAAAAAATAACCCTGCATTGGCAAAAAAACTTGCGGAAGCGGCACAAACTTATGCAATAGAAAATAATTCGCACAAAGTAATGTGCAAACGTATAATTTCGTTGATATAATACCTGGTTATTGTTTTAATAGTAATCCTACTAATCAAAAATAATAGTCTTATTACCGTCCACAAATACCTTTTCTTTTAATACCAGGTCCAGCGAATGGGCCAATACCTGTTTTTCCACATCTCTGCCAGCCTGTGTCATTTCTTTTACACTATGCGAATGGGCAACAGGTATTACGCTTTGGGCAATAATAGGCCCTTCATCCAGGCTATCGTTAACAAAATGCGCCGTGGCCCCTATTATCTTCACCCCTCGTTCAAACGCCTGCGCATAAGGGTTTGCTCCTGTAAATGCAGGTAGAAAAGAATGATGTATATTAATGATGCGGTTATTGAACAGGGAAACAAAAGCGGGGCTAAGAACACGCATATATTTGGCCAGCACAATAAAGTCCGGTTTATATGTTTTAACAACAGCATAAATCTCTTTTTCATGCTCCTCTCTTGTTTTTCCTTCGTGGCTAATGCAGGTGAAAGGGATTTCGAACCGTTTAGCAATACCTTCCAGGTCGGGGTAGTTGCTTATCACTCCTTTTATGTTTGCATTCAATTCCTTATAACTATGCCGTATCAACAGGTCTCCCAGGCAATGATGCTCTTTGGTAGCCATTATAACAACATCCTTGTTCTTTAATGTAGTAAGTTTTACTGAGGCATTGGCAGGTAATAAAGCATGTAACTCATGCAGCAAATCAGTTGGCGGTACTCCGGAAAATTCGGTACGCATAAAAAAGCGGTTGCCCACTCTGTCTACAAACTCCCCATTACTTATAATGTTTAAGCCATAGCGGTATATAACGCCCGTTATTTTGTGAATAAGCCCACTCTCATCCGGGCAATGGATAAGCAGGATATTCGTGGATACTTCATTCATACTTCTTTTTTACAATTTTCTTAAAAATGACAATTATTGATTTGATTTAAATATAACACAATCAGGTATTTATACTTTAGTTATAATATTCTGTACCCTCCCCACCTGCCCGTCTTCCAGCATCACTTTTATACCTCTGCTATGTGTTGCAGAACTAGTAAGTATACTCTTTACTACCCCGTTAGTAAGTTTGCCTGTGCGCTGGTCTTTCTTTAAAATAATTTCTACTTCAATTCCCACCCTAATATTACTTCTCAATTGATTTTCCATCACTTAGATATGCTTTTTAAAATTAATAATTAAATTCACTAAATTATATACTCTCTTCTTCTAAACTTATATCGACTAAATACGTAAAAATGAAGACAATAATTTACTATAATTGCATTAAACTTAATTTTGCTTAAGTATTATTTTATTTTAAAAAGCTTTTAATATACAATTTTCAAGATCATTTTCCGGTTTTTTTTTGTTTTTAACCGCTAAATTCTTAAAATATTATGAATAATCCTTTAAGAATATTACTTCTGGAAGATAACGAATACGACTTTGCGCTCGTCATAAGAACTATACGAAAAGGAGGAATAGTGTTTAATTCCGTTAGAGCAGAAAAGCGGGAAGAGTATACTAAAGCCCTTAATGAGTTTGACCCTGACATTATTTTATCAGACCACAACCTTCCTGAATTTGATTCTATTGAAGCTTTACATATACTTAGGAACGAATAAACCTTTTATATTGATTACCGGCAGCGTTTCAGAAGAATTTGCAATGCAATGCATTCATGCCGGCGCCAACGATTATATTTTGAAAGATAAGCTTACCCGCTTACCCTCTTCTATTATAAATGCCCTGGATAAATACGAATTTGAACAGGAAAAGAAAAAGGTTTACAAAAGCCTGGAAGAACAAAACAAAGAACTGGTAAAAATAAATGAGGAACTAGACAGATTTGTTTACCGCGCTTCTCACGACCTAAGGGCGCCCCTAAAATCAATTATCGGGCTGGCAAACCTTGCTAATACCGATTTGGATAACAATAATTTCTCCTTTATGAAAGAATATGTTAACCGAATTGAACAGAGCGTAAATAAACTGGATAGCACCATTGTAGAAATTATTAATTATTCCAAAAACAACCGCCTTGAAATTAACAAAGAACCTGTTGATTTTAATGGGCTTCTGGAAGAGGTATGGGACAAGCTAAAATACCTGGAGGGGGCTATTGAAATAGAAAAGAAAGTGCATATTAAGCAGGAGTCGCCCTTATATACAGATAAAAACAGGCTATTTGTTATCCTAAACAACCTTATCTCCAACTCCATAAAATACCGCAATAATTCTCAGCAACCTTATATAAAAGTAGATGCGGTAGTGCATTCCGATAGTTTTTCTGTAACTGTGGAAGATAACGGCATTGGAATTTCTGACAAATACATAGACAAAATATTTGATATGTTTTACCGGGCTACCGAATCCAGCGACGGTTCCGGCCTTGGCCTGTATATAGTAAAAGAAACTGTAGACAGACTAAAAGGAAAAATTGATGTACAGTCCAGGCCTGAGGAGGGCACCCGATTTAAGGTAGAATTTCCCAATTATTTTTTAGCCTAAAGGAAACCAGATTTGTTACATTTATAAAAAAATGTAACAATGCCAGAGAAGTTCTTTAAAAATGAGCACGTGGAAATCTGGATTAAGCATGGAATAGTCTACCACAAATACGCCTCAGAAGTTGTTATTACTGTAACTATTGCAAAAGAAATTACCAGGCAGAGAATACTTATGTCTGAAGGGAAAAAATTCCCATTACTAGTAGATGGCAGAACAGTAAAATACATTACCAAAGACGCCAGAGAATATTGGGCGCAAGGCGATGGTATTAAATATCTTACAGCAGGGGCTTTTATTATTGGCAACTCTATTCATAAAATTTTTGGAAACATGTTCCTTAAAGTCAATCGTCCCCCTTTGCCCGCAAGGCTTTTTACTGAAGTTGAACCTGGGGTACAGTGGCTACAAAAATTTAGAGAAACACAGGAGATTGAGTATACTGATAACTAATAATAGCCTTATTCCTCATCCTCATAAAACTCCTGCAGTGCGCCAAAGTATTCGTTGTCCCAACCATCCACAATATCGTCATAGTCTTCATCAGGGATATTACTTTGCCTTAACTCTACAGAAGTCCCTTTCCTATCAGGGTGTAATAATATAGTAACCAAAGAGGGGTTATCCTGGTCGCCAAAATACCATTCCTGCACAATTTTTCTTCCTTCCTCAAACTCAATGTTCCGGCCAGCTATGCTCCCTTCCCACAGCGAAAACTCCGATCCTGGTATGGTGGACATTTGGGCTTCCTCGCCCGTCCATAAGTATATAGTAGCTGGGTTTGTCAGCGCCAGGTAAATCTCCTCCGGCTCTGCGGGTATTATATAGTATTTTTTTAGGTCTTTCATGGTAATATAGCTTGGGGCTATATTAAGAGAATTAGTTTACAGATGCAAGACCCGCACTCTAAACGCTAATCGCATTGTTGGGGATAAACATTTTTACAGTTGTGCCCTCCCCTACCTGAGATTCCAGCTCAATAGTGCCCCTTAGGCGTTCAACCACCTGCTTAACAATGTATAAGCCAAGCCCCGAACCAAACGAATGCTCTGAGGCGCGAAAAAACATGTCAAACACTTTTTCTTTATACTGGTCTTCTATGCCAATGCCATTGTCTGTTATTTTAATGCCCGCATAGGCGTCTTCTATTTCTATCTCTATTTGCACCTGCGAACGTTGCAAAACATTCTTCTTCTGGTATTTTATAGCGTTAGAGAGCAGGTTCATTAGCACTATGCGCAACCGCCCCGGGTCAGAATGAAAAACACAGTTGTCAAAAATCTTCCGTTGTATTTCTATGTTCCGGGCTTCTTCCATAAACTTCAAGTCGTCCAGGCAGTCGTCCAACAATTTATGGAAATCGATAGGCTGGGCCTTTACCTCAAGTCTGTTGTTACGCGAAAGATTGGTAAGCTCTGCAATAAAGCCGTCCAGCTTTTTAACGCTGCTTTTGGCGCGTTCCACGCACATGTCGCGGAATATGGGGTCTTTCTCCTGCTTCACCAGCGTAAGCAGCCCCGTAAGCGAGCATAGTGGCGCGCGCAGGTCGTGCGAGGCATGATACACAAAACTATCAAGTTCAAAATTGATTTTACGTAGCTCAGCCTCAGCGTCTTTTATCTCCGTCATATCTATGGATACGCCGAGGATATTTACCTCATCCTCCAGCGAATAGTAAGGCATTTTAGTGGTATATAATATTTTTCGCTCCCCGTTCATATAGGTTATGGACTGTTCTGGCAGCAGCACTGTACGCCTGTCATTCAGCACTTTATTATCACTTTCCCGTATGCCTTCCAACTCGTCCAAATCCTTTATAAAAAATGAGTCGTCCCTGCCCAGCAGTTCGGACACAGTTGTAGAAAAAAGCTTTGCCTGAGCCTGGTTAACAAGCACATACCTCCCCTTCCTATCTTTAAGGAATATGGGGTGGGGCACCAACTCTATAATCTGAAACAGCTTGTTCTGATGGTCATAGGCTTCAAACTGCATTTTTCGGCTTTCCGTTACATCATTTGCAATGCAGTATAACATCCCGTCAATATAACTTCCAGAAGTCCAGCGCAACCAATGGTAAGTCCCTTCTTTAGAGAGGTACCTGTTCTCAAACGGTCCTGATATATCTAAGTTTTGCTTAAAATCGCCAACCATCTGTATGGTTCTGGTTCTATCCTCCGGATGAATAAACTCGTAAAACGGACGCACCAGCATGTCTGTGTCCGATATTCCAAGGAACTCCTGGAACGAAGGATTTATTTCTTTAAAGTACCCGTCCTCTCCAATTACACACATAAAGTCTCTGGAGAGGTTAAAGAAATGTTGATGAGAAAGGCTTCTATCTTTCATACGCAGCATATTCTCCCCTTTCTTAAAGTAAGGTTAGTTAGTTAAATAGTAATTTAAATAAGTTAGTTGGATATATAACGAAGATGAGCTAGAAAATAATAGAACTATTAGAACATAAAATAGGAATTTTTATAGTAAAAGTCCAATTGGTTAACTCTTGCAGGGACTCAATAAGATTGCCGGTATATATATGAATTGCATCCGTTTAGCTACTTGTCTGGCATACAAGCCTATACACATAAAATGCAAAAAAGACCCTATTGCTGGACAAAAAAGCCTTTAATAACTATTACTGTAGTATTTATTGGATGCGATAAGGCCTGTGCCAATTGGCATTTGCAAACCTGCTTAACAAAACAATAACCTTAAAAATAATAATGGCGAGAATACTACCCTGGGTTTTGTGCTATTTAAAAAACTACTATTTCGTACTATTTCTTACCTGACATCTGGCATGTGCGGGATTATGCATTGTTTTGTCATTGTTATGGCATTGTTTTGTCATTGTTTTTTGTGTTATTAATTTGGGTGGATGTATGATTTTTGTCGTTTTTGAAGGGGAGGCTGTGCCAACTGGCATTTAAGAGGGAGCGCTTCTGGCAAAATCTGGAAGGGGGGTATACGACCGCCGGACGAAACTAATAATAGCACAAAAGCGCAAATGTTTACTAAGAAACTATAGTTGATTTAACAGAAAATCAATCTATGCTATAAGGCTTTTTATCCATCCAGTATTTCCTTAAGTTAGATTAGTTTTACTTTGCTATTTTGCATTAACCACACAACTAGTTACACCTGTTATGAAATCTACTATCATTGCCTCGTTTTTACTACTATTAACATTGGTCTTTTTCATTTCCGCAACTTCTGCGCAAACCCCCGAAGAATTTAAGGTTGGCGATACCGCCCCGAATTTTGAAGGGACCGACAAGTCCGGTAAAACTTATAAGCTGGCCACCGCCCTTAAAAAAGGCCCTGTAGTGCTATTCTTTTACAGGGGGCAATGGTGCCCCTATTGCAACAAGTACATGTCGGCCATTCAGGATTCTCTGCAACTAATAACTAAAAAAGGAGCCACAGTAGTAGGCATATCGCCCGAACTGCCCGAAAACATAACCAAAACGGTTACCAAAACCAAAGCTGCTTTTCCGCTTATTTCTGATAAGGACAATAAAATATGCTCTCTTTACAACGTGGCCTACAAGCCCGATACCGCGATGTTAAAAGCCTATAAAAACTATGGGATTGACCTGGTAAAATCTAACGGCAACGATTCGGAAATACTACCTGTGCCAGCCACTTATGTAATAGGCAAAGACGGTAAAATAAAGTTTGTTCATTTTGACAATAACTTCAGGAACAGGCCCAGGGTAGCGGATATACTGAAAGCGTTATAGATCTTTAATTAAGCTTTTGATGCAGCTCTGGCAAGCATTGCAGTGAACACATAATCAGTTTGTTAATAAAAATATCTTCTATCAGGTATTTTGTCCATTTACTTTCGTTGTCATCCAGGATACTTTTCAGGGCAAGAAGTAGTTATACTGTTATAAGTGTACTTTTCTATGGAATATCTATACCCACAAAAGCTATCTACTTCTTACAAGGAAGGTATAGCCTTTCTGATAAGTCAGTTTAAAGGCGGTAGTAATCCTGATAATGTGGAAAAGCTAAATTACTATTCCATTTTATGGGTTAAAAAAGGCGATGGAAGCTTGACTGTTGATTTCTCTGAATATGCGTTTAGAGAAAATTCGATTATGTTCTTTTCTCCTTTTCAGCCCTTCATGCTCTCTGCTTTAGAAGAATTATCCGGGATAGTAATTCATTTTCATACCGATTTTTTCTGCCTTGAAAAACATAAAAAAGAAGTCTCTTGCGATGGGATTTTATTTAATAATATTTACCACCCGCCATTTATTGAATTGGAACTACAGGACGTTGCCGCTTTCGAAAATTGCATCAACAACATTGCTACAGAAATGCAGGGCGATGGTATAGCCAAAAACGAATTAATAGTAGCTTACTTAAAAATTTTAATCATAAACGCCAGCCGCATTAAGGCCCTTCGCGAACCCAATGCCCTGGCTACTATTATAGAAAAAGAAGAGCCAGCAGTACTTAGCAAATTTAAAGACGCTGTGGAGCTCTACTACAAAAGCAAACACACTCCCGCACAGTATGCGGATTTACTAAACGTTACCCCTAAGCTATTGGGTAAACTCACCAAGAACTATTTTAATAAAACTACCACCGAACTTATCCAGGAGCGTATTATTATTGAGGCCAAGCGGGAGCTGTACCTTACCCAAAAAACGGTAAAAGAAATCGCTAGCGAATTGGGCTTCGAGGATGCCTATTACTTTAGCAGGTTATTTAAAAAATACGCCCAAATTTCTCCCCAGTTTTACCGCGAAAAAATTACCCAACGTAACCAATTGTCCAGCCCGGAGGGCGTTTTGTAGTTCTTTACTTTTTGTACCTCAAAAAATTTCCATCATTAAGAGGCGTTTCTCCATTCCCGGACGGCGAAAGTAGCAGGAACTTGTGGAAAAATTAAACCGCGTTACAACTTATGAAAAGATTAAATTTATTAATTGCCGGCATAGCGCTGACTGCGCTAATAGCGTCGTGCAAAAAAGACAAAAGCAGTCCGTCCTCTAGCACTCCGCAACCATTAAATCCAAAAACCGCTCCAGTAGTAAGCGTAGACCGGTTCAGCTCTGCCGCCGGAACGTTACAGGTGCGCACCGCTACTAACGGACTTCCGGCCGCCAACGCCCCGGTAAGTTTTGACGTGCCTCCTTTTATTACTGTTGGCTACGGGCCTACCGGACAGGTGGTGCAGTACTATAACTTTGATGTACAATCTACCACCCCTGCCCCAATTTATATGTTGTATTGGGAAGGCGATACCACGGCTGTAGCAGGGCAGGCAAATATAATTGACGTTCTGCCAGGAACAGCCGGTTACAACGATTTCTGGCAAATACATAAAGTTACTGTTCCAACAAGTTATGTGGCCAATACCGTTACAAGCTACCAGCAACTAGTAGCGGCGGGTTATACCATTACACCCACTACTACACTAGTAAACTGCCCTGTTGTTCCGGCAGGTTCAACTGCTAACAAACAATACGGAAGCAGTTCCCCTAGCTCCCTGGTACAGGGCTGGTACAAAGACTCTGTAGTATATTATTTCTCGTTTCTGGAAAGCCCGCTTGCAACTACTTCCACAGGCCTTGTGCCAACAGCGCCTATATGGGTAACCTTTAATATTAATCCGGGCAATTCAGGCGGCGGCCCTCCTTCCGGCTTTATGGAAGTAAGCGGCACAATGCAAACGCATAATGTTATATCTGTTTTGCCTGGCGTTGCGGGATATTCTCCACTTTGGGGAGTAAGCATATACAACAACTCGGCTTTTGCTTCAGTATCCAATTCTTCTACAGCTCAGGCTGCGCCAACTATAGGGCCTGGACCAAACGTAAACTGCCCTGTTGTTGTAGTAGAGTAAAATTCTTCTATGTTTGTTTTGTTTAAAGAAGGCGTTTCTCAACGCCTTCTTTAGTTTAATTAAAACGTTAGACCAATATCACTTTATTATGTTTTAAAAAAAATCAATATCTTGTTGTAGGATTATAACGCACACTGCAATGAATATTCGTTTTTTCTTCACTTTCATTATTTTAGGGATAACCTTTTTTGCCTGCAAGAAAACAGATGATAATATTCCTGATAACTATAACGGGATTTGGAAATACTATAATGGAGCGTCCTATTTTTATGTAGTATTGCAAGACCCGACAAACGGACAATATTATGAGGAAACAACCAGCGTATATGGCAATGCAGTGCAATATACACAGCAACCCATTGCCAATGGAGGTGTAAGCATTAAAGATAATAAGCTTGATATCGGGGCGTATGAATTTACTATTAATCAACCGCCGACTATTGATAGCTTTTTTGCCTGGTCTATGGTATTAGACGGGGTTAAATACATTAAAGAAGGCGCCAGTTGTTCCGACGGCGTTAAGGATGGCAATGAAACAGGCGTAGATTGCGGCGGCAGGTGTAAGTCTTGTTATTCAAAAAATGTCGAATTTACCATAAGCGGAGATACTACTCATTATGCCATATATGGCAACGAGTTTTTAGCACAAGATATTTTCCAAATTGATGGGGTTACTTCCGATTCTACTTACGAACTTTCCCTTTTTAATGAAAGTGTAGGCCTCACTGTTACCCTCAATCAGCCCTATCCCCTTTATTCTCCAGATAACGGAGATTTTACTTATTTAAAAAATACACAAACACAAACCAAATATATTTTAGTAACCGGTACAATTACCTATACTTCACTAGACTCATCTAAAAGCCTTGTTAATGGCAGTTTCACTGCTACCTTTTTAAACATTTTAACAAATACTACTTATTCTGTTTCCGGCGTTATAATTAACTTAAATTATGGCGCAATATAAATATAATAAATTACTACCTCCCCTTAAACTGGGCCTTCCGTTTTTCTACAAAGGCTTTTACGCCTTCTTTAAAATCTTCGGTGGCTCCGGCTATGTCCTGGTATTGGGCCTCCAGTTCTAATAGTTCTTCCAGGGAGGAGTTGAACGATTTGCTGATAATATCTTTTATAAGGGCAATGGCTTTAGTGGGCGCGGCGGCATAGTAGTTTACTACCTCCTGCACGGCCCCATCCAGTTGCGCGGCGGGTACCACCTTGTTTACCATGCCCAGCTCTACGGCTTCAGCAGCGGTTATTTTAGTGGCTCTGGTAGCCAGTTCAAAGGCTTTTTGCATACCTACCAACCGGGGCAGAAAAAAACTGGCCCCGGAGTCTGGCACCAGGCCAATGTTTATAAAAGCCTGGGTAAGAATGGCGTCTTCTGCGGCGATAATGTAATCGCAGGCCAGGGCAAGCGAACAGCCCGCCCCCGCCGCTACGCCGTTTAGTTTACAAATAATAGGTTTATGCATGCCCCGCATCAGTTTTATAATGGGGTTGTATTTTTTGTGAATGGATTCTGATGGTAGCGCTCCCTGCATATCCTCAATGGCCTTCACGTCCTGCCCGGAGCAAAAGCCTTTGCCTGCTCCGGTTAGTACTACCACGCGTACGGCTTCGTCCTCTGCCGCTTTTTGTAAAGCATCAATCAGGGCGTAACACAACTCGTCGTTTAGCGCGTTGTAGACCTGCGGACGGTTAAGCGTGATGATAGCCACGGCTCCCTCGTGCGAATAGATAACGGTAGAATCCATATCAGGCAATAAGTAATAGGGTTGCTGTACTTACGAAAAGGCCCAGCAGCGCGCCGCCAAATACCTCTCCAGGCTTATGCGCCTGCAAATTCAACCGGGCGCTCATCACCAAACCAGCTAGCAACACTACTGCCGCCACCGGATAAAAAAGCTGGTCTTCAGGATACAGGTATCCCAGCATTACTATATAGCCAACAACGCCGTTTATCCCCACCGCATGGGCGCTTATTTTCCAGAACCGGTTAATAAGCGCTACCAGGATGGCCGAAATGCCCACGCTGGCCATAATAAGCACTATAGTTATATTAAGCCGGGAAGTATATAGTAAATAGGCCATGCTTAGGTAAAATAAACCCGCAAAAACAAAAGGCACAAAACGGTCTTCCCTGCGCTTCATCAGCAAATCCTGCACGCTAAAATTTCGTTTGGTAATCATCAGGTAACTGGTAATGGCAAAAAAAGGAAAAACAAATGTGCCTATAAAAATGAGCGTTAAAAAACTACGTTTGCCCTCGTAGCCCATAGGCCCCATTGCGCCAGGCGCAAAGAATATGATGATGCAAAACAGCAGCGAGGGCATAAACAAGGGATGCAGCGCGAAAGAAATAACTTCCGAACACCTTTTCCAGAACATAACCCTGCGCCTTATTTTTTTATATGCTTTTACTACCACCCTACAATTCCTTTCTTAACCTGGCCACCGGTATGTTTAGTTGCTCGCGGTACTTGGCAACTGTTCTTCTTGCTATCGCGTATCCCTTATCTTTTAAAAGACGTTCCAGCTTATCGTCCGACAAGGGTTTCTTTTTTTCTTCCCCGTCTATTATTTCTTTAAGAATGTGTTTTACCTCCCTGGAGCTTACATCCTCCCCTGTATCTGTAGATATTCCCTCTGAGAAAAAATACTTAAGCGGGTAAATGCCAAACTCCGTTTGCACCGATTTGCTGCTAGCCACACGAGAGACGGTGGAAATATCCATAGCTATTTCGGTGGCAATGTCCTTCAATATCATCGGGCGCAATTTGCTCTCATCGCCATCCAGAAAAAAGTCGTACTGGTATTTAATAATAGCCTCCATAGTTCTTAGCAACGTCTGCTGCCTTTGTCTTATCGCATCAATAAACCATTTGGCGGCATCCAGCTTTTGCTTCACAAAGCCTACAGCCTCTTTCAGTTTTTTATCTTTTTTAGCGCCCTTCTCATAACTGTCCAGCATTTCGGCATACGACCTGCTCACCCTCAGTTCCGGGGCGTTTTTGGAGTTCAACGTAAGATCTATCTTCCCATTGTTATTGGTAAGAATAAAATCGGGGATGATGTAATGCGTTTTTATTTCCTCGCCGGAAACACCTCCCGGTTTAGGATTAAGCTTGGTAATAATGGCAATTGCATCTTTAATCTCCTCGTCGCTGATCTCCATTTTTTTCTGAATCTTATCGTAATGCTTTTTGATAAGTTCATCAAAATGCTCGTTCACAATTTTAAGGGCAAGCACAACCGACTCGTTATGCAAATCTTTACGTTCCAGTTGCAACGCCAGCGATTCCTGCAAATTACGCGCGCCAATGCCCGCAGGGTCAAAGTCCTGTATTTTATGCAAAATCTCCTCTACCTCTTCCACGCTGGTTTCCATATTTTGCCCAAAAGCAAGGTCATTAACAATCAGGTCAAGGTCCCGGCGTATGTAGCCGTCGCTTTCTATACTCCCTATCAGTTGCCTGCCTATAATTTTCTCTCTTTCGCTTAACCTTAAAAAGTCAAGCTGGCTTATCAGCAACTCGGTAAGCGAAACAGAGCTTGCCAGCGGGTTCTCACGTTCCTCCTCGTCCCCAGGGCCGTCTCCCTGCATTTTATAGCCGCTCACATCATCGTCCCTTATGTAATCCTCAACATTAATATCGTCTTTGCTGCTGGGGGCCTCTTCATACTGTTCCTGTTCGCTTCCTTCCTCGTAGGGACTTTCGGGGGCGCTGTCATCCCCGTATTCCTCTTCCCTGCCCTCTTCCAGCGCGGGGTTAATCTCCAGTTCTTCCTCTATGCGGGAGTCCAGTTCCGCCGTAGGAACCTGCAACAGCTTTATAAACTGTATCTGTTGCGGAGACAGTTTTTGAGAAAGTAATTGGTTAAGTCCTAATCGCTGCATAGTAAAAGATAACGCTTTTCACTGAGTTCCGACAAAAATATTATAAATTTTAGGAAAATTTGCCGGTTAATTTAAAATATCATTGCTTTGCTTACGATTTTAATGTCGTAGTATTTAAGGCAAATAACTTATAAATTTTTTAATAAATTGAAAAGAACAAAAATAAAAGTCCTGCTGGACACTAAACCGGTAGGCGCCGAGGTAACTATAAAAGGATGGGTGCGCACCAAAAGAGGGAATAAAAATGTTGCCTTTATTGCCGTTAACGACGGTTCCACCATACATAACATACAAGTAGTGGCAGAGCTTTCTCAGTTCAGCGAGGAGGCCCTAAAGTACGTAACCACCGGGGCCTGCGTATCCATAATCGGTAAACTTGTTGATTCTCCCGCCCATGGGCAGCCCGTAGAGCTACAGGCCAAAGAGGTAACGCTGCTAGGGGCATCCGACCCAGAAACCTATCCGCTACAGAAAAAAGGGCATTCGTTGGAGTTTTTAAGAGAGATAGCCCACTTAAGGCCGCGTACAAATACCTTTGGCGCGGTGCTAAGGCTTAGGCACGCTATGGCATACGCCATACACAAGTACTTTAACGACAAAGGCTTTGTATACCTGCATACGCCCATTATTACTGGTTCTGATGCCGAAGGCGCAGGGGCAATGTTCCGGGTTACCACCCTTGACCCTGTTAACCCACCAAAAACCCCTGATGGCAAAGTAAACTATGCAGAGGACTTTTTTGGAAAAGAAACTAACCTGACCGTGTCGGGCCAGTTGGAAGGGGAACTTGGGGCGATGGCGCTGTCTGAAATATATACCTTTGGGCCTACCTTTAGGGCGGAAAACTCCAATACCACCAGGCACCTGGCCGAGTTTTGGATGATAGAGCCGGAAATGGCTTTTTACGAACTGGAAGATAACATGAACCTGGCAGAGGACTTTCTGAAATACCTGGTTGGTTATGCTTTGGAAAATTGCCAGGACGACCTTAAGTTCTTGAACGAGATGTACGATAAGGAACTGATTGGCCGCCTTACTTCGGTAACAGAAACAGCCTTTCAGAGACTGACCTATACCGAGGCTGTTGAAATACTTAAAAAGACAAAAGAAAAGTTTGAGTATGCCGTGGACTGGGGAACCGACTTGCAATCTGAACACGAGCGCTACTTAGTTGAAAAGCATTTTAAAAAGCCGGTAATACTTACAGACTACCCTGCCCATATAAAAGCCTTTTACATGAAGCAAAGCGAGGACGGCAAAACGGTTAGGGCTATGGATGTGCTTTTCCCCGGTATAGGAGAAATTATAGGAGGATCGCAGCGGGAAGACAACTACGATAAATTGCTAAAACGTATTGGCGAACTGGGCATCCACGAGAAGGACGTTTGGTGGTACCTGGAAACCCGCAAGTTTGGCAGCGCCCCGCATAGTGGCTTTGGGCTGGGCTTTGAACGCTTAATGTTGTTTGTTACGGGTATGGGCAACATTAGGGATGTTATCCCCTTCCCAAGAACGCCAAAGAGCGCTGATTTTTAAAACCTATTTAACCTACTATATAAATTAAAAAAGGAGGCGTTTTGCCTCCTTTTTTAATTCTTGATCTATTTATAGCTATAGGCCTATTAGAGTACCGCTTGCCGTTAATGTAACAGGAGTAGCCCCCGAGTCTGTAAATGTTAAACCAGAGAATGTTGTGGTAACGGCGCTGGAGGTAACAGTAATAGTAACATTACCACTGGTAGCGCGCCAGACTCCATTGTCGTTAGTCAAGATTAGCTCTGTAACAACAGATCCGCCAATGGTATACGTATTACTGCTTGTTGGCCTCCCTGTACAAATTAATCC
>Ga0302315_10001121_pt1 | contig 28266 bp, 24 predicted proteins | sample III_Palsa_N3_1_FD_200532 | JGI IMG/M metagenome (GOLD analysis project Ga0302315, IMG submission 200532) | Peat permafrost microbial communities from Stordalen Mire near Abisko, Sweden - III_Palsa_N3_1 | ecosystem: Environmental > Terrestrial > Soil > Palsa > Peat permafrost | place: Sweden...
CGGGCCACGGTTGCCGGTTGGCGCATCGGTGCGCATGTTAATGGCAGCAGCCATCTGGGCAGCCTGGTAACCGAACTGCCAGTTCTTATACTCCGCCTGTGCAGCGGTGATGGTATCTTTCAACCGTTTGGGGTGATTGACATTATAATAATCGGTAGCCCCGGCCTCCGCAGCGGTCTGGATCTCTACATGACCGAAATTGAAGAGCCTGCCCGCCAGGGTCTGATCATAAGACACATTGTTGATCTTATCCAGTGGGCTTTCCTTGGCATAATGATTGAGAAAACCCAACTCGTCGATCACCCGGAAATTAGTCACCACCCAGATATTGACCCGCCAGGTATAATATTTCAGCAGCCACCAGCCAATGCCCAGCAAAGAGACCAGCCATCCCCATACCCATAGAAAATGATAAACGAGAACGACTCCCGCAACGACTATGAGCAGCGCGAAAAAGGTCGGAACGATCAGCGATGTCCAGCTGCTATAGGTCAGCAGCAGTATCTTTTCTCCTTTTTGAAGTGGGGTCCGCATGATGATGATAGTTTATTCGTCGAGTTTCAGTACGGCCAGGAACGCTTCCTGGGGCACTTCCACGTTGCCGATCTGCCGCATGCGTTTCTTACCTTCCTTTTGCTTTTCCAGCAGCTTACGCTTACGGCTGATGTCACCACCGTAACATTTCGCGGTCACATCCTTGCGCAGGGCGCTGATCGTCTCACGGGCGATCACCTTAGCACCGATGGCCGCCTGAATGGCAATCTGGAATTGCTGACGGGGCAACAGTTCCTTCAGCTTCTCGCACAGCTTACGACCGAACTCCGCACCGCGGCTGCGATGGATGAGGGCGCTCAGCGCATCTACCTTATCTCCGTTGAGAAGGATATCCATTTTGGCGATATCGCTGTCCCGCCGGTCGATAGGGTGATAATCGAAAGAAGCGTAGCCGCGCGTCTGGCTTTTCAATTTATCGTAGAAATCGAATACGATCTCGGTCAACGGCATTTCGAAGATCAACTCTACCCGGGTAGTGGTGAGATAGCTCTGGTTGATCAGGTTGCCCCGCTTGCCCAGGCAAAGGGTCATGATATTCCCGATATAGTCCGGTTTAGTTATGATCTGCGCCCGGATATAGGGCTCTTCTATCCTCTCGATACGAGTGGGGTCGGGCATCTCCGACGGGTTGTTTACAATGATGACTTCCCCCTTGCTCGTATGGGCCACAAAGCTTACGTTGGGCACTGTGGTGATGACGGTCTGGTTAAACTCCCGCTCTAACCGCTCCTGGATGATCTCCATGTGCAGCATGCCCAGGAACCCGCAGCGGAAGCCGAAGCCAAGCGCCTGAGACGTCTCCAGTTCGTAAGTCAGTGAGGCGTCATTGAGCTGCAGCTTGTCCATGCAATCCCGGAGTTCTTCGAAATCATCGGTTTCGACGGGGAAAATACCCGCAAAAACCATTGGTTTTACCTCCTGGAAGCCCTTGATCATTTCCTGCGTGGGATTGGCGGCGAGGGTGATGGTATCCCCCACCCTGACTTCCTTGGCATTCTTGATCCCGGTGATAATATAACCTACATCGCCTGCCCTTACTTCAGATTTGGGGGTCAGCGCTAATTTCAACACGCCTACCTCATCCGCTTCATACGCCTGGTCAGTAGAAACAAATTTTACCTTATCGCCCTTTTTCAGCGTTCCGTTCAGGATCCGGTAATAGACGATGATCCCCCGGAAGGAATTGAACACGCTGTCAAAGATAAGGGCCTGCAACGGCTCATCCGGGTTGCCTTTGGGAGCGGGTATCCGCGCAACGATGGCATTCAGGATCTCTTGCACCCCCAGACCGGTCTTGGCGCTGGCCAGCAGAATATCTTCCGGCTTACAGCCGATTAATTCGATGATCTGGTCCTTTACCTCTTCCACCATGGCCCCGTCCATATCGATCTTATTGATCACCGGGATGATCTCCAGGTTGTTTTCAATGGCCAGGTAAAGGTTGGAGATCGTTTGCGCCTGGATCCCCTGCGTGGCATCCACCAGCAGGAGAGCCCCTTCACAGGCGGCCAGGGCCCGGCTGACCTCATAGCTGAAGTCGACGTGCCCCGGAGTATCGATCAGATTCAATATATAGTGCTGTCCCTGATAAGGATAATCGATCTGGATGGCGTGGCTTTTGATGGTGATCCCTTTTTCCCGTTCCAGGTCCATATCGTCCAGCACCTGGGCCTGCATGTCACGTGCGGAGATCGTGTTGGTCATCTCCAGCAACCGGTCCGCCAGGGTACTTTTTCCGTGGTCAATATGCGCAATAATGCAAAAATTCCGGATATTTTTCATTTCGCTGCAAATCTAAGCAAATCGGCCGGTAGCTTAGTGTCTAAAATTGTGTATTTTGACACAAAATAAATGCTCACTTCCTTCAGAAAGATATTAGCCGGCTCGTGGCTGGGACGGGTTTATAGGGCGGACAAGATCCTGTTCACCCTTTTGTTGCTGTTTTTCATATTGAGCACGGTTTCCAATCTGATCAAACTCCAGACTACACCTTTTTTTATCTGGAGCATGTATTCCACAAAATTACCGCAGACCGATGTGTACACCTATTACCGGATCAATTACAACGACGGAAATGTCATCAATCTTCGTCATACCTGGAACGAACCCGAAAAGACCCTTTTATACGCTCCTTTGAATGTATACCTATGGGATATGGCCCATGGTGCAGTCGATCCTTTCAGAACCTATCTCGAATCCCACTGGTTAAAAAAACATGCCCGTTTCGCCGGTCTGACAACCGGGTTGTATGTTACCCCCGCGGAGTTGGACCAATACCCTGCCTGGCTGGTCAAATACCTGTCCTCCGTGACCGGGGCGCCCGTCAATAAGGTTTGTGTGTTGAAAAAAAAGGTGCGGTTCGGTGAAAATGGTGTCCCGGCCGAAGTGTCCTCCGACACGGTACTTTATATACCCTGATGCGCTATGAATAACCGACAAAGAATTACGCTGACCAGGCTCGTGACGGGGACGATCCTGTTATTTCTCACGCTCAGGCTGGCGGAACATGCCATGCTATCGGAATTGCAATCCCCCCCGCTGTTCTCAGTAGAGGTAGATTTCACCTATTGGCTGTTCAGGGAATCCGGCATTCCGGCATGGATCATGCAACATCGGGCAGCCGCCATCCTTTTCGATATCTTGCTGTTTTCCAGCGGACTGTTGTCATTTGCCCTACCCCTGAACAGGAAGATACTGGCGGTTTTCGCGCTGTTGCTGTTCCTCTATGCCATGATCTTCGATCTATATGCCACACACCACCTTGCCCAGATATATGGTCTGATGATCGTCATGCTGCCTTTCCTGGTCGGCAATAATGATAAATTTACGCTGGCGTGGGAAGGAATGCGCTATTTCACCTGCTTTATCTATTTCATAGCCTTCATCTGGAAAACCTGCATCGGCCATTCGTTCTATTATCTGCAGCAGGGCGCCGATACGGTCAAAAATAACCTCGTGTATTTTATTTCCCTGAACCCCGACAGCCCGATGACGCATTTTTACGAATGGTTCCTGCGTCATGAATGGATATTGAATGCCGGAGAAAAAGGGCTGGTCTTGTTGGAAGGTATCATGGTGGTGGGCTTTTTTACAAAAAAATACGACCGGTGGCTGATCTGGGTGCCAGTGGTGATCCATGTGACGACTTATTTCTTTTCAGATGTATTCTTTATCGAATTACTGGTCGTGGATCTTTCTTTCCTGTCCGTTACCCAGCTGGACCGGCTGGGGAAAATAGTCAGCGGCCTTTACCAGCCAGAAAAGCAAAAAACGGCGATATGACCCCGCTGAGCCGATAGGCCTGGACCGATAAAATGATATTATAGATCAGGCAACTGACCAACATAGCCACTGCACCGCCCGTCACTCCCCACAGGGGCACCAGCAGCAGGTTAGACAGCAGCAGTAACACTACATATACCAGCAGGCAGATGGCAGACTGCTTTTCCCTGTTCTGCATCATCAGGATAGTATTGGCCGGGCCGAAAAGGGAATAGAAGAACTGAGACACACTCAGCAATATCATGGCCGTATAGCCTGCCGTGAAATCCTTCCCGAACAACCCCAGCAGGAACCTGCCGGCCAGAACGTTCACGAGCAGCAAAGGCAGGCAAAGCGCAGTCATCATCTTTGTCGATGAATTGTATAATGATTGTTTGTACGCCGCTTCGGCAAAGGTATGTTTGGCAAATAGCTGCGGCAATACGCTGTGCATCAGAAAAAAGGGATAGACTACGAGGTCCGCAAACCGGTAGCTGACATTGAAGATCCCGATGTCCCTGCGCGGTGCGAAATAAGGAAGGACCAGCATGCTGATCTTTGTAATGATCAAAGTCATCATCGTGATCGAAAAAAAATACAGTGTCTTCCTGGTCAGGTTGTCGCGATGCAGTACCTGTCCGCCCGGTTCAAAAAATGTCTTTGTCTTTTTCAAAAGTATGACGGCAAGGATGAGGCAGCAAATGCCAAGGTCCGTTTCGACCAGGACGATCAGCGGCCGGCTGCCGGCATGATAACCGAGGACAAGGAGGATGCCGAACAAAAAGATGATCAAAAAAGGTCTGATGAGCCTGTCCGTGATCTGGCTCAGCCGGATATAATTCAGTGACTGCAGAATGAATTGGTTCAACGAGAGAAAAGCCATGAAATAGACGGCGCCCCAGGCTATCAAAAAATCCAGTCTGTATTCATGAAGGGCCGGGATGGGAAAGACAGTGATGATCGTGATGAACAGGAAACCAAGCAGTAGTGAAGCGATCAACACGTGCGCATTGGTGCGTTTGATGAGCAGGCCGATCCGTCGGGGTTGTCCGGAGTGATGATATTGGGTCAGTTCTGTCAGCACCAGGTCTTCACGTCCGCCCGTGGCAATCACGGCGAGGATACTGATCCAGTTGAAGATGTGCACATATTTCCCATACTCATCGGCGCCGGCCCACCTTGCCAGCAGTAGATTGCCCGCAAAAACCATGATGACGGACAGGCCCTGGATGATCAAAGATTGCAAAGTACCCTCTACTATTCTCCTTTTCTCGGGATCGGTCCATCGCGAGTATACGAACCTGCTGAGTATTTCCTGCAAGCGGAAGGTTTTAGCCCGAAAATACTTATTTTTAGCTTTCCAATACCACTTAATTAATGCAGGAACATCTACTTCCTTTGTTGCGGTGCCCGGTTTCGAGAAGTCCGCTACAACTTCGGGTCATTGCAAAATCACTTCAATCATACGGTAAAACAGAGGAAGAAATAGTCAGCGAAGGCATATTGTTTGCCGCGGAAGATTGGTTCTACCCGGTCATCGGCGGGATTCCCCGGCTCAATGTCGAATCTTTCATTGACCATTCCACTTTTCTTTCCGAACATCTGCCTGATTATCCACAGCGACGTGCAGCCCTGGAGAAAAAATTTCCGGGCCTGATCCGGTACGTTCTTCAAAAGAACAAAAAGACCAGGCAAAGCTTTACACTCGAATGGGATTTGTACAATTATGAGGAAGACAGGACCTGGGAGGCAGGCAAAGATGAATTGCTGCAACGCTTCTTGCTGGAGACAGGCGAAAGTATGGAAAGCATAAAGGGACGGCTGATTTTCGATGCCGGTTGTGGCAACGGCCAGTTGAATCAATTCATTGCCGCGGCAGGAGCCACCGTCATCGGCATGGACTTCAGCAACAGTATCGAAAGAGCATACCGGGAAAACAGGCAGCGTACAGCTATTTTCATCCAGGGTGATGTACAGTTCCCGCCACTCGATTTCAATCGCTTTGATATTGTCCATTGCAGCGGTGTACTGATCCATACCAACAATGCGGAACTCTCCTTTTGCTGCATCGAATCCTGTGTCAGACCAGGGGGTAAGTTAAGCACCTGGCTCTATAGTCCGAGAAAAGACCGGATACACAATTTCTTCAACCGGGTCCGCAGGATGATGGTCCCGCTGCCGCTGAGACTAAAATATTATATCTTATCGGTCATTTTTTTGCCGCCCTCCTGGTTGATCAAACGACTAAAGGGCAACCGGCAAAACAGGCGTGAAATGATGATTGCCCTGATGGATGGGTTCACCCCCGAATTCCGCTGGGAGCATGCCCCCGACGAGGCAGCCGGCTGGTTCTCCAAACGGGGATATGCGTCCATACAAATAACGACCACCAACCTTTTCGGCTTCAACATCATCGGGGTCAAGCCCGCCCCTACTGTTTCAACGACTTGATAATGGTGACGAAGTCCCCGGCCACCAGTGATGCCCCGCCTACCAGGCCACCGTCTACATCCGGGGCGGCGAACAGTTCTGCCGCATTTCCGGCCTTTACGCTGCCCCCATACAAAATAGGGATATGATTGGCCGTATCGGGGTTATATCTGGCCGCCAGAACGGACCGGATATGGGCATGCATTTCCTGGGCCTGGTGAGTGCTGGCGGTCTTGCCGGTACCGATGGCCCAGATGGGTTCGTAGGCGATGACGATCTTTCGGACCTGGTCTTCCGAAAAATGGAACAGTGACTCCTTTAACTGCGTCTCTACGAACCCTGCCTGTGCATCCGCCTCCCGGATACCGAGCGGTTCGCCGCAACAAAAGATCGGGGTGATATCGTTCTCGAGACACAAAGCGGTCTTATGCGCCAGCGAGATATTCTGTTCGGAAAAATACTCCCTTCTTTCACTATGGCCCAGCACGCAATACCGGATATGGATGGATTTCAGCATCTCCGCTGCCACTTCACCGGTATAGGCGCCGGATTTTTTATCCGAACAGTTCTGGGCGGCGGCGGCATAATGTTTCTTTCCGGCCAACCTCAGTTGTGCCATCGTCAGATAAGGGAACGGGACGGCAAAGACTGCGCGCTGGTGAGCTGAGAGCGTGATAGTCGCAGCAAGGATGGCATCCAGCAATTCTTCTCCCTGTTGGTACGTGAGGTTCATCTTCCAGTTAGCAGCAGCAATTTGTTGTCTCATGAATGAAGTGATTTGTTGTTTGATTGGTCAAAAATATGTTTTAATGCGAGGATTTCCTTTTCGGTCAGCAGCTGGTTTTTCAATTTCTTCCAATTGCCGATATCGCGAAGTACCTTATCCCATTCATAGCGGGTATGTCCATCCTGTCCCCAGCTGAAGTCCGGAATATATTTAGGCGGCGGCCCGTCCCCGAAGATATTACAGCCAATGCCAGTGACAGCCCCTGTATGAAAGGCTGTATTGATAGCAGCCCGGGAATAGTCCCCCATCAGCAGTCCGCATTTCATCCCGGCATTCAGATACCCTTTCGAGGCGGGATGATATACCTTCACCTCTCCTGCGTTATTCTTGAGGTTCGATGCAGAGCAGCCCGCCCCCAGGTTACACCACTCCCCTATCACCGCATCGCCAAGATAGCCGTCGTGCCCCTTATTCGAATACCCGAAGAAGACAGTATTCTTGATCTCTCCGCCTGCCGTACTATAAGGCCCCAGCGTAGTAGCGCCATATATCTTCGTTCCCATCTTCACGATAGCCCCTTCGCAGCAGGCGAATGGCCCGCGGATCATTGCGCCTTCCATGATCTCGGCATCGCGCCCGATATAGACCGGCCCGGTGGAGGCGTTCAGCACACAGTGCTGCAGTTGTGCCCCTGCCTCGATAAAGATATTTTCCGGGGAGATGGCCTGTACAGAAGAAGGAATGGGCTGGGAAGCCCGGCCTGCGGTCAGCAGTACAAAATCATCCGCCAGCGCTTCGGCGTTGTGCATGAAGATATGCCAGGGATAACGGACTTTTCGCGCCAGGCTAAGTATCCTTTCGGGTTCGGCGGCCAACGCCCATTTTTCCCGGAAGGTCAGGATGCCCATCCGGATATCCAGCACCGAACGGGTCGCTGTAAAAGGCAGCAGGTCATCGGGGCGAAAAGCTTCTTCCAGGAGGGATGTATCCATGCGGTAAAGCTAAAAAAAAGAGACCGTCTTTAACTAAAAGTAGACGGTCTCTTTTTTCATTATGTCCGGCAAGCAAAGCTTGCCGGGGAATCCTCCCCAGTCGTGCGGAGGCAAAAAAATTCCCCCCCGTTGCGCGGAGGGGAAGTAATATCGATCGAAGAAAAAAGCTTTTCAGCGCGCTTATTCGGCCTTCTTCGCGTAACGTTTCTTGAATTTGTCGATCCTTCCCGCTGTATCTACCAGCATGTTCTTGCCGGTGAAGAAAGGATGAGAAGTATTGGAGATTTCCAATTTGATCAGGGGATATTCATTACCGTCTTCGAATTTGGTGGTTTCCCTGGATTGAGCGGATGATTTGCTCAGCCAGGTCGTACCATTACTCATGTCCTTGAAAACGACGAATCGGTAATTTGCCGGATGGAGACCTTTTTTCATAATTTGTTCTGTTTGAAGGTTGTACGGATTTGGCCGTACCTGAAAAATTTCGTTGCGGCTGCAAAACTAAGCAATTTGATCGTCCGGACCAAATAAAATGGCCTGAATCGCTCCACCCTAGCTGCGCATATTGATATACTGGAGCGCAATCCCCAGGTTGGCGCCCCCGCAGAGCTTGATCACAGCCTGCAGGTCGTCGATCTTTTTGGCGGTCACCCTGACCAGGTCGTCCATGATCTGGGACTGGACCTTCAGGCCGGAATCCTTGATCACCTTGATCACCTTCTTGGCATCTTCCTGTTTCAGCCCATTCCGGACCGGCACCTCCTGGCGGACCACTTTCCCGCTCTGGTGAGGTTCCTTTTCCAGATCGAAGACCAGAGGGTCCAGCCCCTGCTTCATCGAGCGGCTGATCAGAACGTCGACGATCTGTTTGATCTTCATATCGCTTTCCGCTTCGAGGTCGATCTTCATGTCCTTTTTGTTCAGGTCGATCTTAACGGGCGAGTCCTTGAAATCAAACCGGTTGGTGATCTCTTTTTTGGTGACATTGACAGCATTGTCCAGGACTTGCTGGTCTACCTTGCTTACGATATCAAAGGATGGCATATGCGTTGGAGTTATCCGGCAAAGCTACAGGAAAAAAGCATCTAATTGGCATTACCCCCGGCCTTCACCCTACTCTGCTCTTCACCTGCTCCACCATTCTTTTTACTTCCGCCGGACATGCCTTTCAGGGGTTTACCGAAATTCCAGGTGAAGGTCATGGCGACCTGGCGGGAATCACGGCGGTTGTTGAACGTCGCGTCGGTCTCCTGGAAATCAATGTATCCGTGCGGTTTGTTGGTATAGAGAAAATCCCGTACAGCCAGCTTGAGACTGGCCTTGTCCTTCAGGATCTTTTTGGAGATGGCGGCCGTCCCTTGCCCCAGGGGATAGACGACCACCTGTCCTTCGACCCCTTTGGTCCGATAAAAACCGGACAGCTCACCGGCCCATCCATGTGCCAGGTTGAACTGGTTGTTGACATTAAATAACAGCGTGGTAGCCTGCACGTCGAGGTCCTGCCCATACAATATCCCGGTGAATTTGGTATAGTTGACATCGCTATATAGGACGGCTGTCCACCATTTGGTCACGGGCAACATATAGCTCACCGAAACACCTGCATTCTGGCGGACGCCGATATTGCCGTTGCGGACGATCGTGGCCTGACCGGACTGTTGGAAGGTCTCGGTGAAGAAATTTTGCGTATAGCTGTAGTTGAGTGTCGTCGTCAGGCTGCGGTTGTACGTATGGGACAGCTCTACGTTTTGGGTATATTGGGGCTGCAAATAGGGATTGCCGGCCTGATAGGTGTACTCGTCCAGGAAGAAGAGGAAAGGGTTCAGGTCCTGGTAAGCCGGCCGATCGATGCGGCGGCCGTAGTTGAGGGTCAACTGGTTCTTTTCATTTGCCTGGTACGTCAGGTACAGGGTCGGAAACAGGTTGGTATAGCTCCGGGAGAAGGAGGAGTCGTTGTTGATCACGGTCAACCCATTACCCAGCTGGTGTCCGTAGTAGTTGGTGTTCTCGAGGCGTGCCCCGGCCTGAATGGTCCATTTCCCGTACTGTTTGGTCATATTCACATAGGCGGCGTTGACATTCTCATGATAGATAAAAGCGTTGGTCTTGGTCGTGTCTACATTGGCCTTGCCACCCACGAGGTCGTAATAGTTAGCTGTATTGTTGGTGTTGACATAGCTAAGCTTGATACCCGTCTCCAATTTGTAACCTTTGGCGAGCGGGCGGGTATAGTCTGTCTTAAATGTATAGATATTGATCGTGCTGGGTAAGACTCCGGTAAGGATCGATTGGTTCAGCAGCACGTTATCGGGTGAATAGGTGAGATTGTTGAAATACTGGTTACTCATCGATGAATAACGCACATAGTCCAGATCTGCAGACAGCTCGCGGCCGGCAGAATCATATTCGTGACGGAAATTCAGGTTAGCGGAGCCATTCTTCCAGGTGGTATTATTGGTATTGGGAGAATAAACCAGCGAATCGATCTGGTAGTTCGGGTTCATCAGCTGGATATTGCTACCGGAACGGTCTTGTTCTTTGTTGCGGAAGCCGCTGACGACAAAACCGAGAGTGGTTTTTGGGTTAAGAAAGTAATCCATCCCGAATTTCACATTAGCTTCCGGATTGGTGAAATGCATGACCGTCGTCTGCTGAAAGATCGAGTTGATCGTCTGGGCCGCGTCATTGTCCAGGTATTTGCGGGTGATCTGCAGCACCTGAAAGCCTTCCCAGTGGGAATAGCCGGCATTCAGGAAGAAATTGAACTGGCCGGTACGGTAGTTCAGGTTGAGGCTGCCGCTGGGTTTAGGGTAGACACCCTGGGTATGCGTGAGGGTAACGTTTCCGTTAAAGCCCTTCAGCTTATTCTTTTTGGTCTTTATATTGATGATGCCCGAATTGCCGGCAGCGTCGTATTTGGCGGAAGGGTTGGTCATCAGTTCGATCTGGTCGATGGCGGAAGCCGGCAGGCTCCGCAGATAATCGGCCAGCTGGGCTGAAGAGAGATAGGTAGGCTTGCCATCGATCATGACCTGTACGCCCTGTTTGCCTTTAAGACTGATATTGTCATCCTTGTCCAGCGTGACGCCGGGGGCCTTTTCCAGCACATCCATGGCGGTAGACCCGGTATTCGAAGGTGAAGCATCGACATTAATGATCGTGCGGTCGGGTTTTTGCTCAATCGGCGGGCGCCTGCCGACAACGGCAACTTCGTGCAGGCTGGTACTCGCCCCGGTCATGACCAGCGGCGGCAAGGTTTGGGCCAGCCGGCCGGGTGCCAGTTCCAATACCCGGGAATAAAGCTGGCTATACCCTACCGAAGAGGCGGTAATGAGGTATTTGCCCGCCGGGATGTCGTCGAAGGCAAAATGACCTGTTTTACTGGTTACTGTCTCTTTCAACCGGCCCGAGTCTTTCGCCTGCAATAAGGTGATCGTCACGGCTTCTATAGGTTGTCCTTTTTCATCTTTTATGTTACCTTCTATTTTACCGGCAGGAGTTTGGGCCAGAGCAGAAAAGCCGGTCAACGTGAGCAGGAAAGCGGTTAGCAAAGCAGAAATGCATCTCATATTAGTAGAATTGTAAAGTACTGTTCTAAATCTATTACAATACAAAGATTGGTACTTTGTTTAACATAGAACTGAGCTTTGTGGTGAATGGCCGATTTTATTGATAATTGGCGCGGCTGATCCAGCAATGTCGAAATTACCGTGTGATGATTAGGCCGGGAAGTTTACTTGACGGGTGTACGAATTTCGTTGACGACAAGCTAAAAAGGGCCATTACCCACCCATTTTGACGCGAAAAGGATGCGGCTGTTACACCTTTACCAGGGCAAATGATGAAAGGAAGGATAGGCGGAGGAATGGCGGCCTCACGAAAAGTCTGGACTGGGGACAGGCGTGTCCGGGCCGGCAGGAGGCGCGGAGGGTTTCTTTTTGTTGAGGACCAGTAGGATGGCTACGCCGGCTATCACCAGCCCGGAAGAGATCAGTTCGGCCTGCGTGGGATGAAAGCCAAAGATGTCGTATTTACTGTTCACCCGGATCTTTTCGATAAAAAATCGTTCTACCCCATTCAGAATGAGGTAGATAGCAAAGAGTTTACCGGGGGTCTTCAGCCGTTTACGGATCGACCAAAGGATGAAAAAGAGTACCAGGCAGGTCAGGGTCTCATAAAACGGGGTTGGAAAGACGGGAATAGGCAGTTGGTTGCAGTACTGGTTGCCATCGCATCCGGGGATACGGGCGCCTTCCATAATTACATTATGGGGATAGGAATAAGCAAAAAGCCAGTCGGGAAGGAAGGAAGGGGCTTTTACCGCGAGATGCGGGATTTTGTCCAGTCCGCCAAACTGGGGAAGATAGTTCTCCTGGTATTGGTGAATAATCCGGTCATAGTCGCCAGGCTGTGCCAGGGCGGGCTTGCCGCCAGGAGTGGTATAATAGGCGCTGTTGAGGATGCCCCAGTCACCGTCGCCGGATACCTGGCACCCGATCCGGCCGATGGCATAAGCCAGCATTAGCCCGGGAGCGGTAGCGTCATTCAGTTGCCAGAAACCGATGCCATGTTTACGGGCATAATACCAGATGGCCAGGGCGGCGCAGATCAGTCCCCCATAAAAGGTCAATCCGCTGAAAGAGAAGAGAGAACCCATCGGATCTCTGATGAAATCGCTCCATGTTTCAAAGCTATTGAAGATCTTGGCGCCCAGGAAACCAAATACAAAGGCGAAAATGGTCAGGTCCCCTACCCTGTCATGGGGCCAGATCCGGATCTTCTTCTCCTGGGGCTGGGGCAGCTTTTGCTTGTTCTTTTCATACCATTTCAGCCCCGCGAACAATAATCCTACCAATAAGCCGGCTGGAAGGCTGCCTTCCGCGGAGAGTATATAATCCTGTACATTGGCAGTCAATGCGCTGGAAGAAATAAACAGCCCGATAAGCTTAAATCCCAGGATGAAGCCCAGGATAAAATTCAGCAGCAATTCAGTTGGGCTGGCCGGTTTGCCTATCCAAACCATTTCTTCGCGATAGTGCAAAACCCCTTCCCTTTCCTTGCGCAGCAATTCCCAGGTCAGTGTAACGGCTGCACCAATAAAGGATAAGGCCACGAAAAAGCCAAACGAATTGACAAAGCGCAGGAATGGCAGGGATATTCCGAACAGATCTTTAAAGGCGTAATAAAGATTGGGATACATAGTCAGGCAGATGATGCTGAGCGCAAACGTACATCAAAATCCCGAACAAAACACTATTGCCCCTTCGGCGCCCACGTCTCATTCTCAGCGCCCTCCGCCGGTCGCCGCCAAAATTAATTTTCCACATCATACTAAATATTGGGCATTCTCGTTCCACAAAAGTGTTCCACGGGGAACATTATTCCGCTCAAATGTAGATTATTCCTACATCCTATCGCTTATCCCCAAATGTGAATATTTCCAGGAAATCGTTTTCGACATGTGGATATCCAAAAAAAAGAGGTCGTCTGCCATGCAAACGACCTCTTCAGATAATGTAATGTGTTTTAACTCAGCAATACTCCTCGAACGCCGCAATTAAATTATGGGCGATCAGCTGGGCAGGACGGCCTTCGATCTGGTGGCGCTCGATCATATGCACCAATTTACCATCCTTAAACAAAGCAATGGCCGGAGACGACGGCGGATAAGGCAACAGGTGTTCGCGGATCTTCCCTATGGCTTCCAGGTCGAAACCGGCAAAGCTGGTGGTCAGATAGTCCGGCTTTTTGGCGCCATTGGCAACAGCCATCAGCACACCAGGCCGCGCAGAACCGGCGGAACATCCGCAAACTGAGTTCACCATCACCAGGGTCGTCCCTGATTTCTTCAGCTGGTCATTGACTTCATCAGCCGTCAGGAGCTCCTCGAAACCATTGTCGGTTAACTGCTCCTTCATCGGTAATACTATTTCCTGTGGATACATTTTTTTAGAATTTTAGATAAGAAACACAAAAATAGACAAAAAGTTCTCTTTACCCTATCCTAACCCGGTCGCAATCATAAAAATGCTATTCTGTCATCCAAATCCCTCCAGTCCTGCAAAGATGTCATCCAATTATCGCCCATCCTTGCCAAAATAACGGGTTAAAGGGCTTCCTGGCTGGGTGGTATGCCGTTTGTTTCATCCATTCCGTCAAACGAAATTATAAAACTTAAATAAGTAAGACCATGACACTCGTAAAAGTTAACAACAACGGACAGAGAAGTCTCTCCCATTTTGTGGATGAATTCTTCCAGGGCTTTCCTGCCGGTCTCGGAAAGGAAGAAAGTTTTGGTTTTCCCCCGGTAAACATTCATGAAACGGCTGATGCCTACCACCTGGAACTCAGTGCTCCCGGCCGTAGCAAGGAAGATTTCAAGATAGCTGTAGACGGGGGTCAATTGACCATCAGCTTTGAAAAGAAAGAAGAAACCAAGACGGAAGAGTACAAAACAGTACGCAAAGAATTTTCTTTCCGGAGCTTCAAGCGCAGCTTTAATCTTGATGACAAGATCGACAGCAACGGCATTCAGGCTAAGTATGACAACGGTGTGCTGAAACTTCTCCTGCCTAAGAAAGAACAGGTGAAGGATGCCGCCAAACAGATCACGATCCAGTAAAGACAGTTGGTTTTGGTAGTTGGTTGGTTTTGGTTGAATAACAGGGGCCGGTCTCATCATCAGGATGAACCGGCCCTCTTTCTGCCCGTCATAAAGCCTTAAATTCAATTTTGTTATATATTTTTAAGGCCGATTGTTTTAATTTCGGGGTCCCCGGACATAGTCCGGTTTCAATAATAACCGATTTTATCCAAGAATATGATTAAACCTTCGGTCGTAATAAGGCTTTGGCTATTCGTTTGGGCAGGCGTTGTCATCTCGGGCAAGGGATTTTCTCAGGTTCCGACATTTCGTGTCCCTCTTCCGCTGGCGGATACAGCCGGAAAAGCGGAAGATTCTCTGAGGATACGTAACCTCAACCCCTATTTCACCTTACATGTGGATTCCACGCTGATCTATCAGTTGGAAATCAACCGAGACCCCAACAAGTACTTCTTTTACATGAGGAATGCGCCGGTGGGAATGAAGATCCGGGAGAACGGACAGCTGAGTTTTAAGGCTGACAAGTCCTTCTTTCTTTCCGGAAGGTTGAAGTACGACTATGAATACAAGGTCAATATCGGGGTACAAAACCTGAATAACCCCAATGATAAACTGGACACCTCCTTTACAATCGTCTTTTTTACCACCGAGATCATTCCTTCACACGTCAAACCCACGGTCAGTAATGTCTTATATGTAGAGGAAGGGGATACCATCAGTTTTCGCGTGCAGTGCGAGACAGGGACCTTCCCGATAGAAAATATCAATTTTTACTCCAGCATCCCTATAAAGACCAAATCGGACGTCAAGGCCTGTGATGACGATTTTACCTGGTCCCCGCCCTATGATTTCGTTAAGGAATCAGACTCCGCCAAACAGCGCCTTCTCCAGTTATACTTTGTGGGTACCAATAAAATATTTGTACACGATACGGCTACGATACGGATCTATGTCAAGGATGCCATGAACTATCCCTACGAAATGATCGATTACAATCTCACGCTGAAAAACTACCGGACATATATCCTGCGGCTGAAATATGCTTTCTATCAGTTGGACAAAAAGGTCAAGCACACCAATCATACCCGCACCGACTTCGATATGGGGACGGCCACGACTGCCCTCGGCGGCACGATCGCTACCAGTACCAACTCCCTGACTACGGGCGCCATCCTGCCCAGCGTCGGCGTGACCATGGTGCCGGTCAAAGAGACCGTCGCTCCTCCTCTGACGGCCGAACAAAACCAGGCTACCCTCGTCCGCAGTTCGATCAAAAGGCTGGACTATACGATGCGCGACAACGCGCTGGTGGGAGAAAAAGACCCCGACATCCTAAAAAAGGTCAGCAATCTGAAAACTGAGCTGAAGCAGACACAGGTTCAGTTGATCGACGTTCCGCTGGACGAGACGGTCGGCATGACCGAAGAGCAGTTGAATGCCTATTTCGACAATCCCAGGGTCAATAAAAAATATCGGATGAAGCACTAAGGCGTGCCGGCCGTCCTTACCGGTCCCGACGACCTGCAGGATGGCGCTATCGGGGCGGCCATCTTACAGATACCCCAGTATCTTCAACATGCTTTGCGCGGTCTGCTCCTTGGCGTGGACCCAGTCGGTCAGCTTGCCGTTCTTATCATACCCCACTATCACATGCTTAGGCGAAGGGATCAGACAGTGCTTGATGCCCCCATAACCGCTGATCTGGTCCTGGTAGGCGCCGGTATGGAAAAAGCCAACATACAGCGGCTCACCATTCACGACCTTCGGCAGGAACACTTCATTAATATGTTCTTCGGAGTCGTAATAATCATGGCTGTCGCACGTGATACCGCCCAACACCACCCGTTGGTATTCGACGTCCCATTTATTGATGGGCAACATAAGAAAGCGCTCCCCGATACCCCAGGTATCCGGCAACGTGGTGATGAAGGAAGAATCGATCATATACCAGATCTCCCGGTCATTCTGCATCTTCTGGCCGACTACGCTGTAAATATGCGCCATGCTCTCCCCCACCGTATAACTGCCGAACTCGGTGAAGATATGGGGCATGGGAACATTATTTCGTTTGCAGGCTTTTTTGATATTGCCGACGATCTCATTGATCATGAACTGATAGTCGTATTCAAAGCCAAGCGAATGTTTGATGGGGAACCCGCCGCCGATATTGATAGAATCCAGTTCCGGGCAGATCTTCTTCAACTGGCAGTAGAGATTTATCACCTTATTCAGCTCACTCCAGTAATAGATGTCATCCTTGATCCCTTTGTTGAGGAAGATATGGAGCATTTTCAGCTGAAAACGGTCTTCATTGCCCTCGATCTTATCGACATAGAATTCCAGCACATCCCTGGCCCGGAAGCCCAGACGGGAAGTATAAAAAGGAAAGGTAGGCTCTTCTTCCGCCGCGACCCGGATACCCAGCTTAAAGGGAACTTTCACCGACCGCTTATATTGCTGCAATTCCTCCTTGTTATCCAGGATGGGGATGACGTTTTTGAACCCGCTGTTGAGCAGGGAGGCAATACGACTGGTATAGTTCTTTTGTTTGAACCCATTGCAGATGATAAAAGTATCCTTGGTGATCTTCTTTCGCTGGTATAGCTTTTTGATGATCTCGATGTCGTAGGCAAAAGAGGTCTCCAGATGGATATCGTTCTTCAGCGCCTCTTCGACGATGAAGGAAAAGTGCGAGCTCTTGGTGCAATAGCAATAGAAATATTTGCCTTCATACTTGTGCTTCTTGATCGCGGCAGCAAACATCTTCTTGGCCTTGTTGATCTGATTACCGATCTTGGGCAGATACGTCAGCTTCAAAGGAGTGCCGTATTTGTCGATCAGGGCTTTTATATCGACCCCATTAAACTGAAGATAATTGTCTTTGACTTCGAAACCTTCCTGCGGGAAGTTAAAGGTTTGCGTCACCAGGTCGGTGTACGTATTATTCTGTGAGTCCAGCTTATTCGGTATTAATAGTTAGTAAATAATGTATGCAAAAGTGTAGCTTTTTATACAATTGATAAAATAAAAAAGAGGGTGCCCCTTTTCGTCTAACGAATAAAGAAGACACCCTCTGTATGGTAAGCGTTAATTATTTAACCGAATCTACCAGCAGTTTGAACGTTTCCGGCTCATTCATGGCCAGGTCAGCCAGCACTTTGCGATCAAGGCCGATCCCTTTCTGGCTGAGTTTGTGGATGAAGGCGGAGTAGGTCAGCCCTTCTGCGCGGACAGCAGCGTTGATACGGGCGATCCACAGCGTCCGGTATTCTCTCTTCTTGAGTTTACGGCCGACATAACGATATTGAAGTCCCTTCTCCAGGACGTTCTTGGCGACGGTGTATACATTTTTACGTTTGCCATAGAACCCTTTGGCCTGTTTGAGGATACGTTTCCTGCGTGCCCGGGATGCGACGGCGTTGACTGAACGTGGCATATCTTAAACTAATTTGAATATTAAATAATAATGAAGCTGAATAAACGGCGGGCTTATTTGAGCCTCAGCAACCGTTTTACAAAGTCCAGGTTGGCCTGGCTGACCTCGCCTTTTTTGGCCATAAGACGTTTGCGCTTCTTGGATTTTTTAGTAAGAATGTGACGTTTGAAAGCTTTTTGGAAGGTGATCTTCCCGGTGCCGGTCACTTTGAACCTCTTCTTGGCACTCGAATTCGTTCTAACCTTAGGCATTTTGACTGCTTTTGCATGAAACCCTGATGGCGGATCCGCACAGGCGGACCACTTATGGAGCCGGTTGGGTGAATAAACGGGCGAAAATGGAGTGCAAAATTAGGTAAATCAAACGAAAAAGCCGCACTTACGCGCGGCTTTTTTAGAATTTTGCCCGGAAACCCAATAGATAGCCGGTTATGAAGGGGCTCCTTTCTCTTTTTCTTTCTTTTTCTGCGACTTGGGGGCCCAAATGGCCAGCATCCGTTTGCCTTCCATTTTCGGCATCCCTTCCAGCACGCCTGAATCGCCCAGCCGTTCGGCAAATTTCAGCAGCAGCAGCTCACCTCTTTCCTTGAACTGGATCGCCCTGCCCTTAAACTGAACATAAGCCTTTACCTTATTCCCTTCTTTCAGGAATTTTTCGGCATGCTTGGCCTTGAAATCGAAATCATGGTCATCCGTATTCGGCGTGAATCTGATTTCCTTTACTTCCGAAGCCTTACTCTTGGCCTTCATCTCCTTTTCCTTCTTCTTCTTCTCGTAAAGGAATTTATTATAGTCGATGATCTTACAGACGGGGGGATCCGCATTGGGAGAGATTTCAACAAGGTCGAGCTGCTGCTCCTGCGCCATCTTCAGCGCCTCCTGGATCGGATATACGCCTACCTCGATATTATCACCTACCAATCGCACCTGCGGCACCCTGATCATATGGTTCGTGCGATGTTCCTGTTGTTGTTCTTTTCTGAATCGTGGATTAAAATTCCCTCTTGGGGGTCTTGGTGGAAATGCCATTTACTGTTTTTAAGTCCAGCTTCCCTCCCTACCGGAAGCTGCTGATTTTTTTACCTTTTTAATATTCACTCCCTCAGGGATTGGGAGCGCGTTCTGTGATCTCTTTCTTTATCTCGGCAATGAACTCTTCGATACCTTTTACCCCCAGATCTCCTTTTCCTTGTCTCCTTACCGCCACTTTATTTTCGGCCATTTCTTTTTCGCCGATGACCAGCATATAAGGCACTTTGGCGAGTTCGGTATCCCGGATCTTCTTTCCGATCTTTTCACTGCGATCATCTACTTCTACACGAATATCTGCATTTTTCAGGGAAACCAAAAGACTTTGTGCATATTCCAAAGACTTATCGGTGATCGGCAGGATCTTTACCTGCAGTGGCGCCAGCCATACCGGAAATTTGCCTGCATAATGCTCCAGCAGGAAGCCAATGAAGCGTTCGTGCGTTCCCAATGGCGCCCGGTGAATGATCAGGGGCGTTTCGGCATGGTTATCCTTATTGGTGAACTCCAGCTTAAAACGCTTGCCCTGGGCAAAATCCACCTGATTGGTAGCCAGCGTGAATTCCCGGCCGATCGTGCTCCAGATCTGAACGTCAATTTTGGGGCCGTAAAATGCTGCCTCATCCGGCACCTCGATATAGGGGGTATTGGTCCGGATCAGGACGTCCCGCACCAGGGCTTCGGTTTCCTTCCACAATTCCGGTTCGTCAATGTACTTTTTCCCCAGTTTCGACGGCTCGTGTACGCTGAAACGCATCACATACTTGTCGACCCCGAATATTTTAAAGTATTTCAGGTACATTTCATTGACGGCCTTGAACTCGTCAAAGAATTGGGCCTTGGTACAGTAAATATGCGCGTCATTCATGTGCAAACACCGTACCCGCATTAAGCCGAAAAGCTCTCCGCTCTGCTCATAGCGGTAACAGGTGCCATATTCCGCCAGCCGATATGGCAGATCCTTGTAAGATTTCTGCTCAGCCGCAAAGATCTTATGGTGATGCGGGCAGTTCATCGACTTCAGATAATATTTCTCCCCCTCCAGTTCCATGGGAGGAAACATGCTGTCCTGGTAATAGGGCAGATGGCCGCTGGTGATATACAGGCTTTCCTTGGCTATATTCGGGGTGACGACCCGTTTGTAGCCCGCCCGCTCTTCGGTTTGCTTGGCCAGTTTTTCCAGCTCTTCGATGATGATGGCGCCATTAGGCATCCACAAGGGCAGACCGGGGCCTACCTGCTCGTCGAAGGTGAAAATTCCCAGTTCCTTGCCCAATTTGCGGTGATCCCGCTTTTTCGCCTCTTCCAGCATCAGCAGGTATTCGTCCAGTTCCTTCTGGGCAGGGAAAGTCACCCCGTAGACCCTGGTCAGCATTTTGTTCCGTTCGTCTCCCTTCCAATAGGCGCCGGCTATATTGGTCAGCCGCATAGCCTTGATCAGCCCGGTATTCGGGATGTGAGGACCGCGGCAGAGATCGGTAAAATTCCCCTGGGTATAAAAGGTGATCTGCCCGTCTTGCAGGTTTTCCAGCAGATCGAGCTTGTATTCGTCGCCTTTTTCGGCAAAATAGTTGATCGCTTCCGCCTTGGAAATCTCTTTCCGCTGGTAGAGCGCATTTTGTTTGGCCAGTTCCGCCATCTTGGCTTCCAGTTGACGAAGGTCGTCTTCGGTGATTTGCCGGCCTCCCAGGTCCATATCATAATAAAAGCCGCCGGTGTCGATGGCCGGTCCTACCCAGAATTTAGCGCCGGGGAAAAGGGCTTCTACCGCCTCGGCCATGAGGTGGGCGGAGGAATGCCAGAAAGTGGATTTACCATCCTTATCTGTCCAGGTCAGCAACGTCAGGGTCGCATCTGTCGTGATCGGGCGCGTAGCATCCCATACCTGCCCGTTCACATTCGCAGCCAATACTTTTCTCGCCAATCCTTCACTGATGGACTTGGCAATTTCTAATGCAGTGACGCCGCTGTTGTATTCTCTGACGGCGCCGTCCGGAAAAGTGATTTTGATCATAAGGGTGCAAATTTACGCCAAAATGCCGAATTGGATTTTACAAATGGTAAAGGGTACAAACAATTATTTACCTAATTTGCTATAGTGAAATCTCCGACTATGCAGAGACTCTTTTTACTTCTTTTAACCATCGCACCATTCCTGTTGCAGGCCCAGGACCTCACGGGCGTCTGGCAGGGGCATTTCCGGTCGGAAAACCTGGCCATGCGATCTACCGTATACGATGACCGTTATAAATTCGAGGTCCAGATTGCCCAGCACGCCAAGACTTTCGATGCGGTGACCTACTCTTATCTCTCTTCTATTTTTTACGGCAAAGCAGCCGCAGCCGGTACCATCAATGTCCATACCGGCAAGGTACTGTTACAGGAAGGAAAGTTGCTGGAAGTCCGCAACCAGTCCGGCGATGTTTGCATCATGACCTGCTTTCTCCAATACTCCAAATCCGGTGACGACGAATTTTTGGAAGGCAGCTATATCAGCATGAATACCCGGGATTCTTCCAATTGTGGACGGGGAACGGTTTTTCTGCACAAAGTAGCCTCCTCCGATTTTTATGAAGAGCCTTTTCTGGTCAAGCGGGAAAAAGAACTGAAGGAGAAGCCCACCCTTGTCCACTCCGGCGCTCCGGTCAAACGACCGGTAACCGGCGCTGCTACCCCCGGCAAACCCGGGCTGGCGCACCGGCCCGACAGCACCCATACCACTGCCCGGGTGCCTGCACACCTCACACACCGGCCCGACAGCACCCGGCTCACGGCCAGGAACCCCACCCCCCGGCACCACCCTGCCCCTCCCGCGCCCGCAACACCTCCACCCTCGATGGCCAGGATCTCCGTTCCGCGAGGCACACTACAGGCCACGTCCAACGACAGCATGGTCAGCATGAACCGGCGTTTTCCCACCGTCACCCCCAGGGTGCTGCTCGACCGGTCCACTACCCTGGTCCGCTCACTGACCGTGCATACCAAAGAAGTGGTACTGAATATTTATGATGACGGCGCCATTGACAACGATACGATCTCCGTCTATCTGGATAACCGGCAGGTGATCGACCACGCCATGCTGACCGACCGCCCCCTCATCGTGACCCTCCATCTCGACGACAACGACGATTTTCACAAATTGGTGCTGGTGGCTGACAATGAAGGGACAATCCCGCCCAATACCTCCCTGATGATCGTAAAGGCCGGCGACAAGGAATACAAAGTGAATATTACTTCCAGCCTGCAAATGAATGCCAGTATAACCTTTAAGTACGTAAAACCCGATTAAACCCATGCGTGGCCTGTACCTGGCAATGCTGTCCGCCCTCACTTTCTGCTGCCAGGCCGAAGAGCTGAACGGTATCTGGAAAGGGGTACTGACCCAGGGGCCCGGTGGATGTTACCCGCAGTATTTTCTGGAGTTGCAGATCAATGCTGCTAATGACCTGATCTCAGGACGTGCCTATGATTATTATGACAAGACCCATTATGTCAAGATGAGCTTTACGGGACGCTATAACGCCCGGACACACCGGCTCGTGCTGATAGAAAATAGGATATTGGAGGCCGATATACCAACAGACTGTCTGCCATGCATCAAGACCTACGACCTCAACTATTCAAAGACAGGCGACCAGGAAGAGCTGAACGGGGACTGGAAGGGCACCTACTCCGAAAAACGCCTCATTTGCCCGCCCGGCAGGATCCAATTAAAGAAAGCCGCGATGTCCGACTTCCCTGTCGATATTGACCAGAGCGATACTTTAGCCAGGCTGCAAGCCACTTTACAACTGCTGCCCAGGGAAAAGGCGCTGGTCAAAACGGTGACCCTCAAAAGCCCCGATGTGAAGATCGAATTGTATGACGATGCGGTGATCGACGGCGATACCGTGACAGTGCTCATCAATAACAAGCTGCTGCTCTATCGCCAGATGCTCACCGACAGGCCCCTGACCCTGCATGTCAACGCGTTCCCGGGAACGGAATACGAACTGGTCATGTATGCGGACAACATGGGCACGATCCCGCCGAATACGGCATTGATGATGGTAACGGCCGGATCTGAAAAGATAGAAGTATTCCTCTCTTCCAGCGAACAAAAGAGCGCCGCCGTCCGTTTTGTATACAAACCGTGACGGACTTTGACGTTTCGGGAACGCCTTTCACTATTTCTTTAGAAAATCGAGAGAATCGACAATCTCACCACAGCCTACCATCTTATTCTTGTACTCCGGATGCTTGTTGCCCAGATAGGGATTGCTGATGGCAGACGTATTGCTGAGCCAGAAAGCCTCTTCGGAATCCTTGAAGGCCATGGGACACCGCATATGATAGATGGTTTCTCCGTCATAGCGGACGGTACGAATGAGATTGTACAATTCATCGGTCAGCATATTGAAGGATCTCCTCCGGGCTTCTATGCCCGTTTCACCGGAAAAACCTTTGACCTCGCTGCTGATGCTGGCGGCCAGGCTTTGGGCGGTCAGGATAATCGAAGTATCTGCCTTCAGTTGTTTCAGCGGCAGGCTATCCACATCTGCCATCACCGCATAGGCTGCCTGGTCGGCGGCCGTCGTGTCCCAATTTACAAGGGCGTCCTTCATGCTAAAGTATTTGCTCATCAACCCTGCAAAGGCCGCATTGAAGGTACTGGTGTTTTGACCGATCCGAAGGGCCTGGTCCTTGGGCGGCCGCGGTTCAGGGTTCTTGTCCGACATGAGCTTGTAGACCAGGAGGCCGGCGACGAGTAAAATAATGATCAACAAGACGAATTTCTTCATGAAAGAAAGTTTTATCGAAGGTAACACATAATTGATTCGCGCCAATGGGGTTTGGGCAAGTGACCAGCTTGATCTAAATTTGCATATTATTTTATAAAAATTCATGCTAGCAGGACTACAGAACGTAACATTTGAATTCGGGGCCAGGATCATCGTCAAGGACGCCACCTGGCATATTCAGCCCAACGAGCGGATCGGATTGATCGGCTATAACGGTACAGGGAAATCTACTTTGTTAAAATTATTCGCCGGGGAATATCTTCCATCGGAAGGTACGGTGGAAAGGAGCCGTAGTACCTCCATAGGCTACCTGCACCAGGACCTGCTGAGCTTCGACACCAATGGGTCGATCCTCGAAGTGGCGATGACAGCCTTCGAAAGAGTGCTGCAACTGGAAAAAGAGATCGACATTCTGGGCAAACAACTGGAACAGGATTCGGAGAATAACGATCTTCTGATCCGGTATACGGATGCCCTGCACGAAATGGATATCCTGGACGGCTATAACATCCATCACCGGACGGAGGAGATCCTCCAGGGACTTGGGTTCGCCAATGCCGATCTGGATCGCCCCTTCCGGGAGTTCAGCGGCGGCTGGCGCATGCGCGTCCTGCTCGCGAGGATGATCCTGCAAAAGCCGGATCTGCTGCTGCTCGATGAACCGACCAACCACATGGACCTCCCCTCTATCGAATGGCTGGAAAAATACCTGCAGCATTACCAGGGCTCGGTCATCATCGTCAGTCACGATAAATACTTCCTCAACCGGATGGTGACGAAGATCGTAGAGCTCTACCAGAAAGAATTGCATATTTATAACGGCAACTATAGCTTTTACGAAACGGAAAAGGTGCAACGGGTGGAATTACAACAGCGGGCTTTCGAGAACCAGCAGGATTATATCCGGCAGCAGGAAAGGTTCATCGAACGCTTTCGGGCCAAGGCCAGTAAAGCAGCAGCTGCCCAGAGCGCGATGAAGCGGCTGGATAAGATCGACCGGATCGAGGACGTGGAGATCGAGCGGCCGAATATCCGCATCAATTTCCGTGTAGACAAAACGCCCGGACGGGTGCTGGCCACCCTGAAACATGCCACCAAAAAATTCGGCGACCTGACCATCGTGGAAAATGCGTCCGCCGAAATCGACCGGGGCGACAAGATTGCCCTGATCGGCGCCAACGGAAAGGGGAAATCCACCCTCCTGCGCATGATCGCCGGCGCAGAACCCTTTACCGGCGAACGGATCTGGGGCCATAATGTGGAAGAGAGCTTTTACGCCCAGCACCAGATGGAGGCGCTCGATGTCAATAATACGCTGATTGAAGAAATGCAAACCTGCGGCAGTCAGAAGACCGACCTGGAATTGCGGGTGCTGTTGGGCTGCTTCCTGTTCAGCGGCGATGACGTAGACAAGAAGATCAAAGTCCTCAGCGGCGGTGAAAAGGCCAGGGTGGCGTTGGCGAAAACCATTGTCAGCAAAGCTAATTTCCTCCTGTTGGATGAACCGACCAACCACCTGGACATGCATTCCTGCGACTTGCTGATCGAAGCGCTGAATAAATACGAAGGCAGTTTGTTGCTGGTCAGCCATGATCGTTATTTCATTTCGAAGACGGCCAATAAGATCTGGGAAATCGACGAGCACCAGATCCGCGAGTTCAAAGGCACCTATGAAGAATGGGTAGACTGGAAAGAACGTAACCTGGCCGCCCGGCAACAGGCTGCGGCCACTGCCGCGAAACCCGCGACGGGCAATGGGCAAAAAGAGGCCGCTGCGCCCCCTCCTCCCCCTTCGGCCGCCAGAGGCTTGCCGCAGGCGATGCCCGCGCCGCCAAAGCCCGCAGCTAATACCGCTCCTCAGCCCGTAAATAAAGAGGCGAAGAAGGAACTGCAACGGCACCAACGACAGTTCCAGGAACTGGAAGAAAAGATCGGGAAGCTCAATAAGGAAAAGGACCGGCTGGAAGCATCCCTCGCCGACCCTTCCACGTATTCCGATAAAAGTAAGTTCGTAACGGCGGAAGCGGAATATAAGAAGGCCAGCGATGAATTGGGTAAAGCCAATCTTCAATACGAGCAGCTGTTCGAGAAGATCGTCGAGCTGGAAAAGGCGCTTTGACCGAGGTCCAAACCACCGGAGAATCATCATCCATGACATATCGCCGCTATTTTATATTCTGTCTCCTGCTGTTACCGGCGATCCGGACCTTCTCCCAGGCCAGGGTTGCCGATAGCAGTACAGGCAGGCCGAAGATTGGGTTGGTGCTCAGTGGAGGCGGGGCTAAAGGGCTCGCGCATATCGGTATCCTGAAAGCGATCGACTCAGCCGGTTTAAAAATCGACTATATCACCGGCACCAGCATGGGCAGTATTATCGGCGGCCTCTATGCGATCGGGTATTCGGCAGATTCTATCGAACAGCTCACCCGGGGGATCGACTGGGACCTGCTGCTGTCCAACCAATCTTCCATGCGCAGCATGATCATGGATGAGAAGTCCGAATACGGCAAATATGATCTCGAATTGCCCTGGGTGAATGATTGGTTCCGTTTCTCGACCGGGGTGATAGAAGGTCAGGAACTGTGGCTGAAATTTTCCGAGCTTTTCCGGCCGGTCTATGGCATCAGGGATTTCACCCAATTCTCCATCCCCTTCAAATGTTTGGCCACGGATATCTCGACGGGTGAGGCAGTCGTCCTCGATACGGGAGATATTGTATCGGCCGTTCGGGCCAGCATGGCGATACCTTCGATCTTCACAGCCGTCGAATATGGCGGGAAAAAGCTGGTCGATGGCGGGGTCGTCAGGAATTTCCCGGTGAAGGACGTACGGGATATGGGCGCCGATATCGTGATCGGCAGCAATGTTTCGGGCCCACTGCGCAAACAGGACCAGGTGACCAATGCCCTCCAGGTGATCCTCCAGATAGCCTTTTTCCGGGAGGCGGCCGATACACGAACACAAATCCCCCTTTGCAATATTTATATCTCCCAGCCGCTGGAGAACTATGGCATGGGCAATTTCGGCGAGACCGCGCAGATATTGGACTCGGGCCTCCGCGAAGGAAGGCGGCTGTATCCGCAGTTCAAGCGGCTGGCTGACTCGCTGAACGCCATCTATGGACCACAGAAAACAGTAAACACCAGACTGCCGGCTGCCCCCGCTATTAAAATATCCTCGTATGAGGTAAAAGGATTGAAGAATACCAGCGAGGGCTTCTTCATCCAGAGCATGGACCTGAGGACCGACCACTATTATACGGCAGACCATCTTTCCAGGATGATCCGACGGGCCTTTGGTACGCGGTACTACAACCGGATCACCTATTCCCTGTATCCGTTGCCGGACAGTTCCAGCCGGATCATTTTCGATGTGGACGAAAACCCGCTGACCTTCGCCAAGATCGGGCTCAATTACAACCAGTTCAGCGGCATCAGCGCCATTCTCAACCTCACCAGCCGCAACTTCTTCACGCCGACCTCCCGCAGTCTTGTCACGGTGAACATCGGCCAGAATTTCAGGGCCCGCGCAGAGCACCTGCAATATTTCGGCCGCCGGGCCAATTTCGCCTTTACCCTGGGTACACAGTTCGACCAATTCCAGATCACCACCTATAACGCCAGATTTAAGGAGGCCGGGCTCTATGACCAGAACTACTTCAAGGTGGACGGGCACTTCGGCTATTCCACCAACCGGGACCTGACCATCGGACTGGGCAGCCGGTTCGAATATACCGCTTACGACCCTTCCCTGACGTCCAGCCTGGAATTCAAAGGCAACAATAATTTTTTCACTAATTATTTTTTTATCCGCAGCAATACGCTGGACCGGCCGGTCTATCCCAAGCAGGGTATCAAGCTGGAAGCCGAGGCCGATTATGTGTTCACCCAGGATCCCGATGCACAGCATTTCGGCTCCGAAGCCAATACCGCCGACACCGCTTTTTCCAATCAACCCTATCAGCGACTGTTATTCAACTATGACCAGTATTTCCCGCTGACCGATCGTTATACCCTGCAGACCCACCTGCAAGGAGGTCTCAACCTGCACTACAAGGATAATATCATGAATGAATTCTCCATCGGCGGGCTGACCGATCAGTTCCATAACCAGGTGACTTTTGCCGGACTTCGTGAAGGCACCTTCTATTCGGCCAGTGTCGCCGAGGCCATGCTCGCCCTGCGCTATCAGCTTTTCAGCAATGTACTCGTTACCGGAAAAGCCAATATACTGTTCAACAATTTCATCACCAAAAGCAACTTCTTTGTCACGCCCGATTTCCTTTCCGGCTATGCCCTAACCTTCACTTACATGTTCGCGTTAGGCCCACTGGAGCTCAGCGCCATGTACAGCGATCAGTCCCATTCAGTGCTGGGTTATTTGAATATCGGGATACCGTTCTGATCCGGCGGGCTTCCACCTGTCGCAGGCCGTCCCGCCCCGCCTATTCCC
>Ga0302315_10001124_pt1 | contig 28229 bp, 25 predicted proteins | sample III_Palsa_N3_1_FD_200532 | JGI IMG/M metagenome (GOLD analysis project Ga0302315, IMG submission 200532) | Peat permafrost microbial communities from Stordalen Mire near Abisko, Sweden - III_Palsa_N3_1 | ecosystem: Environmental > Terrestrial > Soil > Palsa > Peat permafrost | place: Sweden...
GTACATCCAGGTGTACAATTGCGCATCGTTACGAAAGCCTGCCAGGTTTTTCCAAACTTTTATGAAAACGTCCTGCGTAATATCGTCCGTATCGTCATGGTCTATCACCATGCGCCGTATATGCCAGTAAATTTTTTGCTGGTATTTTTTCAGCAGCAGGTTAAAAGCCTCGTTCCGGGTTTTTTCATCCTGGAATTTGCTTAATATCTCTGCATCCTCAACCTGTACCGACATATGTTAATAATATTGTTTGTGTATTAAATAAGTATTAAGCTGTTTTGTTTGATTTTTGGTGGCTTAATGAAATATCGACAAAGGCGAAAGTAATTATTATTGATAATAAGTTAGCACAATATTTGCAAATACAATAGCTGATGATTTGTAATCAAATTTGAATTAGTGTATTTTTGTATAGATCAATAGCATAATCAAATGGAATTAATTCTGAAATCTAACAATGAGCAAAGTATTGCAAAGATTATAGCGCTGGCAAAAAGGCTTAATGTTGTTGTTGAAAAAAAAACTTTGGATGCTGATAAGCATCCAAAAGAGGAATTAAAGAAACAAATACTAAATTTTAAAGCTCCATCATCTTCATCATTTGGCGATGCCTTGGAATGGCAAATAGAGCAACGGGAAGACCGTGACCTTCCTTTCTCCTAAGATGGCACACTTAATTGATAGTAACATTATCATTTATTCATATTTAGCTGAATATCGATACCTAAGAGAATTCATTACAGGCGAATCGATTTCCATTTCTGAAATTTCAAGGGTAGAGGTCTTGGGGTATCACAAATTAAAAGCTGATGAAGAGAAGTATTTTCACAAAGTTTTTAATCTCGTCAACATAATTTCCCCCACGCAAGAAATATTTGATAAAGCAATAGAAATCCGCAAACAATACAATCTGAAATTAGGGGACAGCCTTATTGCTGCAACAGGGTTAATACATGGCCTAACTTTATATACAAGAAATCTTAATGATTTCGAAAGGGTTACGGGTTTGGAATGTATTAATCCGGTAACCTAAGCGTATATCGCTGTTAGGTTCTTCGCTGCGCTCAGAATGACAGTTTTATATCTACACCAAGTCCAGCACTTGCTGCGATGAATTTTTGGTATCCACCTTGTCAATTATCTTACTGATAACCCCATCAGCATCAATAATAAAAGTGGTGCGCGCGGTACCCATGTATTTTTTGCCGTACATGTTCTTCTCTACCCAAACGCCGTAGGCTTCAACAATGTGCTTGTCCTCATCGGCTACCAGCGGGAAGGGCAGGTTATATTTACTCTCAAACTTTTTGTGCGATTTTTCATCATCGGTACTCACGCCAATTACCTGGAAACCTTTACCCAGCAGCGACTGATAATTATCCCTGAAATCGCAAGCCTCGGCGGTGCAGCCGGGGGTATCATCCTTAGGGTAAAAATACAGGATCACTTGTTGTCCTTTAAAAGCCGACAGGGAAACAGCTTTGCCGTTTTGATCCTTCGCTGTAAAATCGGGGGCTTTGTCGCCTGCTTTAAGTGTTGCCATAGCTATTTGTAAAAATCTGCTTTAAATGTTGCTGTATTGTCTTTCTGTTCGGTAACATCCAACTGAAAGGTATGTTTTCCGGCTGCCACGCTATCATCAAAGGTATAACTTAGTATTTTAGTTTTATAGTCCCAACGCATTAAAACCCATTTGCCATCAATATAACCATAATAGGTTTTTATGCCCGATAAACTGTCGCCTATGCGCAGCTCAATGGCATGTTTGGCTGCCATGCTGCCGCCGTTAACAATATTTATTGGTGTAATACGCGGCGGCACGGTATCCAGTTTGATGTAAAACTCGCCAAAGGAGTGGGGCTGTGCCTTAATGTAGCCATCCTCGTAAATGCCGCCCTCGCAAACACCTTCGGCGTTTACAATAACAGCTTTATTGGCGTATTTGCCTATGGTGCTGTCGGGTTTTATCCACAGGTCGTAACTGTCGTTTATTGAAGTGAAGTGGTTATGTACGCGGTAAGTTGCCGAGAACGCCCCCGGCTTTTTTGGCAGTGTAGCAAAAGTAAAGTCGATATCATCATATAAATTCCCTGCGGGGATATTGATCTTAACCTTATCATTACTGTATTGATTAGCCTGATCGTAATGGAAAAGCGTACCAACCGGCTGATATGTTTTCTGTACTGCATTGCTGTGTGATTGTATTTTAAGAATGAGGGTTGAGGTATTGCCCGCGACATCCCTAACCACATATTCAACCGTATGCAACGAATCATCATTAAAATGGATTACGCCCCGGTTAATGGATTGCGGGTACAGCGTAATTTTGCTGCCGGGCAACACAAAGCATTTTTGAATGAACCTGCCCGAAACTAAAAACTCCGGATAATCAATAAAAGCATTTATGGCATGGGTTTGGTCAAATGCGAAACGCTCGGCGGCGTAGGTGAAAACTGTTTTGCCGTCTAATTTTAGTTCGATGGAGTAAACGCCGTTGTGGCTGGCCGATGTGTTGGTGATGTCATAAGCGGTAATACCAAAACCCGCATCGCCGCTTAGGGTGATCACATGGGGCTTTAACAAATGATAGTTGCCATTAGCGCCAACCACTGGCAAAAATTCGCGTTGGGTTTTCTCGCTGAAAGGGCCGCCGTTGAACTGGTAGATGCAGGCGGTGCCCAATTGTGGCGCAATGTTATCGGGTATGGTAAGGCCAAAGAGCTGCGGGTTGATGGTTTGTTCGGTTTGGGTATCCCTTACCTCAAAATGAACGTGCGGGCCCGCTACAGCGCCTGTATGGCCCGATAGGGCGATAACCTGGCCCTTTGTTACCGGCACTTGCAGGGGCAGCAAATTAAAATCAACCAGATCGCTTTTTTGCGATACCTGGTAGTCGTGTACAATTTGCGCTATCTCGGGACTAAAACTTTGCAGGTGGCCGTAAACGGTGGTGAAGCCGTTAGGATGGGTAATGTATATGGCATTGCCAAAGCCGCCAAACTGTACCCGCAGGCGCGATACAAAACCATCGGCGGCGGCATGTACGGGGTAGCCATCGCGCTGGTTGGTGCGAAAATCGAGCCCTGAATGGAAATGGTTTGGCCTGAGTTCGGCAAAGGAGCCTACAATTTTCGGCGGCAGATCGAGCGGGTAGCGGAAATAATCTTTTGGATATTGCCGGGTTTGCACAACATCCTGTGCATGGGCATTAAATAATAAACAAAACAATAGCAGGGTGCAAGCAAGAAACCTTTTTATCATGCCTATTTAACATAAAAATCAAGCAATTTGTTGTCTTGCAGGTAACCTTCAAGCCTGTCGCCAACCACCACTTTGCTTACCCCTGCCGGCGTTCCGGTAAATATAAGGTCGCCCTTTTTTAATGTAATGTATTGAGATACAAAGGCAATTATCTTTTCGAAGGAGAACAGCAGGTCTTTGGTATTGCCATCCTGCCTTATTTGCCCGTTAACGGCCAGTTTTAAATTTAAGTTGTAAATATCCTTAAATTCCGCCTTTGGCAAAAACTTACTAACCGGCGCCGAGCCGTCAAACGCTTTGGCCAGCTCCCAGGGCAGGCCTTTTTCTTTATGGCGGTTTTGTATATCGCGGGCGGTAAAATCAATGCCAAGGCCGATCTCATCGTAATAATTAGCGGCAAAATTTTCGCTGATGTGCTTGCCTTCCTTACAAACCTTTAATACAATTTCTATTTCGTGGTGAATATCCTGCGAGAAATCGGGATGGTAAAAAGGCTTGTTATCCTTTAAAAGCGCCGAATCCGGCTTCATAAAAATAACCGGCACGGTAGGTACGGGGTTATTCAATTCTTTGGCATGCTCGGCATAATTGCGGCCAATGGCGATGATCTTCATGAGGGTAAAGGTAGAAAATTAAGAAACAGGATTGTTAAATTGCTTTTTAAAGGTGTTAAGGTTGCACCGTTTAACCGATATTGAGAGTTTGCAGGATATTAATAAACCGATATCCTCTTGATCATTGATTCGGTTCCGGCAACTATCCGTACAAAATAAAAACCACGGCTTAGCTTATTATTTACCGAGTAGCTTACCTTTTGTTCGCCCAGGTCGACCCTTTGCTGTAAAACAGTTAAAATATCGTTACCCAACACATCCATAACCTTTATGCTTACATTGGAGTTGCGCGACAATGTATATTTTAAATTAAGCTGATCGGTTACCGGGTTAGGATAGATCTCGAAATCACTCAATAATTTATCGTCTTGTTTGGGAATGTTAACTTTACTGTAGGATATTACGCCCGGTTTTACGGGTGGCAGTGAAAAAGTTAATCCGTTTTTAAGGTATGATTTGGCTTTTAATTTTTTAAGGTGCAAATAAGTAGTGTCTTTTGTCGACAGGCTACCGTAGGCAAAACCGAAATTCATGAAAATTGCTATCGCAATCAATATGATCCATGAATATCTGTAAGTAATGCTTCGCCTCATGCTTTAAAGTAAATGTAATCCTGCAAAAATATAAATAATGTTGCGCATCAATTCAAATACTGATGAATTAATAAATATTTTTAACAATTTTTAACATAAACTGTTTCCAAAGGGTTAATAATTAACATTTGTACGTTTATGCAATGAAAAAGGGTGTTAATCAAAAAAAATAATAATTTTGCAATTTAAAACAAAGAGTGTCAAATCATAAAGATCTGCAGAAACTAACAGTCCCCGGCCTGTTAATAAGTTTGGGAATAATTTACGGGGATATAGGCACTTCGCCGTTATATGTATTCAAGGCCATAATTGGTAGCAGGGATCCCATTTCAGATCTGGTTGTATTAGGCGGTTTATCTCTCATCATCTGGACGCTTACCCTGCAAACCACCATAAAGTACGTAGTGATAACGCTGCAAGCCGATAATAAAGGTGAGGGCGGCATCTTCTCCTTATTCTCATTAGTGCGCCGCAAGGCCAGGTGGCTTATATTACCGGCAATTGTGGGCGGCTGCGCATTATTGGCCGATGGCATTATTACACCACCAATTTCTATATCATCAGCCATTGAAGGGCTTAAACCTATCTACCCCCATATACCCACGGTATCTATTGTTATTATTATTATAGCCTGTCTTTTTTTCATACAGCAATTTGGCACTTCGCTGGTAGGCAAGGCTTTTGGGCCTATCATGTTCATTTGGTTTACCATGATGGGGGTACTTGGCGTTTCATTTATAGTGCAAATGCCGTCAATAGTTAAGGCGTTAAACCCTTATTACGGTATCCATTTATTGATCAGTGATCCGCATGCATTTATAATTTTGGGCGCTGTTTTCCTGTGTACAACGGGTGCCGAAGCATTGTATTCCGATTTGGGGCACTGCGGGCGTTCAAACATACGTGTAAGCTGGATATATGTTAAAACCTGCCTGATATTAAACTATTTAGGGCAGGCTGTATGGCTGCTGCAGCACAACGGGCAGGTGATGGATCTGGATAAGTTTAACCCATTCTACTCCATTATGCCGGGCTGGTTCCTGATATTTGGGATAGGTATTGCTACGGTTGCCACCGTTATTGCCAGCCAGGCATTAATATCGGGATCGTTTACACTTATTGCCGAGGCTGTACGCCTGAACTTATGGCCAAAGGTGCGCATCAATTACCCATCGGAACAAAAAGGGCAGTTATATGTGCCGAGCGTAAACTGGCTGTTATGCGCGGGTTGTATTGGGGTAGTGTTGCTGTTCCGCTCGTCAGACAGGATGACAGCAGCTTATGGTTTAAGTATTACCATAGCCATGCTGATGACCACTATATTGGTATCTAAGTTTCTGAAAAAGAAAAAGGTGCCCGATTATATAATTACCATTTTTTTGGCTGTTTACCTGGTCATCGAAACCGCATTTTTGGCAAGTAACCTGGTTAAATTTGTACATGGCGGCTGGTTCACGGTTAGCGTAGGCACCTTCCTGTTCTCGATCATGTGGACATGGCATACCGCCCGGAAGATCAGGAACAGGTATGTTAAATTTATTGAGATAGATGATTATTTTAGCATATTAAAGGAGTTGAGTGATGATGAAAGTGTGCCTAAATATGCGTCGCAACTGGTTTATTTAACCAGCGCTAATTTCGATTCGGAAATAGAATCGAAGATCATTTACTCCATTTTGCAAAAGCAGCCCAAGCGGGCCGATGTGTACTGGCTGGTGCATGTTGATGTGGTGGATGAGCCCTATAAGCGCGAGTATGAAGTGGATTTCCTGGTACCGAATAAACTGATAAGGATTGATTTTAAGCTGGGCTTCAGGGTTGAGCAGCAGATAAACCTGTTATTCAGAAAGGTAGTAGAAGAGTTGGTGAAGAATGGCGAGGTGGATATCACCAGTAAATACGACTCATTAAATAAGCATAAAATTGTTGGCGATTTTAGGTTTGTGGTGATAGAGAAAGTGCTTTCGCGCTCACATAACCTGTCGTTTTATGAAAGCTTTATTATGGGCTTTTACCTGTACCTTAAAAAGGTGAGCTTATCAGAAGAACGCGGCTTTGGCCTCGACCTGAGCTTTGTTACCGTTGAAAAGGTACCACTAATGCTGGCCGCCCCGGAAACTGTAGAACTGTACAGGATAAAATAAAAAAATCATACATGTCATTTCGAACCTGCAAAACTGGCTGTGAAATAGGGCAGGTGAGAAATCTTATACATCCTGCATAACGGGTATATAGTAAAAGATTTCTCCTCGTACCTCGTCGAAATGACATCATTTTTATTTCAGCCAATATTAAAATAATATTAATAAGTTCAGTTTTAATACAGATTGTTAACAGATACTTGTATATAATAAAACAATATCAGCCTTGAAAAAGATCATACTTGCTTTATTTTGCTTTATTACTATTACAGCCAATGCCCAGGTTAATACCACTGACACGGCCAAAAAGAACCTTGCAGACACAGTAAAAAAAGACCTGTTTACCGCCCCTGATACCGTTAAAAAATTACACAGCAACCCACTTTCGCTAATTGCGCCTGTTGCTTTAATAAGTTATGGCGTATCATCATTTGTATTTCATCCCATACGCCGGTTTGATTATTTCATTTACAGCGAAACACAAAAAACCGATCCTACCTTTAGCACCAAGGCCGAGAGCTATTTTTTGGTAACACCCATAGTAATGGTATATGGCCTTGATCTGATAGGTGTAGAAGGTAAAAACACGTTTATCGACCGCACTGCCTTGCTTGGCTTATCGGGTGGTATTTTAGGTTTAACGGGCTATATCACCAAATATACCACCCATCGCTTACGCCCTAACCGGACTGATTATTTATCATTCCCATCCGGTCATACCTCTATCGCCTTTATGGGGGCTGAATTCCTGGCGCAGGAATATTCGGAAAAATCGCCGGTATATACCGTAATAGGCTACACCGTTGCTGTTACCACAGGCATTTTCAGGATATATAACCGCGACCATTGGTTTAGCGATGTGGTGGCAGGCGCGGGTTTTGGTATCCTATCTACCAAAGCGGCCTACCTCATCTATCCCTACCTGCGTAACAAGTTAACGCATAAGGATAAAAACGGCAAAAGCACCATGATCATGCCCACCTATCAAAACGGTGTGCCGGGATTATCGTTTGCTATGCAGCTGTAGCTAAAATATCTCATTTTACAATTTGTCATTGCGAGGCTCAAACGTAGGATTTAGCAAGGCGAGCCGCGGCAAACCCGTCGCATTCAATATACAAGCTACGAGTTTGCTTCGCCGCACGAGCCCTATTCACAGAGCCGCTCGCAATGACATTAAGGGTTGAACGCTTCTGTACTTTCCTTACTTATACTTTATCTTATATACCAATATCACCAAAGCAAATATTAAGGTAATGATATTCCCGATGATAACCGGGTAGCCTACGGTCAATACGCCATAAATTATCCAGAAAATAGTACCAAGGTTAAAAAGAATGTACATGGGCAACGATATGGCCGAGGTGTCTTTGGTTCGTATGGTTTTTATGGCCTGCGGTAAAAAAGATACCGTGGTGCCAAAGGCTGCCATCAGGCCTATAATGTTTGCAAGGTTACTCATAGTGATAAGGTTTAGGGGTTTTCATTTAATGAATATTATTTGCAGACTGATTATTTAATATTAAGTTGTTTTAGCGTTGCCGGAAAGTTTAAAGTATAAACTGGCGATAAAATAAACAGCTAAAAAGCCAACGCAACCACCTACGATCAGATCAAGCGTCATGACCAAAGCATCTGAACTGGATTTGAAAAATATAATGTAGAGTATGGTTGCAATGGCACCTATAAAGCCTGCCCGTACCGATATTCTATGCTGTGGCGATGCTGCTTTGCCAAGTTTACTGTGCGTATAACCGTAAGCCACATAAATTACCAGGCCAATAACCAGCCATGCTAAAAAACGCACCCAGTTATCGTAACCCAATTGGGTCATCAGGTAAAAGCAGCTTAGCAAGCCTAAAACAGGTATTAGCGACAGGTTTTTGATGATAGAAGCAATGGTTAATGCGGTTGACAGGATGATAAACAAAAAGAAAGGAAAGTTTTCATGCGCGTTATCGCCCGAGAATAAGGCGAGCATGGGTTTCCAAAAGGCAATACAGCCTGCCACAAATAATACCGGTACAACATATTTGGCATTGATGTATGGCAGGTGAAAGCGGCCACTTTTAGCAGCCTCACGCGGCAGCAGCAATACGCCGCCGCAAACCAATACAAATGCGAATAAGGTACCTATACTGGTAAGATCGGTTACTATGGTAAGGTTTAAAAACAGGGCAGGTACGGCAACCACAAAGCCGGTTACTATGGTTGAGAATGATGGTGTATGAAACTTTGGGTGTATGCGTGAAAATATTTTGGGCAATAAACCATCGCGGCTCATGCTCATCCATATACGTGGCTGGCCCAGTTGGAATATCAGCAGCACACTCGCGGTAGCAATAATGGCACTAAAGGAAATAAGACCACTTAATTTGGTGAGGTGCACTTTGGTAAATACATAAGCTAAGGGATCGCCAACTTCAAGGTCTTTATAGCTTACCATGCCGGTAAGCACCAAAGCTATCAATATATAAAGTACGGTACATATTATCAACGAGTAAATCATACCCCGGGGCAGGTCACGCTGTGGGTTTGTACACTCCTCGGCGGTAGTTGATATGGCATCGAAGCCGATATAGGCGAAAAACACACCCGAAACACCTTTCATAACGCCGCTAAAGCCATTAGGCATAAATGGGTGCCAGTTGGCCGGGGTAACATAAAAAAAGCCTATGGCAATAACCGCTATCACAATGGCTATTTTTAAAATAACCATAGCGTTGGTAGCTTTTTTGGTTTCGCGTATGCCTATATAAACCAGGTAGGTTATAATTACTACAATAAGCACGGCGGGTATGTTGGCTATCAATCTTATATTGCCTATGCCGGGGGCGGTATTCCATGCTGCGGCGCCTGCTGTAAGTGTATCGGTTATTTTTGAAAGCTGATGGCTGGCTGTAAGTTGCTGTATCTGCTCATGCGCCCTAAACGCCGAAAAATAATCCATCGTCAGGTATTCGGGCACGTGAATGCCAAAGCCCTGTACAAAATTTACAAAATAGGTGCTCCATGATATGGCTACCGCTATGTTGCCGATGGCATATTCCATCAGCAAATCCCAGCCGATGATCCAGGCTATGAGTTCGCCAAAGGAGGCGTAGGCATAAGTATAGGCGCTGCCTGCAACCGGTATGCGCGATGCAAATTCGGCATAGCAAAGTGCCGAAAATCCACAGGTTACAGCAGTAATAACAAATAGTATGGTTACGCCCGGGCCGCCGTGAAATGCTGCCTCGCCAATGGTTGAGAAGATACCTGCGCCAACCACCGCGGCAATGCCCATAAGGGTGAGGTCTTTTACGTTTAATGCCTTGGTAAGGTGCGAACCGGAGTGTTCGCCATCGCTAAAGCCGCTGGCTACATCGGCTAATATTTTATCAACAGATTTGGTACGAAATATACTTTTAGACATAGTTAAAATTAAGAGGCCGTAAAACCAAACATAGCCATTTTTTTGCAGTGAATAAAATATGCTTATTTTGCACCATGAATATAGGCATAAAAGATGTATTGTATCAAATCAGGTTCTTTTTTATACCGTACTTAATTGTTTTATGCGCCTGCCTCATCATAAAATGTACCTATACCCGCGAAACCATTTACTTTACGGTAAACAGCCATAATTACCCATGGGGAGATACCTTGGCCCCTTACTTTACCGACCTTGGCAACTTTTGGACGGTGGTGGTTTTATCGGCCATATTAGCGTTGTTTAATTATAGCAAGGCCTTTTTAATGTTGCTCGTTAATACCATAACCGCCCTCACCGCGCAGATCGTGAAGCACATTTTTGATGCGCCGCGACCCTCACTATACTTTCATAACCAATTAGGTCAGATTCATTTTGTAAAGGGGGTTTATATGCTTAGCCTGCATAGTTTTCCGTCGGGGCATACCGTGTCGGCGTTTACAACCGCTGTGCTGCTAACTTACTGGTGCCGCAATAAGCTGTTCGGGTTGCCGCTTTTATTGCTGGCCATAATGGTAGGCTACTCGCGCATGTACCTGAGCGAACACTTTTTTGAGGATGTAACCGCGGGCTCGGCTATTGGAGTTATAACTACCGTATTTATTATCAGTTGGCTGGATAGGAAGCAGTTTTTAAACTCAGTGAAATGGAATAGAGGGCTGCTTAAAAAGGGATAGTAAATTCATTTTTTGTCATCCTGAGCACAGCGAAGGATCTATCAGCGTTCCACTAAGCTTGTGGGTTACCTGTCGATTGTATAATAGATCCTTCACTGTGCTACCCATGACAGATTTACCAAGCGTGTCATTTCGAACGAGCGGGACTGGATTGTGTGATAGGGCGAGGAGAAAACTTATACGCCCTGCATGATTTACCTTTATAGAGTATAAGTTTTCTCCTTGCCCGCTTCTTAGCCCACCTCTTGCAAGTTCGAAATGACATCCGGGTTTAATAACTCAGGATGACAAATAGAGTATGAAACAAAAAGTTACTTACTCAATAAAATCATCTCTTTTCTTCCTTCTTATCACAATGGTAAATACTACCGCTAATATGATAATGGTAGCGCCGCCATATAACAGCATTTGCGATATACCAAACAGGCCCGAGCCTCCGCCGGTGGCCAGGTACTGGTCGTTCCGCTGCAATTCGGGCGAAAGTTTTATGGAGTTATAATAGGTTTTAACCTCATCCTTAATAAAGCCGGCCCTTATATCATCATAAAAATACTGGAAAATATAAGTTGCTTCCTGTGTGTACAGCAGCAGGAACCTGCGAAACTGGATCTTGCCGTTGCCATCATCTGTTCTCAGGGTGAAAAGCAGCCCTTTTAAAGTGCCTACCGTGGTATCGCGCTTGTTTTGCACAATACCCCCGGCTAACTGGCTCATGCCTTTAACATAATCCTTAAATACGTTCTTAAGGTCTTTTTCCCTTTCTAATGGTGTATTGTTCTTGGCATTGGCTTGCCTTATAACTACCGCGTAACCGTATGACATGTTGGCGCTGAATATGCGCTGGTTCAGCGTGTCTTTTGTAAGATAAGTTGCCGGTAACGAAACAGAAACGAGGCTATCTATCTTTACCCGTTTAAATGATTGGCTGTAGCTTAAAGTGGTAAACAGTATCAGGCTAAATATTAATAATATCTTTTTCATAAGTTTTACTAACCTATGAAACGGGAATATGTTTCAGCCCCCTCTAAATCTCCCCCGGTAGGGGAGACTTTTAAAAACTGCTTTAAGCCCTCCCTACCGGGGAGGGTTGGGAGGGGCCAACTTATCCATTTCACCCTTAACAAACTCCGCTAATTCCTTTACATAGCCCGCGCTGAAATCGAATTTTATACCTGCTGTTTCGTAAATTTCCTTAATGGTTTTGGTATAGCCTAATTTAAGGGCATCAAGGTATTGCTGCAAGCCTTTTTCGGGGTTTTCCTTATAGTTTTTCCATACGGCAATAGCGCCTAACTGTGCCATGCCATACTCGATATAGTAAAACGGCACCTCGAAAATATGCAGCTGTTTTTGCCACAGGTTGGCTTCGGCGGTTTCTAAGCCTGTCCAATCGGCAAAGCCTGCGCCGAATGGCTCATATATCTGTATCCATGCGGCGGTGCGCTCGGCATCGGTATGCTCAGGGTTGGTATATATCCAGTGTTGAAACTGATCAACCACAGCCACCCAGGGCAGGGTTTTCAATACATCAAAAAGCTGGTCGCGTTTGGCGCGTTTCAAATCTTCTTCGTTATCAAAATAAACGTTCCAGTTATCCATGCTGATCAGTTCCATGCTCATGGAGGCAAGTTCGGCTACTTCGCTTGGGCAATGTTTAAAATCATTCAGCTCCAGGTCGGCAGTTAAAAAGGTATGTACCGCGTGGCCGCCTTCGTGTACCATGGTGGTCAGGTCGCGGAAAGTATTGGCCGAGTTCATGAATATAAACGGTGCCCCGGTTTCGGATAGGGGATAGTTATAGCCACCCGGCGCTTTGCCCTTGCGGCTTTCTACATCAAACAGGCCGTTATCCTTCATGATCTCTAAACGCTCGCCCAGATAGCGGTTGATATTGCTGAAACACTGGATGGATTTTTCTATCAGCTCGTTACCGCCGTTAAACGGTTTTAACGCTGGTTTGCCCGATATATCCACATCCATATCCCAGGGCCTTAGTGTGCCAACATCCAACGCCTTCTTGCGTTTTTCGGCCTGCTCACGCAGTATGGGCACTATTTCCTTCTCGATCGCTTCGTGAAAAGCATAGCAATCCTGTGGCGTATAATCAAAACGCCCCAGTGCCTGGAACATATAATCCCTGAAGTTTTCGAAGCCTGCATTCAGGGCGACTTTATGCCTTAGCTTACGCAGATGATCAAAAAGCTGATCAAGCACTTCCTTGTCCTGCAAACGGCGGGCGGTTATCTTTTCCCAAACCTCCTGCCTTTTGGTACGGTTAGTATCCTTTAAAAATACCGATGCCTGCTCCAAAGTAAATTCCTTTTCACCTATATGAACCGACATTGCGCCGCTGATGCCCTGGTATTTTTGCTGCTCTACCTGTATTTTGGTTTGGATAGGGATGTTTTCCTCGCGGAATAGTTCCAGTGATTTTTTTACGCCACGCAGATAAATGAAAAATTTATTTTGGTCGAGTTTATCAACCCACTCGCTGTTCACCAGTTTTTTGTTTAGCTCGTTGCTGTAAGGCGCAATTTTCGGCTCAATTTCGGTAGCGAAATACTGGAATTTTTGCAGCAGTTCCTCGCTGTTGGTATCGCAGGTCATGCGGATATAACGCCAGGCAAAATCCTCCTCGATGGCAGCTTCCAGCTCGCTGCGGTTTTGCAGCCAAAGCTCCAGATCCCCTGCCGAATTGATGGGGCGGTCGCAAAGTTCTTTAAAAAGCGGTTCCAGCGCTTCCCATTTCATTTCGAGGTCGGCGGGTATATAGGTGCGTGTTTTTTTGTGGATCATGGTATTGATGTGCAAATGTGCGGATGTGCAAATATGCAGATTAGTGGCAGATTTGGAAAGCGGTGAGATGGATTTTTAAAGATTTTACATGGGTATGTTGGTTAATTTAGTCCCACTTTTATTGCCCCTGGACACATCAACCCATGTTAACCCGTTGCCGGTGTCATCACCGGCAATTGCAGGCATTTACAGCCGCTTCATTTTTCTTGTACGGCGTTCTTCATCAGGGTCGGTTTTACAAGCCATTAGGGATATTTGGCTGATGTATATTTCGGGCAAGCCGGCTTGTTTTGCAAGTTTTAATATTCGCGCATGGTACCAGTCGTAGGGTAACAGGTGTGTGTTTAGCGCATGTGGTTTGGCGGTAAATACTTCGGCCTGGTGAATATAGCCATCATCGCCTATGCAGTTTACAGGGTCGAGCTTAAGATCATTAGTAATAGGATCTGGATTAAAAAAGTTATCTTTTTCATTATCATCAAGCTCAATCAAAACACCCCAAACTACCGCGTCGGGCTCAAATGATGACTGTACATTGGCTTTTGACGATTCATCGGCACCGGTGGTGTTAAATACAAAGCTGTACCCTGGCAATTTGGCTATGCCAATCTTTTTTGCTGATGGCACATGCTTGGTAAACCTTTCTATATCCATATTCCCGGCGTATGCAAATAGTATCATAATTTACGGTGATGATATACTTGTAAACGTAATTATAACTTGCGATAGTATAAACAAGCTACTTGCTGAGCATGCTTGTATATTTCCTGATGATTGCCCAGGTACTGTTATCCGAATCGAATACAGAATTTAAGCCTTGTTCTTCACCACCCGGATCGCCCATAAACTCGTCGCCATCTTTCCAGAACACCTGCCCCGTTATAGGCCGTGCTATGCCGCCAAAGGCCCAGAAGTTGGCCCCTGCTATTTCGGGATGGCTCATCATCGCGCCGAATATAAAATCGTAAAATTTATCTCGGTAATTGGTAGTTGAGCTTATGCTGAAGGATTGCATATCGCGTGGCAGGCCAAATTCCTCTATCACTAATGGCTTATTCAGCGTTTTTGCAATTTGCAGGTGCCTGTTTATATAATCGGTGGCATTGGCTGTGGTGTTGTCGTAGCCCGCGACGATGGAAGTATCCTTAAACCAGCCCCAGTTTTTTGGCCAGATGTGTATGGTGAGGTAGTCGATATTTTTATCGGCATGTATTTGCTGATAGGTCGACATGTCATTAGATGAAGCGATATCGCCCTCGCTGCCTGTAGTAAGCAAGTGGTTTTTATCCATTGATTTTATTAAGGCCGATACATGCTGCATCCAGTCTAAAAAAGCGGGTGTGGCGGCTTGCTCCATCGGGCGCGGCTCGTTGATGATCTCCCAGGCCATTATCGCCGGGTCATTGGTGTATTTTTTGCCATTAATGCTGTTGGTGCGTTTCAGCACATATTTAATGTACGTATCCAATTCGTCCTTACAGGTTTGGCAGGTATAAAACTGGCTGGTATAATGCTGGTCTTTATCCCAGGTATAACCCCCATACTTCGAGTGCGGCTGATCGCCATAGCCATTCCACTTTAAATACTGACCCAAGCCACCGCTCCAATCCCAGGTATTGGTAAAATGCAGCACGGCCTTCATATTGCGCTTGCCAAGTTCGTTCAGCAGGTAATCAAGGCCGTACATGATGTTTTCATTAAACTTTCCGGGCTGTGGCTGTAATGCCTTTTCGCTGGGTACGCGGTAAGGGTAAGTGGTAAGTCCTTCGGCGCCCACCATAATGCGCAGGTTGGTTACGCCGTTCTGTTTTAGAAAATCAAGTTCGGTTTTAAGCCGGGCTTTGCCTTTGTCGCCATTGGTGGCTAACAGGCCGCCATACCAGTAATTTGTGCCAACATAGCGGTAGGGCTTGCCATCAATAATAAATTGGGTGCCGGTTACTTTAACAAATCCGCTTTGTGCAGAGCTAACTGATGTTATACCCATAAGCAGGGCTATAAATAAAAACTTAACTGATCTTTTCACAGGGTAAATTTAGTTTATAAAGTTATATAAAGGCAGGCATTGTATTTAGTATTGTTTTAACAATTGATGGTTAAAAAGGTTCATATATACATTCCAAATCGCAGGGCACTAAAGCGTTAATTGATTTGTAGGGGAAGGCTAAGGCATTCACAGGCAGCTTTTATAATCTGTTCCGTTCAGTAATGAACAATTATTGTATCGTTTCCGGACAGTTTAAAATCGAATTATATAATTAAAAATTTAATTATCAACTACTTACAATAAAGGCATGTGATTGGTGTGTATATAAAAAACCCAAACATCATGTTTAAAAATTACCTGCTGGTTGCTTTTAGAAACCTTACTAAAAACAAAGGATTTTCCTTTATCAATATTTTCGGGCTGGCTATAGGGATGGCGGCATGCCTGCTCATACTGCAATATGTAAACTATGAACTAAGCTTTGATAATTTTCAGATAAAGAAAGACCGGGTTTACCGCATCAACCAGGACAGGTATAATAATGGCAAACTAAGCACCAGTTGGGCCTCAGGAGCTTTTGCGACAGGAAATGCTATTAAAGTTTTACCCGAAATAGAGGACTATGTTAAACTGGTAGGCTCAGGTGATATTTTGGCCAGTTATAAAAACCAAAAGCAGGTAATTCAGCATGTATATTTTGCCACCAACTCGTTTTTTAATGTGTTTTCCTTCCCGCTCATCAGTGGCGACCCCAAAACCGCGCTAAAAGATCCCAATACAGTAGTTATTTCGCAAGAAATTGACAATAAGCTTTTTCATGGTGAGGATGCGGTAGGCAAAACCATGATCGTTAACAATGACAGCCCGGTGAAAGTTACCGGCGTAATGAAAAAATGGCCCGAAAATACCCATCTTAAATGCGACTACCTGGCATCATACGCCACATTGTTAAAGCTGGTAGGGAAATATGATATAGATAATGCCTGGCTGAACGATGGATGCATTACCTATGTGTTACTGAGGCCGGGCGTTGACCCTAAAGTTGTTGAAGCCAAGTTTAAACCAATTGTTGATAAACAATACGCCCAGTTTAAAAGCTCGGGCGAGGGTGGGGTTTATACACTTCAGCCAATGCAAGATGTTCATCTAAACTCCAACCGTATGGGCGAGATGCAGCCGAATACCGATGGAAAGTCGGTTTACCTGCTGTTGGGCGTGGCTATATTTGTTATTATCATAGCATGGATAAATTATATTAACCTATCTACCGCGCGTGCAATTAACAGGGCAAAAGAGGTTGGTGTACGTAAAACGCTGGGGTCGGCTAAAGGGCAATTGATAGCACAGTTTATTATGGAGGCTGGCTTGCTTAATTTGTTGGCTTTATTGCTGGCATTCATACTCATTGCGGTCTTTCTCCCCATTTTTAGTAACGTATCCGGGCTCAACCTTAGTTTCACTTTATTTCTTCATATATCTTTTTGGCTTACAGTACTTGGTATGATGATAGTGGGGACTATCTTTTCAGGATTTTATCCGGCAATTATCCTCTCATCTTTCAGGCCTGTGGAAGTAATAAAGGGTAAACTATCAGCATCAACAAGTGGCGCTTTTTTACGTAAGGGCATGGTTGTTTTTCAATTTGGGGCATCCATATTTTTGCTTATCGGCTCGCTTACGGTTTTCAGGCAGGTACAATTTATGCAGCAGCAAGACCTGGGCATGACCATTGACCAAACCATGGTTATTAAGCCACCATTGGCAAAGATAGATTCATTTTACAGGGACATGAAAAGCTTTAAAAATGAAACGCTCATGTTGCCCGGGGTTAAAAGTATAGCTGTATCTACCAATATCCCCGGCGACGCTGTAGATTGGAATGCCGGCGGTATTAAACTGGTTGGGGCAAATGATAAGGATTCTAAACAATACCGCGTTATTGGTGTGGATGACGATTTTTTAAAAGCTTATGGTTTAAAAGTTTTAGCAGGCCGTATTTTCTCGAAAGAATTTGGAACAGATACCGGGGCTGTTGTATTCAGCAAAAAAGGTGTTGAGCAATTGGGCTTTAACACGCCCGGTGAGGCATTGGGTAAACGCATAGATTTTTGGGGTAAGGTATATACCATAGTGGGCGTTGTAGATAATTTTCACCAGCAATCACTGCATGATGCCTATGATGATATCATTTTTCGCTGTATACCTGATGTAAGAGGGCCGGTATCAATTAAACTTAGCGCGGCAAATATACAGCATACCATTGCATCACTTAAAGCAAACTGGAACACGGCTTTCCCCGGTGATCAGTTTGATTACTTTTTCCTCGACCAGCATTTTAATGAGCAGTACAATGCCGATCAGCGGTTTGGGCAGGTGTTTGGCATGTTTACGCTTATTGCTATTTTAGTGGCCTGCCTTGGTTTGTTCGGGCTGGTTTCTTATACCATTGTGCAGCGTACCAAAGAGATAGGCATTCGTAAGGTGCTGGGTGCATCTGTTAATAATATACTGCGGCTGCTGTACCGCGATTTTGCGTGGCTTATTGTTATAGCATTTATCGTTTCGGTTCCGCTGGCATGGTACGCTATAACTAAATGGCTCGAAACCTATGCCTTCCGCATCGAGATTAACCCGCTTATGTTTATTATACCATTTTTATTAGTTTCGGTAATAGCTTTTGCCACAGTATCTTTTTTAAGCGTAAAAGCAGCATTAATGAACCCGGTTAAGAGTTTGAAAACGGAATAGGCAAAGCGGCGGTGGGGACACCGCCGCTTTATCCATTATCACCAGGCGATGGTGTCCTCACCGCCGCCGTTCTTATTTATGGCCTGCTTTACTTTCCGGGTTTATATAACGTTTCCGACAAATTTTTTATTCCATCAGCATAAGTGGTTGGTTTAAAGTTAAATGCTTTTTCAAATTTAGCTGAGTTGAAATTATAATCGTGGTTGTATTGGTAATACATTTCTACAGCGCCACTAACTGATTTAATAAACAGGCCTGTAAGCCACAGCATAAACTTATTAATGGCCATATACTTGGGTTTAACCCCGTAAATATCCGCAGCTATTTGTATAAACTCCTTGCCCGGAATGGCTGGTGCGGTGGGCGCGTGCCATATTTGATTGTCGCTCTCGGGATGCTGACCTAAAAGGTACATGGCTTTGCCGGCATCGGGTATGTAGGTGAAATTATGTTTTAAACCCGGTTTGCCTATCCACTGGGCGCTTTGTTTTTTTGAATATTTATCAAGTACCATCATATCAAAAAAACTATTGCCGGAGTCGGTACCATAAAAATCAGCGCCGCGCAGGATACTTGCCTTTAGGTTGCCGGCTTCTACCCCGTTCATCAGCATGTTGGCTATCTGCACGCGTACTTCGCCTTTTTTGCTGCTGGGTTTATATGGGGTTTCCTCGGTGATGGGGCCGTTTACTATGCCGTACATATAAATGTTATCAAAAAATATTAAGCGCGCCCCGGTTGCTTTTGCCGCATTGATAACATTTTGCATTACAACAGGCCATTGTTGCTGCCATATTTTTATGTCGTAAACCAGCCCGGCGCAAAGGTATATTACTGACGAGCCTTTTGTGGCTTCCAAAATTTCAGTGTAGTTGAGCAGGTCGGCTTTTTGCCATGTAATGTTTTTGCCTTTAATATTTACAGGCCTGCGACTAACCAGCCGGATAGTTTCATTATTGTCGATCAATTGGTGGGTTAGCGCATTAGCTACTGCCCCGCCGGCTCCTAATATGGTATGCATAATTTTTTTAATTTTTAATACATAGCAAAGGTAGCCTGGTGTTGGAAATCAAAACGTTAACAAAAGATAAGAAATAGCTCAATTTCGAAATTCGGATTTTCGATTTCGGATTTATAATGAATGGGAGATGTTTTTAATTTTAACCATTTGTTAAATAATAAAATTGCAGTATTTAAATTCGAAATTGAAAATCCGAACTCCGAAATCACTTTACCGTTTCCATCACACGCCGCCTGATGCGCGAAAGCGAAACCGGTGTTATCCCCAGATAATGCGCTATATAATGTTGCGGAATGCGCTTTAATACTTCACCGCCGTTATTTAACAAGGCAAGGTAACGCTCTTCGGGTGTTTGGGTGATGAATGACGACATGCGGTCTTCAAAACAGCAGATGGTATCCTCGGCCACACAGCGCCCAAATTGTTCCATTTTATAGGCCAATAACGGGTTGGTCAGCATGTCATCCATATCCTTTCGGGTAAAAGTGATTAGCTGGCACTCTTCAAGCGCCTGTATATAGGAAAAACTCGGCGAGCCGGTAAGGTAGCTTTTATAGGAGCTTATCAGCTCATTTTCAAAGCTGAAGTAACTGGTAATATCTTGCCCGTCTTTGATATGAAAGTAACGTGCCGAACCGCTAACAATAAAGCCAACCTTGTCGCAAACTTTATCCTGCTCGGTAAAAAAATGTTTCTTTTTAAGTTTGCTGAACCTTAAATGTTGCGAAAAAACTATCCACTCAGCCTCGTTAAATACAACGAATTTTTCCAGGCATTTCCTGAAGATTTTTAGCGCCGCCGATGTTTCCATCATCAAATTTAAGCTTTTTTGAGTGGACTGCTGTTTATAATATGCTTAAGGATATTAGCTACGTAGCAATACCCTCGCATACTGGCGGTGTCCTCACCGCCAACGTGTGATAGGGCTTAGATCAAGGCAATCAAAACTCATCCCTATAATGCGTTAACCAGTTAAACCGCATATCTTCCTGCTCATAAAACGAGCATGATGAATAGTGGTAATCATTTGGGTCGGTAACTAAATTCCAACGCTCCTGTAAGGGTTAAGGTGTATATAGTTTAGTTTCTGCTCTAATATTTTCCTGCCGTATATAATAATTGCTTTCCCTTTCTTTTGCCAGAATTGATGATCCCTGTCATCGCCAGCCACTTTAAACTTATTCAACATTGGGCTGTCAGCTTTTCTTAGCTCATTCAAAAATGCATGGCCTGTAAACTTCATAAAGCTTAAGTATGGCATTTCTTTCCCATTAAGGCTTATATTTTCCCAGATAATATGAATATGGTTCGGCATGATGACAAACCCATAAACCTTTATCTTTTCTTTTTTAACAAGATGAATAAGACTATCCAATACGATTAGTTTGAATTTGTCGGGTTTCAAAAGAGGGGTCCAGTCAAGAATTGCAACGGTGTAAAAATAAACAGTGCCTAATTCCATAAATGAATTTAATGATTTTTGCTTATTTGCCAAATATAAAATTAACCAAGAGCGGCGGTGGGGACACCGCCTTCAGGGGGGATATAAAACTCACATCCCGTTGCCTGCAACCTTAGATAGCGACGGTGGGGACACCGCCGCCGGATGAGTGAAATATAAAACCACAATCCCCGTTGCCGGTGTCCTCACCGGCAATTGCTATTCTCACCGGCAATCGGTAAACAAAAAAGCCCTCCGGTAAACCGGAAGGCTTTGCAATATAGTAGCAGCTGGTATTATAACTTACCAATAACCTGTACCAGGTCAATCAGTTTGTTTGAATAACCCCATTCGTTATCATACCATGATACTACTTTAACAAAGTTGTCATTTAACGAGATACCTGCTTTTGCATCAAATATTGATGTGCGTGCATCACCTTTAAAATCTTCAGATACTACATCATCTTCAGTATAACCTAAAATACCTTTTAAGTCGCCTTCAGATGCTTTTTTCATAGCAGCCTTAATTTCTTCGTAAGTAGCGCCTTTAACTAATTTAACAGTTAGATCAACTACAGAAACATCAGCAACCGGTACACGGAACGACATCCCTGTTAATTTACCTTTCAACTCAGGGATAACCAAAGTTACCGCCTTTGCTGCGCCTGTTGATGAAGGGATGATGTTCTGGTAAGCGCCACGGCCACCTCTCCAGTCTTTAGCCGATGGGCTGTCAACAGTTTTTTGTGTTGCGGTAACCGCGTGTATGGTGCTCATTAAGCCTTCTTCAATACCAAAGCTGTCATTCAATACCTTAGCGATAGGGGCAAGGCAGTTGGTAGTGCATGACGCGTTTGATACAATAGTTTGCTCAGCTTTTAATAATTTATGGTTAACACCCATTACAAAAGTAGGGGTATCATCTTTTGCAGGGGCGCTCATCACTACTTTTTTTGCACCTGCGTCAATGTGTTTTTGGGCAGTTTCCTGCGTTAAGAATAAACCGGTTGATTCGATGATCACCTCGGCACCTACTTCGCCCCATTTAAGGTTCGCAGGGTCTTTTTCGGCAGTAACGCGTATGGTTTTACCATTTACAACCAAATGGCCGCCTTCAACAGCTATGGTGCCTTTAAACTGACCGTGGGTTGAATCATATTTCAACATGTAAGCCATATAATCAGGCTCAACAAGGTCATTAATACCAACAACTTCAATGTCGGGTCTTTCCATAGCAGCCCTGAAAGCTAAACGACCAATACGGCCAAAGCCGTTAATTCCTATTTTCATGATTTTTTAATTTTTAGATGAATAGTAGTTTAATAAATTATTTATAGGTTCTTTAATAATTGTTCCGATGGTTAATTTCGAATCAGCAGCTACCTCATAAAGATGATCCTGGAAGTTTGCGGCCACAGAACCTGCAAAGTGTACTGAAGCTTCGGGATGTTGCTTATGTAAAGGTAACAAATACGTGTTTATTAGCTTGCTAAAACCTTTTTTTATTACATTTTGAAGATAATTATCTTCCCTGTTCTCAATATAAAATTCGTTAAATGAGCTTAAAAATAAAGCAGGTTGTTTTTGCCTGTAAACCTTCTCCAGCAAGGTTGTACGGTCGGCATCATAGCGTTTTACAAACTTGTTCTTCAGGTTTTCGGGCAGTGTTTCATTCATGAAATCTTTTATGAGCTGCCTGCCCAGCCAGTTGCCCGATCCTTCGTCCGCTAAAATATAACCCAGGCCATAGTTGTTTGGTTTTACTTTTTTGCCATCGTACCAGGCCGCGTTTGATCCGCTGCCGCAAATGGTAACAATACCCGGCGAGTTTTTGCAGCAGGCAATGGCCGCGCCCGCAATATCATGCGCCACATACACCTTGCCAAATTTAAAAAACGAGGTAAGGGCATTATCTAAAACTTTTTTAAGGTCATCAGACGAAACCCCGGCGCCAAAAAAGAAAATACGTTTTATCTCTTCGGCGTGGTGAATGAGGTTAATGTTTTTATTAAGGAGTTGCAGTATGTGTTTTTCGTCGTTAAAATAGGGATTGATAGCACTGGTTTTAAAGGAGGCTATCGTTCTGCCTTTATCGCTCAGCCGCCAATCGGCGTAGTTTGATCCGCTATATACAACTGCAATCATTTATTCTTTTTAGATAGATAATATATGTGCCATCTGCATCAGGTCGTCTTCCAGCTTAAATTCATGACTATTCAGCGCTTCTTCCAATGTGGTTAAAAGAATTTCGTTGGCACGCAAACCTACCATTTTTTGTGTTTCCCCGGCAATTAAAGCGTTAACAGCCGCAAAGCCAAGCCTGCTGCCCAATATCCTGTCGAAACTTGATGGGCTGCCGCCACGCTGCAGGTGGCCCAATATGGTAACTTTTATATCGTAATTCTTCACTTCTTTTTCAACCACTTTAGCTATATCATATACGCCGCCATGCTTATCGCCTTCGGCAACAATAACTATGCTTGATGATTTTTTGTTCAGTTGCCCGTTCTTTAGGCTTTCTATCAGGTCGTCAAGTGCTGTTTCAACCTCTGGCAGCAATATGGCCTCTGCGCCGCATGATATGCCCGCCCTAAGCGCTATTGCGCCCGAGTCGCGGCCCATCACCTCTATGAAAAATAAACGGTCATGCGCATCGGCGGTATCACGTATCTTGTCAATAGCTTCAATTACCGTATTAGTGGCCGTATCAAAACCAAGTGTGTAGGTTGATCCGTACAGGTCGTTATCTATAGTTCCAGGTACACCAATAACGGCTATATCAGGGTATTTTCTTGAAAAACGAAAAGCGCCGGTAAAAGTACCATCGCCGCCAATGGCTACCAGCCCGTCGATATTCTGGGCCTTTAAATTCTGATAGGCAGTTTCCATACCTTCATCAGTACGAAACTCAAGGCAGCGGGCGGTTTTTAAAATGGTGCCTCCCAGGTTTAATATATTACTTACCGAGCGCCTGTTCATATCGTACATATCGTTTTCGATAAGCCCTTTATAGCCCTGCTTAACTCCTACAACGTTTAAGTTGTTATATATAGCGGTTCGTACCACGGCCCTTATGCAAGGGTTCATGCCGGGTGCATCGCCACCGGAAGTAAGAACAGCTATTTTCGAAATTTTACTCATCTTTGCAATACCCGATTTATTGGCACGAAGATAGTGTGTATAACTTACACATTAAATTTTATTTATTTTTTTTAGATTATCAATTATCACTCTATCTTTAAATTTTTATTTATAGTTTAAACTTAACAGTCTTTGGAAATACAATTACCTCATTTTGATTCAGTTTTTTCAACCGATTGCGTGATATTTGGTTTTGAAGCAGGGGAGCTTAAGGTACTGCTTATTGAGCGTAACGAAGAACCTTATAAAGACTGGTATGCCCTGCCCGGCAATATTGTAGGGCTCGACGAAAGCGTTGATAACGCTGCCGCGCGTATATTATATGAGCTTACCGGGCTGCGCGATCTGCCTATGCGCCAGTTTCATACTTTTGGCGAAGTAAGCAGGCACCCGCAGGGGAGGGTAATTACCGTTGGTTATTTTGCGTTGATACGCATCAGCGGGCAAAAAGAACTGATGCCTGTTACCCAATATGCCCGCAAAGCATTCTGGCACCCGGTTAATGATTTGCCAACACTGGCGTTTGACCATACCGAAATATTTAAAAGGGCATTCAAAAAAATACGTGCCAAAATGAATTACGAGCCGATAGCTTTTGAGTTGTTGCCCGAAAAATTCACGCTCACACAGCTGCAATTGTTGTATGAGGCTGTTTTAAATAAAAAGCTTGATAAGCGCAACTTTCGCAAAAAAATGCTGAGCTACGGCTTTTTGAAGGAACTTGCCGAAAAGCAAAAAGGTGTATCATACCGCGCGGCAAAACTGTATAAATTCGACAGGCGCAAATATGTGAAGATATTCCAAACGGAGTTGGCTTCTTAGAAAGTTTGCAGTTTGCAGTGGGCAGTTTGCAATAGGAAGTTCTCAGTTTGCGGTAGACGGTTTGCAGTAGCGATTGTTTAAATAAAAATAGCGATGGGTTTCAAATCTATCGCTATTTTTATTTTATTTTTTAACTGCAAACTGCCCAGCGCTTACTGCCCATTGAAAACTACAGTTGGGTAGGAGCTAACTCCAGGTGATATTTCACCAGGTCATCTATAGGTGAGCGGATGATACGGCCTACTACCATGCCGTTTTCTGTGGCCACTTCTTCCAGTACATTTCTGAAATTGTATCCAACAGAACCAATACAGTTAAAAGTATATTTTTGATAATCAGGGTAATGCGTTACCAGGTTGCGGAAAAAATCCTCGAACGAAGTACGAACAATGCCGCGTGAATATTCAATGTTTACAATATTATCATATACAAACTTGCTAAAGCTGGCACAAAAACGATTGGCGCGCGGCTGGGTATAAACATGGTCGTTTATATCATCAGGCGTAAGTTTAAACGTATCCCAAAAGTTTTGGCGTACAGCTTCGGGCATATAACCCCTGATGTAATCTGTCAATAATTTTTTGCCAATGTAGCACCCGCTGCCTTCATCGCCCAAAATATAAGCGCCTGAATCAATATTGCTGGTTATTTCCCTGCCATTATAAGTACAGGTGTTTGTGCCGGTACCCAATATGGCTGCAAAGCCCTCGCTGGTGCCTAATAAGGCCCTTGCAGCGGCAAGCAGGTCATGCCCCACATTAATTTTTGATTTGGTGAATACCGCCTGCATGGCGTTTTCCACTATCTGGCGTTTATCGGCTGTTGAGCAGCCAGCGCCATAATAATTCACCTCAGTTATTGCATCTTTATCCAGATCAGTAGGTAGATTGTCTTTTAACGATTGGATAATATATTCTTCGTTTGAGAAAAATGGATTGTAACCTTCTGTATTAAAATAAACCTTTTTACCCTCTTCGGTAACCAGACACCAGTTTGTTTTAGTTGAGCCTCCGTCAGCAATTATAACCATATATATTGTTTTTAAAAAAATCGGATAAAAGTATGATTTACTTATTGTAAAAAGAACACTTAAGGCATTAAAAGTTAAATTTCAATCAAAAAATTACATAATGCCTTGTGTGTACAATCAAATCGGTATTAAAAAAGCTAAAAATTGAGGCTAATTGGTTATTTGTTCCTGCAAAATCGTTTTATAACATCAAATGTGAAATACCTTTATCCTTATATTGTTGCAATTAAATTTATGCAATTATATGTATTTGCCCGCAAATATTTATAAATAGCTTAATGTAGATAAATAATGCAATAGCTTAATAATTTATTAGCCGGATAAAAAATAATACTCCGGGCGGTTTTGGGTTTGTTTTTTCGCCTTGAAATAGTATTTAATATGAATACGATCATCCACCCAAAACTCAAATTTCTCTATATTTACTCACACCAATAACCAACTCAATGCCATCATCCATTAAACTAAGCAAAACTATCGTCACCTTGTGCATATTGCTAAACTGCTTTACCATCAGCCACGCCCAAACGCCAAAATTTAAAGTAATAGCCTTTTACACCGCTAAAAACGACCAGGCGCACATCAGCTTTGTGCATGAGGCCAACAAAAAGTTTCCTGAACTGGCTGCGCAATATCATTTCGCCTATGATTCCACCTCAAACTGGAATAACCTGAACGCGGAGTTTTTATCGCATTACCAGGTAGTGATATTTTTAGATACCCGCCCCGAAGACCCGGCACAGCGCGCAGCCTTTCAAAAATATATGGAAAATGGTGGAGGATGGATGGGCTTCCACTTTTCGGCCTTCGCGCTAACACCTTCAGATGTTGAGGCTAATTGGGATTGGTACCATAACACCTTCCTCGGCTCGGGGCAGTATGTGAGCAATACCTGGCGGCCAACATCGGCTATTTTAAGGGTGGAAGACCGCAAGCATCCGGCTACCAAACACCTGCCCGAAACCTTTAAAACCGCACCAAATGAATGGTATAGATGGGAGCACGACCTGCGCCTTAACCCCGATATAAAGATATTATGTTCTATTGATTCCGCCAGTTTTCCGCTGGGTACCGGGCCTAAGCTTAGCGAAATATGGCATAGCGGCTATTATCCTGTTGTATGGACAAACAAAAATTATAAAATGATATACTTTAACATGGGCCATAACGATATTGATTACGAACACCATACCAATAAAGATCTTTCGCACACTTTTGACAGCCCGGTGGAAACAAAACTCATTACCGATGCCTTGTTGTGGCTGGGAGCAGGAAAGAAAACAGACAAATAAATTTTTTCGGCTGAAAACACAGCGTATTTCGGGAAAAACCGCTGGTAAAACCACGAAAACTTAAAATATTATAGTTAATATTTTATCTTATTTATTGAATATTAAGAAAGTATTATTTATAATGGATAATATCGCCCATTTTTTGAATAATATAGAAGAATATATGTAAAAAGAATGTTAAATTCATGTATTTACATACTATATAGTATGGTAATAATCTATATTTGTAGCTTCATATGGTAAGTATCTATACTTACTTATTGTGATAAGGTTTAGGTTTAAGCCTCCAAGCAGCGAGTGCGAGGAGGCTTTATTTTTAGCGGGCCTTTTTTAGTTTCTTAATAGCTATCATATATCCGGTAGATAAAAAGGTTGTACAACTATCATCCCACCAATATTTTTTCATTTTTAAGCGGATTTTTGCATCTTTGCGCTGCAAAAACTTTTGCGATGGTCCCATAGCTCAGCTGGATAGAGCAACTGATTTCTAATCAGTAGGTCACAGGTTCGAATCCTGTTGGGATCACTTTTTAAGTCAAAAGCCTCAAGTCAAAAGATTTGGGGCTTTTTGTTTTAATCTTCCAATTTTTTAATATTTAATTGTAGTCGCCGGCTATGGGCATCCTTATGTACTGGCGGGCAAGTCGCCTGGGCCCCCTATATTCATCATAAAGGAAATCGCGCCGGGCGAATGAAGTAGTTCCCCTGAATCAAGCGACTCCTGTGCCGCTTCCGCAGCCCTGCTGCGCATTTGTTTTTCATAAGTAGCAATTGCCGCTTGCAGATCGTCAAAATCTCCGCCAGTGAGGCATTTAGATAGTTCCAGCGCATCCAGCATCGCCATGTTAACGCCTTCACCGGCAAACGGTGGCATCAGGTGTGCTGCATCGCCTAATAAAGTTAGGTTAGGCAAGGCTTTCCATGTTTGATTCAAAGGCATACAATATATCGGGCGCGTAATAAAAGGGACGACAGCATTTTCAAACAATTCCTGCCATACGTTATCCCACCCTTCATATTCAGCTTTAAACCAATCTAATACCTGGGTTTTATCGCTAAAGTCTATCCCGCTTTTTTTCACCCATTCCTCCCCGGTTTTAACACCGGTATAAAATACCAGGCTGCCGTCGCCTTTGGAACTTACGATCAAAGTTTTACTGTCGCCCATGGCAAATATCTTTCCACCATTTA
>Ga0302315_10001128_pt1 | contig 28076 bp, 23 predicted proteins | sample III_Palsa_N3_1_FD_200532 | JGI IMG/M metagenome (GOLD analysis project Ga0302315, IMG submission 200532) | Peat permafrost microbial communities from Stordalen Mire near Abisko, Sweden - III_Palsa_N3_1 | ecosystem: Environmental > Terrestrial > Soil > Palsa > Peat permafrost | place: Sweden...
ACTGAACGGCGACCTGTATTTTTTTATAGCTAACGATGAATATTTTTTAAATGAGTTTGACAAAGTAATTTCGGATTGCAGCATGGCCATAACGCTTAACCCCGACAACTTCTCGGCATACTTTTATAGAGGGAAGGTTTATTTAAAAAAACTCAATAAAAAAGAGGAAGCGACAAATGATTTTAATAAAGTATTATCACTCGATACTTCAAAAAAATCAGTTGATTATATATTTTCTTTGTTCTATACAGGCAATTCAGATATGGCGATTGCCATATTACAGCAGAGTATATTAAATACTACAGATAATTCAAGGTTACTTAATGATTATTATAATATGGCATGTTTGTATTCATTAATGAACAAACCCGATGAAGCGAATAACAACCTTAAAATAGCCATTGATAAAGGTTATTCAAAAAAATTCATCATGGCGGATGAAGACCTGGATAACATCAGGAATACCGATGATTATAAAAACATAATGGCTGGCAGCAGCAAATAATATTCAACAATATCTACCCCTTAATGATTATTGGACTAATTCTTCTGACAACTATAACAACAAAAGGCAGCTACCCTTTAAAGTAGCTGCCCTTATATAGGTTTATTTAAAATTATTAATGTGAAACCGGCGGAGCTGGCGTTGGTGATGGTGGTGTAGGTGACGGAGTTGGCGACGGTGGGGTAGGTGTCGGCGACGGCGTCGGACTTGGCATAGGGGTTGGCGTCGGACTCGGCATTGGGGTAGGCGATGGTGCAGGAGTCGGCGTCGGTGTTGGCGACGGACTCGGTGTTTTAACCGGTTGCGGGGTAGGTATAGTATCCCTTACGGCAATTGTTTGCATCTTTTGCTTAGCCGGAACACCGGTATTTGCTATTGCATACTCAAACGCGCATGAGGCGATCAAGGCTATTGCTATTACTTTTATCTTTTTCATAATATTATTTTTTTTTGTTTAACAATATATATGACAAAGGATGCAATAACCGTTCCGCAAATTCTTAATAGTTAATAAAATTGCTTATTTTTATCTGTTTAATGCAATAAATAGTATTAAAATCCGGTATTACCGGTTCATAAATTCAGCCAGTACACGGTGAAAATGATGTGTGCCCTTTTCGCGGGTTACCGAATACCGCCCATGGCTGTAAAACCTCGACCGTATACCACGCTGTACATTCTCAACAATTTCCTCGTCCTCCATTTCCACTTTATCAAGTCCGGCACCGGCACCTTTATCCATTTTTGATGCATCCCACACATAGGCATAAAAACAAACCTTACATTCATCAACAGTAACAGGTTCAACCACATTTACCGACAAACCCCAGGGATAAAAATTAAACATCATGTTAGGGAACACCCAAAAGTAGTAGGCAGCTATTTTTTTACCATGATCAGGTGATGATGACGGCAGTTCAAAACAATCTTCCTGATTTTTGGCAAGGCCCAGCTGTAGGCTGGAGTAAGGAAAGAATAACTCAGTGGCATATTCGCCGTAATCAATTACGGCATTAAGGCCGGCATGTACAAATGGGATATGAAAACCTTCGAGATAATTTTCACAATATAATGCCCAATGCGCCTTTACATTAAACACGCGTGATAGTTGCGGTTGAAATTTAAAATCATTTAGCGGCATCCAGCTTACACGTTCCATCATATCCCTAAAGAAAAGTTCACGCGGATATTTTGGATCGAGCGAGGCAAACAGCCATTTGCCCCAGTTGAACATTTCAAGCCGGTGCAGGTCATCAGCTTTGGTTGGGAAGTTTTCAACCTCTTTAAATTCAGGCATAGAGGCAAATTTGCCATCTAAACCAAACATGCGCCCGTGGTAGCGGCAGCGCAGGTTGCTTAGTTTACAGGCTTTATCGGCCACTAAGTTGCCGCGGTGGGTGCATACATTCGACAGCAGGTTTAACATGCCGGTTTTGTCGCGGGTTAACAATAAGGGCTCATTCAGATAATTGGGTAGCAGGGTGAGGGGTTGTACATCCCCGTTTTCTTTTACCGCATCATCACTACCGATGAACTGCCACGACGGCGCAAATATTTTTTCTTTACATGCCTCAAATACTTCAGCACTGGTATAAAATTCAGATGAAAGTGTTTTTGCTTTAGCAATGTTTGGATCGATGAAAAAATCGGGCATGTAAACTTTATTTAACAATGTAATTTAGCTAATATTTACTGGTTTATTAGCTTTAACTACCATATGTGCCATGATGGGAGATTGATATAAATACAGCTATGAATGTAATAACTGTTGCAACAAAATATATCCCACCATAAACTAAAATATAATGGCCCGTGGTGTGCCTGTGCAATGTTCTTGCGTAAGCGGCCTGCCTGTATGCAGTTACATAAACTGAGTCGCTTAGCATAGCGGTATCACCAACATTTGCAGCCTGTGGTTTGAAATAATCGGATGTATATGCGAAGTGCTTATTCCTGAATTGTTTCCAAACGGCTTTATCCATCTTAAAAAGCCGCGAATCCTTATCAGCCGCTTTTAAAACATCGTTTTTTATTGACTGGCAAATTGCAGGGGATGCACATATAAGCAACAGTAAAAAACACAGGCTTAGGTTTTTTGTCATTTACTGTGAATTTAATTTTTGAAAAGATATGGAAAATATCGGCTAATAAAAAAGGCCGGCATATTTATTAAGCCAGCCTTTTTATCAATTACTATATGTCTTATTATTACATGCCGCTTTTTATAGCCTTAATAGCATCCAGATGTTTTTGTACAACAGGTATGGTATTGCTTATAAATGACCTGAGGGCTGTATCTTTTACCATAGTTTGTTCATGCTGAAACATATCCAGCGTGCTTTTATGGTCGGTAACCATTTGTTTTACGTAGGCTTTATCAAAATCGCTGCCTGTTTTTTTCGCCAGGTCATTAATTACATTCTGCTGATCGGCATTTGGGCCGGTTGGCAGCGTAATATTTTTTGCTTTTGCTATGGCTGCTAACTGATCGCCTGCATTGGAATGATCGGTGATCATCATGTTGGCAAAATCCTTTAACTTACTGCTGGTGGCTTGCTGTACGGCAAGTTTACTAAGGGCTATTTCAGTCATACCGCCGCTGGCTGCCGCTGTAGCAAACTTTACATCGCCGGTATCAGGCGCAGCCATAGTTTTGCTGGTATCTGTTTTGGAAACATCTTCTTTTACCGTTGTTGTACTATCGGTAGTGGTGGTGGTACCCGAATTGTTGTGACAGGCCTGCATCATAAGAGCGGCAAGCGGTACTGCGAAAATTAATTTTAGTTTTTTCATGGTTAGTGTATGTTTATTAATAGTTAACATATTTAATGCCAGGATGTTTTGACATAGGGGTTTAAGAGGATCGCGTTATTGACCCGCAGGGCACTGAACAGGCTTAAACCATTGCATAGTTTTGTTGGTGACAACACCAACAAAGGCGGACCTCTGCACAATCACTTACCAATTGATACGGTATTTAGCGGCTTGTTTTAGTCGTATCTGTTGTGGCGGTATCTTTAGCGTTGGCGCCCACTGCAGAGCCGCGGCGTGTGGTATCGCTGGATGTTTTACCCGGTACCCTTGCACCTGTGGCACCTGTGCCGGTTGAATCGCCTGAGGATGTATTTGGATTGCCTTTACATGCCGTAAATGCCAGTGCGGCAAAAATGCATATGGCTATTAAAACGTTTTTCATTTTATGGTTTCTTTATTAGAATTACAACACAGGCGGCTTATTGTTTAATAATTCTTTTAAGGCTTAAAGTTGGGTTGGCGACAAAACCAATAAAGATGGAAAATAAATCAACCGGAATATTCCACACATCTCCTAACTTTTCAACAATCCTGCTAAAGCTCAGCCAATGCATTAACTTTACCAACCTATTAAACAGGAGTAAACCATTTGGCAAAAGAAGCTACCAAGGAAACGCCCTTAATGCAACAGTATAACGTGATAAAGGCTAAGTACCCCGGTGCTTTGCTGCTGTTTCGCGTGGGCGACTTTTACGAAACTTTTGGCGAGGATGCCATAAAAGCCGCGGGCATTTTAGGCATTGTGCTTACCCGCCGGGCAAATGGCGCCGCTACGCATATCGAGCTGGCGGGTTTTCCGCATCATTCATTAGATACCTATTTGCCAAAATTGGTAAGGGCAGGCCAGCGTGTCGCCATTTGCGACCAGTTGGAAGACCCCAAAACCACCAAAACCATTGTTAAGCGCGGCGTTACCGAATTGGTTACCCCCGGCGTGGCTATCAATGATAACATACTCAACCAAAAGAGCAATAACTACCTGGCTTCGCTATATTTTGAGAAGAACAGCATAGGTATCGCATTGATAGATATATCCACAGGGGAATTTTTAACCGCGCAGGGCAATAGCGATTATATTGATAAATTGCTGCAAAGCTTTGGCCCCAGCGAAGTGATATATCCTAAAAGCCGACAGGCTGATTTTAAAGATACCTACGGCGACAGGTTTTACACTTATACGCTCGACGACTGGCCTTACAGCGGCGATTATGCCAACGAAACGCTGTTGAAGCACTTCGGGGTAAAATCGCTTAAGGGTTTTGGTATTGATAAGCTGAACCTGGGTATTGTGGCGGCGGGCGTGGCGCTACATTACCTGAACGAAACCGAGCATCGAAATTTACAGCATATATCGGCCATCTCGCGGATCGAGGAGGATAGATATCTGTGGATAGACAGGTTTAGTATACGCAATCTTGAACTGGTAGGCTCGAGCAACGAAAACGCGCTGACTTTGGTTGATGTGCTTGATCATACCTGTTCGCCCATGGGGGCACGTTTGCTGCGCAGGTGGATAGTAATGCCATTAAAGGAAATTAAGCCTATTAACGATCGCCTGGGTGTTGTGGAATACCTGATAGCACAGGAAGAGTTGAGGGAAACCCTACAGCAATACATCAGGCAGATAAGCGACCTGGAAAGGCTGATATCAAAAATAGGCCTGCAAAAGGCTAATCCGCGCGAGGTGTGCCAGCTAAAAAAAGCGTTGAAAGCGATTGAGGAGATAAAGCAAATTTGCGGGCAATCCATAAGCCTGCCACTGAAAGCTATTGGCGAGCAACTGAATCCCTGTGCGCTCATCAGCGAAAAAATTGAGAAAGAGCTTAGCCCCGAACCGCCGGTAATGATTGTAAAAGGCGGGGTAATGAACGAGGGCATCAGCGAAGAACTGGATCATTTACGCAAGATAGCTTTTGGCGGCAAGGGCTATTTACTGGAGATACAAAAGCGCGAGGCCGAGATCACGGGCATACCATCATTAAAAGTATCGTTTAATAATGTGTTTGGCTATTATTTGGAGGTCACGCATAGTCACCGCGATAAGGTACCTACCGACTGGATACGCAAACAAACCCTTGTTAACGCCGAACGCTATATCACCCCCGAGCTTAAAGAATACGAAGAGCAGATATTAGGCGCCGAAGAAAAGATACTGGCGCTGGAAACCCGGCTTTACAACGACCTATTATATTCATTAGCCGAATATATTAAGCCTATACAGCTTAACGCGCAACTGGTGGCACGTTTGGATGTGCTGCTGAACTTCGCTACCATATCTATAAAAAACTATTACGTTAAGCCCGAAATAAACGAAAGCAGGATCATTGATATAAAGGGCGGCCGCCACCCTGTGATCGAGAAGAACCTGCCGCTGGGCGAAACATACATTACCAACGATGTGTACCTGGATTCGGAAACGCAGCAGATCATTATCATTACCGGGCCAAATATGGCGGGTAAATCTGCCTTGCTAAGGCAAACAGGGCTCATCGTGCTGATGGCGCAGATGGGTTGCTTTGTACCGGCAAAATCAGCTTCAATAGGTTTGGTTGATAAGATATTTACAAGGGTAGGTGCATCGGATAACGTTTCGTCGGGCGAATCAACCTTTATGGTGGAAATGAATGAAACGGCCAGTATCCTCAACAATTTATCCGACAGGAGTCTGATCCTGCTTGATGAGATAGGGCGGGGCACCTCAACCTACGATGGTATATCCATTGCCTGGGCCATTGCCGAATACCTTCACAATCACCCATCAACCAAAGCCAAAACCTTATTTGCCACGCATTACCACGAGCTGAATGAGTTGAGCAATACCTTCAACCGTATTAAGAATTTCAATGTATCGGTTAAGGAAGTTGGTCACCAGATCATTTTCCTGCGTAAGCTGGTTCCGGGTGGCAGCGAGCATAGTTTTGGTATCCACGTAGCCAAACTGGCCGGGATGCCGCAAAAAATATTAAGCCGTGCCAATGAGATATTAAAGAAACTTGAAAATGAGCGCACCGGCGGCGAGCATATTAAAGAAAGCATCCGCAAAGTGCAAAAGCAGGCCGTACAAATGCAAATGTTCAGTATTGATGACCCTGTTTTGGTTAAGATACGCGACACGCTGAACAACCTTGATGTGAACACGCTTACGCCAGTAGAGGCTTTGATGAAGCTGGATGAGATACAAAGGGTGATAAAGGGATAGAAGCCCCTCCTAAATCCTCCCCGGAAGGGAGGACTTAAAAAATTTAACTGTGCTATGTTAATATGTTTAAAAACAGCCTTATAAGGGGTTAAAGTTTACCCATATTTTTATAGTATGAAGTTAAACCGCTACCCTAAAAGCATTTTATTAGCCGTTACAGCCATACTCATTCTTTCTTCGTGCCACTCACGTAAAGCTATTATGAAGGGCGAGCCGGGCGAAATTGTACAACCGCAGGCCAGCATTGCCGATAAATACGCTGAAATAATGGGGGTTAATAAAAGCGACATACAAAATGGCCGTCTGTATGCTTTTGTTGATGATTGGATAGGTACACCCTATAAGTTTGGCGGATTAGATAAAAATGGTATAGATTGTTCGGGATTAGCGTTTTTGTTGCAGCAACAGGTTTACGGTATCACCATGCCCCGCATGACCAGCAAGCAAATAAATTTTATTAAACGCGAATATGAAAGCGACCTGAAAGAGGGCGACCTGGTGTTTTTTGATTTCGACGGCAAAAAATTCAGCCATGTGGGCGTGTATTTGCAAAATGGTTACATTGTACATGCGAGTTCAAGCAAAGGAGTTATTATTGTACCGTTGCACGGAGCTATTTACAAGTATTTTTCGCGATGCGGCTCGGTTAGCGATACAACAGTATCGGCGCAGAACTAATAATGGTTTATAATTATTAATTTTGCAGGATGCCTGATAATAAAGAAAACTATTCATTCTGGACGAAATACAAGCGCTTTGCCAGTACCGAAATAATTTTATACCTGATAATGATAATAGGTATTATACTGGGTATAGTTATATTCAGTTAGTTTTTTACCAGGATAACATCGTGCCCGTCGTTATCATAAATATCCTGATAGAAATCAACGAGTTCCTGGTAATCATCTTTAGGATAGGTACCATCAATAAACTCAAGTTTGCGGTGATATATTAACTGGTTCCCAACCAATTGCGTAGTTGCAGTAAAAGTTCCGAATGGTTTTCTGATCCTGACGTTTAAAGGGCTGCTATCCTGATGATAGCCCGGGGGTAGGGTGTAGGTAACTTCGTCCTCATCGGTATAGCCCTCGTTTATATAAACATCAGTAACACGGTTATGCACCTGCCGGGGGATGTTATACATACGGTTGGCAATGTTTGGCAAAAAGTAAATTTTCCCATCGCTTACAGAAGCATATTCAGGTGCTTTTAGCTGTATGTTTTCTGTTGTTACGGGCTGGCTGCCTTTATCCTGCTTAAATTCCAGCTTTTCGATATTCAGATTATTGATGGCATATATATTATGCATCGTTTTTACCCTTTCCGTTGGAGATTCATCAATCGTACCTTCACGGTTTATATACTGCGTTCCTTTAAATATGGTGGTCATGCCACCCGATAATTCACCATCTGTATTTATCGTAAAGTCGGCTTTCCTTAATTGCAGGTTTGCTTCAGTGGTGTATTTTGGGGTGTGCATCAGTTTGCCGCCTTGGGGTGTGCAGGCCAGCACCGTGCGGTCATCAGTAAAATCACCCAAATAGCCAAAAGGTATGGTTTGGCTTGTGCAGTCAGACCAGGTAGTATCATTTTTAAATGGTATGCACAGAATGATGTGGTTTGCCTGGGTCATGCTTGCAAAATCACTCAGCAAACTTATTTTGCGTTCATCATCAGCCATAACTACACAATAATATGATTCGATACCCACTACCTTTAACAATGCACGGGTATAATTTACCAATGCTTTGCAATCGCCGTAATTTAACTTGTCAACATCAGCAGCAGGAAAGGGCTGATAGCCGCCAATACCCACCTGTACACTTACGTAGTGTGTTTTGCCCTGCATGTATTCATATATTTTTTTTGCCTTTAATTTAGGGTCGGTTATACCTGCAGTCAGCTGCGTAATATATTGGGCAGTTTCCGGCGATATATCCTGCCGGTTTATCAGCAACTTATCATATATCCATTTACCAAGTTCGTTCCAGTTGGTAAAGCTGCCCGTAAATCCTTCGTCCTTAAAGGTTACAGGTGCAATTTTAACCGAGCTAAGGTAATTATCAGGGTTGGCGTTATAAGGTTCATCTTTAACCGCTTTTAAATTGCTTACCTGCCAGGTATAAGTCTTTAAGCCATCCTTATTCGTACTGATGTCGGCACCCGAAGGCATATTTAATTCTTTATACCTGATAGTAAAATCAGGTTTACAGGTAAAGGTAAATGAGCTTTTCTCAACAGCTATTCCCAACTCCGGGTCTGGCGTCCAATCAGGAAAGGTAAGTGTTTGCTTTGCGCGCACTTCATATTCATATTCAATCGTGTAAGGATAATCTGTAACGGCGGGCTCGTAAATTTTCGCCCTTGAATCCTGAAAAAGTGAAAAACCATCAGTTGTAGCTACATCTTCAAAATCGCTTTCGGATATTTTACGGATTTGTATGCCAAACGAGTTATAAATAATGCCCTTGATATATTTTATATTCGAATTTTTATCATAATTAACTTGCAGATGAGCCTGTTCATCTCCATTTTTATTTAGAATAGTGACGATGGTTTTATAATGATAAATAACATTATCTAAGTCTTTTACCTCAATGCCCGACTGTTCATCTCTTACAACCGCGCTGGCGTATGGTAGCAGGTCTTTTGAAATAAGGCTGACATCATAAGGGTTTTGCTGCGCATTAGCGTCAGCTATCATAAAAAACAGGCAAAATATAAATAGTACTGATCTCATCATTGCTTTTTAAGTACGAGCATTGCTTTTTCTGAAAGAATTATCTTGTCAAATATATCTTTTATGTAAGCATATTCTGCAACGCTGTAAACGGGGTTATCTAAATGATATGTAAATGTATAGGTTACGGTATTATCGTCGCTTACAAAGCTTGTGGTTAAGCCAGCGCCATTATTAGGGATAGAATCTGTAAGGTTTTGCGGTGGTGTTACAACCTTGTAATTTGCAGGCAGGTGCAGTATTAAAGTGAAACTGCGTGCCGATGGCATACCAAAGTCAATTAGGTGTATGCGCGTAGCTGATTTGAATGGGTTATCTGCAAGGGTATCCAATAATGATAACTGCTTTTGTGCCGGATCACCCATCATAAACGGAACAAATGAAAACTGGCCCGTGCTATTTTTATCCTGGTTATTAACCTGCACATTATAAACCCGTGTTAAAGGCAGATCTGCATTATCGGCATTGCTAATATCCGATTTCAGGATAGTTACGCCGGATGAGGATAAATTAAGATTATTGCCTGCAAGTTTGTACGCTTTTCTTTTTTCATACGCGGCATACCCCTTTGAATAATCTGTTATAGTGCCCGTCATTTTCCCACTTTCATCCAAAGTAAGGTCGAGCACGCTGCTGTTTATTTCTCTTTGCGGGGTAACAACATTTATCCAGTAGGAGGGCCTGTCGACAGGGATTACCCGCCCCTGGCCATTCAGGCATTTAAGTGGCAGCATCCCGAATGGTAATACCGGATCTGTAGCATCCATTAAATAAACTTTGCCGTTTATAATGGTAGCGGCTATTACATAGTTAAATTCATTAAGGCCTGGGTACAGGCCGGTTGTCATACCATTATCCCGGGTCGAGATCAATACGGCATTAGCATTTATACCGGCGGAGTTTAAAGCCGTAACTAACGACAGGTTTACATCGGCAACATTGCCGGTGTGTTTGTCGAGCGCCTTTTTTAAGCCTTCATCGCTGTAAATATTATTGATCCTATTAAAGCTTATTGATTTTTGGATATAGGCATATATGGCCTTAGCTTTTTCAAGCGTATCGGTTTTTCCGGCTATTACAGGCACTATTTTATCTTTAAAGATTGACGTATGTTTAAGTTGGATGCCAAAGTTTTCGTTAAATTTTAAACCTTTGTCAACAACATCCCAACTGGCGCCTACATCTTGCTGGAACGAATAGTTTAGATTAGAGAAATTATTGAGTTTGGTTGATTCTGTAATTTGATAGTACAAGGCAGAGAGGAAATTTTTTGGTGATGCCATATACGGTTCAACTACAAATGCAGGCACATTTGTTATTTTATAATCTTCAACCGAGCAATCACTTTTAACATTGGTTGATTCAAAACAACTTTTTTCAACCGCTACAGTATCCTTAGTTAACTTTAATGTGCCCCGTAATGTGGTATTATAAGCGAAAACGTTTGGGATATGCGCTTCATATTCAGAATACAGTTTTGGGATATCTGATTGAAACTCCCAGGTATGAAACCTATCTAAAAACGGCGACTCGAGCCTGTACCTGTATTCAATTATACAGCCATTGCTTATGTGAGGCAGGTTAAATACAACTTTGCTCCAATGCTCGTTTTCTTTTATAGTAGTAATACTATCAGGGTTAAGGCTAACCGCAACCATCAATCCTTTATCATCTTTATAATAGGTCATGGCATTTATACTCGAAAACCTTGCTTCTTCATAGGTGCCATTATCCTGGATGTAAACTGGTATTTCAATATGCCCTTTATTAAACGCTTTGCTGTTAAATAATTTAATTTTTACGTGGTACTCAAACATCAAAGTAGTAGTATTACCGTTACTGGCTATCCAGGCGCGGCCCAGTTCCTTCAAAACCAGGGCATGGGCTGTTGTGTCTTTATCATACCTCACCATGTTAAATGCATTTTGGTCATAGTCGCCATAGGTAAAATCTTTCGCTAAATTATTATCAAATGTCTGCGAATCATATTGCTGGGCTATGCCACGGTTTGAAAATAGAAATACGACTAAAATCAGGAATACAATTCTTCTCATGGTTATTAAACGCTTATGTTGCTAAATCGGTTTGTAAGAACTAATTTATAACATATAATTAATAGAAGCCCAATTTTTAATAGAATTTCATATTTTTTTCTTTAGCACCATCACCGCTTTTTGTGACAGGATGATCTTGTTGTAAAGCTCCTTTAAATAAGCGTATTCACCCGAGCCGTAAATGGCCTTATTGAATTGGACAATATGTGAAAATGTAAACGACTTATCATCACCCTGATAAAATGTTTCAAACTTGCCCCCACTGTTTGGCAACGAAACTCCAACAGGTTGCGGTGGTGTTTCAACTACGTAATTATCAGGCAGGTGCAGGGTAAGGGTAAAACGTTCGGTTAATGGCATGCCCCTGTCAATTGGATAGTTTCGTTCAGCCAACCTGTAAGGGTTCGTGCTTATATAATCCATTATAAACGGGTTAAAGGTTAAACGTGCATGATCAAGGTTATTATATTCCTTTATTTCAATTTCGTATTTCTCGGCCAATGGCTGGTCAAGGCTGTCGAGGTTGGTGATTTCGGATTTTATTATTTTAAACCTTGGCGATCTTTCATCCAAGCTCTCCACGTATTCATCAACCGAATTGAACTTTTTTATTTCTTTTCTTTTTTCATAGGCCGCGTACCCGTTGGAGTATCTTATCATAGTGCCTTTTATTTTACCGTCAGGCTCTAAAGTAAGGTCAAATGTGCTTGTAACTATTCTTTTTTGCGGGGTGTTCATATCTATCCAGTACGATGGCTTATCAAGGCTCATTACACGCCCCTGGTCGTTCAGGCACTGGATGGGCAATATACCAAATGGTAAAAGTGGGTCGCTTGCATCCAGCAAATAAGGTTTGCCACCAATATCAACTTTTGCAATGGCATAATTAAACTCTTCCTGAACCGGGTAAAGCTTATTGATAAACCCATTATCACGTGTCGACAGCAATACAACCTGGGCATTTAAACCTGCGGCATTTAAGGCGGCTGCCAGGGCCAGGTTTATTTCGGCAATATTACCACTATGGGTTTCAAGCACTTTCTTTATGCCATCGTCGCTGCCGGTAGCGTAAAACCCGTTCCACTTTATGTCCTTTTGAATATATTCATAAACCGCTTTTGCCTTTTCCAGGCTGTCTGTCTTACCGGCAATAACCGGCACAATACGTTCTTTGAATAAGTCTTTTCGTTTAAGCTGGCTACCAAAATAATCGGAGTGTTTAAGGTCATAATCCACATCCCTCCATTCCTTTGCTACTTTAGTTTTAGCGCCGTTATAAGGGTTGGTAAATTCAGCAAGTTGAAAATATATGGCCGACAGGAAATTCTTTGGCGAAGTCATATCTTCTTCCTCAATAAACGCGGGTACATTGCTCATGCCAAACGTTAAATGTGAACAATCGCTTTTACCTCCGCCGGCAGTAAAGCATTGACGTTCGATCTCTGAAGCGTTCTTAGTCAATTTCAAATCTCCTCTAATTGAAGCGTTGTAAAGCCAGAAGCCGGGTATATGCACATCATATTCCGAATAAATTTTAGGTATATCGCTTTGAAAGCTCCAGGAAGGAAAATAATCCCAAAATGGCGAGTAGGTGGTATATTTATATTCAATGACACAGCCATTTCGTAGATCGGGCATGGCGAATTTTACAAGCGTCCAATATTTATTTTCCCGTGTTTTATAAATCTTATCCTGCTCAAGCTCGGCTGTTTTTATCATGCCATTATCATCGGTATAGGTTGTTACGCCGGTAATGTTTTGTACCTCTTCATTATCATCGCTACCCTCGCGAAGCCTTATCATAGCATTTCCTTCATCAAATCCCTTGCTGTCAAAAATTTTTATCTTAACGTGATATTCGTAAATTATCTTTATCTTATCATCACTTACAACATCTATCCGCGCCCTACCGTATTCATTTAAAACTACCGCGTGCGCTGATGTATCCCTGTCATAGTGCTTCATGCTCAGTTCTTCCTGTTTAAAGGTGCCGTAAGTAAAATCCTGGGCTTTTAATACGGTAGTTAAAGAGATGGAGATCAATAGAAATAGTAAGAGTTTTTTCATTTGTGTTAAATTAATTAGGTGGCAGTAAATTATAAATAATTACAGTATTAAAAAAAAGATTTAAAATTATTCTGCTCATTGTTAAGCATACTTTTGCACCTTTGCATTCCTGTAATTATAATAATGAAATTAAATTTAAAAAGACCGTTGGCTTTTTTTGACCTCGAAGCTACCGGAACCAATATAGGCGCCGACAGAATTGTTGAAATATCCGTTATCAAACTAAATGTTGATGGGAGCGAAGAGGTGAAAACCTGGCGTGTAAACCCTGAAATGCCTATCCCCATAGAATCATCATTAATACACGGTATATATGATGAAGATATAAAAGATGAATCCACTTTTAAGGCTTTGGCAGCAGCAATAGCCGCATTTATTGATACAAGCGACCTGGCAGGCTTTAATTCAAATAAGTTTGATATACCTATGCTGATGGAAGAATTTTTGCGCGCAGGCGTGATATTCGACCTGGATAACCGCCATTTTGTTGATGTACAGAACATTTTTCACCAGATGGAGCAGCGTACGTTAAAAGCCGCCTACCAGTTTTACTGTAAAAAGGATATCATCAACGCGCACTCTGCCGAGGCCGATACCCGCGCTACAATGGAAGTGCTGCTTGCCCAGCTTGCAAAATATGAAAATATAGAGTGGGAGGATAAAAAAGGCAATAAGAGCATCCCTGTGGTAAATGATATTGAAGCCTTACACAAGTTTACGAATTTGAGCAAACCGGTTGATTTTGCAGGCCGGATGGTTTATAACGAACAGGGTGAGGAAGTGATTAATTTTGGTAAGCACAAAGGCAAAAAGGTTGAAGACGTATTCAGTACCGAGCCCAGCTATTATTCGTGGATGATGCAGGGTGATTTTCCTTTATATACCAAACGCAAGCTGGAAGAGATCTATAACCGTTTTAATGCTAAAAGAATAGCCGACAGGCAGCCCAAACCGGTACAGCCTAAGCAAGCAGAAGTAACCCCGAGGATTGATTTTCAGAAGAAAGATATAGCTAAACCGGATCATACCAAAAACCAATATCCCAACAAACCATATAAAAAACCCGAAGAACCAGCAAAGCCTGTTGATGAAGATATGCTGCAGCAGTTGGCTCTGAAGTTTAAGAAGGGTTGATTTGTTGCTTAAGTTGAATGGTTGATCAGGTTAGGAAATTTAAAACTACTCACCCACCTAATCAATCATCCCTCAAAAAGCCGATATTCCGTTTTAAACCATTGAATTTTGTACGCTTAACAGGTGATGCTTTAAATACTTTTTTAAATACATCATCGGTTATCTCGTTCCAATCATCTTTATTCATACCCAGCAGGTCGGCATTTGGTTTAAAAGATGGCTCATTGTGCAATACGGAGAATTTATTCCAGGGGCATACATCCTGGCAAATATCGCAACCAAACATCCAGTTATCCATTTTGCCTTTAAACTCCGCAGGTATTTCGTTTTTAAGCTCAATGGTCAGGTACGATATGCAGCGGCTGCCGTCGACTATATAAGGCCCTACAATGGCTTCGGTAGGACAGGCATCAATGCAGCGTGTACAACTGCCGCAATGGTCGGCAGTTGGCTCAATATCATATTTCAGCTCTATATCAACAATCAATTCAGCCAGAAAAAAGAATGAGCCTGATTTTTTATTGATAAGGTTCGCGTTTTTGCCTATCCAGCCCAAACCAGCCTTTTTTGCCCAGGCCTTATCTAATATCGGCGCCGAATCAACAAAGGCGCGGCCATTTACCTCACCTATCTTTTCGTTAATGATGGCTAATAATTGCTTTAGTTTATCTTTTATTACCTCATGATAATCAGCCCCATAAGCATATTGCGAGATCTTCGGTGCAAGCGGATCAGCTTGTTTGTGATCGGTATAATAATTAAGCCCCAATGATATTACCGAGCGCGCGCCATCAACCAATAAGCGCGGGTCGAGGCGCTTGTCGAAATGGTTTTCCATGTACTGCATTTCGCCGTGCATGTTTTTTTTCAACCAACTCTCCAGGCGAGGGGCTTCATCCTCTAAAAAATCAGCTTTGGCTATTCCGCAAAACATAAAGCCCAGTTTTTTGGCCTCTGTTTTTATTAATTCCGAATATACCTGTTGATTGAGCCGCATTTGTGCAAAGATAATACATTAAGCAATTAAATATTTTACCCGTGTTTATCAGCCAATTCAAATAAAATATAGGTTGGCAGATATTATTTAGACTAACTGGAATAATATTTGTAACTATTATTTAAATAATTTAAGTATATGCTACAATATATAAAAGACTTGCCACCGCATGTTGTAGGTATACATGCCATTGGCGAGGTTACAGATGATGATTACGAGCAGGTGCTGATGCCGCTGCTCGATGAAATGGTGAGAAGGCAGGGAGAGATCAATTATATTTTAATACTTGAAACCAATGTCTCAAACTTTACAATGGCAGCATGGTGGCGCGATCTTAACCTTATGCTAAAGCATTTTACGCAATGGAAAAAAATAGCCGTTGTAACTGATCAGAAAGGTGTGGAATGGTTCAGCGATGTGTTCAGGTTTTTTATACCCGGTAAATCAAGGGGTTTTTCCTTAGATAAATTGGATGAAGCTGTACAATGGGTATCGGAACATTAAGTTGATGATTTAATTATAATATAAAAACCCCTTCCCTTGATAGGAAAGGGCTTTTGCCTTTTTATTGTTTCCGAAATTAAAAGCTATGCCTAACGCTGTTGCTGAAATTTTTGGTAGTCCAATAACCACTGTCTAATATCCTTCTTACAGTCATTAACGGATCCGAGGGATCGCGCTTATCAGCTAACTGGAAAGCCATTTTAAAGCCGTGTTTCCTTAGTTCAGGTAAACTGTTTTTGTTCCATATACCATAAGGATAGGCAAAGTAATCCATTTTTTTACCGGTAATTTCTTCCAGTTTTTTAGTAGGCTTATCAATTTGTATTACCCAGTCGTCCTTTTTAGGGTTAGGGTCGTGCTTGTATTTGCTTACCATGTGGTGATCCCAGGTATGGCTTTCAATAACATTCCCTTCATCCGATAATTGTTTAACCTGCTCCTTGCTCATATAATGTGGGCGCCCTAATGAAACGGTCATGATAAAGAATACGCCTTTAAAGCCATACTTTTTCATTTCGGGGCGGGCAACTTCCCATTGGTCAAGGTCGGTGTCATCAAACGTCAGCATAACTGGCTTGCTGGGCAGGGGGGTGCCTTTAGTAAGGTAATTATAAAGCTGATCGGGCAGTATGGTATGGTAACCGCTATCGGCCAACATTTTAATATGCTGCCTGAATGCCGCCGGCGGAATAATGTAATCTTTTGCGGTTTTGGAGTCGGTAGGCCTCCAGTCGCGTATCTGGTGATAGCAAATTACAGGCACCTGCTTGCGTGCCATAATAGCTACTGTATTTCCCTGCGCCTGTGCGGCAAAAGTTCCTAAAATCCCTAATGAAATTACTGACAAGAGTTGTTTTAACATAGTATTGGGTGATGATTTAATAATTATTTAACAGTGGCTAAAGTAATATATTTTGATTGTTGGGAAATTTAAATTTATAAACAAATGAACATTCTTCATATGTCATTTCGAGGCCCATGCGAGGGCGAGTGTGCAAGAGAGACGTGGCAATCTTGCCGCTGTGAACGATGATTATGTATTGGCGAAGAGATTGCCAAGGTTCGCCCGGCTCATATCCTGCACCTGCGCCCCGCAATGATATAAAGGGCTACAATACGATCCGTTTACCTTCTTTTATTGATCTTTTGGCAGCATCCAATATCTCCATCACTATCATATTATAATTTAATGAGGATTGATCATCAGTACCCGGTATCTGGTGCCTCAGAACTGCTGTTAAATAAACTATAGGGTCATTTATTGGGGCAGGTAAAGGCGCTACATCTTTTGAGCCCATAATTTTCTCGCGCATGCGGCTTACAATATGGCTGGTATCTAAGGCATGCAGGTAGCCTGTCTCGCCAAACACTTCAAAATCCTTAATAGAGAATGGCCAGTTCCATGATCCTTCTATCTCGCCTGTGGCACCTTTGTATTCAACAATAATGGTGGCATCATCCTCAACCTTAGGATAAACCGCGGGCTTATAGTGCCTTGCTATGGCGGTTACCGCTATAGGCCTTTCGCCGTGCATCATCCAGGTCATTTGATCGGCACCGTAACAGCCGAAATCATTCAGTGCGCCTGCGCCGTTAAGCACAGGGTCAGTAAGCCAGGCCAAAAATTCCTCGCTGCAGCCAATTTCCTTTGGCCCCTGGTGGCCATCGTGCGCTACCATTCTTTTGATGGTGCCGATGGTGCCTGCGTTCACGGTATTATAAATATCCCGGGTTGATTGGTACCAGGTGGTTTCATAATTGGTTAATACCTGTACATGGTATTTATTGGCCAGCTCATTCATTCGTTTTGCCTGCTCCAGGGTGGCAGCCATCGGCTTTTCAACCATAACCGGGATGCCGAGCGGCGCGCAAACCTCAACAATATCAACATGGTTGGCAGCAGCGTTATAGCCTAAAACCGCGTCAGGATGTTTTTTTAACACCATAGTTTTCAGGTCGGTAAAAAACAGGGAGTCGGGAATATGAAAGATCTTGCCAAATTTTACCCATAGGGCTTTATCGGGTTCGGCTATGCCAACAATATTTGCCTTGCCATCTCTGTAACGGCTTAAAATACCGTATACGTGGTTATGGTTTAAGCCAGCAACCCCTAACCTTAAACCAGCCTGCGCACCTGCATTTACTACAAATCCGCCCAATAAAACGATTAACGTAATGATTGTTTTGAAATACTTCTTCCCGTTTTTCATATAGATTTAAATTGATATCAGAATAGTGATGGGTTACCGCCCAGCCGTATTTTGCCCAGGTGCTTGTAAGCGTTGTCGGTAGCTTCGCGCCCGCGGGCGGTGCGCATTAAAAAACCTTCCTGTATTAAAAAAGGTTCGTAAACTTCTTCAATGGTGCCTTCTTCCTCACCAACGGCTGTGGCAATGGTTTTAAGGCCCACAGGGCCGCCTTTAAACTTCTCGATGATAGTGAGTAGTATTTTATTGTCCATCTCGTCCAGCCCGTGCTCATCCACGTTAAGGGCGTTAAGGGCATATTTGGCAATGGCGGTATCAATATTGCCGTCGCCTTTTATCTGCGCGAAATCGCGGGTACGGCGTAGCAATGCATTGGCAATACGCGGCGTGCCACGGCTGCGGCGGGCAATTTCATACGCGCCCTCATCGCTTATAGCGGTTTTTAATATCGATGCGGAGCGTAGTACAATCGTGGTTAATAATTTGGCATCGTAATACTCCAGCCTCGAGTTGATACCAAACCTGGCGCGCAGGGGCGAAGTAAGCAAGCCCGACCGTGTAGTAGCGCCAATAAGTGTAAAAGGGTTTAAGGTTATTTGCACCGACCGGGCGTTCGGCCCGCTTTCGAGCATAATATCTATCTTAAAATCCTCCATGGCCGAATACAGGTATTCCTCCACCAGCGGACTAAGTCGATGGATCTCATCAATAAATAAAATATCGCCGGTTTCAAGGTTGGTAAGCAGGCCTGCAAGGTCGCCGGGCTTATCTAATACCGGGCCTGATGTTATTTTAATGCCAACCCCCATTTCGTTAGCAATAATGTACGATAGGGTGGTTTTGCCAAGCCCCGGGGGGCCATGCAGCAATACGTGGTCAAGCGCCTCGCCACGCTGGCGTGCTGCCTGTACAAATACTTTTAAATTGGTTAATATTTTATGCTGACCGGTAAAATCCTCAAAGGCCTGCGGGCGCAAAACTTTTTCAATATCACGTTCGGCAGGTGAGAGGCGTTCACGCTCGGGATCAAGGTTCTCATTCATGCTGCGCAGTGATTAGTGGTTGGAGATTAGTGATTTGTTTTCCTATGGTCAAAATGATTGTTGAGTAATGGATTAATGAATCAAAGCTATTAAATAAGTGCGAAATTTAACAACAAATCACTAATCTCCAACCACTAATCACTACCCCTCGGGATACTTCCTGAAAATACTGTTTATCTTCATTTGTATCACGCCCCAAAATGCTTCCTTAAATATACTGGTCGACATTTTGGAGGTGCCGGCTGTACGGTCGGTGAAGATAATGGGTACTTCAACCAGGTTAAAGCCATGCTTTATGGCCGTATATTTCATCTCTATCTGGAAAGCATAGCCTACAAAGGTTATTTTATCCAGGTTTATAGTTTCAAGCACTTTGCGTTTATAGCACATAAAACCAGCTGTGGCATCCTGCACTTTTATGCCGGTGATAAAGCGTACATACACCGATGCAAAATAGCTCATCAGCACGCGGCTCATGGGCCAGTTAACCACGTTTACCCCGTTAATATAGCGCGATCCAATAACCGCGTCGGCGCCATTGATGATGGCCTGCCTTAATTTGAGCAGGTCATCAGGGTTATGCGAAAAATCGGCATCCATCTCGAATATATAATCATACTGGTGTTCCATGGCCCATTTAAAGCCATGTATATAGGCGGTGCCTAAGCCCTGTTTGCCTGCACGCCCCACTAAAAACAAACGGTCGGGATAAACATTCTGCAAATTTTTTACAATAATTTGCGTGCCGTCAGGCGATCCGTCGTCAATAATAAGCAGGTGAAAATCATGAGGAAGGGAAAAAACCTTACGGATCATCCGTTCAATATTTTCCTTTTCATTATAGGTTGGTATAATAACTATGCTATCGGGCACTTAAAAACAATTAGGTTGGGAAATAAAAGTCAAACGCCAAAAGTAGGGGATTTTACTATCTATTTAAAATAAAAAAACAGGATGGTGTTTAAGCCATCCTGTTTTGGATAACGTTTAGTTCATTTATAAATTATCGGTGTCGGCAACTATCTTATTATGTTCAGCCTCGCCTATATAAGGGTTAAGTATATAATTATGCTCCTTTAAGCGCGGCGACACAAATATAAACCCAATAACAAATAGCATAATAAAGCCTACAAAAAACCAATAATAACCGGCACCAGCCAGGTAAGGCGCTAAAGAGCCTTTATTGGCTATGTAACCATTTACACCCGCTGTTATAAAGTTACCCATTGAAACCACCAGCAGCCATATAGCCGTCATCGTGCTTTTCATTGATTTTGGCGAGTGGGTATAAGCATATTCCAAACCGGTGATCGAAACCAATACTTCGGCTGCCGACAATACTACGTAAGCTAATATTTGCCACCATACCGATGGCGTACCGCCATGATCGATACTGGTTTGTATAAGCGCGATAATTACAAATGTTAATGCGGTTAACACCAAACCTGTACCCAAGCGCCTTAATGGCGTTGTTTTAATGCCCTTCTTGTCAAAATAAGGGTAAACCCAATAATTGAACACAGGAATGAATATCAGAAGAAATATAGCGTTAACTGTTGATATCTGGCCTGCTATTATTGTAAAATGATAAAACCCTAAATTTATATTACGGTTCAAACTTCTTGCTTGTAACACCCATTCAGAGAGGCATTGATCCCATACCGCCCAAAAAGCCAGCGCGAAAAAGAATACCGCCATTACGCGATAAACCGCTTTTACACCGTCAACCCTTTCAGGGTTATGTGCTTCTTTAGCCACATCAAGCCATGATTCGCCTTCTTTTTTATGGCTGAGGTGTGTTAGCGCGTAAAAGGTTATAAAAACAAAATTGTCGCGGTTAATGCCGGATGGGGGCACCCTTACATACATTTTGCGGCCCGAAAAGAAAATGATGGTAGCAAGCCCCATTAAAATACCGGGGATACCAAAGGCCCACTTAGCGCCATAGTTTTGATATATATATGGTATGGCTAATGTAGATAATACAGAGCCCGCGTTAATGCTGAAATAAAACCACCCGTAAATTTTTGATAACAGATCCTGGTTGGATGCGTCGAACTGGTCGCCCACATTGGCCGATACGCATGATTTTATACCACCCGCACCTATGGCCACTAAAATGAGGCCTACGGTAAATCCGTTTAAACTCGTATCGAACATCGACAAAAACAAATGGCCCAAACAGTAAACCATAGAGATGTATAAAATTATTTTATATTTCCCGGTAAACCAGTCGGCAACAAGGCCGCCAACAAAGGGTAGGGCATAAGCAACGGTTACAAAAAGGTGCGACATTTGGTTAGCCTTGGCATCAGCAACCGTTGATAGTGCTTTGAGCCCAGAAGGATTGTAAAACTGAACCACCAGAAAAGTAACCAGTATAGAGCGCATGCCATAAAAGCTGAATCGTTCGGCAGCTTCGTTACCAATAATATAGGGTACGGCTTTGGGGTATGATGATTTTTTCGGAATTACTTCCGATACGGGGGTGTATTCACTCATAAGATCAGTTAGCAATTAATTCGGGTCTAAAATACTATTATTCTGTCAAATCAAAATTTTATATTGAAAGTATTATAGTTTGGGATACTAATGTTTTGATATGTATTGAATAACAAGGCTTTAATTTTTTATTATTGGCCGCTTGTTTCGGCTTGCGATGCTTTTTTTGGGGCGATATATTCATCATCCTTTGCATCGGGTACATTTCGCATATCCAGGTTATCAACAAACTCCCAACGGCCATTTTTTAACCGGAAACCATCATAACTCAAATCAGGGCCATAGCTTTCAAGCGCATTTTTGTGATCCTTATCCGGGGGCGATAGGTGGTCAAATACAATAAGGTTTTGCTCCGGCACATACCTTAACAGCATGGATGCCTGCCTTGTGTATTCAAAAATTATCCTTTTATGATTTTTGGCATTATCAAAAACCGGCATGCCAAAAACAGGCATATCGTTTTTAAACGATAATATTTCTATTACCTTTTTGGTTGCCTCCTGTGTGTAGCCTTTCCAGCCAAGTATGGTGTAATATTGCTTATCGCCATTAACTTTTACTATTTTATAGTACTGCGCGCCGTACCATTTGCGATTATCAAGCACAGAATCTTCGGGATTTTTTAATAAAGGCGAATAATCCTCCAAAGGATACAAACGCAACTGGCCGCCTGTATTCATTTGTATGGCGCCATAAAAGCGATAGCTGCCATCATCATTCATCACATGCCAGCTAAATATCCTGAAACGGTTATCGGGCGAGTTTAAAATGCTGATGGTTTTTACCGAATCAAACGGGAAAAGGAATGAATTGGGTATTTTTAGCGCGCTAACAATTGTTTTAATAAACTGGTAATTAGCGTTTTTGCGTTCCAGGTCGTTTTCATTGTTGACCATGGTTTTACCCAGGTCGGCAAGGCTATCCTGGTAAAGCTGGAGTTGTTTTATATTGCCGCTTTCGTCGGAATGCTGGGCCAATGCCATCAGCGGCAACGAAAATATAAAAAGGCAAACAATAAATATTCTTCTCATTAAAACGATTAACGTAAATTTTCTATAACAATTGCGCTGGCGCCACCGCCGCCGTTACAAATTCCCGCTGCACCTAATTTACCATTATTTTGCTGTAATACACTTAATAAGGTAACTATAATGCGCGCCCCCGAAGCACCCAGCGGGTGCCCTAACGAAACCGCGCCGCCATTTACATTAACTTTTGCCGGATCGAGCTTTAAAAGCTGGTTGTTCGCTATGGAAACTACCGAGAAAGCCTCATTTATTTCATAATAATCAATCTCATTGGCCGATAGGCCTGCACGGTGCAAAGCCAAAGGAATAGCCTTTGATGGGGCAGTGGTGAACCATTCGGGTGCTTGTTGCGCGTCGGCATAGGAAATTATTTTTGCCAGTGGTTTTATACCCAGTTCATCGGCCTTTTGCCTGCTCATTAAAACAACTGCCGCCGCGCCATCATTCAGGGTTGATGCATTTGCCGCCGTAACAGTGCCGTCCTTTTTAAATACAGGTTTTAGTGAGGGTATCTTATCAAACTTTACAGCACGTGGTTCTTCATCATCCTCAAATAAAGTGATATCGCCTTTTTTGTCCTTTAGCTCAACCGGGGTTATTTCATCCCTGAATTTGCCCGCACTTTGAGCTTTTTGTGCCCTGTTGTATGATTCGATCGCATAAGCATCCTGTTCTTCGCGGCTTATATGGCAATCGGTAGCGCACAGTTCGGCTGCTGATCCCATGTGATAATCATTATACACATCCCAAAGGCCATCCTTTACTAACCCATCGGTAATTTGCCCGTTGCCTAAACGATAGCCGTTACGTGCTTTATCAAGATAATAAGGCACATTGCTCATGCTTTCCATACCACCGGCCAGTACAATATCATTTTGACCTAAGGCTATACTTTGTGCCGCCAGCATAATAGCTTTCATGCCCGATGCGCATACTTTGTTAATGGTAGTAGCGGGCAGATAGGGCAGGCCTGCAAAAATCGCGGCCTGGGTAGCAGGTGCCTGGCCAACATTGGCCGACAATACATTTCCCATAAAAACTTCCTGTATTTGCTCAGGTTTTAAGCCTGCTTTTTCGATAACTGATTTGATAACGATGCTGCCCAGCTGTGTGGCGCTTAACGATGCTAAACCGCCGCCAAAACTGCCTATTGGCGTACGTGTGGCAGCCACTATAACTACTTCCTTCATGATCTTTTATAAATGGTACGGCAAATTTAGGTTTTTATATTGTTATGCATGCATAGTATTTTATTATTCTGCACATCTTGTTACCTAAATTACCGGCAAATATCACATTTTATGAATGAGTGTACAAAAATTAGTGCCGCCTTTAATTTATCCCGTTTTATCCTTATCGTTATTTTTCTTCTTTTTTCTACGATCATTCAAAGCCTGTTGCAAAAGGTATTCAACCTGGCCGTTGGTGCTCCTGAATTCATCGGCGGCCCAGGTTTCAATCTCCTTTAATACATCAGGGTTGATACGTAATATAAATGCTTTTTTTTCAGCCATGATTTAATATGCTGCTTTTCCCAGTCTCCTCAAAATAATTTAATATAGCCCGATTTTATGCATAATGATCAATGATATACAGTGCCGGTATTATTGCCGTTTTGCATTACGGCCGCCCCACCAGGCAAGCAGCAGGCTATTCGCTACGGATCTGTTTCTCCGCCTTTTTAAAACCACTAAATATGATCCGAAAAAAGTTAATAGTGGTATTAATGATACAGGTGTCATGCTCTGATCAATAATAACCACATCCTTTAGACTATACGGGTGGCTGTAGATCTGCATTATTTTACCATAATCGTCCGATTCCCAGATATAATGCTGCGACCAGACGGACGGTTTGTAAAATTTAGCTACGAAACCGGTTTGTAATGATAATGTAGTGATCTTGCTAAAAAGATCCCGTGTTGCCGTTCCTAGTTCTACACCATTTGCATCGGTGACCGATATGTACCTGTACGAATTTTGCGCCTGTTTAAATATCCACGTATCTGAAGCTGTTATTACAGTAGCTATACGCTTCGAAAGCCGGTGATAAACTATTTTACCATAGCTGTGAGTATTATCAGTTAACTCAATTTCGCGGCTAAACCAGCCTTTTCTAACAAGGTACAGTTCGCTTGTATTTTTTGTGTCAAGTATCGAATACATACTATTAATGATATAAGGTACCTGTATTAACAACCGGGTTAACACTCCTGTCGCCGCACAAAACTACAAGCAGGTTACTTACCATAGCGGCTTTGCGCTCTTCATCCAACTCAACAATATTTTTCTCGGCTAATTTGGCCAGCGCCATTTCAACCATACCTACCGCGCCTTCAACAATCAGCCTGCGGGCCGAGATGATGGCCGATGCCTGTTGCCTTTGCAGCATGGTATGCGCAATCTCGGGCGAGTAGGCCAGGTGCGATATACGGGCTTCCAATACTTCTATACCGGCCCTTTCCAATCTTTCATTCAGTTCCTTTTCTAAAAAAACGCTCACTTGTTCGGTACCTCCGCGCAGGGTTATATCCGCTGTTTCATCCTCAATATTATCATAAGGGAATGAATTGGCTAAATGCCTTACCGCTGCTTCGCTTTGTATATTTACATATTGCACGTAATTTTCTACCGCGAAGGCCGCTTTTGCTGTGTCTTTTATCTGCCATACAATAACCGCGGCAATTTCAATAGGGTTGCCCACTTTATCATTAACCTTAAGCTGCTGCCCGTTAAGGTTAAATGCCCTGAGCGAGATTTTCTTTTTCACGGTGAATGGGTTTACCCAAAAAAAGCCATCCTGCTTAACCGTGCCTAAATATTGGCCAAAAAGCGTAAGTACTTTTGATTCATTCGGGTTGATAATAGCCATCCCGGGTAATATAATCACAAGATCGATCACGGTTAGGAATAAAGCTACTATGAGGGCATCCGTCGCGAAGCACAGTATAGCCACAACGCCCAATAATAAAAATAAAGCAAAGGCCATGTAGCCGGAAGGTGGGTTGATAATTTTTTCAGAGTCCATGATTTTTTGATTTTAAAATGATATCATAAAGATATCAACTTTGATTTGATAAAAGCAAGAAAAATATAGATAACCAGAAACTTATTTTAATTTTGGTAGATTTATTAAATAAATGGCTAATCTATCCCCATCCCGCCAAAAGGCTATACTGCGCAAATACTCGCGTAATCTTAAGTTTTTAATGATGACGGTTAGTATTTGCGTAATTGTACTAACACTACCCAAGCAGGCAAAATTCAGGTATGAAATTGAGAAGGGTAGGATATGGACGCAGAAAGACCTGGTATCGCCCTATAACTTCGCGATATTAAAAACCCCGCAGGAGATTGATAACGACCGCCGCACCGCCCTGGCCACCATAACCCCTATATACCAGCTAAATGCCGAAGTTGAGCAACAACAACTGGATACCTTTAAAAGTGCCCTTGAAATAAAATGGCACGCAGCGGGATTGAATGAAAGGCAAAAGCAGGAATATTTAGACATTGGGAACAGCCTTTTGCAGCATATTTATAATATGGGCCTTTTACGGCTTAACCCAAAATACCAGCAATTTGCCGTAAATTACCCGGTAACCATACTCAACAAAAATATAGCTACTGACAAAAATACAGCCGACCTATTCACCAAGCAAAAGGCGTTGGATTATTGCAACCAAACGCTAAATGCGCAAACAGGTATCGATAAGTCGTTTTTATTAGACCTGATCATCAACAGGCTTCAAAATAACCTGATATATGACGATGGGTTAACCGCCAGGCTGGAAAAGGAAGCCATAGAAAGCCTTTCGCTAACCCGTGGCATGGTGCAAAAGGAAGATATTATCGTTAGCAAAGGCTCGGTGGTTAACGACGAGGTTTTTCAAAAACTGGAATCCTATAAAAAAGCATTTGAAGACAACGCAAGGGTAAACGGCGACCGCCGTTTGGTTATGTTAGGGCAGTTTCTGCTGGTTTCCATCGCCATTACATTGCTAATGGTTTTCCTGTACCTTTTCCGCCGCGATATTTATGACGATAATAGGCTGGTGTCGCTTATATTATTGGTAATAACGGCCATGCTGGGCACGCTATCGGTAGCCATAAAGCTGCAAATGCCCAATTTGTATTATATACCTTATTGTATTGTACCTATCATCATCCGTATATTGTTTGATACGCGTTTGGCGCTTAACATACACCTGCTGGTAGTACTCATCGCCGGGTTTTTTGTGCCGAATAGCTTTGAATTTGCTTATTTCGAGATCACCGCGGGTATGGTATCTATTTATAGCATAAAAAACCTCATCAGGCGCGAGCAATTTCTCATATCGGCAGTCATCATCACCTTTAGTTATTTCGCGTCTTTTTTGGGCATCTCGTTCATCCGCGAAGGAAGTTTGGTAAATATCAACTGGGTGGATTTTTTGCCATTTGTGGTTAGCGTTTTACTCACCCTTTTGGCTTACCCGCTTATTTATATTTTCGAAAAGATGTTTGCCATAACATCTGATATTACCCTTATTGAGCTTACCAACACCAATGCCCCATTACTGCGCGAGCTGGCTTTTACCGCGCCGGGTACATTCCAGCACTCGTTACAGGTAGCCAACCTTGCCGAGAATGCCATTTACAGCATAGGCGGCAATGCACTGCTGGTTAGGGCAGGGGCGCTATACCATGATATTGGTAAACTGGAGAACCCGCTATTTTTTATTGAGAACCAAAGTTCGGGCTTTAACCCCCATGATAAATTGCCTTACGAAGAAAGCGCGCAGATCATCATCAGGCACGTGAGCAAGGGTGTTGAAATGGCCGAAAAGGCAAACATCCCGCAGGTTATTATTGATTTTATAATGACACATCACGGCGATACCCGGGTGGATTATTTTTACCAGTCGTTTTTGAAGAATTTTCCCGAAAGGCTCGTTAACGAGAAGGTTTTCAGGTACCCGGGGCCTATACCTTTCTCAAAAGAAGGTGGTGTTTTGATGCTGGCCGACTCCGTTGAGGCTGCATCGCGCTCATTAAAGGAGCCCGACGAGAAATCGATAAGCGAGCTTGTTGATCGTATTGTAAAGTATAAGCTTGATCAGGATCAACTGAAAGACAGCGCGATAACGCTAAAAGATATTGAAACCATCAAAACCATTTTCAAGAAGATGTTGATGAGTATTTATCATGTGCGGATAAACTATTAAGAAAGCTAAATTTTTTTTTGACGGCTTGCCTGAATTGCTATATTTGCAGTCCCGAAAAAAGGGGTTTTATTGAGAT
>Ga0302315_10001132_pt1 | contig 28011 bp, 19 predicted proteins | sample III_Palsa_N3_1_FD_200532 | JGI IMG/M metagenome (GOLD analysis project Ga0302315, IMG submission 200532) | Peat permafrost microbial communities from Stordalen Mire near Abisko, Sweden - III_Palsa_N3_1 | ecosystem: Environmental > Terrestrial > Soil > Palsa > Peat permafrost | place: Sweden...
TCGGTCATGTCGCCGTCCTGGCTGACCACCACCTGGCTGTAGGCGGCCCCAAAGGTGGCAGTGAACTTTCCGTATTTGCGGTTTCCGTTGAACCTAAAGCCCGTCCTCCTGGAATGGTCTTGTGGAATAATGCCGTCAGTATTTACATTCTGAACGGATAGGTAGAAGGCGCCTTTGTCATCTCCAGAGGAATAAGAAATGTCATTCTGATAGGTATATCCCTTGTTGAAGAAGTCGTATTTGGCGTTGGGGTATGCCTTATAAGGCCCCGTAAGTACGCTCCCGTCCCGTTGAGGGAATCCGACTATGACGGTATCTCCATTAAAGGCGGGTCCTTGTGCCTGTTGTTCAAAGGGTATATAAAGCCTGTTCCCATTATAGTCCGTGAAGAGGGCCGCACCCTGCTGGTATTCCCCGGCATGAGGCCCGAAGGAGTTCTGCAGTTGGGGCAAATAAGCAACTCTTTCCTGGGTCACGGTACTACTGACCGTGATTGAAGGTTTACCCTGGGTACCCTTTTTGGTGGTAATGATCAGTACCCCGTTGGACGCATCGGAACCATATAAGGCGGCGGCGTTGGCTCCTTTCAAAACAGTCACGTTATCGACTTCATTGGGATTTATATAATTGATATAACTCAGGTCAACGGGCACTCCGTCCACGATCAGTAACGCCTGGTTATTTCCCAGGAAAGAGCGGTTGCCCCTGAGCACGATTCGGGTGGAGGGATCCACACTGGCGTCATTGGTGTTGATCTGGAGGCCAGACACCTTTCCGGAAAGCGCAGTGGCCAGGTCGGTTTGCCTGGTTTCATTGAGTTCCTGGCTGCCGACCCGGGCGGTCGAATAGCCCAGTTCCTTTGCCTGCCTTTTGATACCCAGGGCGGTGACGACTACTTCGTTCAGGACTTTTTTCAGGTCCTTCAGCACGACCGTAACGGAAGCGTTACCATGAACCTGTACTTCCTGTGTTTCGTATCCCACGTAGGATACAACCAGGGCTGTGCTGGACCCTATGTTAATGGAAAACCTGCCGTCAGCATCGGTTTGAACCCCTGTGCCGGTGCCTTTGATCTGGATGGTTACACCTTGTAAGGGATTGCCGCCTGCGTCAGTCACTCTTCCTTTGACCTGTCCCGGTGGGGCAATTAATAATTCTTCCGGGGCCGGGGTTTCTCCTTTTCCCAGGACCAGTATTTTATCCCCTCTTTGCTGGAAGGTCCAGCCTGTCTGGTGGGAAATAGCATCGAGCACGGTGACCAAAGGTGCGTTTTCAAAACGCAGGGTGACGATGATATTGGGATTTATTTCGGTCTTGTCAAAATGGAAGGTCAGCTTAGCCTGTTTTTCAATAATATGGAAGGCTTTTTCAGCAGGCTGGTTGACCAGGGCAATCTTGATATCGGGATGGTCCTGCCCTTCAGCCGGTGAATGGACCGGGGCGAAAAGAAAATAGCCATAGAGGAGCAAGAGCAAAAAAATCCTTGCCCTCGCAGGACGCATGCCTGCGGGTGAGTACAATTTTCTCATTTGACGTTAGTTTTTATTGATAAGAATGATGTGTCCCTGGTGAAACTGGTAACTCAAATTTTCGGTAATGCAAATGGTCCTGATAATTTCCCAAACGCTTTCGCTGCCAAAATACCCGGTATAGCTCCAATGTTTTTTGGTGCTGAGATTGACAACCGGCACATTATACATATTATCTATTTCAAAGGCGATCTCCTCGAAAGAAGCATCCTTAAAATTCATTGCCCTTTGTTTCCAGGCATCCACTTCTGTCTCCTTTTCAAAATGTCCCTTATCCATGCTGCCCGAGACTTTCCCATATCGCAACAAGTCGTGCGGATCCAGCACCAATGACCTTTTATCGTTCGGAGTACTTACCTGAACCTTCCCAGATATGAGGGCTATGACCGTGCTGGAATCCTTCGCATAGGACCGGATATTGAATGACGTTCCCAGGACCAGCGTTTTGAGGTTACTGGCCTTTACCGTGAACGGATGGGCGGCATCCGGCGCAACCTGGAAAAAGGCTTCCCCCGTCAGTAGGGTGACTTGCCTGTATTCTCCGGCAAACTGCCTGGGATACTGAATGGTACTATTTGCGTTTAACTGGACGATTGACCCGTCGCTAAGCACCATTTTCTTCAATTCTCCCGATACCGTGCTGACCACTACATCATCTTCTTTTACAGTGGGTTGATGCCAGCGGGACCATCCGTATTGAGATGCCCAATACACACCGATGGCCAGGGCTACCATGGCCGCGGCGCTCATGATCCGTTTGTATCTCCAATGTCCTGCCACATGCCCCTGGTTCATATGCCGGACCGAGGCGTCGCTCATTTGCGCCGGGGAGCGGATGTTTTCCTGTAACCCCTTAAATACCTTGTCCAGACTGGCGTCCACCTCTGCATCGTCCAGAGAAGGCTGTCTGAATGGAAGAGTATCGTACCATTCTTCTATGATCTTTTTTTCTTCCGGGGAACACTTGCCTTGCCGGTACCGGTCCATCAAAGCCGCCAAATCGTCTATGTGCATCTGGGAATTTATTACATACTATAATCGGAGAAGATGGGAAAATGTACCATGTCCGGTAAAAAAAAAGTTGGTCCGGACGGATCGCCCCGGTGTAGGGGCGGTTATTCCATCGTCCCTTCCCATTTATGACGCAGCAGTTTGAGGGCCTTGCTGATCTGGTTGCGGACGGTCTGATTAGATAGTTGGAGCTTTTGGGAGATGTCTTCTACGGAAAGGCCTTCATGGCGGCTCAGGAGAAAAATAGTTCGAACGCTGTAGGACAGGGATTGAATGTGTTGTTGCAGGACCGACGCTGACTCTTTGGCGTGAAGGGCGTCGGTAACCGGAGATTCGGGCTTATCCAGCATTTCTGTCAGGGCATTCAGGTGCTTCAGGTGCAGGCAGGATAACCTGTAATAATCGATGACCTTATGCCGGAGGATTCCCTGGAGATATGCTTTGAGGGATCTTCCGGGCTGTAGTCCCTCCTTTTTGGCCCATAATGTGGAAAAGACGTCCTGCAGAATGTCCTCGCATACTTCTTTGACTCCGATCTTCTGATAAGCTTGCAGGAACAGCATTCTTGAGTAACGCCTGTATACTTCAGCAAATGCCTCGTTGCTTCCTTGCTGTAAAGCAAACAACAGTGACTGGTCGTCAAATGACTGTATCATAGCAGAAGGCATGGCTAACTAAATGTAGTGCATAAAATGAAAAGTTAATAATTTATTCATTAGTGGCCCGGCCCGATTTGGAAGAAAACCCGGTTTTCCTTTACCTTCGACTATGCCATTTTTAGATGAACATTTCCTGTTGCATACGGAAACTGCAAGGCGCTTGTATCATGAATATGCGGAAGGGCTGCCTATTATAGATTATCACTGTCATCTATCCCCGACGCTGATCGCTGAAGACCATCGTTTTGATAACCTTACCCAGGCATGGTTATCGGGGGATCATTACAAATGGAGGGCCATGCGCGCCAATGGGGTTTCCGAAAGCTATTGCACCGGTACGAAATCAGATCCTGAAAAGTTCCGGGAATGGGCGGCTACCGTCCCCTTTACCCTGCGTAATCCCCTTTACCACTGGACTCACCTGGAGCTGCAGCGCTATTTCGGAATCAAGGAAGTTCTGAACCCGGAAAGCGCCTCGCGGATATATGAAGCTTGTTCCGAGCAGCTCCGAACGCCTGCCTATTCTACCCGTTCACTACTCAGAAAGATGAAGGTGGAAACGGTGTGTACGACGGACGACCCTGCCGACAGCCTGGAATACCACAGGCAGATCAAAGCGTCTGGCTTTGAAGTTGCGATCCTGCCGGCATTCAGGCCGGACAATGCCTTACTGGTTGATTCCCCGGCCGTATATAATCAATACCTTTCCCGGCTGGAGTCAGCCTCCGGACTGTCTATTACTACCTATTCCGGATTGCTGGATGCACTGAGGAACCGGCATGACTTCTTTTCAGCCAATGGATGCAGCCTATCGGATCACGGACTGGAGGAACTGTATGCGGATGAATATACTTCAGAAGGCGTCAGCCGGATTTTCGAGAAGGTACGTTCCGGGCAGACATTACCGGAAATGGAACGCCGGCAATTCAAGTCAGCATTGTTGCAGCAACTGGCAGAATGGGACGCGGAAAAGGGATGGGTCCAGCAATTTCACCTGGGCGCCCTGCGCAATAACAATACCCGGAAATTGCAGCAACTAGGTCCTGATACGGGTTGGGATTCTATAGGAGATTTTTCTCAGGGGAAAGCCCTATCGAAATTCCTTGACCGGCTGGACGTGCGGGACAAGCTGGCCAGAACGATCCTATATAACCTGAACCCGGCAGACAACGCAGTAGTGGCTACCATGATCGGAAACTTTAACGATGGGTCTTATCCGGGTAAAATGCAGTTTGGTTCCGCCTGGTGGTTCCTGGACCAGAAGGATGGTATGACGCAGCAGATAAATGCCCTTTCAAATATGGGATTGCTCAGCCGTTTCGTGGGCATGTTGACTGACTCCAGGAGCTTTTTGTCCTATCCCCGCCATGAATATTTCAGGAGGCTGTTATGCCGGATTTTCGGTGAAGAGATCGAGGGCGGTGAGATGCCTTCGGATCTCCCTTGGGTGGGAAAGATCATCAGCGATATATGTTGCTATAATGCCCGCCGTTATTTTGGATGGGAAAAAGGGGTGTGATTATGGAACAAAGAAAAATATTGTGTTTCGGGGAAGTCCTTTTGCGCATGTCCCCCGAATTAGGAGGACGTTGGCTGGAGGATAGCCGGATGCCGGTTTACCTGGGGGGGGCGGAAGCCAATGTCGCCTGTGCCCTGGCAACCTGGAAATTACCCGTAAAATATGGCACGGCTATGCCGGACCACTACCTGGCCAGGGAAATGGCCGGCTACCTGGAAGAACAGGGAGTCGATACATCGGCCATATACTGGACGGGTAATCGCATCGGAACCTATTACCTGCCCCAGGGATCGGACCTGCAGCATGCGGGAGTGATCTATGACAGGGCCCATTCTTCGTTCGCCTCCCTTAGACCGGGTATGATCGATTGGGACTCAGCCCTGGAAGGGGCCGGCTGGTTTCATTTCAGCGCCATCAGCCCTGCGCTGAGCCCTGAATTGGCAGCCGTGTGTAAAGAAGGTCTCGAAGCCGCCAGCCGCAAAGGGGTGGTCATTTCGGTAGACCTGAACTACCGGCCAAAGTTGTGGCAATACGGAGTCTCTCCCCAGGCCGTTATGCCAGAGCTGGTCAACTATTGCGAAGTCGTGATGGGTAACCTATGGGCGGCAGAGAGCCTTCTGGGTATACCCGTTGATAAAGACGTCCACAGGGACGGGCATAAACAGCGCTACCTGGACCATTCCAGGGAGACAGCGCTCCGGATCCTGCGCCAATTCCCCCGTTGCAGCACGGTGGCCCAGACGTTTCGCTTTGAGAGAGAGGATAAGGGGCTCCATTATTACGCCACTTTATCTGATAAAGACCACCTGCACGTATCAGATGAATACAATACGCCCGGTGTGGTGGATAAGGTGGGCAGCGGGGATTGCTTTATGGCAGGTCTGATCTATGGGATATACCATGGATGGGGCCCTTCCCGGACCATCAACTATGCGGCTGCCGCGGCATTCGGAAAATTGCAGGAACAGGGGGATTTCACCCGGCAAACCCAGGAACAAGTAGAAGCGATCATACAATATCATGCATAACGACCATACCATCCTCGAAAAAATAAAAGATAAGGGTTTGCTCCCGCTTTATTTTCATCCGGACCCTGAAGTCTGTACATCAGTCATGCGGGCGCTCTATCTCGCCGGCATACGAGTAATTGAATTTACTAACCGGGGAGAACAAGCCCTGGAGAACTTTTCCCTCATGCGCCGGTTGAAAGAAGCAGAGATGCCGGACCTCATCATTGGCATCGGTACGGTTAAAACTGCTGAACAGGCCCGGCAGTTCATAGCCGAAGGCGCCGACTTCCTCATATCCCCGGGCGTAGTCCCCGAAATAGCTAAGGTGGCCGCTCAACATAATCATTACTGGGTACCGGGAGCCATGACACCAACGGAAATCATCAGCGCAGAGCATCTGGGAGCCAGGTTTGTTAAACTCTTTCCAGGTCAGCTCCTTGGACCCGCCTTTGTCAGCGCCGTTAAAGAGCTGTTTCCACGGGTTGCGTTTATGCCTACGGGCGGAGCTGAGCCGGTAAAGGCCAACCTGGAGGGCTGGTTCAAATCCGGAGTGGCGGGCGTTGGAATGGGAAGCAAACTGATCACGCCGGCAGTACTCGCTGCGAAGAATTATGAGGAGCTTACTTTACATACACGGCACGTACTGGAGTTGATCAGGGAGATCAGGAATTAAGGGCAGTGGGCTGCCCGTTCAAAGGGCGTCGTCGGTACTCTTATCTGAATCCCACCGTCTTGTTCAAAATATAATTCCAGATGACGACGACCCCAACGGCGATGACCTTGCTGGTGTAAAAAGGGATGCGGAGCCTCCGGTGGCATACCCAGATGACTGCGTTATTAATGAGCAGGCCTCCCACTGAGATCAACATGACAGTGGTGTATTGCCGCAGGTAGGCGTTGCTGGCGTTGTGAAATGTCCAGAACTTATTCCAGATGAAATTATTGGTCGCTGCCAACGCAAAGCCTATGGAGCTGGCGATATATTGATTCCACCGGGCCTTGTCCCTGAGTAGCCAGGTCACGGAGAAATCAATGGCCATGCCACTCAGTCCAACGATGCCAAAGCGTACTATTTCATAAAAGGGTAGATTCATGATGGGATATCATTAGTTGGTTGGGTAGACAAGTGCTTTAACTGAATCGGGCGGAATATTCCGGAATACGGTTACAAATACGGCCTCAGCCAGGCGACCCGAGCGGTATATGGGCAGGGTGTCTGTCCGCTGCATCGGCGCGTTGCGGAATACGGAGGGGAGCTGGTTCCTATCCTGGTAATCCCTGCTGTTGGTCACGAGGCAATAATCGGTGGTACGGCTCCAGTCTTGCCACTGATTGATCCAATAATACTGATGAATGTCTTTCAGAGGGCCCAGCACCAATATCCTTTTTTGCAGAGGTCGGGCGACATAAAAATCTACGTGCGCTCCATTGAACCAATTGATTTGAAAGAACTGGTAGCCGGGACTCAGCTCCCCCTTCCCAATAAGCCCGGTTAAGAGACTATCGGTGCTGTTTTTGGTTTTATCCCACCCGTACATGTCAAGGGTGAAATCATCCTTATGAAAGTCTTTATTCAAAGCCGGTTTGTCGCCCGTAAGGTCCAGGAACCCCGTATTAATCTGCGCCAGCCCCAGGAGCATAATAAGCCCGATAAAACCAAGGCTGAACCATAAAACAGGCGGGGTACCCGGCTGAGAACGCAGGCTCCTTTTTTGAGCCAGCCAGGCAGCCGGAAATAACATCAGTGACAGGTAGGAGGGGCCCGTCCAATGTGGAAGTGTCTCCCGGCGACCACTCATGATCCAGACAAAGGCAATCAGGGGCAGGCTCATGCATAACAGGAAGAGGAATTTTTGAGGTGCGAGATACTTGTTTTTTCGGTAGGCTGCCAGGGATACGAAGATGAGTGCAACAACGGGCAGCGAATTGTAAAAGAATTCACCCATGATCTGTTGAATGACATTGCTCCAATTGATCAGGACGTGGCTACCCAGGGTCCGGTTCCCGTGATAGACGAAGGAGGCCCATCCGTGATGGCTGTTCCAATATACAATGGGAAAAAGGCAGGCCAGTGTGATCAGGCCGCCCAGGTATACAAACGGATTAGCCAGTTCTTTACGATCCTTCAGGAGGAGGTATAGACCCGCCCCACCCCAAAGGAAGACGCCGTGGTATTTAGAAAGTACGGCGAGCCCTGTCAGAAGCCCGAATAGAAGCCATTCCCTGTTCCGCCGCCGGCTGTCAGCATTAAGCGCCGCCCGATCCCTGCCGGCCGGTTCAGTGAAGAACAGGTTGGCAAGGGAAAGTAAAGAGAGCATCCAAAAAAATGATTGGGCCGTATCGGGCAAGATAAATACGCCACAAATGACTGATACATAAATAGACGAAGTATATAAGATGGCAGCGTAATAACCGCAGAGGGCGTTTTTCAGCCGGGTGCCCAGTAGGAAGGCCAGGTAAATATTGAGGGTTCCGAATACAAGGGCGGGGAGCCTAAGCGCCCAGGCGGTGTTCGCGGGGTGCCCTGCGTTGAGTATCCGGACAGCCCATGCAAGCATGGCAGGATGATCAAAGTAACTCCAGGAAAGGTACTTGGGATAAAGCCAGTAATATACCTCGTCGTTTCCCAATTCTATAGAAGTGGCTATGACTATACGCAGAACTAATGAACAAAACATCAGTATCAATACCTTTCTTCGCGCGGACATCGTTTCCATGTAATGCTGTAATTGCCGTTTAGCCTCAAAATTAATTATTCCGGTGGGGCTGTCTTAAAAATCTTTTTGACAAGGGCCGCCCTTGGGAATAGAGCGCCTCCCAAGGATAATGTTAATATGATTAATAGTTACAGTGAGGAACAGTTGCATAAAATTTCCATATTTCGGCGTCCGCATATTTTATCCTACTTTGAACAAAATAGTAAACCTAACGATTTATGAAGCCGTATCGAACGATTGCTGCAGCCCTTATGCTGGCTGTTACGGGTAATATTGCCCATGCCCAAAGTGCCGCCGGGTCCGCCGCCGGTAAAGATTATCCTACTTTTTATGTCCAGGCGTCAGGAGGATATTTTTTTAACGTCTCTCCGGGAGAATTCCCTAACGTCGGCCCCTATGGCCCGTATGAAACGTTTAGTAATGTAGATCCTTTGACGGGGGCCCAGACGTCGGTTATCTCCAATAAGATCCTGACGGGATCGTACGGGCAGGGTTTCAGGACGGGAGTATCCGTAGGAATGAACCTGAATAAATATGTAGGCCTGGAGCTGGGGTTCCATTTTTACCAGAGCAACAAGAACCTGATGACGCACCAGGTGGAATATGAGGACGGGGCGCCTGCGGGGACGCCGCCACTGCTCTCCGTTGAATCTAAGGGATATGTGGAAGCCGTCGACGTGGCGCCCGCCATCGTTATTAGCCCGGGGCACTACCAGGGGTTCAATCCTTATGTACGTTTCGGGCTGGTTATCCCGGTGTACGGCCGCCTGAAGATCCATACGGACGGCAATGCCGTCGGAGAGACCTCACTGGGGGGAGTTACTTACGTAACGGAGACGGCATTTCAACGCCAGGAATCCGTGAAGCCATCTTTTACGCTTGGTTTCCAGGGAGCGCTGGGTGTTTCACACCCACTATGCAAGCACCTCGATCTGCTCATCGAGGCGGAATACCGGAACGTGCCCGTGGAAAGCAAATCAAAGGAAGTCACCGCCTACCAGGAATCCACCCAGGTGGTGAACCCTGCCAACGGGCAGGTGGTACAAACAATCACAAAGGGACTAAGCGACCTGGCAACGGCTGAGCGATATACTCATTACCAAACGGTCCTGGATCAAAACTCCAATACACCTACGGATAATCCGGCGACCAATTTGCATCCGACCTATAAAGACGAGAATAGTCCTTCGGATGACCTGAAGTCCTACATCAACATCGGCGGACTGGGTGTCAATGTGGGCATACGCTTGCGGTTATAGTCGCAAATGGATGCTTGCAATGAGAGCGATAGTCGTACTTTATCCTTATTTTAGGGGTATGAGTAAACGATTGTCTATGAAAAAAAATGTATGCGCCTGGATGGGGCTTCTGTTGGTGACCTTGTTCAGTTCGGCCTTTGTGCTCCCCCATGCGAATAAAGATAAGCCCCGCATCCTGGTATTCAGTAAAACGGCCGGGTTCAGGCACGCATCTATCGGCGCGGGCAAGCTGGCACTCCTGTCGTTGGGCAAGGAGAACGGATTTATCGTGGACACGACGGAAGACGCAGCTGTATTTACGGATAAAAACCTCAGTAAATATGACGTTGTCGTTTTTCTGAGTACTACGGGCCATATATTGGATAGTGCCCAGCAAATGGCCTTTGAGCGTTTCATTGAATCGGGAAAGGGCTTTGTAGGGGTACACGCGGCTACGGATACGGAATACGACTGGGCATGGTATGGGAAACTGGTAGGGGCTTATTTTCTGAAACACCCTGCCCAGCAACAAGCGACGCTTCATGTGGTTGACTCAACGGACATTTCTACCCGTCACCTGCCGACTACCTGGAGCCGGTTTGACGAATGGTATAATTTCAAGAACATCCAGCCCGACCTGCACGTGCTGATCACGATAGATGAAACCAGTTACCAGGGTGGTGTAAACGGCGTTGGTCACCCCATGGCCTGGTATCATTCTTATGACGGTGGACGGGCTTTCTATACCGAGCTGGGGCATACAGATGCCTCTTATACGGATCCCCTTTATCTGAAGCATTTGCTGGGAGGTATCCTGTATGCACTCGGAAAGGATAAGTAATTCCCTTTTTTGTACATTTAGCCTATGTATGTTTCCATAGACGATTTTTACAAAATTGGCCTGGCCCTCGTTCTCGGAGCGGTGTTGGGTGTTGAACGGGAATACCGCAGCAAAGCGGCGGGTTTCCGGACCCTGACTATGATCAGCATAGGCGCCTGCCTCTTTACGATCATCTCCAGACACCTGGGGGGAGAACAAAATCCCGACAGAATAGCCTCCAATATTGTGCAGGGTATCGGGTTTCTGGGAGCAGGGGTTATTTTCAAAGACAATGTTTCTGTTTCAGGCCTGACCACTGCCACTTCCATATGGGTGGCTTCTGCTATCGGGATGGCGTCCGGTGGAGGATTTTATCTGTTGGCGGCGTTTACAACGGCCGCGGCGTTGCTCGTACTGGCTGGATTTGAATTGATCCAACGATATATAGACCGGTGGAACCAGCATCGTTTGTACAGGATCACGTTCAGCAAGAACCTGCTGAATTCATTGGAACTGGAAACTGATTTTAAGTATCACAAGGTTCGTTTTCTGAAGAAGAAAGAGGCAAGGGACCTGGATAGCATTACCTGCTGGTACGATCTTTACGGAAGGGCCAGTTTCTTTGATAATTTAGACCGTTGCCTTTTGGAAGATGCCCGCATCCTTGCCTTTGACAACTGATCCCTTATTTTTGTGTGAAAGGATCTCCTTATCGCTTCATTGTCTTCCATATTAACCAGCCCCATTGAGTACCTGAAGGGGGTCGGACCGCACAGGGCCGATCTGCTAAAGAAGGAATTGCAGGTATTCACCTTTAAGGACCTGCTGGAATGTTTTCCATTCCGGCATATCGATAAAACCCAGGTACGGCCTATCAGGGAGCTGACCCCCCAAACCGATTTCGTTCAGGTGGCCGGTACATTGCTGAGCCTTGAGGAGCAAGGAGAAAAAAGATCAAAGCGCCTCGTGGCTGTCATTTCTGATGGTACGGGAATATTGGAATTGACATGGTTCCAGGGTATTTCCTACGCCCAGAAACGCCTGCGCATCGGAGATCGGTACCTGGCCTTTGGGAAAGCGGCTTTTTTTATGGGAAAGGCCCAGATCGTGCATCCTGAACTGGAAGAATATTCTCCGGAAAAAACAGACGGCAAGCCATTCCTGGAGCCTGTATATCCTAGCACTGAAAAACTGAAGGCAAGGGGACTCAATGGAAGACAGATAGGGAAGCTGATGCTGCAACTTTTTGAAGTCCTGTCTGTCCGCGACTTTCCGGAAAATTTGCCCGAAGCCTTGGTAGTCCGGCAAGGGTTCCTGTCCCGTTATGACAGTTACCGCCAGGTTCATTTTCCCGCCCGCCCCGATCTGCACGCCAGAGCGCTGGACCGCTTGAAGTTCGAAGAATTTTTCTTTGCCCAGCTTCGGTTAAACCTGTTGAAATTACAGCGGCACCAGGGCTCCCGGGGACCCGTATTCGAAAAGGTGGGAGATCTGTTCAATAGATTCTACCATCAGTGCCTTCCCTTTTCACTGACCAATGCCCAGAAAAGGGTGCTCCGGGAAATTCGCCAGGACACCGGCCAGGGACGGCAGATGAACCGGCTCTTACAAGGGGATGTGGGCAGCGGAAAAACCATCGTAGCCGTTTTGTCGCTTCTGTTGGCAGTGGACAATGGCTTCCAGGGCTGCCTGATGGCGCCTACCGAGATATTATCACAGCAGCATTACGCAGGGGTCACCGCACTCCTGGAGCCATTGCATTTGAAAGTTGCGCTGCTGACAGGGTCCACGAAGACCGCTGCCAGGAGGGAGATACTGAAGGGGCTGGAAGAAGGCTGCATCCATATTGTCATTGGAACGCATGCCCTGATCGAAGAAGTGGTTCAATTTAAACGCCTGGGCCTGGCGGTGATCGATGAACAGCACCGGTTCGGGGTAGCCCAGCGGGCCAGTCTCTGGAAGAAGGCCGCCCTCCCTCCCCATATCCTGGTAATGACCGCCACCCCCATACCCCGCACCCTGGCCATGACGGCATACGGGGACCTGGACTACAGCGTGATGGATGAACTCCCCCCGGGGAGGATACCCATCGTGACTGTTCACCGTTTTGAAAGCGGGCGGCCCAAGGTGATGGATTTTATAAAATCGGAAATTGCAAAAGGAAGGCAAGCTTATATCATTTTCCCCCTAATCGAAGAGTCGGAAAAGCTGGATTATGAAGACCTGATGAAAGGGTATGAAAATGTGAAAGCCTATTTCCCGGAACCTGCCTATTGGGTCAGTATGGTCCACGGCAGGCAGACAGCGAAGGTAAAAGAGACCAACATGCAACGCTTTGTCAAGGGGGATACTCAGATCATGGTATCAACCACGGTCATTGAAGTAGGGGTGAATGTGCCCAACGCAAGTGTAATGGTCATTGAAAGTTCAGAAAAGTTCGGTCTTTCCCAATTACACCAGCTAAGGGGCAGGGTAGGGAGGGGAAATGAGCAAAGCTATTGCATCCTGGTAACAGGGTCAAAGTTGGGTAACGAGGCCAAGGAACGCATAAAGATCATGACTTCAACCGGTAATGGATTTGAGATCGCGGAAAAGGACCTGGAATTGCGGGGCCCCGGGGATATAGAGGGCACCCGTCAAAGCGGCCTGTTAAACTTCAAACTGGCTTCTATAGTCCAAGACAAGCATTTGTTGGATATTGCCAAGGCCGAAGCCGTCCGGATTGTTGAAAATGATCCGGAATTGCTATTTCCCGAACATAAGACAATCCTTGATTACCTTTTGTCTCAAAAGGGTAAAACTGCATGGAGTAAGATATCTTAGCGCAACATTTAGGCCCGGATTACGTATATAATATAAGATTGATGAGAAATATGTACTCTTTCGGTAAAATTCTCCTTTGTATAACGTTCTCAGTGGCTGGGATCATTGCCAGGGCTCAGTCCCCTGCCACATTGCAGTTTATTGAGAACAAGGGACAATGGGACAAGCAGGTTTTGTTCAGTGCTGATATGCAGGAAAGCGGATTTTACCTCCACAATAACGGGTATTCGGTATTAATGCGGCAAATAGTAAAGCGGGACGGTAAAACCACGAGCGGTTCCCTGTATCCCCATAAAGGGCTGGTACCCATTGCGCACCCGGATCCCGGTCACCTTACTGCTAAAACGTCTGCTACGCCCAATGGAGGATCAACCGCAGCCAATGCAGGAAATGAATTACCCAATGACGCGATGACTGTTAATTATGACGTCTACTCAGTCCAGTTTGCAGGTGCTAATTCCAGTCCCCGGATCATTCCCGATAAACCGGATGGGGGGTATAATAATTATTTCATTGGAAACAATCCATCCCTATGGGCCTCCCATTGCCGTACTTTTCAGGGGGTGACCTACAAAGACATGTATCCGGGTATTGATGTCCGTTATTATTCAGAGTCCGGTCAATTAAAATATAATCTGGTCGTGCATCCTGGAGCCGACCTTTCGCAGGTGACGTTACAGTATAATCCTGTCAGCAAGCTCTATACGAAGAACGGCCAGTTGCACGTGAGCACTCCCATGGGAGAAACAATAGAAATGAGCCCTGCGTCCTATCAGCCAAATGATACCGGAAGGACTGAAGTTAATTGCCAATATAAGGTCAAAGGAAATACCGTTTCTTTTTCTGTACCGGACTATGATCCAAAGCAAACGCTGGTCATAGATCCGACATTTGTATTTTGTTCCTTTACCGGTAGCAAGGGGGATAACTGGGGTTTCACGGCAACCTATGGGTCCGACGGAAGCATGTACCTGGGCGGGATTGCCGGGGATGGTTACCTGACTTCCCCGGGGGCCTATTCCCCCGGATTTCACGGTGGTCCGGCAGCGAATGAATATCCCCCTGATGTGGCCATCATTAAATTATCCCCCAATGGAACGCAGCGCGTCTGGGCTACCTATCTGGGCGGGGCGGATGACGATGAACTTCCTACGAGTATGATTGAAGACCACAACGGGGACCTTGTCGTGGTGGGGCATACCCGTTCTGCGGATTTTCCTACCACCACCACAAGCCCGACTTTCGGCCCCAGAGGAGGATGGGACATTTTTGTGTCTAAGTTCAGTAGTGACGGGTCCCAGTTATTGGGTTCCATCGTGATTGGAGGAAGCGGCCAGGACGGAAGCAATATCACTGACCAGTATGAGAATCCTCCTGGAGCCATGTCATTGAAGCAGAATTACGGGGACGACTCCAGGAGTGAAGTTATTGTAGACGCAAACAACAATATATACATGGCGTCCTGCACGAGATCCCCTACGGATTTTCCTTCGACGGGCGGGTTTCAGACCTCTTCTCCCGGTGGCCAGGACGCCGTGGTGCTAAAGGTGAATGCTGCCGTAAACACCCTGATGTGGAGCACTTATTTGGGTGGTAAGGGGGATGACGCAGCCTATGTGTTGGATATGAGCCCGATCACGGGGCAAATATTCGTCGCCGGTGGTACGGCCAGCCCCTCCTTTCCCGGGGTTCCTGCCACAGGGGTGGTACAGCCGGTTTTCGGGGGCATCATCGATGGATTTATTACTGCGTTGCAGGATAACGGCAATTCGGTATCGTTGCTCAAATCTACCTTTATCGGGACCGCTTCCATCGACCAGATCTATGGTCTGCAATTTGACAAGCTGGGCTTTCCTTACATCACTGGGACTACGCTCGGCACCAACTGGCCTCATATCAATGCCACCTACTACGTGGCAGGCGCTAAACAATTTGTTTGTAAACTGCAGCCGGACCTGTCTGCTTATATATACTCCACCGTTTTTGGAACAGCCAGTTCCACGGACGGCCCCAATATTTCCCCCACTGCTTTTTTGATCGACCGGTGTGAAAATGTGTACGTAGCAGGTTGGGGCGGGATCGTAGACCATGGGAATGCTTATCCGTCTTCCGGAACGGGGGGGCTGCCTATTACTTCAGATGCTGTGCAGAGTTCGACGGACGGGAGCGATTTCTATTTCTTCGTCATGCAAAAGAATGCTACCGCCCAATTATACGGAAGCTATTTTGGTCAGAAAGGCGGCAACTTCCAGGAGCATGTGGATGGGGGAACCAGCCGGTTTGACCAGAATGGCGTGATATACGAAGCGATCTGTGCGAATTGTTACGGAGGGGCAACATTCCCTACCAACCCGAAGAACGTGTGGGCATTTACAAATGGCACGCTGACCCCGGGGTCGCTGACGCCGTCTTACGGAGGTTGTAACGAAGCAGGGGTCAAGATCGCCTTCAACCTGGCAGGCGTCGGATCGGGGGTGAAGGCCTCCATTACAGGCAAAACATTATCAAACCTGGGATGTATTCCACTCCAGGTGAATTTTACGGATACCATCGGAAATGCGGTTACCTATGTCTGGAATTTCGGGGACGGCAGCGCCCCGGTGACTACGACCGTCCCTTCCACCAATCATACCTATACCCAGGTGGGCATTTATCAGATCATGCTGATATCCATTGATCCCAGCAGTTGTAATGTCCAGGATACTTCCTATACAACCATCAGGGCTGCCAACAATAGCGCGAATGTAGCGTTCACGGATTTTAAAATACCGCCCTGCACCAATCTTGGTTACGAGTTCACCAATACTTCCACGCTTACTGCAGGAGACAAGCCCTTTACCGATACTTCATTCACCTGGAGTTTTGGGGATAATAGTCCTTCGGTCAGGGCCGGGCTTCAGACCCAGACGCATGGGTACCCTGCCAGCGGCGTATATTCCGTACAATTGATCCTTACCGACACAAATTATTGTAATGCGCCGGACACGGTCACTCAAACGTTGCACGTGGCTACCCTGGTAAAAGCCCAGTTCAGTACACCACCCACCGGGTGTACGCCTTACAATGCTATCTTCACAGATAACTCCATCGGAGGAATGCAGTGGGCATGGGATTTTGGGGACGGTTCGCAATCAACCACCGAGAGTCCCACGCACTTGTATCCGAACCCGGGTGCCTATGTCGTTCAACTTATCGTGACGGATACGTCAACCTGTAATAAGGTGGACACGGCCTATGAAACCATCAACCTCTTTGAAAAACCAACGGCCTCTTTCATTTGGGGCCCCAGTCCGGCCGTCCAGAATACCCCTACCGTTTTCACCAATAATTCTTCCCATGATGCCGTCACTTTTACGTGGATATTCGGGGACGGGGATACGCTGGTCACGACCAGCAGGGATACAGTTTCTCATCAATATAATAAGACCACTACCTATACTGCCTGCCTGGTCGCTACCAATGGGGCAGGTTGTTCCGATACGACCTGTCAGGCGGTGAGCGCCATTGTATTCCCCGATTTCGATGTGCCCAATGCATTTACGCCGGGAAGATTTGGCCAAAATGGGGTGATCAAGGTGCGGGGCTTTGCCATTTCCAAGATGGACTGGAAGATATACAATCGCTGGGGGCAACTGGTATTTGAGTCCCTGAACCTAAATACAGGATGGGATGGCACCTTTAAAGGGGTCCTTCAGGCTATGGACGTGTATGCATATACACTTAGCGTGGAGTTCTCCGATGGCACCCATGCAACCAAGACGGGTGATATCACCCTGCTACGATAAGGTCTTTTGCTTTTAAGCCGCGAATGGCGTATATTATATTGCAGAAAAAACAGCTTTTTGAAGAAAGTCCTTGTTGCTTGGTTGGTATGGATTCTATCCGGAGGAGTGCCCGCGACTGCCCAGACAGGGGGGACCTTTGAATTCATTGAAAACAAAGGACAGTGGGGAAAAGAAATCTTATTCAGGGCTGATATGCAAGGCAGCGGCTTTTTCTTAAATAAAAACGGCTATACGGCTACTTTGTATAATACCAGGGATTACGAACGGGTTTTATCCATCGTCCATGGTCATAGCCCACACGGAGAAAAAGGGGAGGGGGACACGGTTCAAGTCCAGGGATTTAAAAAAACGACGCTTCATTATGCACCCACTGCCCTGGATTCTTTTGTTGTTCACGGACATACCTATACAGTAAAATTCTCCGGAGCCAACCCGGAACCCCAGATCATTCCGGAAAAACCCGTAGGGGGCGTTAACAATTATTTTATCGGAAATGACCCCAATAAATGGGGTACCCATTGCAGGGTGTATGAATCTGTCCGGTATAAGGACCTGTATCCGGGAATAGACGTACGATATTACTCGGAGGGGAACCGATTAAAGTATGACCTCATCGTTCATCCCGGTGCGGACCTTTCCAGGGTTAAGCTGGAATATGGATCTGTGCAAGGCCTGAAGGTGAGGAACAACCAATTGCATATCGGGACTACCGTGGGGGAATCGGTGGAATTGACCCCTGCGGCTTACCAGCCTTCGGATAGCGGCCGAACCGGGGTCGGCTGCCGGTATAAGCTAAAAGGAAATGTCCTGACCTTCGATATGGAAGACTATAACCATTCCAATACCCTGGTGATCGACCCTACTTTCATTTTCTCTTCTTTTACAGGCAGCAAGGCGGACAACTGGGGATTTACCGCTACATACGGCTCGGACGGCAGCATGTACCTGGGGGGAATTGCCGATGCGGGATACCCGACTTCACCAGGCGCTTTTCAGTCTTCTTTCAAAGGGGAGGATGGCTCCGGTATACCCGGAGATATCGCCATCATGAAGTTATCACCGAATGGCACCAAGCGGATCTTTGCTACTTACATCGGCGGATCATTGCAGGACCAGCCACATAGCCTGATAGAGAATCCTAATGGGGAACTGGTGATTGCGGGAAGGAGCAATTCCGTTGATTTCCCCCAGACAGTTCCTCCGGTGGGGCCTAATGGAGGATGGGATATCATCGTATGCAAACTGAGTAATGACGGTACCCAATTATTGGGGTCTATGAAGATAGGAGGTAAAAATAGTGACGGAGTGAATATTGCAGACTATTCCGTGCAAGGGACGAATATCCTGAAGCAGAATTACGGTGATGATGCCCGCAGTGAAGTCAATGTGGATGCATCAGGAAATGTGTACCTGGCTTCCTGCACCCAATCCCCGGATTTTCCTATGTTCGGAGGAGGCTTCCAGACCGCACTAAGCGGAGTTCAGGACGGAGTGGTTTTGAAAATTAATCCCGCGGTAAACCAGGTCATCTGGAGCACTTACATGGGAGGGACAGGATATGACGCCTCCTATGTACTGGCCCTCAATCCCATGGCTGCGGGTAACCTGTATATAGGCGGAGGCACGACAAGCACTGATTTCCCCGGGGTGGTACCGGGGGTTGTACAACCTGCCAATGCAGGAGGCACCTGTGACGGATTTGTGGCCTGGTTGATCGACCAGGGAACCAGTGTCAGCCTTAATAGAGCTACCTATATCGGTACCGGCGGCATTGACCAGGTATACGGGGTGCAATTCGACAGACTGGGATTCCCCTACATCATGGGCACCACCACAGGGGAGTGGAAGGTGATCAATGCCCCTTATTTTGCGGCCGGCAGCAAACAGTTTATCTCCAAATTACAGCCGGACCTTTCCGCTTATATCTACTCTACCTGTTTCGGCACGCAAAGCACAGAGCCCAATATTTCGCCGGTCGCTTTCCTTGTGGACCGCTGCGAGAACGTCTATGTATCCGGATGGGGAGGGAAGGTCGATCAATTGGAAGGCTATTTATCTGCCGGGGTCGGCGGAATGCCGATCACTTCGAATGCCGTCCAGCGAACGACGGATGGGAGTGATTTCTATTTTTTCGTGATGCAGAAGAACGCGGCCAGCCAGCTATTCGGAAGCTTCTTTGGACAATACGGGGGGCAATTCCAGGAGCACGTGGACGGGGGTACCAGCCGGTTTGACCAAAACGGGGTTATTTACCAGGGCATCTGCGCGAATTGCGGGGGAGGCGCCATTTTTCCTACCCAGCCTTCCAATGTGTGGGGGCCCAAAAACCTGTCGAATGGAAGGTGCAATGAAGCCGGAGTAAAGATCGCGTTCAACCTGGCGGGCGTGGGATCCGGCTTAAAGGCCTCGATCGTAGGCCGGCCTCCCTTTGTCCATTCCGGGTGTCTGCCGTTGCAGGTTAATTTCAGCGATACCATTGGGAACGCGGTGACCTACGTATGGCATTTCGGAGACGGTTCGCTGGACGCAACCACCACTGTTCCACAAACATCCTATACGTATACCCAGACCGGGACTTACAATGTCCGGTTAATTTCGATCGATCCCCAAAGCTGTAATGGAGCGGATACCTCTTATGCCACGCTGGTCGCCCGCAATGATGAAGCCCTGGTCAGCTATTCAAAGGCCAAACTTCCCCCCTGCCAAGGGCTGGCCTACAGGTTCTATAATAATTCTGATGCGGGCACGGGCAAGATATTCTCCGACAGTTCATTTGTCTGGAATTTTGGGGATGGAACGCCCCCTGTTATCGGGGGACCTGATTCTGTGACGCATAGTTTTCCGGCGGCCGGATCTTATACCGTTACACTGACCATGATTGATACGGATTTCTGTAACTATCCCCAAACCGACTCCGAAACGCTGAATATATCTCCCCTGGTAAAGGCTCAGTTTGAGACGCCGGCTGTCGGCTGCGCTCCGTATACGGCTGTTTTCAATACGATCATTCACGGGGGCCAGCAGTTCATCTGGACCTTTGGAGATGGCACGGGCTCCAGGGATATATCGCCGGTCCACTTATATGAGTCGCCGGGCGTCTATCCGGTTCAACTCACTGTAATAGATTCCAATTCGTGTAATATTATCGACTCGGCGAGGGATACCATCACCGTGTCGGGCCGGCCCTCTGCTGCATTTACCGTAAGCCCTGTGCCGTCCAGGGAAAATACGCCCACCGTATTCACCAATAACAGCTCCTCCGATGCCGTCCGTTTTAACTGGGAATTCGGGGACGGAGATTCTTTACTGACAACATCCCGGGATACGGTGGCCCATCAATACAACATAAGTGGTACCTTTAATAGCTGCCTGATCGCTTACAACGCATCAGGTTGCCCCGACACCGTGTGCAGTCCCGTAAGCGCAGTTGTCGTCCCCTTGTTAGACGTACCCAATGCCTTTACCCCAGGCCGCTTTGGCGAGAACAGCCAAATAAAGGTGAGGGGCTTTGGTATAGCGAAGATGGAATGGAAGATTTATAACCGCTGGGGTCAATTGGTATTTGAGTCCAAAGATCCCGGTACCGGTTGGGACGGTACCTATAAGGGAACCTTGCAGCCTATGGATGTATACGCATATACCCTGTCCGCCGAATTCACCAGCGGGGGACACACAACTAAAACAGGGGATATTACGTTATTAAGATAAGGGCCTCACCTATTATTAAAAGGAGCGCTAAAGAAGAAAATTTATGCAAAAGATGATGCGGGGCAGACCCGCTGTGTGGTTTTTCTGGTTGGTCTTCGCACAAGGGGCTGTGCAGGGATTACACGCCCAGGACCTCCACTTCTCCCAATTCTTTAATGCTCCTTTGCTGGTTAACCCGGCAAACACCGGGTTCTTGCCGGATGCCGATTACAGGCTGGGAGCGAACTACCGCAATCAGTGGAGTGATATCATGCAGGTGCCTTATCAGACCATGAGTATTTTTGGGGACGCCCAGGTGTTAAGGAACCGGATCACAAATGGTTGGCTGGGGTTGGGGGGAACTATCCTAAGAGATGTAGCGGGTAGCGGGAGCCTTACTTCTACGGAAGTATACGGGTCGATCGCCTATCACCAGATGCTGGGTTTGTCGAGCTTGTTGACCGTAGGGTTTAACACAGGTTGGGCGCAAAAGCGTATCGATGTGTCCAGGTTGAAATTCCCGGACCAGTTTGATGGAAAATTTTTCGATGCGGGATTACCCAGCAGTGTGATACTGGATAATACCCAAACCAGCTACTTTGACATGCAGGCGGGTATAAATTATGCCTATTTCCCTAATGAACATACCTACCTTAATCTAGGGGTCTCTGTACAACATATTAATAATGCCAGGGAGACGTTTTTTGAGACCAGCGACCTCGGATTCGGTCAGATCCCCAGGCGTTATATCGTGAACCTGGATGCCCGTTTCAAGACCAATGACAATATGTGGATCCTCAATCCCAACATTTATTATACTCGGGACGCAGGCGCTACGGAAATGATGATTGGTATGAATGCAGAATATAAGCTGTCGGATGATGGCCTGAATTCATTAATCGCTGGCCTCTACTACCGGCCTGGAGATGCAGTGATCGCTATGATAGGATTCCAACTGAAGAGCTTGAAACTTACCTTTTCCTACGATATAACCGTATCAACGCTGCAAACCTACAACGGCTCCAGGGGAGCCTATGAATTCTCATCCATCTACACGGGATATTACGACGACTACAACGGAGACAAGCGGGAAAGCCTTTGTCCGAAATTTTAGCGCGCCCCCAAAGCAGGCCGAAGGACCTTACGGCGCCAAACAAGAGCGGGCCGCTGACCTTCGACGACCTGCGGTCGCCTCGGTCGTGCCCTGGTGGGCACCCCTTGCGGGGTCCTGCCCGAAGGGCCGACAAACAGATTGTTTGGCGCCAGAGGGCTACATTCCAAAGAGAGCCCTCTGGCGCCAAACCGAAGGGACGCAGTGGAAACTGCGTCCCTGAGACATGAGAAAACTAAAAAAAAAACTGCGTTCTAAATGGCTATACAGAATTCGAGGCGAATTACCTTCGCAATAAGTTGGTAAGCGAATATACGATTGATTTCGTAATTCAAAACAAGAAATTTTATCTGATTTTTACTTTATGGTAGAGTTAATAGACCGGTTCCGGGAAATCATAGGAGATGCCTATGTATTGATGGATCCGGAGTCCCTTCATCACTATGGACACGACGAGACGGAAGACCTGTTATATTTGCCTGAAGTGGTATTGAAACCACGTACCGCCTGGGAGATAAGCGCCATCGTCGCCCTATGCAACCAATACCGGATCCCCGTAACGCCCAGAGGGGCCGGTACCGGACTCAGTGGTGGGGCATTGCCACATAAAGGGGGGGTACTCCTGAGTACCGAACGCCTCAATTCCATTATTGAAATAGACGAAAGGAACTTGCAGGTCACTACGGAACCCGGTGTTATTACAGAAGTTCTCCAGGATAGTGTAAAAGAAAGGGGCTTGTTTTATCCACCCGATCCAGCCAGCAGGGGCTCCTGTTTCATAGGAGGAAATGTGGCGGAGAACAGCGGTGGCCCGAAGGCTGTGAAATATGGGGTTGTAAGGGATTATGTGTTGAACCTGGAAGTCGTCCTGGCGACAGGCGAGATCATCTGGACGGGTTCCAATGTTCTTAAAAACTCGACGGGATATAACCTGACTCAACTCATGGTTGGTAGCGAAGGAACCTTGGGGATTGTGACTAAGATCGTTCTCCGGCTGATCCCTTATCCCAAATATGATGTGTTGATGCTGGTCCCCTTTACCGATTTGGAAAAGGCCGGAGAGGCGGTGAGTGCCATATTCCGGGCAGGTTTTACGCCCAGCGCCCTGGAATTGATGGAAATTGACGCCCTTATGATCACGAGCCGGATGGTAGGCAGCACCGTTGCACCTGTAACGGAAAATACTGCAGCGCACCTGATCGTGGAATTGGATGGGAATCATATGGATTCCCTGATGATGGAAGTGGAATCGATCGCCGGAGTACTGGAAGCCCATGGCGGGGGTGAGATTTTCTTTGCAGACGATGCCCAGCAAAAGGCGGAATTGTGGAAAGTACGGCGCAGAGCTGCAGAAGCGATAAAAGCGGCAGGATATACGATAGAGGAAGATACGGTGGTCCCAAGGGCCGAATTGCCTTCCCTGATCAAAGGGGTTAAAAAACTGGGGAGGCAATACGGATTCCATGCGGTTTGTTATGGCCACGCCGGAGACGGCAACCTGCATATCCGTATTAAGAAGGAAGGCACCCGAAACAGCATGGATGATCCGGCGATGGTGGAAGGCCTGAGAGCCCTTTTCCGGCTGGTAAAGAGCCTGGGAGGGACCATCAGCGGAGAGCATGGGATAGGGCTGGTACAAAAGGGCTATATGGACATTGTCTTCAGTCCGGCCGAGTTGAGGCTTATGAAGGCTATTAAACTGGCCTTTGATCCCAATAATATCTTAAATCCTGGTAAAATATTGGATAACTGAGACCGTTATATTAAACTTTGTAGTTAATACAAGTCCAAAGCTCTGATCTAAATAGTGTACGTAAAAACAGACAACCAATAATTTATGAAAAAACTGTTATTGATATTGACGGTGCTGGGGATAGTCAACATGCCATTTTTGGCGCAGGCTCAGACGCAGGATTCAACGCATAGCAACGGTGACACTTCGGCCCCGGCCACCCCACATTCAGGGTGGAAGACGTACAGGGGGGAGTCGGGCTCCAACCGCTATCGTTATCAGACGCAGTCTGATGCATCCTCATTCAAGGAGCATCTGTTCGCGGGAGGGGCTTTGTCCCTTGGTTTCTATTCCGGAGAATTCCTCATAGGCGCTAATCCATTTGTGGGTTATTCTATCAAACCCTGGCTGGACGCGGGGGTGGCAATAAATTTCCAATATTACTCCGAAAGCCCTGAGGCTACTTACAACAATTCTACTTATCATAACACATTGCTGGGCGCAGGTGTGTTTGCAAGGGTTTTCCCGGTCAGCTTTTTGTTCCTGCAGGCGCAACCGGAGTATAACGAAATCTGGGAAAAGGAATCCCTCGACGGTCAGAGTACGTATTCCGACAGCTACGGGGTGTTCAGCTTCCTGGTAGGCGGGGGGATAAAATTTGGACCTCCTGACGCTAAGAGCTGGGGCTTCATATCCGTGCTCTTTGACGTCGGCGGGAATACTCTTTCGCCTTATAACGGGCCAGGCGGAAACCTGCTTCCGATTTTCCGAGCAGGGTATAATGTAGGATTTTAGCTATGGTTTCCTGGCTGCTGGGCATTGTGCTGGCTTACTTTCTGTTGTTATTGCTGGTAGCATATAAGACTTCCAGGCATTCCAGCAATGAGACCTTTTTCATAGGCAACCGCAGTTCCAACTGGATGCTGGTTGCCTTTGGCATGATAGGGACGTCTCTTTCCGGAGTGACCTTTATTTCGGTGCCCGGCACTGTGGGAAATTATGCGGGAGGGAGCAGCCCCCAGGCTTTTACTTATTTTCAGGTAGTTCTCGGATACCTGATAGGTTATATGGTGGTGGCATTCGTATTGCTTCCTCTTTATTACCGGTTGCGCCTGACTTCCATTTACCATTATCTCAGGACCAGGTTGGGAGAAACCTCCTACAAAACGGGAGCGCTTTTCTTTATCCTTTCCAGGACGGTAGGCGCGACTGCCCGTCTGTACCTGGTCATTAATGTCCTTCAGATCTTCCTGCTGGATTCCCTGGGTGTTCCCTTTGCCGTAACAACCGTCATCATATTAGGTATGATCCTCTTGTATACGTTGGAGGGGGGGGTGAAGACGATTGTGTGGACAGACACCCTGCAGACGACTTTTATGTTGCTGGGTCTCATTATCGGCGTGATATATATCATCAGCCATTTGCATCTTGACCCCGGCGGCGTATGGGCGGGTTTGAAGGCCCACGGATTTACCCGGGTGCTGAACACAGATGTAAAAAGTCCGGCGTTCTTCGGCAAGCAAATATTGGGGGGGGCCTTCATTACGATTGCCATGACTGGCTTAGATCAGGAAATGATGCAGAAGAATATCAGTGTCCGGACCCTGGGAGATTCCCAAAAGAATATGATCACGTTTAGCATAGTGATGGTATTGGTCAATGGGCTTTTTTTATTGTTAGGCGGGCTGTTATACCTCTACGCTTTTCACAACGGAGGAGCCTATTCGGATCATATATTGGTAATGAAAGGCCAGCCCGTCGCAGGAGATGACCTTTTTCCTTCCCTGGCCCTGCACTCCTTTTCCCCTGCGATCGCCCTCATCTTCATCATTGGACTGATCTCTGCCTTGTTTCCCAGCGCCGATGGGGCCCTCACAGCCCTTACGGCTTCCTTTTGCATCGATTTACTGGGCATGCAGGAAAATACGTCCCTGAGTGAAAAGCAGAAGAAGAGGACCCGGATGAAGGTGCACCTGTGTTTTGCGGTCGTATTCCTGCTCTGCATCCTTGTATTTCGCTGGATCAACGATAAATCCATTATCAAGATCATCCTGGACCTGGCCGGGTACACTTACGGACCATTGCTCGGGTTGTTTGCCTTTGGCATTTTTACCAGGCGTACCCTGAGATTCCCCAATTGGGTTCCCCTGGTCTGCCTCATGAGCCCCCTGCTTTCCTATATATTAAGCAGGGCAAGCGCCTCCTGGGCCGGGGGGTATAAAATAGGCATTGAATTATTGATCATCAATGGGCTGCTCACCTTCCTGGGATTGTGGATGATCTCTCAAAAAAAGACTACTGTATGAACGAGACATTGAAAATTTCAAAACAGCGTAAATGGACTGAATCCGAAGCACATTCCAGTTGGCAGATCTTTAAGATCATGGCGGAATTTGTGGATGGTTTTGAAACCCTTAATAAAATTGGTCCCTGTATCTCCATTTTCGGATCTGCCAGGACCAAGCCCGGAACCCATTATTACGAACTGGCCGTGCAAACGGCAAGGCGCCTGGCTGAAGAAGGATTTGGGATTATTACAGGAGGAGGACCCGGCATCATGGAAGCCGCCAATAAAGGGGCGCAATTGGCCGGGGGCAAGTCGGTCGGGCTCAATATCGAACTTCCTTTTGAACAAAAATCAAACCCCTATATCGATTCCGATAAGGGGATGTACTTTGATTATTTCTTTGTGCGGAAGGTTATGTTCACCAAGTACGCGCAGGCATTCGTCATGTTCCCCGGCGGTTTCGGGACGATCGATGAAATGTTTGAAGTGGCTACGCTGATCCAAACCCATAAGGTGGAAAGAACGCCGATGGTATTGGTGGGAAAGGCCTACTGGTCGGGTTTGCTGGATTGGATAAGAACCCAGATGCTGGAGGCGGAAAACAATATAAAAGCGGAGGATCTGGACCTGTTCGTCCTGTTTGATACCCCGGAGGAAGTGGCGGGGTATATGGTCAGCTATTATGCAAAAAACCCCCTAAAGCCGAATTTCTAGCGTTTTCCTATCTTTGTTAAAACGAACCCTACGTGGAAATAATCCATCCATTGGGGGCCGCCTACGCCGAGCGGTTTTCCCGGGAAGAATCGCCTTTATTAAAGGAGATCTCCCAGTTCACCCGACAGCACCACGCCCAGGCGCACATGCTCAGTGGCCAGGCGCAGGGAGCTTTTCTCTCATTTATATCGCGATTGCTGCAGCCCCGACGCATTTTGGAAATCGGTACTTTTACCGGATATAGTGCATTGTGCCTGGCGGAAGGGCTGGTAACGGGTGGTCTACTGCATACCATAGAATGCAGGGAAGAGGATGCGGCGCGTTCACGTGAATATTTTGCCAGGTCCTCCTGGAAGGATAGTATATTATTACACGAGGGAAATGCGTTAGATATACTGCCTGGGTTGAATGAAACCTGGGATTTGGTATTCATTGATGCGGATAAGGTGAACTATGTAGCTTATTACGAGGCTGTTTTGCCTCGGGTCCGGTCCGGGGGGGCGATACTGGCGGATAATGTACTTTTTCACGGGCAGGTGCTGGAAGAGCCGGTGAAAGGGAAGAACGCACTAGCTATCCAGGCGTTTAACGAATATGTGCAAAGCGATCCGGGGGTAAGACATGCCCTGGTTCCACTCAGGGACGGGATGATGTGTATCTATAAACTATAATGCGTAAGTACTGACTATGAATGGATTACAAAAAATACGTGCAGGGCTGACGATATTGGCTGCCTTCCTGTGTATACAGGGAACAGCCCAAAATATGACCGTTGACCAGTACGTGGCCACGTACAAGAATCTGGCCATTGCAGAAATGCAAAGAGCGGGGATTCCGGCATGTATCACCCTGGCCCAGGGCATTTTGGAGACAGAAGGGGGGAATAGCGATCTCCTGAAGCAGTCCAATAACCACTTTGGGATTAAATGCAAAAGTTCATGGACGGGCCCGACGGTGAGCCATGACGACGATGCGCTGGGGGAATGCTTCCGTAAATACAGCAGCGCTGCCGACTCTTATAAAGACCATTCAGCTTTCCTGAAAGGGAGCGACAGATACGCCTTTTTATTCCAGTTGGATCCCCTGGATTACAAAGGATGGGCGTACGGCCTCAAAAAAGCCGGGTATGCGACCAATCCTAAATATCCCCAGATCCTGATCCAATACATCGAACAATACCACCTGCAGGATTATTCCATGATTGCTATGGGAAAAATGAAGGACCCGAACCCTGACGGGGCGCTAGCCGTCCAGGAGCAGCCAGCTTCTTCGCCAGCCCCTTCTCAGGCTGTCCCCGCCGCTACGACAGCGCACTATCCCCAGGGGGAATTCAGGATCAATGAAACAAAGGTTGTATTTGCCCCTGCAG
>Ga0302315_10001133_pt1 | contig 27989 bp, 25 predicted proteins | sample III_Palsa_N3_1_FD_200532 | JGI IMG/M metagenome (GOLD analysis project Ga0302315, IMG submission 200532) | Peat permafrost microbial communities from Stordalen Mire near Abisko, Sweden - III_Palsa_N3_1 | ecosystem: Environmental > Terrestrial > Soil > Palsa > Peat permafrost | place: Sweden...
CCGGCGCGGCCGCTGCAGTCAATGCCGCGAAAAAGAAACTGGGCGGCGAAGAGATTGATGCTGCAGGCAATATCTGGGTTGATTTACGCGAACAGCGCAGCGAATTTTTTAGCGATGCACTTCCGCTATGGCGCCTGTCGGTGCCATCCGTTACGCGGGCAATGGATTTGCCCGGCAAGCAACTGATCGAGTGGGGCGGCGCGCAACGCTGGTTGAAGTCGAATGCGTCGCCGTCGGAAATTCGTGCCGCTGCCGCGCAGGCAGGCGGGCATGCAACCCTGTTTCGCGGCGGTGACAAGCAAGTCGGAGTGTTTCACCCGCTGGCGCCGGCACTCGCCACGTTGCATAAAAATTTAAAAAATGCATTCGATCCTGCGCGCATTTTCAATCCCGGGCGCCTGTATGCTGACATGTAAAACAACCTGCGCGCAAACACCTCATACGCGCTAACCCATTCAACCATGCAAACCAATCTGGCTGATTTCATCAAGAATACGCGCGAAGGCGAAGAAGCGGACGCGATCTTGCGCAACTGCGTGCATTGCGGTTTCTGCACCGCGACTTGCCCCACCTATCAATTGCTGGGCGACGAACTGGATGGCCCGCGCGGCCGCATTTACTTGATCAAGCAGGTGCTGGAGGGGGCGGAGGTTACGACCAGCACACAAGAGCATCTGGATCGCTGCCTGACATGCCGTAACTGCGAAACCACTTGCCCGTCCGGCGTGCAGTATGGCCGTCTGCTCGATATCGGTCGCAAGGTGGTGGAAGAGCGCGTGCCGCGCCCTTTGGGCCAACGGCTGATGCGCGGCGCGCTGAAAGAGATAATGACGCGTAAATGGCTGTTTACACCCTTGCTAAAGTCCGGGCAATTAGTGCGTCCGCTACTTCCCGCGTTATTGCAAAACAAGGTCCCGCGCCGGCAGGCGAGCGGCGCTGCGGCCAAGGGTCAACACGCTCGCAAGATGTTGTTGCTCGATGGCTGCGTGCAACCGGCAATGGCGCCAAATATTAATGCGGCGACTGCGCGGGTATTCGATGCACTCGGCGTGCAACTGGTGACGGCGCCGAAGGCAGGATGCTGCGGCGCGATTCGCCATCATTTGAACGATCAGGGGGCGGCGTTGAACGATATGCGCCGCAATATCGACGCCTGGTGGCCGCTGGTGCAGGCTGGCGCGGAAGCCATTGTGATGACCGCGTCCGGTTGCGGCGTCACGGTCAAGGAATATGGTCATTTGCTGGCGCACGATGCAGCCTATGCGAACAAAGCCAAGCGAATCAGCGAGCTATGCAAGGATCTTAGCGAGATACTGCCGCAATTTGAATCTGATCTTGTGCAAAAGCTCAAAGGTAAAATCGACAAACGCGTGGCATACCATCCGCCATGCACGCTGCAACATGGCCAGCAAATTCGCGGCAAGGTAGAAGGCGTGTTACGCGCGGCCGGCGTCGATGTCCAACTGTGCGCAGATAGCCATTTATGTTGCGGCTCGGTCGGCACTTACTCGGTCTTGCAGCCGGAGTTGGCAACGCAATTACGTGACAACAAGCTCGCTAATTTGCAGGCGACCCAGCCGGAAATGATCGTGTCGGCCAATATCGGGTGCCTGGTGCATTTGCAATCGGGTACTGATGTGCCGGTCAGGCATTGGATTGAATTGATTGATGGGGCGTTGGCCGGAGGTTGGGCCGGAAAGCCCAACGTGTGACACTCGCAGGAGAAAAGAGGACCGTAACCAGGATGCTTGTTGGGCATCGCAAGCTCAGCACCAACCTACAAGTAGTCAAGCAATCGTAAGCTGGGATGTAATCCCGGCTTTTACCGATCAATCATTGCTGGGATGACATCCCGGCCTACTATCCTGCGGAGTTTTCTACAGCACGTACCGCGACAAATCCTCGTTGACCGCCAATTCGCCCAGCCTTTCATTGACATAAGCTGCATCAATCGCCACTTCGCGATCAAGGCCGTTCGAGGCTGAAAACGATTCGTCTTCCAGCAGTTTTTCCATCACTGTATATAAGCGGCGGGCGCCGATGTTTTCCGTTTTTTCGTTGACTGAAAAAGCGATTTCCGCCAGCCGGGTGATACCGTCCTCTGTGAATGTCACATTCACGCCCTCGGTCGCCAATAAAGCCTGGTACTGCTTGGTCAGGCAGGCGTCGGTGCCGGTCAGGATGCGTTCGAAGTCGGCAATCGACAGCGAATCCAGTTCCACCCGGATCGGGAAGCGTCCCTGCAATTCAGGGATCAAATCGGATGGCTTGGCCAAATGAAATGCGCCTGACGCGATGAACAGGATGTGGTCGGTCCGTATCATGCCGTACTTGGTATTGACGGTCGTGCCTTCAACCAAAGGTAGCAAGTCGCGTTGCACGCCGGCGCGCGAGACGTCGGCGCCGCCGACTTCTGAACGCGTGGCGATCTTGTCGATTTCATCGAGAAAAACGATGCCGTTTTGCTCTACATTGGCAATCGCGTTTTGCTTCATCTCATCTTCATTGATCAGCTTGGCGGCTTCCTCGTCGATCAGCATCTTCAGCGCTTCCTTGATCTTGAGCTTGCGCTTTTTCTTGCGCCCGCTGCCGATGCCGGAAAACATCGACTTGATCTGCTCCGTCATTTCTTCCATGCCGGGCGGCGCCATGATTTCCATTTGCGGCCCGGTTTCGGCCAGCTCGATCTCGATTTCCTGGTCGTTCAGCGAACCTTCGCGCAAACGCTTGCGAAACACCTGGCGTGCCGTATTGCCGGGTTGCCCTTCGCTTTCATGGGCGGTGGCGGCGCTGCCGAAACCGAAATCCCGCGCTGGCGGCACCAGGATATCGATAATCCGGTCTTCCGCCGCATCTTCCGCCTGGACGCGCACCTTGCGCATGCCCGATTCGCGGGTTTGCTTGATGCCGATATCGATCAAGTCGCGAATGATGGTGTCGACATCGCGGCCGACATAGCCCACTTCGGTGAATTTGGTGGCTTCGATCTTGATAAACGGTGCATCGGCCAGTTTTGCCAGGCGCCGGGCAATCTCGGTTTTGCCGACGCCGGTCGGTCCGATCATCAGGATATTCTTTGGCGTGATTTCATGGCGCAGCGGCTCCGTCACTTGCTGACGGCGCCAGCGATTGCGCAGCGCAATCGCAACTGCGCGTTTGGCGCGCGCCTGGCCGACTACGTGTTTATCGAGTTCCGCGACAATCTGTTGGGGGGTCATGTTCATGATGTTATTTTGCATGGGACGGAAACTATTCCAGCGTTTCGATAGTGTGTGACATATTGGTATAAATGCACAATTCACCGGCAATGGTCAGCGATTTCCTGACGATTTCAAGCGGGGAAAGATCGGTATTTTCCTGCAGCGCCTTGGCGGCTGATTGGGCATAGGTGCCGCCCGAGCCGATCGCGCCGATGCCGTTTTCTGGCTCCAATACGTCGCCGTTGCCGGTGATGACCAGCGTCGTTTCCTTATCGGCGACCAGCAACATCGCTTCCAGGCGGCGCAGAATGCGATCGGTACGCCAGTCTTTTGCCAGTTCGACCGAGGCCCGCATCAAATTGCCTTGATGTTTTTCGAGTTTGCCTTCAAAGCGTTCCAGCAGAGTGAATGCATCCGCCGTGCCGCCGGCAAATCCCACCAAAACCTTACCCTGATATATCTTACGTACCTTGCGGGCGGTGCCCTTCATTACGATATTACCGAGCGTGACTTGGCCGTCGCCGCCTAAAGCGACGATTTCGCCACGCCGCACTGATAGGATCGTGGTGCCGTGAAATTGTTCCATGTGTGCCTCTTGAGAGGAAATGTGTTGTAGCCGCTTCAGTCAGTGGTATTCAAGATTAGAGACTGATTCCATGAAAGGAAACATGGGGGCAGGCGACCCAATTGCAAGGTCGAAGGAAGAACCTGTTCACGATCTTACTGCGCGGACATGATTTGGCACTAAACCGTACTCAAAATCCTCATGTACTTAAGTACATTCCGGTTTTTCCGTGCGCTTTAGTACCAACTGATGCCCGCTCGCTACAGATCGTAAACAGGTTCTAAGACAGGGGGCTAGCTTTTGCGAAGTACCACTCGCACGATGTCTTTCAAGCCCATTACGGTAAATAGTGCAGCAACCAAATGATTGACGTTATGCAATTCAATATTTGCGCCTTTCGCTGCTAACGGTGCCAAGCCAGTCAACAGCTGGCCGGCGGCGCCGAAATCCACACGCTTCAATTGGCTGCAATCGATGATGGCTGGGTTGTGATTGGCAGCATAAGTGGCAATGCTGTTAATCAGCTTGTCCGTGCCATCGGCGATAACGGTCGGCATTGCAAAAAGACCGGTCGACGGCGGTGGCTGAGGCGCTTCTTCGGCTGCCATCGTCACTTTGTTCTTGGGAGCCACGAATGCCGGAGGCGAGACTTCGAAGGTAACGCAATAGTCGATACTGGCTTCTTCAAAATCTTTTTCGAGATTCAACAGCCGCAGGATCTCAAGTAGAAGCAACCATGGCGCTTCCGTTTCATCGCGCCTGCCGACTTCCAGTATCGAACGTATTTTGCCGACCATTTCCAAGGCGCCGACCAGGATCAAATCGTGCCCCGACTTTTGCAATTTTTTCAAAATGCTGAGCAACAGTCCGCAGCCAATCGGATCAACGCTGGTTACGCGCGCAAATTCCAGGCGCAAAACCCGGCTTTTTTCAGCCAGATTCTGGGCTTTTTCGAGTTGCTTGACGATGCTGGCATCCAGAACCCCGGAAAAGGAAATTGACGGGGTGGCGCCGGTAGGCGCGCTACTGGGAGCTGGTTTATCCGCCTGGTCTGATTCGACCCAGGCCGGTGGTGAAGTCTCGAATTTGTTCGCGAATTCAATCGATAAATTGTCGAATTGCGGCTGGTTGCCGGAAATTTGATACAGATCGAACAACATACGCCAGACCATCAAGGTTGCATGGCCTAACGCATCCTCCGAGATCGCAGCCTGCAGAACATGTTCGACCATCGTTGTTTGATCGTTGGCAAACAGGATCGCGGCTTCTTCAATCACGGGTGTTGCTTCTGACGCGGAAAGCGCCACTGCCGGGTTACTGCCGGCCTCCGTATTAAGCAGGAATTCTGTGGTTGAGCCCATCGCCGGCAAGGTCGGCTGAAAGGTGGCCGGCGGCTCCCAGGAGTCGGTCTTTTTAGGCGTGATCAGCGTCGGAATTTTCGCTGCCTGCTCTGCCGGCTTGATTTGGCTGACCGGGCCGGGCAGGGTAGTATTTGCCGGGGTCGGCATCGGACGGACAAATTCCGACGACATTTCCGATTCGATGGCGTCGATTTTCATTGCCGTCGCATGCGCGGCTTTGCGCTGGACAGTCTTGGTTTCGGTATTGTTGGCTGCCTCGCGAATAGCCGCCTCCTCGCGTTTCTTACGCAAAGATGCCTTGTCGGCTGGCGTTTCTTCCGGCTGACGTTCCTTCTTGCCAAAAAGCGAGAAAATCCCCACGAAACTCCTGACTATGATTGCAATTTACTGACATCTCCAGTCTATGGAGACATGAAATTATAGCCTCATACAGATCAAACTAGGTTGCCGCATGCCAAATCATCACGCGCACATTGAATTTACCATGCGCGACTTACCCCAAACAAAAAATATGCACGTTAATATAGCGTGTCTTTACCAGCTTTTTTCAAGAAATATGGGTGTATTTACCCACATATTCCGGCAAAAGGAAGTTTGATTCAAGCAGGTCTCACCCGATTTTCTCGATGGGTCAATACAATTGGCCCATTTGCCGGCGATCTTGCAAGCCGCAGTATATCAATCGCCGTAAAGTTTTTGTTTCAATTCACGGCGCTGTTGCGCTTCGAGCGAAAGGGTCGCAGTGGGACGTGCGAGCAATCGCGGAATGCCGATTGGTTCGCCGGTTTCTTCGCACCAGCCATATTCGCCGGAATCAATGCTGGCAATGGATTGCTGTACCTTCTTGAGCAACTTGCGCTCGCGGTCACGGGTACGCAATTCAAGCGCATGTTCTTCTTCAATGGTTGCCCGGTCTGCGGGATCCGGAACCAGCACCGTTTCACGCAAATGTTCGGTCGTTTCCCCGGCGTTTTTGAGCAAGTCTTTTTCAAGTTGCTGCAAACGCGCCTTGAAGAAGGCCAATTGTGCTGCATTCATATAGTCCTTTTCGCTCATCTTGAGGATTTGCGCTTCGGACAATAATGCGCCGTCAGTCGTGACGGTTGGGGTCGATTTAGGTGTTTTGGTTGCCACTTCGCTTACTTTCGAGACTGCGGTTTTTTCAAGATTGTCTGCCGGGCCGTCCTCTGCCTTGCTTGCATCTGACAGTTTGACGGCCTGGTTTGACCGGGTTTCCAACTTGCTTGCGGCGACTGTATCTGGCGTAGAGCGTACCTTGGTTTTGCCAGTTGCGGCAGGTTCCAGATCAGTCACTTGTTTCTCGCTCGTGCCGGATTTGCCGGCTCCTTTCTGAGCGCCATCTGTACTATTTTTTGCTGCGGCAGGGGCATTATTCTTTGCCAGGCTGGCCTCTGACGCAGGATTCGTTGCTTTCTTCTTTGTTGCAGGGCTTGGCGCCGATTTGGACTTGTTCATGGAAGCCTCTTGTATTGGTTCGACCACTTACTTAACGCTGCCAAATATCGGATTCGACACTTTCACGATCGCTATGGCTGATCGTTCTGGCTAATATTATGCAACCTTGCTCAACATTGTCGACGCCCGCATCCAAAACTCAAAACCACAATAGTTTATACCAAACATTGTTCGAGTCCGCGAATAAAAGTGTCTTTTGGCAGATTCTTGCCGATAAACACCATTTTGCTGCCTCGCTCTTCACTTTCTGCCCATTTTCCACCGATATCGCTGCCCATTATCTGGTGGACGCCTTGAAATATCACTTTACGGTCGGCACCATCCATCCACAATACGCCTTTGTAGCGCAACATGCGCGGACCATATACTTGGACCAACCCACCCAAGAAATCATCCAGGCGTGCCGTGTCGAACGGTTTGTTGCTTTTAAACGCGAAGGCCGCGATGTCGTCGGTGTGATGCGCATGCCCATGATCGTGTCCATGATCATGGTCGCAATGAGAATGGTCGCCGTGGGCGTGCGCATCGGCGTGTTCTTGTTCCATTGCCTCGGCCTGCAGGAATCCCGGGTCGATTTCCAGCTTTTCATTTAAATTGAAGCCGCGCAAATCCAGGATTTCCGTAATCGGCGCCGACCCGAAGTCCATTTTAACGATCGGCGCGCGCGGATTGATACGTTGCAAGCGTTTAGTCAGCGCGTCCAATTCGCCGGGGCTGACGAGGTCGGTTTTTGACAGCAGCAATTTATCGGCGAAGCCGACTTGACGTTGCGCTTCTTCAAATTGATCGAGTTGCTGCATCGCATGCTTGGCGTCGACCACGGTCACCACGGCATCCAGCAAATAATGCAGCGCGACCTCATCGTCCATGAAGAAAGTTTGGGCAACAGGGCCAGGATTGGCTAATCCAGTGGTTTCAATGACAACCCGGTCGAAATGTAATTCACCGGCATTGCGCCTGCGTGCCAGGTCACTGAGCGCAACGATCAAGTCGCCGCGCACCGTGCAACAGATGCAACCGTTGTTCATTTCAATGATTTGTTCACTGCTGTCTTGCACCAGGATATCGTTATCGATATTTTCCTGGCCAAATTCATTCTCAATCACCGCGATTTTATGGCCGTGTTGCTCTTGTAAAATGCGATTGAGCAAGGTGGTCTTGCCCGCGCCAAGAAAGCCGGTCAGGATGGTGGTTGGAATGAGTGCCATGATCTATAAACGATGGGTGGTTGCAATTAACGCAAAATTAGCTCATCACTATATGGTGGCGACAGTTGCACTTTCCAAGTGCTGCATAAAGTTCAATAGTGCAAGGTATTGTCAAAAAGAAAAACTCAATGCTTTACGGACACATATTGCCTTTAACGCAAGGTTCACGGATTATGCCGCAAATCCATTCAAGATTGGGTAATTTAAATTTTTGTCGAATTGATAATGCAATGACACATTGAGACTTTACACCGATGCGGGTTATTTGGCGGAACTGCCTTTGATTTGTTTTTTCGCGCGCGGATGGGCGGCGTCGTAAACCTGTGCCAAGCGTTGAAAGTCCAGTGAAGTGTAAACCTGGGTTGCCGCTATCGAAGCATGGCCGAGCATTTCCTGGACTGCCCGCAAATCGCCGGACGATTGCAGCACATGCGATGCAAAAGAGTGGCGCAACACATGGGGATGGACGTCCGACGGGATGCCGAGTGCCTGCGCATGCGCTTTCAGTCGTAATTGCACTACGCGAACCGACATGCGGGTTCCGCGTTCGCTCAAAAATAACGGCATCGGATCGGTTTTGATCAAGTTGGCCCGTACCGCGAGCCATTCCGCCAGTGCACTTATCGCAGCGCTGCCGATCGGCACGCTGCGCATCTTGCCGCCTTTACCGGTCACGGTGACTTCGTGGCCATCGAAATCGATCCAGCCGAGCGAAACATGGCTGGCTTCCTTGGTGTAGCGCAGATCCAGCCCTACCAGTTCGGATACCCGCAAGCCGCTGGAATACAACAATTCAAACATGGCGCGATTGCAGCGCTGCATCGTCGCCTCGGCATTCTGTCCCGGCGCGGCATGCGCGACCAGATGCACCGCATCGTCAGCCGACAACGCCTTGGGCAACGGTTTTGCGCGTTTCGGCGCTTTGACGCCATCGACCGGATTGCAGGCTAGCGCAATGCCTTGCTGTGGCAGCCAATCGAAAAATCCGCGCCAGCAAGAGAGTTTGCGGGCAATCGAGCGCGCATTCAAACCTCGGGAATGCATTTGTGCGGCGAATTTTCGAACGTGGAAATGCGTCACTGCGGCGAACGAAGCGTCCTTTACGATAGGCTCGCTGAATATCTGCAGCTCTTCCAGGTCGCGGCCATAATTGCTAACCGTATGGTCTGCCAGTTTTCGCTGCGTACGCAGGTTATCGAGATAGCTGTCGACCAGAGAGCGGTTATCGGCGGCGCTCATCGGAGTTGGTTATCAATCGAGCAGGCAGGTCAGCGCGGCGCTGGCGGTTTCGCTGATCTTGACCAGAAAATCGGTTGCCATGTCGCTACTGAAGCGGCGTGGATCAGACGATCCTAATACCAGCATGCCGAATGCTTCCGGGGATTGGTTGGCATGCAGCGGCAACATCGCCAGCGATTGAACTGCCGGCGCATCTTCTAGCCATGACGCAGCTTCAAAATCATCGTTTTTTCCGCAAAACGGGGTTGCCATGCCGTTGGCAAAGATGCGGGCATCGACTGACACCGGCGCTGCAAACCAGGTGTGGGCGAATTCTTCCGCGACGCCCCAAATTCGCAAAGTTGTATGCGGCACTGAAAATATCGTTTGCAGGCCGTTGATCAAGACGTAGGGCAGATCGACATCGTTGCGCGCCAATAGGAGCGCTCTGGACCAGGCTTGGAATTTTGTCGTGATCGCGTCATTTTCCTGGCCCACGCGAATCAAGTCCATCATGCGCATTTCCAGCAATTTTATTTTTTCGCGCAACACCTCCATCTGCCTTTCCTGCAGCGACACAGTGCGTCCCGCCAGCGGGCTGGTCAGTTTTATCTTGGACAGCAATTCCGCGTGTTCTTCAAAAAAATGCGCGTGCTCAGTCAGATATTGGGCGACGGAAGCGGAGTCGAATTGCTGGTTCATGTATGTATTGCCTGCGGAAAGATCGATCATGGAAACGGCGTATTCAACGCCGTCGCTATAGTTATTTAGTGGTGCAAAATTCGTGGTGCAAAAATCAAGCAACTTCAATTTCACCTTCGAACACCTTGACTGCGGGTCCAGTCATGCGTACTGGCGAACCGGCGCCCGCCCAGGCAATCGTCAATTCGCCGCCGCGCGTTTGTACGGTTACCGGCGAATTCAATAGGCCACGGCGGATTCCGGCTACCACCGCCGCGCAGGCGCCGGTGCCGCAGGCCAGGGTTTCACCCGCACCGCGCTCAAAAACGCGCAACTTGATACGGTTGCGCTCGATGATTTGCATGAAGCCGGCGTTGACGCGTCGCGGAAAGCGGCGATGCAGTTCGATCAGCGGGCCGTCCGTCAGCACCGGAGCCGACTCCACATCGGCTACTATTTGCACCGCATGCGGATTACCCATCGAGACCACTGAAATCCAGGTTGTTTTGCCATGTACGTCAAGCGGCCATAGCGTGTCCTCGCCTTCCGGCTGTCCTGTCAGATCGTGGGTATCGAACGGAACGTCGCTCGCTTGCAATATCGGGGCGCCCATGTCGACCGTCACTTGACCGTCACCTTCCAGCGACGGTTCGATCACGCCCATCATGGTTTCCACCTTGATCGAACGCTTGGCGGTCAAGCCTTTTTCAGTCACAAACTTGACGAAGGCGCGCGAGCCGTTTCCACATTGTTCGACTTCACCGCCATCGGCATTGAAAATGCGATAGCGGAAATCGATGCCCGGCGTTTGTGCTTTCTCAACCACCAGGATTTGATCGGCGCCAATACCTAGACGGCGATCGCCCAGGAATTTCCACTGCGCCGGGGTGAAGTCGATGTGTTGATTGATGCCGTCAATCACGACAAAATCGTTGCCCGCCCCGTGCATTTTTGTAAATTTAAGCTTCATGCGCTGATTATAACTGTTGCCAATGTCTGCTGTCAGGGTTTCCGGCGCGATCCCGCCCTAGAGATTTCCCCCAATTAGTCCTGCTGAGGGATGGTATCGGGACCCGATTTGCCGTAAATGCTGGAGACACCAGGCGGTCGCGTCTTGAAGCGTTTATGCGCCCAGTAATATTCAGAAGGCGCTTCGCGCACGCGTTCCTCGATGAATGCATTCATTTGGCGCGTGGCCGCCACAATATCGTCACCGGGGTAGTTTTCCCAAGGCGGATAGAATTTTATTTTCCAGCCGCGATAATTCGGCAAAAACGTCGCGATGACTGGGATGACCTTGGCCCCGGTCGCGGCGGCGATTCTCGCGGGAGCGGTCAGGGTTGCTGCCGGGGTGCCGAAAAACGGCACGAATTCGGCATCTTTTGCGCCGAAATCCATGTCGGGCAGCATGAAAAACGGCAAGCCCCCGCGCATGGCCCGGATGATGGGCTTGACACCGTCGCCGCGCGAAAACAATTTGATTTCACCGAAGCGGATGCGGCCTTTACGGAGGGCTTCGTCGAACACCTTATTCCGTTGACGGGAGTAGATCGAGCATACGGAAGCTTCCAGGGCAACAGCGATACCGGCTACATCGAGGCAGACAAAATGCGGGCATAGCAAGATGGTTGGGCCGGCTTCAAACAAGGCCACCGGAACTTCCGGCTCGACCACCATCAGGCGCCGCAAACGCGCTTCGGAACCCCACCATAAAATGCTGCGTTCAAAAAGGCTGCGCGCATTGTCTTGGAAGTGCCGGTAAGCGATGGTCTTGCGTTCCTGCTCGTCAAGTTCGGGCAGGCATAGCCGGAGATTGGTCAGTGCGATCCGGCGGCGCGACCGCATCAGGACAAAGCACAAGGCCCCGATTGCTTCCCCGAGCCGTCCTAATACGGAGAGTGGCAGCCAGTGCAGCAGCCACATGATGGCGATAATTAGTCTCATTCTTTAGCCTCTTGGTTACTCGGGGCGATCGCGGCGCCAGGCGGAGATTTATAGCGGTTGTAACTCCAGAAATATTGCGCCGGACAGCAAGCGATCAGTTGTTCCATCGCGGCGTTAATACTTTGGGCTTGCCGCTCGGGCGAGCCTTCAAGCTTTTGTTCGAAGCGGACGAATTTGATTTTGTAGCCTCGTCCGTTCGGTAAGCGTTCGGCGTAAGACAGTAGGATGTCGGCGCCGGTCATTTGGTGCAATTTGGCCGGCAAGGTCATGGTGTACGCCGGTTTGCCAAAGAAGTCCGCCCATACGCCCTCGCCGCGCTGGGGAACTTGATCAGGCAGCAGGCCGATCGCGGCTCCTTTTTTCAGGGTTTTAAGCAGGGTCTTGACACCGGCCAGATTTGCTGGAGCCAGCAACAGATTGTGACGTGCCCTGGCATCTTCCATCAACGGTTTCAAGGCAGTCTTGCGGGGCGGACGATATAGGGCCGTAAGCGGGATTTGTTGGGCGATCGCTTGGGCAATGATTTCGAAGCAACCGAGGTGGGGGGTCAAAAAAATGACGCCGCGCCCGGCGTCGAGCGCTGCTTGGGCAATTTCCCAATTCTCGACCTGAGCGGTCGCCAGTACGCGTTCGGGCGGGGCGCACCAGATAAATGCCAACTCCAGGATGTTCTTGCCGGATTCACGAATTGCGCTGCGTAGTTGATTCGAATAGCCGGCTCGGGTAATATTGTCTTTTAGTCTAGTGCGATAGGCGGGCGAAGCCAGGTAAACCGCCCAGCCAAGCAGGCTGCCGGCCGCATGGAGCAGTGGCAGCGGTAGTTTTGACAGTAAACGGAATAGTTTTATTAACATTAAAAATTCATTAAAAATTCATCAAAATTCGCGAGTTTTTGCCGATTCATTTCAAGTGGCGTAAAATACCACGGAAGTAACATCCGCTGAGTTAACAGACAACTTGCGAGGCGGCCTATAAATTTCGCTAAAGCGTCGCAGGCTCAATTTTTTGGCCGCGACCGGTCACTATCAATTTGGAGCTTGCAATGACACATGAATACCTCTTCACTTCGGAATCGGTTTCTGAAGGCCACCCAGACAAAGTCGCGGACCAGATTTCCGACGCTATCCTGGATGCCATCCTGGCGCAGGACCCGAAGGCGCGCGTAGCGGCCGAAACCCTGTGCAACACCGGCCTGGTCGTTTTAGCCGGCGAAATCACCACGCATGCGGTTGTTGATTATATCGGCGTCGCGCGCGATACGATCAAACGCATCGGCTATGACAATGCCGATTTCGGCATCGACTACAAGAGTTGCGCTGTGCTGGTGGCGTATGACAAGCAGTCGCCGGATATCGCCCAAGGCGTCGATGAAGGAAAAGGCCTGGATCTCGATCAAGGCGCAGGCGACCAGGGTTTGATGTTTGGTTATGCTTGCGACGAAACGCCGGAGCTGATGCCTGCCGCGATTTATTACGCGCATCGCATCGTCGAGCGGCAATCGCAATTGCGCAAGGATGGCCGTTTGCCTTGGCTGCGCCCCGATGCCAAATCCCAGGTGACCTTGCGGTATGTCGATGGCAAGCCGGTGGCGATCGATACCGTGGTGTTGTCTACCCAGCATTCCCCGGAAATGACGCACAAGGCGATTGAAGAAGCGGCCATCGAGTTGATCATCAAGCCGGTGGTGCCGCAAGAATGGTTGAAAGATACGCGCTACTTGGTCAATCCGACCGGACGCTTTGTGATCGGCGGCCCACAAGGCGATTGCGGCTTGACCGGGCGCAAGATTATCGTGGATACCTACGGCGGTGCCTGCCCGCACGGCGGCGGCGCGTTTTCCGGCAAGGACCCGTCCAAGGTTGATCGTTCGGCGGCCTACGCTGCGCGCTATGTCGCGAAGAACGTTGTGGCGGCTGGATTGGCGCGGCAATGCCAGATTCAGGTCAGTTATGCGATCGGTGTTGCCAAGCCGATCAATATCACGATCTATACTGAAGGCACAGGCGTCATCTCCGACGAGAAAATCGCCGCACTGGTGCACAAACATTTTGATTTGCGGCCAAAAGGCATTGTGCAAATGCTCGACTTGTTGCGCCCAATTTATCGGAAGTCGGCGGCTTACGGCCATTTCGGACGAGATGAGCCGGAATTCACCTGGGAACGCACCGACAAGGCGGCAATCTTGCGGGCAGACGCTGGACTCTAATCCAGGTAGTTCAGTTAAGTAGAAGGGTCGGATCGGCAGTGCCTATATTGACAGAGCGGTTGAACAGGCGGCGATGTCGATATGCCGCAGCGGCGATAAGCGGCGGGTTAGGTTTTTTGCTCGCCGTGATGTGCACGGTATGCGACGCTGCCAACTCTAATGCTGCCGATTGGTGCAAACGCCTCTCCGAGAGACTGCCGGGAGTCTCGACCGCAAGTTGCCAACGTACCGCGCTGACTCCCGGCGGCGGGGTGTCGCGCCAAGGCTTTCCGCTTCTGGTGCGGCGTTTTCCGCCGGCGAAGGACGCCAAAGATGGCGCGCCGGCCGTGCGTATCCTGCTGTTGGGCGGTATTCATGGCGACGAAATGACCGCCTCCGCAATCGTCTTTCAATGGATGCAATGGATGCAGACCGCGCCGGCGCAAGATTTCTATTGGAGCGTGGCGCCGGTCGTCAATCCCGACGGACTGCTGGCAACCAATCCCAAACGAGTCAACGCCCATGGCGTCGATTTGAACCGAAATTTCCCCACACCAGGTTGGCAGCAGGACGCACCACGCTATTGGAAGCAGATAACCGGCAGCGATCCGCGTCGCTTTCCCGGAACCGCGCCCTTGTCGGAACCTGAAACGCGCTGGATCAATGATGAAATGGAGCATTTCCGGCCGCAAGTCATTATTTCAGTGCATGCACCCTATGGCGTGCTGGATTTCGATGGCCCGGCGCCCACCCCGCATCAATTCGGCCGTTTGATTTTCAATCGGGTCGGAGTCTACCCCGGCTCCCTGGGAAATTATAGCGGCGTGCATAAGAATGTTCCTGTCATTACCATCGAATTGCCCAACGCCACCACCATGCCCTCCGACGCAGAAGTCAGGCGCATCTGGCTGGATATGCTTAAATGGATACAACGCAACGTGCCTCGCGGCGAGGTGGTGAGCGCGCATGCCGGCAATGCGACCCCTGCCCATGCGATTGGCCCGGTTGCGCCGACATTGCACTGATGATTGATACGGGACTGCAAGCGGCGGCATCCTGAAGTATGAAATCCCCCAATTTTGTATTCTTTGAAAAGCATCGCATGCTGGATTGGCTAAAAAATATTTTCTCACCCACGCCGACTGCAAGCGTTGCGCCGGATCGGCCGATTGACGAAAGCGCCACCTATAAGAATCGCGGCGATGCCTGCCTGGATCAAGGCGATTGGCAAGGTGCTGCCACCCATTACCAAAAGGCGATAGCGCTTTCACCGCAATATGCGGAAGCGCACGGTAACCTCGGCTTCGCGTTGGCGCAGCAATTGCGATTCAGCGAAGCGGAGCAGCATGTCAAGATCGCCGTTTCCCTGAAGCCGGCGTTGTTTAATTCCTTCTATACCCTGGGCACGATTTCCCATCAACTTGGACGCGTCGATGATGCCATCGCGCATCTCAAACAAGCCATTGCGATCAAACCTGATTTTGCCGATGCACACTATTACCTCGGCAATCTGTATTCCGAGCAAGGGCATCGACAGGAAGCGTTTGAAGCTTATCAACGGGTGCTGGCGGTCGATCCGCAGATGGCGGCAGCACTCTACAATATCGCGGGGCTGCTGGAATTCCAGGGCAACCGGCGCGAGGCCATTAGCTATTATCGGCAAGCGTTGCAGGTAGCGCCGGAATTTCACGCGGCCCGGCTCAACCTTTTGCATCAACTGATGCAGACCTGCGATTGGGATGGCTTGGAAGACGCAATCCATACGGTGCGCCGAGTCGTGAGAGAAATGCCCGCCACCGCTGAAAATCGCGATTCCCCATTCGCATTTTTAGCGCTGCCCGGCACCACGGCGGCGGAGCAAAAGCGCTGTGCGGAAAAATGGGCCTACGGGATGTACCAGGCGCAATGCCGGATTCGGGAAACACTCGGCTTCAGCTTTGAGCGGGAGCCCAATGACAAGCCGCATATCGGCTATTTGTCGGCAGATTTCTGTGAGCACGCGACTGCGCGTTTGATGGCGCAAATCTTTGAGTTGCATGATCATAACCGATTCAGGATAACGGCCTATTCGTACGGCCCGGAAGACGGCAGCAAGATGAGCGAGCGCTTGAAGGCATCGTTTGACCAGTTCGTCGATATTCGCGGCGAATCCGAACTGGAGTCGGCGCAGAGGATATACCACGACCGGGTTGATATCCTGGTCGACCTGAAGGGTTACACCGGAGCCAGTCGAAGCGGCATTCTTGCTTTGCGCCCGGCGCCGATACAGGTGAACTACCTCGGCTACCCTGGCACGATGGGCGCGGATTTCGTCGACTACCTGATTGCCGACCGCTTTGTCATTCCCGAGGCAAGTCGGGCGCATTACAGCGAAAAAATCGTCTATCTGCCTGACGCCTACCAACCGAATGATCGGACTCGGCCATTCGCCGAGAATCCAGGAAGAGCCAATGTCGGCTTGCCGGAAAACGGATTGGTATTTTGCTGCTTTAATCAAACATTCAAGATTACCCCGGAGATATTCAACATCTGGTGCGAACTATTGAAAACGGTGCCGGACAGCGTCCTGTGGTTGATAGCGAGTAACGCGTATACCCAGGAAAACCTGCAACGCGAAGCTACGCAACGTGGCGTTGACAAGGAGCGCCTGATATTTGCTCCGAGGGTAAGCGCAGAAGATCACCTGGCTCGGCAACAATGCGCCGATTTGTTTCTCGATACCATCCCGTACAACGCTCATACGACCTGCAGCGATGCGCTGTGGATGGGGCTGCCGGTCATTACCATCGCCGGAGAAACTTTTTCTGCGCGCGTCGCCGGGAGTTTGTTGTCGGCGATGGGCGTTCCAGAATTGATAACCGACACGCTGGACCAGTATTTTTCGCTTGCGCTTGAACTTGCCACCGACGACATCAAGCGCAATGCGCTGCGCGCCAAGATTATCGCCAACCGGGAGTCGGCCCCGCTATTTGACAGCCTGCTGTTTACCCGCAATCTGGAGGTCGCTTACCAAAGCATGCTTGACGAGCACAGGTGACGTTGCCGCCGGACACATCTAATTTGCCGGCATGTTGGAACTTGGGTTTGTCTTAGGTTATAATTTCGTTTCCAAGGAGCGTTGCAGCACGGAAATCATCTGTGCCAGGCTTGGATTCGATTTACCCCGCAACTGCGCTCACGTTTCTTTTTTTCTAACGAAAGGAGGGCGTGATGAACGCCGCAGTCATGAATACAACAACTTCCCCCGCAAAAGACTTTTTCGTCGCCGATCTCGGTTTGGCTGATTGGGGTCGCAAAGAAATCAAAATCGCTGAAACGGAAATGCCGGGTTTGATGGCAATCCGCGAAGAATTCGCCGCTGCGCAACCGTTGAAGGGCGCACGCATTACCGGTTCGATCCACATGACGATTCAGACCGCAGTGCTGATCGAGACCCTGGAAGCGCTTGGCGCAAAAGTGCGTTGGGCGTCATGCAACATTTATTCGACCCAGGATCATGCCGCCGCCGCTATTGCCGCTGCCGGCACGCCAGTGTTCGCATTCAAGGGCGAGTCGCTGGACGATTACTGGGAATTCACACATCGCATCTTTGAATGGCCGGACACTGCCGAAGGCGCGCTCTATTCGAACATGATCCTGGACGACGGTGGCGACGCGACGCTGTTGCTGCATCTCGGCACACGCGCCGAAAAGGATGCATCGGTATTGAGCAATCCAGGTTCCGAAGAAGAAATCTGCCTGTTCAACTCGATCAAGAAACGCCTGGCCAGCCAACCCGGTTGGTATTCCAAGCGCCTGGCCGAGATCAAGGGCGTAACCGAAGAAACCACCACCGGCGTGCATCGTTTGTATCAAATGCACAAGGATGGAAAACTGGCCTTCCCGGCGATCAATGTCAATGATTCCGTGACGAAATCCAAGTTTGATAACCTGTACGGCTGCCGCGAATCACTGGTCGATGGCATCAAGCGCGCCACCGACGTGATGATCGCCGGCAAGGTCGCCGTGATTGCCGGTTATGGCGACGTCGGCAAGGGCTCAGCCCAGGCCATGCGCGCATTGTCGGCCCAGGTGTGGGTCACTGAAATCGATCCGATCTGCGCATTGCAGGCGGCGATGGAGGGTTATCGCGTCGTTACGATGGATTACGCTGCCGAACACGGCGATATTTTTGTTACCTGCACCGGCAACTATCATGTGATTACGCATGCGCACATGAGCAAGATGAAAGACCAGGCGATCGTTTGCAACATCGGCCATTTCGACAACGAAATCGAAGTGGCGGCCTTGAAGCAATACACCTGGGAAAACATCAAACCGCAAGTGGACCATGTGATTTTCCCAGACGGCAAGCGCATCATCCTGCTGGCTGAAGGGCGCCTGGTCAATCTGGGTTGCGGAACCGGCCATCCATCGTATGTGATGAGTTCCTCGTTCGCCAACCAGACCATCGCGCAGATCGAGCTGTATTCGCATACCGCGAACTATCCGGTCGGCGTGTATACCTTGCCCAAGCATCTCGATGAAAAAGTCGCGCGCCTGCAGTTGAAAAAGCTGAATGCGCAATTGACCGAGTTGACCGGCGAACAAGCAGCTTATATCGGCGTTGCCAAGACTGGTCCTTACAAGCCGGAACATTATCGCTACTAATCGCCGCTGTTAACTAGCCGACGCGAACCGAAGCGCCAAATCGATTGGCGCTCCAACAATAGGGGAATGAATCATGCGTTTGTTGCTTACCTGGCTGATCAATGCCGCAGCTTTGTTTGCTGTTCCCTATCTGTTGGATTCGGTGCATGTGGATAGTTTCACGGCGGCGATGTTTGCCGCCTTGATTCTGGGCTTGGTCAATACCTTGATCAAGCCGATTCTGATTTTGTTGACCCTGCCGGTGACGGTCCTGACACTGGGGCTATTCATTTTCGTCATCAATGGATTGCTATTCTGGGGCGTAGCGAACTTCGTCAAGGGATTTTCCGTTGCCGGTTTTGCATCGGCAATCGGCGGCGCGCTGCTGTACAGCATCATTTCATGGGCACTGTCGACACTTTTGATGGAAAAGTAATGTCTCAATCCGAACAAAATTTCAGCCTGGAATTTTTCCCGCCCAAGACCCCCGAGGGCACGGAGAAATTGCGCGTTGCGCGCGCGAAGCTGGCGCAGCTGAGTCCCAAATATTTTTCCGTGACCTTCGGCGCCGGCGGTTCGACGCAAAAAGGAACCCTGGAAACTGTGCTGGAAATCCGCCGCGAGGGGCATCACGCGGCACCGCATTTATCGTGCATGGGGAGTTCGCTTGATAGCTTGCGGGCGATATTGCACGAATATAAATCGCACGGCATCAAGCGCATCGTCGCCTTGCGCGGTGATTTGCCCAGTGGCTATGGATCAAGCGGGTTTTCTTCCGGCGAATTTCGCTACGCCAATGAGCTGGTCGAATTTATTCGCGCGGAAACGGGCGACTGGTTCCATATTGAAGTGGCGGCCTATCCGGAAATGCATCCTCAGGCAAAATCGCCGCAAGACGATTTGCAGAATTTTGTGCGCAAAGTGAAGGCCGGAGCTAACTCCGCTATCACGCAGTATTTTTATAATGCCGATGCTTACTTCCGCTTCGTCGAGGAATCCACCAGGATGGGCGTGTCGGTGCCGATCGTGGCCGGCATCATGCCGATTACCAATTATTCGCAACTGATGCGTTTTTCCGACATGTGCGGCGCCGAGATACCGCGTTGGGTGCGCATCAAGCTGGCGAGTTTCGGTGACGACAGCGAATCGATCCGCGCCTTCGGGTTGGATGTGGTGACTGGCTTGTGCGAACGGCTGCTGGCAGGCGGTGCTCCCGGTCTGCATTTCTATACGTTGAACCAGGCGGTTGCTACTACGGCAATCTGGAAGCGTCTGCGGCCGCAGGATTAGTCGAAACAGCCGTCCTCGGTAATAATCGCATCCAGCGCAATATCGTGCAGATCGGCGGCGAAGCTCGCCAATGATCCACGATAGGCAATGCCGATTGCTATAGGGCGCGGATCGACCGCCAGCGTCCGGTCGTAATATCCACCGCCATAGCCAAGACGCATGCGCTGCTGGTTAAAGCCGACGCAAGGAATCAACAACGCTTTAGGCTGAACTCTTGCCTGCGGCAGGCCCGGCACCGGTACTTTCATCGGACCAATCACCAATGCATCACCGGGCACCCATTTCGCAAATTGCAATGGGGCATTGATATCCACCACAACCGGCAACGCCAACTGCACGCCGCGTCGCGCCAATTCCGCGTAGGCGGCTTGCAAGTCCGGCTCGCCGCGAATCGGCCAGTAAACGCCTAGACTGGTTATCGGCTGGCGTTCCCAGCACGCAAGCACATGCGTGCACAACGCCGCGTCGCATTGCGCTCTTTCCTCGGGAGTAGTGGCACGGCGGCGCGCCAATAGCTGGTCGCGCAAATCTTGTTTCATCATTAAGGTTCAAATTGCAATCGGTCGCATGTTATTCTACAGATTGTATCCAAATAGTTTAGATTGGGCTGTAACGTAATGGTCAAGAATAAATGGCTGACCGCCTTGATGTTTGCTGCGGCGTCGAGTTTGGCATTGGGTTTTTTTGTGCCTTCGTTCGCGCATGCCAAAAAGGTGAATATCGCGGCCCAAAGCGATGACGATGAGTTTCTTGCATTGCGCGACGCCGCGCGCAATGGCGATGCCGACAAGGCAGCCCGGATTGCTGACCATCTTACCGCGTATGCGATACCGTCCTATGTCGATTACTATCGACTGAGAGCGCGCTTGACCACGGCAACAGCGGCCGAGGTGCTGGATTTCCTGGCGCGCCACGATGGCAGCGCCATTGCCGATCGCATGCGAAACGACTGGCTGCTGGTACTGGGATACACCGGCGACTGGAAGAATTTCGATGAACAATTTCCGCTATTCGTCCTGAACGACGATAAGCAGGTGAAATGCTATGCGCTGACATCGGCGGCGCTCAAAGAGCAGAACGTCGCCGCCGAGGCGCGCTTGTTGTTGACCAGCCCTAAGGATTATGGCGAGGCGTGCTCACAGTTGATTGCGACGTTGGTTGAAAATGGGCAGTTCAACCAGAATGATGTGGATGCGCAAGTGCGCCTTGCGGCCGAGTCGGCGCCGAGCAACGTGGTGCATCGTGTCGCGGCGACTGGCGGCGAGGTGGACCCTCTACTGATGTCGGCAATTGACAAGCCTGCTTCCGTCGTTGCGCGCGGTCCGGGGAAAACCTCCGCCCGGCATCAGATATTCATCGTCGCCCTGGGGCGGGACGCCAAGATCAATGTGGAAGCCGCAGTCGATGCCTTGGATGGCGCCGCAAAGTCATTGAGCAAGGACGAGCAGGCGCTGGCCTGGGCCGCCATTGCGCAGGAAGCATCGTTCAAGCTGGCGCCGGAAGCGATCACCTACTGGCGTAAAGCTGGAAACGCGCCACTGTCGAATAGCGGTTATCAATGGCGGGTGCGTTCGGCGTTGCTGGCTGGCGATTGGAAGATGGTCGAGAGCGGGATTCAGGCAATGCCGGAGAAATTGCGGACTGAGCCGGCCTGGGTTTATTGGCATGGCCGGGCATTCAAGGAGGCTGGGCGCATCGCCGAGGCGCAGGCGGAATTTCAATCGATTGCCAATCAAACCAATTTCTACGGCCAATTGGCGCTGGAAGAATTGGGCCAAAAAATCACCATTCCGCCGCGACCGTTGGCGCCGACCGAAGCCGAATTGGCACAAGCCGATGACAATCAAGGATTCCGCCGTGCGCTCAAGTTCCTGGATTTGAATTTGCGCCTCGAAGGCTATCGGGAATGGAATTGGGAGTTGCGTAAAATGAGCGAGCGACAGCAATTTGCGGCAGCCGAATTTGCCCGCCAAAACGACGTGCTCGATCGCATGATCAGCACCTCCGAGCACACCAAGATCGAAATGGATTTTACCCAGCGCTTTCCGGCGCCGTACGACGATTTGATGCATCCGGCGACCGAAGCGCTTGGTCTCGACGAAGCGTGGGTATACGGTTTGATCCGACAGGAATCGCGATTTATCCGCGGCGCCCGTTCCTATGTCGGTGCGCAGGGATTAATGCAAATCATGCCGGGCACCGCCAAATTCATTGCGCATAAAATCGGCATCGATGATTTCGTGCCGGCGCAAGCCAATGAGATCAGCACTAATATTGTGCTCGGCACCAATTATTTGAATATGATCTTCAACGACCTGGATGGATCGGAAGTCTTGGCCACGGCAGCCTACAACGCCGGCCCCGGCCGCCCGCGCAGTTGGCGCGCCAACTTGAACGGACCGGTGGAAGGGGCAATTTTTACTGAAGCCATTCCATTTTCCGAGACGCGTGAATATGTGCGGAACGTGTTGTCGAATGCCACGTACTATGCGGCGATGTTCCAGAACAAGCCGCAATCGTTGAGGGCGCGTTTGGGAACCGTTTTCCCGAAAGGGTATACGCCCAGCAATTTGCCTTGAATTTTCTCTAAATCGAATCGATAGACTCACATTGTTTGGATAGATCGCATGCAATCCACTGAACTTGATCCGACTTTGTCGATGGCGCTCGGCGATGCAAAGAATTCCGGCCTGAAGCTGGTGATCGGCAATAAAAATTACTCGACGTGGTCGATGCGCCCCTGGGTGGCGATGACTGCGTTCAATATTCCGTTTGAAGAAGTCAAGATTTTGCTCAAAAAGCCCGAGACATCGGCTGCGATTGCCGAATATTCGTCGTCGGGCCGCATTCCGGTCTTGGTTGCAGGAGAAACCACGGTGTGGGATTCACTGGCAATCTGCGAATATTTGGCCGAGCAATTTCCGGAAAAGAATCTGTGGCCGCAAAACGTCGCGCAACGGGCGATGGCGCGCAGCATGTGTGCCGAAATGCATTCCGGTTTTGCGGACCTGCGCTCGGCGATGTGGATGAACATTCGTGAACAATTTCCCGGCAAGGGACGCACCGCCGGTGCGCAGGCGGATATCGGGCGCATCAGCGAGATGTGGGAAGATTGTTTGTCGGTGGCTGGCGCCCATCAATTCCTGTTTGGCGAATTCTCGATTGCCGATGCGTATTTCGCACCGGTAGTGATGCGCTTTAACACGTATACGGTGTCGCTGGCACCCGCCTTGCAAGGCTATGTCGATCGCGTGACTGCGCATCCGGCCGTGGCGAAATGGATAGCCGGTGCGCTGCAGGAAACCGATCGCCTGGCGTTTCTCGATACCTATCCTGATTAATATGAAGATCTATGCTGTCGGCGGCTCCGTCCGCGATGCATTACTAGGGTTTCCTGTGCAGGACCGCGACTTCGTGGTGGTCGGCGCGACGCCGGAGCAAATGATTGGCTCTGGCTACACGCCGGTCGGCAAGGACTTCCCGGTCTTCCTGCACCCGCTGACGCATGAAGAATATGCGTTGGCGCGCACCGAGCGCAAGACCGCACCCGGTTATAAAGGCTTTGTATTCCACACGGAAGATAATGTCACGCTGGAAGAAGACCTGGTGCGACGCGATCTGACCATCAATGCGATTGCCCAGGCCGAGGACGGCAGCTTGATCGATCCGTTCGGCGGGCAGGCCGATATCGCGGCGCGCGTATTTCGCCACGTGTCGCCGGCGTTCGCCGAGGACCCGGTGCGCATTTTGCGCGTGGCCCGCTTTGCCGCGCGCTTTCCAGAATTTGCAGTGGTGCCTGAAACCAATCTGCTGATGCGGCAAATGGTCGAGGCTGGCGAAGTCGACGCCCTGGTTCCAGAGCGGGTTTGGCAAGAGCTGGCGCGCGGCTTGATGGAAGCAACGCCGTCGCGCATGTTCGAGGTCTTGCGCGCATGCGGTGCCTTGCACCGCATCTTGCCGGAACTGGATGTGTTGTGGGGCGTGCCGCAGCCGGCCAAGTATCACCCGGAAATCGATACCGGCGTGCATGTGATGCTGGTCATTGATTACGCCGCCCGGCAGCAGCATCCGCTGCCGGTGCGCTTTGCCGCATTGCTGCATGACCTCGGCAAGGGTGCGACCCCGCCCGCGGCCTGGCCCAGCCATCATGGGCATGAGGGGCTAGGTACCGGACTGGTTGAGCAGGTATGCGAGCGGCTGAAGGTGCCGGGAGAATGTCGCGACCTGGCTTTGATGACAGCGCGTGAACATGGCAATGTCGGCCGTGCCGAGCAGCTGCGACCAGCGACCATCGTGACCTTATTGGAGCGATGCGATGCGTTTCGCAAGCCGCAACGCTTCGTCGACATGTTGCATGCGTCCGCATGCGACCACTTTGGTCGGACCGGCTTCGAAAGTATTCCCTTCCCGCAACTTGCCTACTTGCAGGCGGCCTTGGGGGCGGCACAAACCATCAATGGCGGTGAAATAGCGCAGGCTTATCCGGAGCAACCGCAACGGATTCCCGTCGCCATTCGCGAAGCGCGCGTTGATGCAGTGCGCAAACTTATCGACTCACTGGCCGCTACTCCTGACCTATAAGTTTCCCATAAATCAACATACTGTACGTAACGGGCCTGGCAGTCGCTCTGTAATTGCCGCTAACTTGTTGTCAAAAAAGACAAATTTTAAATGGTTTGAAAATTTCATCTGGCCTCCGCTCGCGATCCTGTCAACATTTCAGCCATTTTTGCGTTTAGTGTTGTATGTGACGTCATTCTGATGGAATAAACAGGAAATTAGAAAGAAGTCCCTAGAATACGGCGAAAGCATGGCCTACAATGCATTGGTGCGATGCACCATTAGAGGTGGTTGGAATGGAGGTTGCTGTGAATTCAAAAGATCTTTTACCGGATATGCGGGTCAAGGTGGACGTCACCGGGGAAAATCACGAGCAAGCCGCCTCAAGCCGGCCAGCGGTGCGAGTCAAGGAAGTACCCGAGCGTGATCGCCGGCGACTGTTGATGCATTTCCTGGCGTTGGATGGGAGTGATCGCTTACTACGGTTTGGCTCGGTGTTACCGGATGAGTTGATCACACGCTATGTGCAACACTTGGACTTTTCCCGCGATACGGTGCTGGGCGTATATGACGCCCGCTTGCGACTGGTCGGCGTAGGGCATCTGGCTTTTGCGCCGCGCGAGGCGCGGCCGCTGGTGGCCAGCGCGACCATCAAGGAGCGCATCGCTGAATTCGGCGTTTCGGTTTCGGAATCCGCACGCGGCATGGGAGTCGGCACCAGATTGTTCGAGCGGGCTGCAATGCATTGCCGCAATGCCGATGTCGACACACTGTATATGCATTGCCTGGCATCCAATCAAACCATGATGCATATCGCCAAGAAAGCCGGGATGGAAATCCACCGCGATCATGGAGAGGCCGACGCTTACCTGAAACTATTGCCGGCCAATCCTGCCAGCGTGTTGCAAGAGGCGGTGCAGGAACAGGTGGCCAGCCTTGATTACACGCTCAAGGCGAATACGCGGGCGGCGCTTAAATTGTTGGGCAGTATCCCCGGTTTCAAGAATTAAAAGAAGGGGGTTGCTCAAACCAGCGGCAGCGCGGTCGTATCTTTCACCCGTTGCAGGGCAAAACTCGATTTCACATCAAGCACCGCCGGGTGGCGCAGCAGGGTTTCCATCATGAAGCGCGAAAAATGCTCCATGTCTTCCACATGCACGCGCAACAGGTAATCCATTTCCCCTGTCATCGCATAACAAGCTACCACCTCCGGCCAATTCGCGACCGAGGCGGCGAAATCGGCACGCGGCGACGATGAGGCACTGCGCGAGCCGCCCGGTTGCGGGGTGTCGCTATGCTTTTCCAGGCGCACATTGACGTAAGCCAATAGTCCAAGACCGATTTTGTCCGGATCGAGCAAGGCCACATATTGCCGTATCACGCCGGCTTCTTCCAGATGCTTGATGCGCCGCAGGCAAGGCGACGGCGACAGGTTGACGCGCTCGGCGACTTCCTGATTGGATAGGCGGCCATCGGCCTGCAAAATCGCGAGAATTTTCCGATCTGTTTTGTCTAGCGGCAGCGAAGCCATAAAATACCCATTTAATAAGAATTCAGGCAATATTATTGCTCAAATAAGTGAATCGAGTCGAGTATTCGCAATTTAATGCTGCGCTGGCCGTCCTATACTATGCCCATATCAACACAGGAGACTGGCATGGATTTTCAAGCTTGGGATAACCCGATGGGCACCGACGGTTTCGAATTTATCGAATATGCCGCGCCGGATCCGGTTGCATTGGGTGCGCTGTTCGAGCAAATGGGCTTTACCGCTATCGCCCGTCATCGCCACAAGGACGTTACCTTGTATCGTCAGGGTGACATCAACTTCATCATCAATGCCGAGCAGGATTCCTTCGCGCAGCGCTTCGCGCGCCAGCATGGCCCTTCCATCTGTGCCATCGCTTTCCGTGTCAATGACGCCGCCTATGCCTATAAGCGCGCGCTGGAGTTGGGCGCCTGGGGCTTTGATAACAAGACCGGCCCGATGGAATTGAATATTCCGGCGATCAAAGGTATCGGCGATTCGCTGATTTATTTCGTTGATCGCTGGCGCGGCAAGGACAGCGCGCGCGGCATTGCTGCGGGCGCTATCGGCGATATCAGTATTTATGACGTCGATTTCGTTGCGATTCCCGGTGCAAAGGCAAATCCAGTTGGCCATGGCCTGACCTATATCGACCATCTGACCCACAATGTGCATCGAGGCCGCATGAAAGAATGGGCTGAGTTCTATGAAGGCCTGTTCAATTTCCGTGAAATTCGCTACTTCGATATCGAAGGTAAATTGACCGGCCTGAAATCAAAGGCGATGACCTCGCCGTGCGGCAAGATTCGCATCCCTATCAATGAATCGTCGGACGACAAGTCGCAAATTGCCGAATACCTCGATCTCTATCATGGCGAAGGCATCCAGCATATCGCGCTCGGTACCGACGATATCTATACGACCGTGGAAACCATGAAGAAAACGGTGGCGTTCCAGGACACGATCGCAACCTATTACGATCTGGTGGATCGCCGCCTGCCGGAACATGGCGAAAAACTTGATGAGTTGCGCCGCTTGCATATCCTGATCGACGGTAATAGCAATGCTACGCATCGCGAATTGTTGTTGCAGATTTTTACGCAAACCGTGATCGGCCCGATCTTCTTTGAAATCATTCAACGCAAGGGCGACCAAGGCTTTGGCGAAGGCAATTTCAGGGCTTTGTTTGAATCGATCGAATTGGATCAGATCAAGCGCGGCGTACTCAAAGACGAGAGCGTGGTGAGCTGAGATGGGTGCCAACGACATGGCGGTGGAGCAGCAAGAGTTCCTCAAAACGCTGGCGGAGAAATCCGACGGGGGCACCTTGCGAGGCGACTACACCTTGGCTGACGCGCAGTATGTCGTCGCCCAGGATTGGGACGCCTACACCCCGGAGCAGCACGCGTTATGGCGCAAGCTCTATGCGCGCCAGGCGGAGCTGGTGCCGGGCCGGGCTTGCGAGGAATTCATCACAAGCCTGGCGGCGCTCGATGCCGCCGACGCCATCCCGAATTTTGAGCAAACGTCCGAAGCCTTGCAGAAAGCCACAGGCTGGCGTTTGGTGGCAGTGCCGGGCTTGGTGCCCGACCATACATTTTTCGAGCATCTGGCAAATCGCCGCTTCCCGGTGACAGTCTGGTTGCGCGAACCGCATGAGTTCGACTACATCGTCGAACCGGATGTATTTCACGACTTTTTCGGTCACGTGCCCCTGTTGTTCAATCCGATTGTTGCCGATCATTTGCAGCAATACGGCTTGGGCGGCTTGAAGGCCCTGAAATTGGGTGGCTTGAAAAACCTGGCGCGTCTGTATTGGTACACCATCGAATTCGGCCTGATTCAAACAGCACAGGGTTTGCGCGCCTACGGTGCCGGCATATTGTCGTCGGGCGGCGAGATCGAATATTGCCTGACCAGCAAGGAGCCGAAGCGCATCGCGTTTGATGTCGAGCGCGTCATGAATACCCTGTACAAGATTGATTCGTATCAGGAAACCTATTTCGTCATTCGCGATTTCCAGCAATTGTTTGACGAAACCGCGCCCGACTTCACGCCGATCTATGCCCGTCTGCAGGATAGCGAATCCTTGCCGGCGAACAGTTTATTGGCCGGCGAAATCAATATCAGCGTCGCTTGAATTT
>Ga0302315_10001135_pt1 | contig 27961 bp, 25 predicted proteins | sample III_Palsa_N3_1_FD_200532 | JGI IMG/M metagenome (GOLD analysis project Ga0302315, IMG submission 200532) | Peat permafrost microbial communities from Stordalen Mire near Abisko, Sweden - III_Palsa_N3_1 | ecosystem: Environmental > Terrestrial > Soil > Palsa > Peat permafrost | place: Sweden...
TTGGGTTAAATTTTATTGTATTGGGGAGATTTAAACGACTATAGCAATAAATTTATTGACTTAATGAATATTAAATAAACGGAGAAATGAACACTCTCTCCTCCGTTTATTTAATATATACTATCAGAATAATTACTCCCCGGCCAGTTGTACGCTGCGTTTTATAAAACTGGTCAGTTCGTTGCCGGTAAGCAGCCCCTGAGACAGTAGGGCCAGGTCGTACACTTGTTTGGCCTTTTGGCTTTGCACTTCTTCGGGCGCCTCTGTAAGTTTTACTATAAGCGGGTGGTTGCTGTTTACTATTACATTAAACGTTTCGGGGAACATGCCCATCATGTTGTTCATGCCGCTGGTATAGCTCATCTCTTTCATGCGGCGCATAAACTCCGGTAACGTTACAGTTACTGGCAAGTCGTCCGGCGAAAGGGCCTCCAGCGAGACCTTCATCTCGGCCTTGTTAATTACCTTGTCAAAAAGCTCTTTTAGTTTAGTAGTCTGCGCCTCGGTAAGCACACTCTCGGCCTTAAAGCCCTTGTCAATCAATCGCTCTAAAATGTCGGCATCTACGCGCTTTAGTAAGAACTTGTCCAGCTTGCGCTCCAGTAGGTTAATGTAATGGCTGTCGATAATGGTATTGAAGATAAGCACATCATACCCCTTTGCCACTGCCGACTGGATGAAGCTGTCCTGCTTGGCCTCATCGGTGGTATATAAAGCTACCACATTACCGTCTTTATCTGTCTGGTTGGCTTGTACAAACTCCTGGTAGGCAGATAAAGCGTGGTATTCGCCCTTAGTATCCTTAAATAGAGCAAAATCTTTAGCCTTTTCGTAGAATTTATCATCGCTTATCATTCCGTATTTTACGAACATGCCTATATCGTCCCATTTAGCTTCAAAGCTTTTAGGGTCGTTACGGTACAGTTCTGCCAGCTTGTCAGCTACTTTTTTGGTGATGTAGGTATTGATCTTCTTTACGTTGGAGTCAGCCTGCAAAAAGCTTCGGGATACGTTCAATGGAATATCCGGGGAATCAATAACCCCGTGCAATAGCATTAGGAACTCTGGCACTACGTCTTTTACCTCATCGGTAATAAATACCTGCCTCGAATAGAGTTGTATTTTATTCTTTTGAGATTCAAACTCTCCCTTTAGCTTAGGGAAGTATAAGATACCGGTTAAGTTAAAAGGGTAATCAACATTAAGATGTATCCAGAATAGGGGCGGCTCTGCCATAGGGTACAGCTCGCTGTAGAAGTTCTGGTAATCCTCGTCCTTCAGTTCCGAAGGTTGTTTGTTCCAAATTGGGTTTGGGTTATTGATTACTTTGCCATCGAACTCAATCTCAATAGGCAAAAAGCGGCAATATTTGTTCAGTATAGATTGCAGTCGGTACTTATCCAGGAACTCTTTGGAGTCCTCGGCAATATGCAGTACGATGTCAGTTCCGCGTTCCGTTTTAACGGCAGGGGTAATGGTAAATTCAGTGCTGCCGTCGCATTCCCAGCGGGCGGCTTCGGTTCCTTCCTGATACGATTTTGTGATAATCTCTACATTTGCGGCCACCATAAAGGCAGAGTAAAACCCTAACCCAAAATGGCCTATAATCTGCTTGTCCTCGCCTTTGTCTTTGTACTTTTCTACGAACTCCGTAGCGCCGGAAAAGGCAATCTGGTTAATGTATTTCTTTATTTCGTCGGCCGTCATACCCAGGCCGCGGTCGCTTATGGTAATGGTTTTGGCTTCCTCGTTCAGCGTTATGCTTATTTTGGTGTCTCCCAGGTCCCCGTTAAATTCTCCCAATGCGGCAAGTCGTTTCAGCTTTTGCGTGGCGTCCACCGCGTTAGAGATCAGTTCTCTTAAAAATATCTCGTGGTCGGAGTATAAGAATTTTTTAATAATCGGGAATATGTTCTCGGTATGAATGGAGATGGTTCCTTTTTCTTCCATAAGGCAGCGTAGTTAGTTTAGTGTTTAAAGCTTACAAGTTTAAGCAATCGCTTTCAAATCCCGTTCCAAAGTTTGAATTGGGAAATAAAATGACAGGGTGGCAGAATAAAGTTTTTTTAAAGAATGCTTTATAAAAAAATAAAATATTTTACCTTGAGGGAGTTTTTTACAGCTATAAACCTATAACACCTAAAACCAATGAATTTATCGGACAAAACAGTATTGATAACAGGCGGTTCTACCGGTATAGGACTGGCCATAGCAGAACGCTTTTTAAAGGCTGGCAGCGAAGTAATTATTTGCGGCAGAAGGGAAGACAAGCTGCAGAAGGCCAAGGAAGACCATCCTAGTTTGCATACGTTTGTTTGCGATGTGGGGGACGAGTGGGACAGGATAGCGCTGTTTGAATGGGCTACCGAGAAGTTCCCTAAGATAAATGTGCTTATTACCAATGCAGGCATACAACTCCGTACAAACCTTACTGCCACCACCACTCCCTGGAGCGAACTCCGCCAGGAGTTATCCATTAACCTGGACGGTACGATGCACCTTGCCATACTATTTATTCCACACTTGCAAAAGGTAAAGGACGCTCACATAGTAACGGTATCTTCGGGGCTTGCTTTTGCCCCCGGGGCCTTTGCGCCTATATACAGCGCCACCAAAGCCGCCATACACTCCTTTACCATGTCGCTTAGGCACCAGTTGTCAAAATCAACTAGTATTAAGGTAATAGAAATAGTGCCCCCTGCCGTGCAGACGGATTTGGGCGGCCCTGGGCTGCATACTTTTGGCGTGCCGCTGGATGAGTTTACTGACTCTATTATGAAAGACATTGAAAAAGGGCAACTGGAAGTGGGTTATGGATTTTCTGAGAAGACCAGGAACGCATCGCGCCAGGAACTGGATACTATATTTAAGGATTTGAATAGCAGGATGTAAAGCCAGCCAGGCTGCATACAAAATAAGTGTCATTTTTAGTTGTGGGCGCTTTTTCATAAGCCTGTAAATTACTACTAACCCGGGAGAGACGGGCGAGTTTGTGCTATGTAAAAAACTACTAGTTGAGGGGAAATATTACATGGCGCCCCGCACGCACTGCACTTTGTCATTGTTATGTCATTGTTATGGCATTGTTTTGTCATTGTTTTTTGCATTGTTAATTTGGTAATGTCATAGACAAAGGTAGAAAAATTTATAAGTTGTTATATTCAAGCTGATTAGGTTTTAAAATGGCAATATTTGGGGATTAAGCTTATGTGAAAACAGGCGGTTTTTGAGGTAAATATTACATTATCCAAGTAGTTTTCTATAAATCAGTTAGTTACGTGTATATTAATTAATAAATTATTTAATCTAGATAAAATAATTTATTTTTCAAACTATACGGTTTATATTTACGTTATTATAAGGCTATTAAATAGCTTTTAAATGGCATGTAAAACCAAATGGAATAAGTAATTGGATGAGATTATAAAAGAGCCATTTACAAAAGTCATAATGCTTGATTTAATATTTCCAGTTGTTCCTATTGTTTTTGAATATGTAGCTAATGGGAATAACATTAACGAGAAGTCATTAAGTATATTTATGGCAATTTACATCTTGTGTATAGGTCTTCAATCTAAATGGCAATTCACTTATTTTGCAAGCATACTCGGTGCACTTGTTTTTTCCTTTCTATATGGGTTAAGTTATAGATTACCAGAAACAGGTCAAGTTGTATATGACAGCAAAAAACTATATGGATTTCCAGCTATCTTGATAGCTTTTATTGTATTTTTTGGAGTATTCTTTACAGAAAGACTGAAAAGATATATATAAATTTAAAATATAAAATTATGAATAATTTACTTAGCATATTAATTATCGCAATACCATCTACAGCATTAATATCTGCAATATATAATATTGTTTTACAGTATAAAACCGAAAAGAAAGTCGCTAAAATATTGATTAAAGATAGTGTTTTTTTGGGGCAATTAAAAAAAGATGGCATTACTAGAATTAGTGATGAGAACTTAACAAAATTCAACGATGAGGTTATTAAAGTCATTGGTAAATTAGAAGAAAAGGAAGAAAATAATGTCTTAGAATGCCTATCTCAACCGCCAATTGATAAAAAAAGATATTTAAATAAAATACTTAAACAAACCTACTCAACAGCCTCCTAAATCAAGGGGCTGTTTTATTTCTATTGCCAACAGCCCAATTTGCCACAATTCTTATTTAATACTTGCTGCTCATTCTGTCAAATTTGCTTCTTAATTCTTTCTCAAGATCATAGCTATGATGTCCTATAGCAAACACTACGAAAGTCAGGAATAACAACCAAAGAAACATAACTCCTAGAAGGAAAGGCAATACCTTTTGCATAATAGTATAGGTTTAGATTAAATAAAAAAAACACCTCAATTTAGTAAGGTGTTCTGAATTAAGAAACTAATTGCTCTTTTTATTCTGGTAAGTCATCCTCATGAAATGGTATTTCTAAAGAATCGCCAAACTTTGGGAATGCTCTATTTAATAATCTTTTAAAATTATTCCAATTGTGTCCAGAAGCCTTACCCAATGCGATTAGAGCATGTAAGTGTTCTTTTAATTGTGGATGCCCAAATGTTTCATCAATAAATTGCGAATGTTTATGTTTTCTATAGCCTTTTTCAGTAGTAGGATTAAGTATTTTTAATTCTTTTAGAACCTGTGGGGCTAATCTTGAATATACAAAATCATTGATATAATGCCCCACAACGGACGGCTTTTTAGAGCCTGCATAATACCACGTCCAGCCTTTCATTTTAAAAATCATTTCAAAAAATTCATCTGGAAATGTTGGAACCCATTTAGCATGTTCCTTTAGTAGAAATTTATTTAAAAAATCACGGAGTGAATCCTTATCTCTTATTTTTTCATATCCAGTGGCCTCATCTATTAATGCGATAATGCCAACTTTAGAAAATCCATCATCCAGTATTTCAGCATTCCTTCCTATTTCTTCATTTCGAGCTGGTAATTTACCTCGTAAATATGCCTTTGAAATTGCTCTAACTATTTCTTGCAATAAAAGCGCATCATACCCATAATGAGATGTTTTATTTAATGTAAACACAATGGGGTCTTTCAGCATAGGGGTAATCTTATTGTCTGTCAGAGATATAAGGCCGTTTTGATCTAAAAAACCGACTAATCGTGCAGCACCCCCAAATTCCTTATATTTTGGAGAGGTTGGCCCTCCCTGTGTTATTCCTAAAGCTTTTAAAAGTCCCCTCTGTACAATTACTCGTTTGCCGTTTTCTAATACATAGCATGGTATTTCTATTTCTCCTATTTTTAGAGGGCTATCAGGTGAACCATATTTAGCCTCAAGTATTTTTTTGGGTTTGCTCATAGATTTATAAGTTTACTGCTTTTTGCATGAATAGCCCGAACATATCTGCATTTTTTCTATTGTTATAACGGAAACAAAATTCGTTAATATAATGATTAAGATACTTAGCGCTTACCTTATGATATTGTCCAATAATACCACGTTTAAGAATTGCCCAGAAATTTTCCATGGTATTAGTATGGCATTCACCGTTTACGTATTGTCCTTGGCTATGGCTTACTACAAAGTGAGTAAACTTAGGTGAAAGGCTCATATAAGACTGCCATTCATCAGTCATAATAGTAGCGTTGCAACTAACGTTCTCAGATATGAATTTCTTTAGTGTTTTGCTTTTTACATCTTTTACAACTTGCGCTTTTACCTTACCACCTCTTTCTACTACTCCCGCAACGGCTGTTTTTTCAGCGCTACTTCTACCTTGTGTTCCCTTTACTTTCTTATCGTTATGCTTATTTTTGTTCTTGCCTCCAACGTAGGTTTCATCAGCTTCAACAATTCCTTCCATTAATTCGCCTTGTTCTACAAAAGCGGCTCTTATACGCATTATCATATACCAAGCAGTATCTTTTGTAACTTCAATATCACGGGCTAACTGACGTGCGCTAATGCCTTTTTTTGCATTCAATACTAAAGTGATTGCTAAAAACCATTTTTGAAGGTCAAGTCTTGTTTTATGAAAGATTGTACCTACAAGTACGCTATAAGAAGTATTGCAGTTATTACAATGGTATCTGTGTTCTTTTGGTAAGGGAGTTTGTTTCTTTGACTTGCAATAGGGGCAAACCGGCTCGTTATTCCATCTAACTAATTCTAAGTGCTTTATGCAGTCAGATTGTGTAGGAAATTTTTTGTATATCTGTATTATGTTCATTTTCGTATTACTTAACGGTAGTAAAGTTAATACAGGAAAAACGATTATGCAAGAAAAACCTTAAAAATATTTTCTACCGTTATCTATGACATTGCCGTTAATTTTTTCGACATGTAAGATTTTTACCGGTTTGAAGATTTTGATGTGCCAATTGGCATGATGGTAAGTTTAAAGAAAAAAATAAATTTAACGCGGTTAGCTGTGCCAGTTGGCACAGGCGCCTACTTTTGGATAAGAGGTAATAGTAGCTAAACAAAAAAATAGTCGGTTTGGTTTAAGGGATACAAAAAATAAATGTAGCATAGAAGTGGGAAGGTTAAAGTTTAAGGTTTAAATATTTTTATGTCCCCCTTGTGCGTTTGCCTGTGTTTAAGGGAAGGGGGTGTGGGGGATGATTTTTATCTACTATCTGTTCATTTTCTTTTGGTCGTAAAGATTTTAACTACGCTTTGCTCCACGGCCGCAAGGCAGCGTCCTGACAATGGCTCTGCCTTATTATCCGCACTAGCTCTACTGACCCAGCAGCTATTAAAAGGAGCCTAACGTCAGGACTATTAGGGTAAAAAACTACTACTACTAACTCCCCGCCTTGAGAAGGAGGGGGTAGGGGGTGGTAGATTGACTGTTATTTGCCTGACTCTGGCGGGGGTAAACCGGAGGCTTACTAATAGTAAACACGAGCCTGGAGGCTCGCGCTATCGGGTTTATTTTTACTTAATGTGTTTTCTGAAAGCGGATACTGTTTGGAAGATGAGGTAGGAGATCACTATTTTATAAATGAAATCAAGTGCATTTACTAGAAATGAATTGGGAATGTTTGTGTCGGGGAATAGTTTATCTAAGGTATGGAGGGGGTTAAGTAAGTTGAAAAAAACATATCCGTAGTCATAGAATGCCCAGTCTGTTGACACAGGTTCTACTATTATTATCAGAAAACAGTAAAACATGAACGTGACAGTTGCCGCTAAAACAACAGGAAGCGTCCAGTCTCGTCCATAATCGTTGGACTGATTAACAAACATGACGAACCAATCTTTTATATTTTTCTTCCATTTTAAATCCAATTCATTTTTATAAGCAGACATTTCATGGCGTTTGAAATCCAACGCCTGTATTGTATTGCCTTGTTTTTCAATGGCATATTTAAGCTGCCCAAATAATTCCCTTATATTTTTTAAGTGATCAAGATTTTTATTTTTTAATGGTTGATTAAGCTTTTCAGGGCTGAACCATTTTACATTGGAGGTAATTATTTCTGAAAGTATACTATGTTCTATTCTAATAGTTGAGAAACTATCGAGAGAAGCATTTAAAAATTGAGCTTTACCTAAATAAGAATATATTATTTCCAATGATGTATCATTTTCTCCAGTTGATTCCATGTTCAAAAACTGAAGTTCTCCTGAATTTGTGAAATAATTGAATATAAGTTTCGAAAATTTTACATGATTAAATAGAATTTGTGTATCAGCATTTGATCTAGTGATTTCAGCCTCTTTTATTATAAAATTCGTAAAATTTATTCTACCTTTTAAAAATCCTGAAATGATAAGTTGATTAATTTTCGAAGATATTGAAATATTATCAGGGCCGATTATTTCCATACTACCAAGAAATTGACTTGATTCTAAATCTATTTTGTTAAAACCCCTTGAAATTTTTGTCTTCTTATTGTAATAATCAATTTGAATTGCTTTCTTAAATTCATTTCCATTAAAGATTCTTAATGCTCCTTCTGAATCAATATTATCAATAAACATGTAATCTTCTGCTTTATTATTTTGAAAACAGAGTGTTTCACTAAATTTTCCTTCAGATATATTAATCATTCCGATAAATTTGCAATCGAAGAAATAGCCAACTTCAACACTTGTATTTTGAATCTTTGTAATATTTAAGAGTTGGCAATTAAAAAATTTAATTTGTGATAATTTAATATGCCTTATTATACAAATATTTTTAATAGTAGATTTTTCGAGAAATAAGTCTTTTTCAGAAGTAAGTCCGTTAACAGCAAATGAATCTAATTCTACACTATAAAATTTTACGCCATTTCTAAAATTATTTCCTAATAAAGCCAAACTTCCAATCGTACATGAATTTACTATTAAATTAGCAGAGTCTCCAGCGCTGGTTTCCGAATCGCTAGTTGAGTTACAATTTTTAAATAATAGAGATTGCTCAAAGCCACACCCATTACCAAAGAATATATTTGGATCTAGAGTTACACTTTCAAATAAAACTTGATTTCTAAAATGACAATTAGTTATATAAATAGGTTTATGCGGATAATTTGAAGAGTTAAACTCAACATTTCCTTCTATTATATAATCATTTAAAGGAGGATTGTTAGGGGAATTAAATAAAGCAATGAATTCATCGTTTGTTATGTTAGTCATAATAAAAAAATTAAGCTGGTTGCTATTACTAAGTAAGCAAAAAAATAGTAGTAATACAAATGTCTTATAATCAGGCTGCTTTAACCCTATTGTGTCGTCAAGTGTTGTCACCTGACGATGCTGTCAGATGGTAACATCAGACAGCACGTAGGAGAAGGTCATCCCCCGACCCCCCCTTCGCATACACACAAGCTTTCGCACAAGGGGGAAATTACAACTCTTTAAACTTTGAACTTTCTCCTTTAAACTTTACAACACCCTTATCTCTGTTCTTCTGTTTTGCTGCCTGCCTTCGGGGGTATCGTTAGAAGCTAATGGCTGGACGCTGCCGTAGCCTTTGACACTTAGGCGGTCTTTGTTGATTCCTTTATCGGTAAGGTAGTTTACTACCTGCTGCGCTCTTTTTTCTGATAGTACTTTGTTGGCGGCGGGGTCGCCAGTATTGTCCGTATGGCCTGAGATTTCGATTTTAATAGTAGGGTTGTCGGCTAATAGTTTTGCCAATCGCTCCAGTTCCGTGGCAGACTCCGGTTTAAGTTCGGCTTTACCGGAATCGAAAAACAAATTGTTGAGGGCTGTTTTAGAACCCTTGCCGGTAGTAGCCAGTTGTATGTCTTTTACTATTTCTTTGTACCCTTTTGCAGAAAGCGTGTACACATTTTCGGAATTGAACAAATATCCTTGCTTTTCTATGGCAATGCCATAGTTTTTTCCGGCGGGCAATGCAAGTAGGTATTCGCCGGTTGCCTCGTTGGAGTGCAGTTTGGCGACGGTCTCTTTGGTAACATTATCCGTAATAGTAATTTCTGCTTGCACAGGTTTTCCCGCAGCGTCTTTTATTACTCCCTTCAGCAGGGCTAGTTCCGGCTCTTTCTCGTCCACGGGCATACGTATGGAGTAGATGTCGGTTTTGCCATAGCCGCCTTCTTTTTCGGAAGAGTAGAATCCTATTTTACCATCTGCAGATAGTATAAAGTACACATCATCCAAAGCGGTATTTAATGGATAGCCCATGTTTTTAGGAGGCCCCCAGCCTGTAGCTGTTTTCTCGGATTTGAAAATATCGTACCCGCCCATGCTGCTGTGCCCTTTGGAACTGAAGTAAAGCGTTTTGCCGTCCGGGTGCAAAAAAGGCGCATCCTCGTCCCACTCGGTATTTATGTTCTCTACCTTGCGGGGTTTAGACCAGGCCCCGCCCGCCGTTCTGCTGCACATATAAATATCGCGGCTGCCGTCCATCACTTTGCGCACAAACATAAGCGTGCGCTCGTCCGACGAGATAGTAACGCAGGTTTCAAAAAATTCGCTGTTGAAGGCAACAGGTTCGGGCTTCGTCCAGCGTTTGCCTTTTAGTTCGGAAGTGTAAACATCCCCCCCGTTTACGCTCTTGTACACAAACATGGTTTGCCCGTCGTCCGATAGTCCCACGCAGGCGTCGTGCACGTCCGAGTTCAGTGGAGCGCCAGGGTTGTAGGGGGCGTCCCAGGCGCCGCCTTTATTATTAGAAATGTAAATGTCCTCAAACAACAGTCCGTCGTATTCCTTCTTGCCCCCTGTAGAACCCGGGCGGCGGGAGGTGAAAAACAGTTTAAAACGGTCTGCGGTAATGTAGGGCAGGTATTCGGGGTATTCCGTGTTTATCTGCGCCCCCGCATTGGTGATCTTGTAGTCCTCCGGGTTGCCCACATAAAATTTGCCGTTGTTGCACTCGCCAATTAGTTTAGAAATGTATTTCTTATTTTTATTTGAAGGGTCCGATTTCTTGTAGTACTCAATGGCCCTGTCGAACTGGTGGTTCAGGTGCAGCGCCTGGGCAAAGGTAAAGCATATTTCGGGCGTTGGCTTAGGGCTGTTTTTTATCGCCTCGTTGGCGTAAAAGAGGGATTTTGTTTTTGGGGCGGTAAGTAGGTAGCACTGCGCTACGCGCCAGTTAAGGTAAGCGTCCTGTTTATTTTCCGCCAGGGCTTGCTCGTATAGCTTTAAAGCTTCAAAATAGCTTTTCTGCTCAAAGGCGTTGTCCCCTTTTTTTGTCAGCTTGTCTGTTTGGCAATAGCCGCTTATGCTTAGAAGCAGCAGAGTAATCAGTAAAAAAAGACACTGCCTCATGGATGTTGGGTTAAAAGGTTAACGTATGCGGTCCGCCGACTTTACCAGGTTCTCGTCCCGGCGGATCAGGCGGTTGGCAACCAGGTTTAGTACTATAGCTATAATGGGCAGAAAAAAACCAATCTCAAAATCCCCCTCGGCATGGTCGCTAAGCATTTTGTTGCCCTGCACGATGTTAATGTATATGCAAACAACGATAAGGCAAAGAGCCAGGGAGTTAAACGCCCCCAACTTCATTTGCAACTGCCTGTTGCGGTACTGAAAAACAGAATAGCCTGCCACCCCGGCTATGGCTATGGCCAATATGGCTATGTAGACCGTGATTTTAGTCTCGTTAAGAATTTTTTGTTCTTTAATAATGTTAAGTTCGTCGCGTTGTTCGGTTTTTTCTGTGCCTGTTAGCGTTAGAGTAAGGGTGGTAAGGGTAACTTTGGCGTCGTTGGTTTTGCCGTCTATGGTTTGTTGTTTGTTCTTATTTTGCCATATAGGGGTAAAGATTAACCCAATCATAAGCAGCCCAATTAGTATTAAGAGTATCGATTGGATTCTTTGTATCATAAAGCGAAAGATTTAATATTGTATCGGGCAAAAGTAAAAAATTTAAGGAAGATAAGAAATGATTTTAACTAACTAGAGCTGTGCGGTATTTTTTAGAAATAGCTTATAACGGCGCCAACTTTCATGGCTGGCAGGTGCAACATAACGCTTACACCATACAGGAGGAGCTGGAAAAGGCCCTAAAAAAACTGTTTAATGACTCTGTGGAGCTGACCGCCAGCGGCAGGACGGATACGGGGGTGCATGCCCTACAGCAGTTTGCCCACCTGGATGTGGATAAGGAATTTACGCTGGAACTGCTGCACAAGCTTAACTGCATGGTAAGCAGGGAGATTGCTATATTAAATGCCTTTCGAGTTAAGGATGATGCCCATGCCCGTTTTGACGCTACTTCCCGGACTTACGAATACCGAATTTGCCCGAATAAGGACCCTTTTTTGAAGGGGCTTACCTTGCATTACCCCAAAACCCTTAACGTCGATCTGATGAATGAGGCGGCGCAGGTGTTTTATAAGCATACCGACTACCAGAGTTTTAGCAAGGTGCATACCTCGGTTGACCATTTTTTGTGCACCATAACCCATGCCGGTTGGCAGCGGCAGGGTAAACTGCTGGTGTTTACCGTAGAGGCCAACCGCTTTTTGCGCGGCATGGTGCGCGCCATAGTGGGCACGTTGCTGGAAGTAGGAAAAGAAAAACTGAGTATAGCAGAGTTTGAACAAATAATACTTAGCAAAGACCGCAAGGCCGCCGGCATGGCTGTCTCTCCCGAAGGATTGTTTCTGACTAAAGTCACTTATCCGAAGGAGATTTTTTTATAGATTACTCCAATACCAACTTTTGGGTAAATACACCTTGGCCGGAAGTGATTTGCACAACGTATAGGCTTGGGGGAAGGCCGCTGAGGTTTATAGTAGCTGAGGAAAAGTCTGCTCCATTAATTGTATATATTATTTTGCCGTTAGCGGTAATGATGCGCAGGTCTGCATTGGTAAAAACATTGGATAATATATTTACAAGGCCGTCAGTAGGGTTAGGAAATAGTTTTGTAACAGGAGCTTCTGACGTAGTAACGGTATAATTTGGAGTGCAGTTATTACTATTATTACTACTATCACAAACCTGGTAAGAGCTGTCCATGCCGCCGATTAAATTTGTGGGTATATTGGGAATGCAGGCTATGTGGTTGCCTGTTGCCCATAATGTGTTAAGGTTACTATCAAGCTGAGGTAAACAGTATATTTCATTGACATAACAATATAATTGCTGCAAAGAGGCAGGCAGCGCAGGCAGGCCGATGAGTTTATTGCCATCGCAGTTTAGGTACGTTAGTGAAGCCGGCAATTCCGGAAGAGTGGTTAGGCTGTTGTAATCGCAAAATAAGTTCCACAAAGTACCTGGCAATGGCGGCAAAACGCTTAACTGGTTGTTGGAACATCGTAACGTTGTTAAAGAAGGCGGCAGTTGTTCCGGTAGGTTGGTAATTGAATTGTACTGACAATACAACTCAATTAAAGTGGGGGGCAAAGTCGGTAGTTTTGTAATACTATTCTGCCCGCAATCGAGAAAGGCGAGAGAATCCGGTAATTTCGGTAATTCGGTAAGCTGGTTTAATTCGCATAAAATGGTTACCAGTGAAGACGGTAAGTCCGGTAAGCTGCCCAGCAGGTTTCCACTGCATACCAGAATAGTTAATGAATCGGGTAGTTTGTTCAGGCCAGGGAGCTGGTTGAAAGAACAATCCAGGTAACGTAACATGGGAGGCAACGGAGGCAGGCTGGTTAAGTTGTTGTAATCACAATATAATTCGGCAACGGTAAAGTATTTTACACCGGTAAGATCGCTAATATTTAGATTGTTAACGCTCATACAGCATTCCATTGGCATTGCAGCACAAATCGTATCCAACTGCTTATCGCTGTTAAAGCAACCGGAATAATTGCTTGTTAATAGGTAATTTCTAAAGTTAGAATCGGGTATGGTAACATACTGTGCTTTTAAACTTTGAAAAACGCCAACATAAATAACCAGCAGAACGATGAACCTTAAAAAGTTTTTCATACCAATTATATATTCTGATAGTATATAACTTATTTGTGAGAAATAATAGTTTTATTTAAACTACTTTACTCCAACACTAGCTTTTGGGTAAATACACCTTGGCCGGAAGTGATTTGAACAACATATAAACCTTTAGCAAAACTACTCAGGTCGAGAGCAGTAGAGGAAAGGTTTTGTTCGGTTACTATCTTGCCGTTACTATTTATTACCCTTGCCAAACCGCCGGTTAGTTGAGCGCCTTGCATAGTTACTATGCCTGTGGAAGGGTTGGGGAAAATGGAAATAGTAGCATTGTTTTGAGCGGGTAGTAGTATAGCTGTAACCCCGGTATCGCAGGGAGTGGTGCATAAAGTTGTTCCTAAGTTAGAGGTGAAGTTTGGATTCGTAGGTATATTAGGTAGGCAGGTTATCGAACCTCCAGGGCCGGTATTTAAACTCTGTAAATTATCATCTAATAATGGTAGGCATTTAATAGGATTAAAGTGGCAATCTAAGGTAATTAGAGAAAGGGGTAGTGAGGGTAGGCTAATGATGTGATTCATATAACAGTATAAGGTATCTAAATAACTGGGTAATGCAGGCAAACCCGTAAGCTGATTCTCGCCACAATCTAAATAAGTTAAAGAAGCTGGTAAAGTTGGCAAACTATTAAGTTGATTGCCATTGCACTCTAAAACAGTTAGATTAGTTGGCAAAACTAAAAAACTTATAAGTTCATTAAAATTGCAATTTAAATTAGTTATTGAATTAGGTAAGATAGGCAAATTGGTAAATAGATTTTCAGCACAGTTAAGGAAAGTCAAAGAGGTAGGGAGAGCAGGGAGATTTTTTAAATCATTTCCCCCACAATATAATGTATCCAAATTTATAAAATACTTAACTCCGGTAATATCAGTAATACTTGAATTTGGTGTATATCGTGTATTGATTACAGACAACGTTTTGGTATTAACGATACCACTGCAGGCTGTATCCATTTGCCCTGTGTTATTAAAGCACGATGGATAATTATTTTGAAGGTATGTCCTAAAGTTAGTGTCTGGAATGGTAACATACTGTGCTGTTGAATTTTGTAATACCCCCAAAGAAATAACTACAGTAGATATAATATAAAATAAGGTCTTCATTGTAACATAAATTTAGTATGTGAAAATATATAACTTATCTGTGAAAAATAATAGTTTTAGTTAATCTATTCTACTCTAACACCAGCTTTTGGGTAAACACGCCTTGCACGGTAGTTACCTGCACAACATATAAACCTTTTGGGAGGCCGCTTAAATCCAGAGTAGCAGAAGAGAGGTTTTGCTCTGTTACTATTGTTCCGTTACTATTTATTACCCTAACTAAACTACCTGTTAGTTGAGGGTCTTGTATAGTTACTAGTCCTGTGGTGGGGTTTGGGAATAGTAGTTGGGTAGAAGACGCAATTGAACTAGTTATACCTGTAGCTTGTTGCACTGGGCAGTTGTTGGTGTTATTAGTGTCGTTACAAACCTGGTAATTACTATCTATAGTGGCAAGTGGAGAGCTCAAGCTATCGGGTAAGTTTGGTATGCAGGCGAGATTATTCCCTTTGGCAGCTAATCCTTTAAGTCCGTTTGGTAGTATAGGCAGGCATTCAAGAGAATTGTTCTCGCAATTTAAAGTAGTTAATGAAGCAGGTAAAGTAGGAAGGCTAGTTAGTTTATTATTATAACACCATAAACCAGTTATAGACGATGGTAAAACCGGCAGGCTGGTAATTTGATTATATTCACAATCTAATGAACCTAAAGAGGTAGGTAATGCAGGCAAACTAGTAAGTAAGTTATTATTACAATACAAATCTCCTATATTATTTGGTAAGGCAGGTAAACTTGTTAGTTGGTTTCTGGAACAATCTAAATAGGCCAAAGTATCTGGTAATGATGGAAGGCTGATGAGCTTATTATTTCCGCAGGCTAAATAAGTTAAAGAATCTGGCAACGCTGGCAAATTGGCAATTTGATTACTTGAGCAATCCATATATGTTAAAGTAGGCGGCAATGAGGGCAGGCTCGTTAATAAATTGACCGGGCAATACAAAGTTTGTAAACTCTTAAAATAGTTAATTCCTGTAAGATCAGAAATAGTAGAGTTTTGTATATCAAGCGCTGTGGCATTTATGATGGCAGAACAAGTAGTATCCAATTGCTGGCTGCTATTGATACAAGCTGGGTATTGATTTTGAAGGGCCAATCGAAAGTAGGCATCAGGCAGGGTAACATACTGCGCCTGTAAACTTTGGGATGTAGCGATGAAAATAAGTAAAGAGATGGTAATGCGAAGTTTTCTCATGCAATTAATATGTTACTTATCAACTACAAATATAATACATCTAACCAAACTTAATTGATTTCTGTAAAGAATTAACTTTTGCTTAATCTATGATACCTGCTTGATCTTATAGGAGATAAGTACACAGGCTATGGTAGCCACAGCTGCCAAGGCGCCAACTATATTAAAGTTAACCAGTTCGCCGGTTACTGTGTTGCTTATTATCATTCCCGCGCCAAAAACGCCCACAGCCGAAGAAAGCTGTTGCACCGAAGAGTTGATGCTCATAAAACTGCCGCGTTGTTTATGACCTACGCTGCCTGTAATAAGCGCCATAGCAGGCACAAACCTGGCCCCAAAGAAAATGAAGAAGATTGTAGTACATACCAAAGCCACTGCTGTTGATACCGGCGGTAGGTTAACAATAAGCAGCATAGGGATAACCGATATAATACCAGCTACCACAAACACTTTTTGTTTTCCAAATTTATCTGCCAGCCTGCCCACTATAGGGCCGGAGACCACAGTGGCCAGCCCACCAAATAAATATACCAGCGGAAGCTCTGTTTTCTTATCAAGCCCCACGTTGGCTACCAGGTAGTCGCTGATGAAGGGTACTACAGTAAAGCCCGCCATTGTAAGTATAACAGTAAAAAACAAACCCCATTGTAAATTTGGGGTGCGAAGCACAGAAATAATGTTCTCTAAAGGAGGCGTTTTAATTGCCGTGATATGTGAAGTTAGAGAAGGGAAAAAGATAAAACAAAATACCAATACAACCCCGCTTACGCCGGTAATCATCATAAAGGGAGCGTTCCAGCTAAAGTTGTTAGCAAGGGCCAAACCCAGAGGAACTCCTATAACGGATGCGGCAGAGAAAGCCGCCATAACAAGGCCTGTTGCCCTGCCTCTGCGCTCCGGCGGCACCACATCGCCAATTATAGAGAAAATAAGCGCGCCTAAAATACCGCCAAAAAATCCGGCAATTACGCGGCAAATAAGGAAAATGATATAATCTGGCGCCAGGGCGCAGCATAGGTTGCTTATCATAAAGCCTGCATATAAGCCTATAAGGGCAGTTTTGCGGTCGAAGCGGTCTATAAAGAAAGAACTGATGATGCCTGAAACCCCTGCGCTAAGCGTATAGGCCGATACCAGGAAGCTAAATTCCCTTGTCGAGATAAAGAATACACTTTTTAGCACCGGGTTAAGGGGAGCCATGATCACAAAATCCAGTATATGGGTAAAGTTGATGGCTGCCAGCAGGATAATAACTACAGTTTCATTTATTGCCGGTTTTGCCGCCGGGGAGATTACGTGAGCTTCCGTTTCCATAATAAGAATAAACGCCAAAGATAAGGGATTTGTTGATGAGAATAAGCCATGTTGAAGGGCTTTATTTACTTTTATCTGATGACAATATTATCAATATACAAAACCACCTTGACTACGGATTTATAGGAATAGATATGTTTTAACTAATTGGGGAGGCTATAACTATTTATTTTATTTTTATGACTATTTTTTTATAACAAAGTTGATCTTCACCATAAAACTTCATTTCAAGCTAGTTAACTGTGTTTAAGGGTATGTTTTTGTTTATTTTTATACTTTTCCAAGTTTTTTTGGACTATTTTTATTAATATCTTGTTAAGCAATAAACTTAAGCCTCTGTTATGAGAAATCTGATTCTGTTTTTATTAGTCCTTCCTATACGGCTATTTGGCCAGACTATAGTGAACGATTATTACCAGGTAACGGCTTTAACAGGTAGCGTAGCGACTGTTAATTCCATTAATGGAACGCAGGGTATACATACGCTGGCAATTGGAGATTCAGTGTTAATCATACAAATGCAAGGCGCTACCATAGACCAGACTAATACTGCCAACTTCGGAAATGTTACCGCTCTTAATAATGCAGGCAATTATGAACTTAATGTTATTTGTGGCGTAAGCGGCAACCAGGTAGGTTTTAAGTTTGCGTTGGTGAATACATACTCGCCTGCTACCGGAGCGGTGCAGATAGTAAGCCACGGTAATGGGCAGCTGGCTACCTTTACAACTCCGGCAGGCGGGGTAACAGGCCAGGCTTGGAATGGAACTACCGGAGGAGTAGTGTTTATAAAAGCGACAAACATATTATTGGGCAATCCTACTGGAAGCCCAAGCCTAGCGGTTAATGCAAATGGTATAGGCTTTAGGGGAGGCGCGGCCGGAGGTATTCCGGGAAACCCTGCAAATGTTTGTAATAAGAATATTGTAACTAACCCGGGGGGAAACTATTGTTGGACTAATGGCGGTTGTGCGGGTGCAAGCTCAACTACTGGGGCTACGGATTATTTTTATCCCAAATACAGCCTGGATATACCTGTGGCCCCTGCTTATCTTCAATATTCACCGCCAGATCCATGTACTCAACCAGCCGATTTATTGGAACAATATATGGGGGGATGGAAGGGAGAAGGTATTGCAACCTACTTAACTAATATGGAAACCGGCAGGGGCAAACAGGCCAATGGCGGCGGCGGACAAACCCATAACTCTGGCGGAGCGGGCGGAGCTTTATATGGAACAGGGGGCAGCGGCGGCGACCAATGGAATGGCGCAAGTCCAGCCGCACCTTTTGCAAATGGCGGAGTAGGCGGCGCAGCCCTAACGCCCTCTGCCACTAAACTATTTATGGGCGGTGGCGGAGGAGGAGGACATGCCAACTACCCGAATGGAGACGCCAGCGCAGGAGCAAACGGAGGAGGTATAATACTTTTCAGAGGAGCTACATTCACGTATGCTACAGGGGCTATATATACCATCCAGGCAAATGGCTCTAATAACGTCCCTAAACTTGACGATGATTCTGAAGGCGGGGGAGGAGCAGGAGGCAGCATTTATTTTGATGTAAATATAATAACCTTAGGCGCTACAGGCTTAACGATTTACGCTGAAGGAGGAAATGGTGGAAACTCTACCAATGCCCCAACGCCCACTAGTACCGGTGACTGTATCGGCCCGGGGGGAGGCGGAGGCGGAGGTTACGTTCTTAGCCGGGCAGTAATTCCGGGAACTGTAAATTTTAATTTAGCAGGGGGTGTTAACGGAATAACTACATTAGTAACTGCGGGTTCACTTTGCAGTGGGGCAGCAGATGCCTGGGGGGCGGCAGCAGGAACTGCAGGAGCTAAAGTAAGTGGGCTGGCTACTTTTACAACCCCTTTGGGCACAGTTGTAGCAAGCTGCGCGCTACCTATCAAGATGGCCTCGTTCACTGTTACTGCCCTTACCGATAAGATACTAGTAGCATGGAGCACGGCTATGGAAGAGAACAATAACTATTTTGTTATAGAACGTTCTACAGATGGTGTGAAATTTGATAGTATTGGATATCAAAAAGGGGCTGGTAATAGCGATGTATTATTAAATTATTCATATACCGACAACACCCCTGCCAATGGAACAAACTACTACCGGATAAAGCAGGTAGATTATAACGGCAATTTCACCTACTCCGAAATTCGTTCAGGAGATATAAGCAGGGGCTATGGGATACTGAGCATGTATCCTCAACCGGTTAACAAGGCTGAAAAATTGAATATAAGCTACCTCCTTTCTCAAAAATCAGAAGTATTTATTCAGGTTATGGACGCTTTAGGCAGAGAGCTTTACTCCGCCTCATTATTTTTGAATACTGGAAACAACCTCATTGACCTCGATGTAACTAATCTTCTCCCAGGAATTTATTGCCTTATTATATCCTCGCAGGACGGTATTCAAACCCGTAAAATTATGGTTGAATAACAACGTTAAGTATTTTTATTTCGTAAAAGCCTATGTATTAAACCATAGGCTTTTGTTTTTCAAAAAGTCCATCTGATTGATACAACATTCAGGTTTTTTTTATATTTTTTCTGTCTTTATTTCAGTATTTTGCTGTGCAAATTCGTAGAAGAAATTGTACTCTATTTTGATTATAATGAGAATTTTGCTTAAACAAATAAGTTACAAAATAAGACTTTTAATACTCTATGTCCTGGTTGGCTATAGCGGCTATGCCCAAAACCCATGCCCAAACGCTACGTCTCCTAATATTATTAGCAATGGAAACTTTGAATCCTGTGTAATAGGGAACCCTGCTAACGATGGCTTTTCCAGCTCCGATAATTACATTGGTTCTACTACCTGCCCGGGAGGAGGAGGAAATAATACCATAGGAGATTGGTCTGTAACAACATCAGCCAGTTCATTAAACGGAGCTTACACAAACCCAACAGGAACGCCTGGTACCGGTAACCCTACCCCCAATCACTTTATGGTTATAGATGTGAATGGCAACCCTAATGAAGTTGTTTATAGTACTACTGTAAATGTAACTATAGGAACTACCTATTTCTTTTCGGCATGGGTAGCGGATATCAATGCCACCTTTACTAATCCTCCTATTCTTAGATTTTTAATAAACAGCGCTCAGGTAGGGAATTTGGTTTATGTAGATTCGTTAAAAAATACTAATGCCTGGCAGCAATTTTTTGTAACATGGACAGCCCCAGCCAGCGGGACTATACCTATAACTATAGAAAATGAACAACCAACAAGTAGTGGAAATGACCAGGCTTTGGATAATATTTCATTTACCAGTGGCTGCGGTACTATTACTAACCTGAACAGCCTTGGAAAATCGGCAAATCTTATTGATACATTATACGAATGCGATTTCAGCTTTCCACATACAATAACTTCGGGCCTGCCTACCGATTATGGATTTATCTGGAAAAACTCTTCATATACAGCGTTAAGCGCCCCAAGCAACCAGAACAGTTATACGTTTACAACAGCTCCTGCCGCGGGTAAATACTATTTGTGTTACGATACTATTTCAGGTTGTTACCGGGCAGATTCTTTTATTGTTGTTAATAAATTAGACGTTAGTCTTGGGCCAAATCAAAGTATTTGTCCCCCGATTGATTATACTATTAGCCCCACACAAATTCCCACTGCCTCGGGCCTTACTTACAGCTGGGAGCTTAATGGCGCTACCATAACTGGGGCTAACTCTTCTACTTATCAGACTACGCAGGTGGGGACTTACACATTAAAAGTAACTTCCGCCTGTGGTACTGCAACTCCGCAAATGACAATTACTTCTCCCGGATCGCCATTGACAGGAACAGTAACCTGCACTGGCGGCTTGTATCAGTTCTCAGCCACCGCGGGTACCTATAACTCAGTCAATGGGTTTTCTAATGTAGCCTGGTACAATGTGCCGTCTGCTGGAACTGCCTTTGCCGCTAATCCCGATAGCGTTTCTACAAGAGTTTCGGCCTCCAGCCTGGCGACAACACCGGGATGTGCGGGAGGTGGGCTATACGCCCAGGATTTGAATAGTTTTGATGGAACGCTTGGCCCCACAACACAACCATGCGCAAGTGTTACTACCACAAATGCTAGTAACACCGGCGCAATGATGATTACTGTGTATGCTAATGTTACTATTAACTCCATACAAATCGTTCAGCAAAACTATTCAACAGGAACAGCGTCTTATACGGCGCAAATACTTAACAATAGTCCTGGCACAGGGCCCTATTCCAGTACATGCAACTGTAATACAAGTGGGCCTGGGTCTGCCATTGCAGCCGCCTCAGGGCCTACCTATTCGTTCCCGGAGGTTCCTGCTTCCAGTCCTGTCATTCGCACGCTTTATTTTGGGCCTTCAGGGGCAGGGTACACTCTTACCGGCTCGCCTTCGGGAACAATATACTGGATAGCAATATCCGGAAGCGAGTTTGGCTTTTTAAATTGTTCTGCTACCTATCCATATAGTAATGTACCCAATACTGCCAACGTCATTCAGTTAACAGAGTTAGTCCTTAATAACGGCTTTTCAACAGGAATGCCAGGCTTTAATATTCAATTTACAGCGGGGACTCCAAATCCCTGCAACCGCGCCTGGGTTTGCGAAAGCGCCGGGTGCCCCAGCCCTGTAAAATTTTTATACATTAACGCTGAGCATGAAAACAGCGCTACTACTATTAACTGGGCCACAGCCAGCGAACAAAATAACGCTTATTTTGTGGTACAAAAAAGCCAGAATGGGATTGACTTTACTAATATAGATACTACTGTAGGGGCAGGCAATTCAAGCCGGATACTTACCTATAGCTACTTGGACCGAAGTAATAGCGATGGGGCAACCTACTACCGGATTGAACAGGTTGATTTTAATGGAGAATCTACTTATACCGATATTGTGTCTGTTATTTCTACCAATAACCCTCTTGCAAAAATCTATCCCGTTCCGGTTAAAGAGGGAGGAGATTTAACGGTGGCATTTAGCAGTTCCGAGAATCAGGCTATTACAATAAACATTGTAGATATTGTCGGCAAGCAGATCATTCAGTTCCAACGGACTATTCTGAAAGGGGATAACGCCTTTACCATACCTACCACAGCGCTTAGCCGCGGAACTTACTTGGTTGAACTGGTTACCCAAACCGGTGAAAACAGTGTGCAACGCATAGTTGTTAACTGATTTTAAGCTGTTTAACCTTATTTTTAAAGCTTCTGTAAAAATCGGAGGCTTTTTTTTAAGTTTGTGTAAGCGAACACAGGGCATCGTTCTTGTGTTTACCCATTATTAAATCCATATAGTTTTGAAAGAAAAAGAACCCAAAATAAAAGGCAATGTCTTTGATATTAAGATATTAAGGCGGCTTTTTTCGTTTACACAACCTTACCTGCTCCAGTTTTACTTTCTTCTGTTCCTAACTATAGTAGCGGCTTTGCTTGGTCCGGTGCGGCCTTATCTTATTAGCCAGGCCATAAACAACTATGTGGTAACTGCCAATTTTGACGGGTTACAAAAAATGGTCATACTGCTTTTGGGTATCCTTATAGTAAACGGTTTGGTTCAATACCTACAAACCTACCTGGCCGGTTGGCTGGGACAGCATATCATAAAGGACATACGCAGCAGGCTCTATAGCCATTTGCTAAAATTTCGCTTACAGTTTTTTGATAAAACGCCCATAGGCAGACTGGTTACCCGTAATGTGTCGGACATAGAAACCCTATCCGATTTTAACGACGTGTTTGCCTCCACCATTGGCGACTTCCTGCAAATCTTTTTCATACTCGGCTTTATGTTTTGGATGGACTGGAAACTAACGCTGTTCAGCCTTTCCATGATCCCGTTTCTACTTATCAGCACCTATGTGTTTAAGGAGAAGATAAAGGTATCGTTCAACGAAGTGCGCACCGCCGTGGCTAACCTGAATACCTTTGTTCAGGAACATATTACGGGAATGAACATTGTTCAGATTTTTAACAGCGAGGAAAGGGAGTTTAAAAAGTTCCAGGCGATTAACGAAGAGCATAAGCGGGCTAACCTTAAATCGGTGCTGTACTATTCGGTATACATGCCAATTGCAGACGTGATAGCCGCCGTGGGCACTGGCCTGCTGCTTTGGTTTGGCGCACGGGAAGCCTTTGGACGCCCGGCTGAAATGGAGCAAATAGGAGGCGTGCTGATTGCCTTCATTATGTACATCGCCATGTTCTTTCGCCCTATACGGATGATTGCCGACCGCTTTAACAACCTGCAAATGGCGATCGTTAGCTCCGAACGTATATTTAAACTATTAGACGACAAAGAGCCGTTGCAAGATAGCGGTATTGCGCAGCCAGATACCTTTAAGGGTAGCGTAAAATTTGACCATGTGTGGTTTGCTTATAACGATGAGGAGTATGTGCTTAAAGATATTTCCTTCGACGTGAAGCCGGGGCAGACAGTGGCCTTTGTGGGCGCAACAGGGGCTGGAAAATCGTCTGTCATTAACTTACTAAGCAGGTTTTATGAGATTAACAAAGGGGAGATAAGCGTAGATGGTATAGATATTAAACATTACGATGTAAATTCCCTGCGGGCGCATATTAGCGTGGTGATGCAAGATGTGTTCCTATTCTCTGATACTATTTATAACAACATTACTTTATTCAATAAAAATATTTCCAGGGAAAAGGTGATAGAGGCGGCGGAGATGGTAGGCGCCAGAAAGTTTATAGAACGCCTGCCGGGCGGCTTCGACTATAATGTAATGGAGCGGGGAGCAACCCTTTCCGTAGGGCAGCGGCAGCTCATCTCTTTCGTGCGCTCTATGGTGTACGACCCTAAAATTATAGTGCTGGACGAGGCCACTTCTTCCATTGATACTGAAACCGAAGAACTGGTGCAGGGGGCCATGGAAAAACTGATGAAGGGGCGTACCGCCTTAGTAATAGCCCACCGGTTATCTACCATACAAAAAGCGGACAAGATAATAGTGCTGGACAAAGGACGGATAGAAGAGACGGGAACACACGAGGAACTATTATTACAGCGCGGGTTATACTATCAGTTGAACGCCATGCAGCATAAAATTTTCGCTTAGGGATGACTGTAGGCAGGTATATATTATTGGTTATTGCGCTTGTTGTTATTGTTTCAGGGGTAGTTGTTTACTACAAAATGGGCGGCTTTAACAGCCCCGAAATGGTCATTTTTAAATCTCCCCCATTTACTATAGTAGGTAAAAACTATACAGGCAGAATGAATGAGAAGGCCTTTGGGAAAATGTTTGAAGACGCAGAAGAGCTTGTTAAAAACGGCAAGGTAAAGGGTATGGTTTGCGCCTGGTTTGAGAATAGCCCGGAGGCTGCTAAAGACACTGTAAAAGCATTTATAGGGGTGTGCCTCTTTATCAACGACTCCCTTACTACTGTGCCCCAGGGGTACAGCGTAAAACAGTTACCCTTTCGTTATGTTGCTCAGGCGCATATAAAAGCCAGCTACATGCTTGCCCCAAAGGTGTACCCCAAGCTGAAGGAATTTGCCAAAGAAAAAGGCAGCCCTGTAAACGACGCCCCTGCATTGGAGCTTTACAAAAGCGAAAACGAGGTAATAATACAATTGCCAGTAAAGTAGTATAAAGTTTAAAGATGGCTTTATTGCATCTGTCATAGCGGAGTCTCCTTTAGGGACTCTGCGTAATTATCAAGACATCAGAGTCCTCTTCGAGAGACTCTGATGGGACACAAAATTTCATTTACTAGTACCATGAACAAAAAAGAACTACAGGCGCAGGCTGAAGAATTATATGACGCAATTTACGTACTTTATTCGCACTTCGACGAGCTGCAAAGGCAAACCGATACACAGTATATAGAACAGGCGGAATGCTTAAAAATGCTGGTACTGTGCGATGATATTAAAACAGAGGCTGGGCTAAACGAAGTTCGCGAACTCTATAAAAAATTTATAGAGCCTTACGAGGATAATTAAGATTTTTATAACATCCCAGGAATAAAGATTTGGCATATCGATTTACAGAACGTATTGGCTTTACGTTGGATAATGAAAAGCATGTTTTCATTAAATAACTTTTTTGTTCATAGGCTTTCAAATTCTATCCACTTGGCTATATTTGCTTATAAAGAGAAGTAAACAACAGCTTAAATTAATACATCATCTAATCAACTAATACTATGAAAACAGGTTTAAAATTTTTAGCAGGCATGGTAGTAATAGCCTTATTTGTACAATGGATAAGAACAACTACCACCATCAAGTTTGAAGCGCCTAACCTTTACCCCGAAGGAATAGCTTACGATAGTAAACGGGATTTGATTTATGTATCGTCCATAGCCGGTGGCAATGTTGGGGCGGTTGACCGTAAGGGAAATTTTAAAGTGGCCTGCGACGACCCTAAACTTATATCTACTGTTGGGTTAAAGTACAATAGCAAGAACGACAGGCTGTACGCCTTAAACGGCGACTTTGGAGGTTCAACAAGATCTAAACCGGAGACCATAGGAAAACTTGCCCAGCTTGTCATCATCAACCCGGCGACTTCCAAAGTGGAAGATGTTATAGACCTTTCTACCCTGGTCGACGCTCCAAAACACCTTGCCAACGACCTGGCTATTGATAAGGAAGGTAATATTTACATTACGGATTCTTATGCATCAGTAATTTACAAAGTAGATAAAAATAAGAAAGCGACTTTGTTTGCCAAATCGCCTTTATTTGTGGCCGACTCCGGCGCATTAGGGTTAAATGGAATTGCCTGCCACGAGGAAGGCTATTTACTAGTTCCTAAAACTACCGAAGGTAGTTTGTGGAAGGTATCGATAAAAGACCCTACTAAAATAGAGAGGGTAAAATTACCTGAAGCCATAGAGTGGGCAGACGGTATTGCTTTTATCAATCCTAATGAACTGGTGGCGGTGCGCAACCGGTTTAATAAAACAGTATTCTTAAAATCGAAAGACGGGTGGAAAACCGCTGATTTTGTAAAAGAGGAACAATCAACAGACGTTATGCCTACTACGGCTACTGTTTATAAAAACGAAGTGTTTGTAATTAATAGTAGATTGATGGAGTTGTTCCAGAAGAAGGACAACAAAACATTCTCTATTGATGTGTTTTCTACCAAATAGTAATTCATCTATAGTTCTTGCGGGCATACTCCAATGCCTGCAAGATTTTTTTACCTGTGTATCTCTACCAACAGCACCCAGGCGTCCAAAACAGCTTTAATAAAGGAAAAAATAATGCCGGGGATGAGCCAGTAAATGCCTTCGTAACCCTGGCACAACATCATAATACCTGCAATTAGGTAGGGTATAATGGAAAGTTGTGTAAATAGCATATTTTGCCATGCGTATTTTTTAAATTGTACTTCTGACTTGCGCAGCATTTCCACGTCCAGCCTTAGCGAAACTGCCCAAACAACGACGCCAATAGCTAATACTTCCGCGCCTATTAAACAAGCTGAATGGTTGGGGACAAGGCACAAGGCGGATACCGTTAAAACTACAAGTAGTAATATCAGCGACTCAGACGCCCTGCCCGTTAAGCGGGGTACAGATAGTATTTTTGAAAGGCTGATGGATACGCCCACAAAAATAAGACCTGTTAAAGCTGCTGCTGCCCCTACAATGGCTACAAAAAAATCACTCCATTTTTCCATAAGTTTATAAATGAATTGAATACAAATATAGTTTAGCAAAAGAACACTTAATAACGCCGTCGCAAAATAATTGCTGTAGCAGGTTTAATCAGTTACTCTCTTTCATAAATTCTATTATCTGGCGGTAGATGGGGTTCCAGGTTATAAAAAACTGCGTTATCATGGGGATGTGTTTTTTGCCTTTTAGAACATGGTATTGTGTAGTATCGCCCACTCTTTTTAGCTCCTTTACAAAGGCTTCGTTGCTTTTTATAATGGAGGGGTAAGTTTCCCCACCCCTGTAAATAAGCATGGGCGGCATTCCCTTGTGCAAATGGTAAATTGGCGAGGCTTCTTTCCAGATGACAGATTTAGTAGTAAATGTTTTTAGGTAGGTTTTGCCAGGCCCATAGTCCCCGTCCAGAAGGTAGTCGTACATATCCAACCCTGCTGCATCTATTAATATTACTCCTTTAATGGGGCTGGTTGTTCCTATGCTGTCGAAGTATTGCGTGCGCACCGCAATAAGCGCCGCCAGGTGCCCTCCGGCAGAATGGCCCGAAACAAAGATCTTGTTTGGGTTGCCGCCATAGCGCCCTATATTTTCTTTTACCCAGTTGGCAGCCCTGGCAGATGCCCCGGCCATTTGGTTGTAGTTTGCCTTTGGGCTAAGCGGGTAATCTATAATAACTGTTACTATCCCCTTACGAGCCAAGCGGCTGCCCAAATAGTTGAAGAGGGATTTATCGCCGGAATTCCAACTGCCGCCATGTATAAAGATGAAAACATCTTTTGGCGTTCTGGGTTTGACAGGAGAAAAAATATTCAGTTCCTGCTTTTCTATTTTGGAAACGGTATCCGCTTGCATGTAGGTAATGTCTTTATACCGGTGTATTCTTTTAAAAGCGCAACCACTTAACGATAACAATACACTTAAGGTAATTACCTGTAATATTAATAATGAGCTGTTTAGCATTTTTAGATGGCTTTGTTTTGCGCCGGTTGAGATTAATTGCATGCCCTAAATATACGTAGTGTACTAACAGTATGGATTAGTTTGTGCTACTTTAAAAACTACTAGTTGAGGGGAAATCTTACGTAGTAAAAAATTGACGCTTGATATTCGCCTGTAAATTTTCCTGTTTTTTCCTGATAATTTCTCTGTTATTTTTTTTGCGATGTAAGATTTTACTGTTTTTTGAAGATTTTTGCTGTGCCAACTGGCACAAGGGGTATTGGGGTGGGAGAACAACTACTAGTAACATACATTTAGCAAAAAAAGTTTGATTTATCGGAAGAAAATAAAAGTAGCATAACCTGGTTTAAATTTTTTAAAATTTACTATTATG